>Ga0209575_10000114_pt1 | contig 87434 bp, 85 predicted proteins | sample Medcelwee11metaG_FD_187172 | JGI IMG/M metagenome (GOLD analysis project Ga0209575, IMG submission 187172) | Freshwater pond sediment microbial communities from the University of Edinburgh, under environmental carbon perturbations - Medium... | ecosystem: Environmental > Aquatic > Freshwater >... | reverse complement strand
GCAAAAATTGAAGTTTGGATTCCTTTGCTCACATCTTTGTTAATAACAGCTTATACGTTCTATTTTGGCGGTAGAAGTTATGAGAAAAGGAATGTTATTAAATTTAAAAGTGAAGGCTCAAAGTAAACAATGGAATTTAAGAGCAACAAATCTGATGTGATTAAGCGAATAAAAGCTGGAATGTTTTCTAAGCAAGTTGCCATTGGTGAACTTGTTAGCGGAACGGCAAAGAAACTTGCACCAGTTGATATGGGAGCTTTGCGAGATTCAATTGATTATGAAGTTATGGATGAAGTTGTTAGAGTTTCGGCAAATACAGAATATGCTGCAATGCAAGAATATGGTGGAGAAATTGTTCCAAAACTTGCAAAAAGTTTGAAATTCCAAACAAAAGACGGAAAGTGGCACAATGTAAAAAAAGTGTTTATTCCTGCACAACCATATTTAAGACCAGCAATATTTAACAATGCTTCAAAAATTATGAAAATATTGGCGATGTAAATGAACATTGAAAACCTAAAAAAATGGATTTATCAAGTTTTGACTGAAGAAAGCCCAGCGTTTGCTTCTAACTTTGCCGATGATGATGCAACGAATCCCGGTGCGTTCAACGTTTTTTATCTTGAAAATTCAAAGGAAGATTTTAACTATCCTTATTTAGTTTATAATTTTGTTGGGGGCTTGCCGAGTAGAGATAGTTTAACTCGTTATGATGAACCAATTTTACAATTAACAATATTTAGCAATACTTCAAGTTCTTTAGAAGTCTCACAGCTTGGAGATATGCTCGACAAAATATTTGACGACCACGAAGCAAGCGAAACCGAAACGGAATTTATTCTTGGAATTGAAAGAATTGTTTTTCCAAGAGAAAAGCGTTCTATATCAAAGACTTGGAGCTGGTCAGCAGATTATAAGTTTAATTTACAAAATAAAGGAGTTTAACAATGGAAAAATTATTAGGGAAAATCACATCAATCAACATAAACGGTGTTGAACTTCCGTTTCAATCGCATACATTTAGCGAATCTTTTAACGTTATTGACGTAACCGATACTGGAACGGCTGGCGATGGAACCGAAACTGAAGTTGGAAGAGCAACACGAGATTTGAAAATAGAGGGAGTTTTAAGAGATACTTTGGGAAAAGCGGTTCTTGCAAAGCAAATTATAGCAGAAATCCCTATGCTTGGAGACTTTGGTTTAACAACCTTAAAATACAGCGAAACTTATGCTGAAGTTGATTTAACAGACGGCGATACGGAAATTAACTCTACGGAGTTTATGCCAACTTTTGCCGAAAGAAAAGTAAGTTTTGATTTATGGGCAAAGGATACTCAAGAAATGATTCAAAGAGGTACTTCTCTTGAAACAACTATACGTTTTGCACCCGGTAATTATATAGACGGCTTAATTAGGGCTGATAGCATTAGTGTTCAAGGCGAAGTAAAAGGAGCTGTAAAATATTCAGTTGCTGGAACAATGCAAGGAAATGTTGTTGAAACTCCAAATCCACTTGGCATACAATGTGGCGGAAGTGCAAAAACGATTTATATCACTTATAAATCAGAAGTTGGAGAGCAATCCCCAAAAAGAATTTATGGAACTGGTTACGTAATGAGCAAAGAACTTTCGGGAGATAAGGATTCTGAGGTGAAATTATCAATATCCATTAAGCTAACTGGTGCAATTACAGAGCAAACATTTGAACCAGGCGTGTAAATGACCAACGTAACTAAAATAGAATTATTTGGTGAAAAACTGCTTTATTCTGAAAGATTGATGAAAGATTTCCGAATCCTTAACGAAGCCACAAAATCAGTAAATGGTGAGTTAAAACCACTTATTGCTAAAATTGAGGCGATAAAAGACGGATTGAAAATCAATTTTGAAAAAGCATCTTTCTTTAGAAAGTTAAAGTTAAAGTGGATGTTCCGCACAAAAAACTTTATCAAGAAAGCTGAACTAAGCAGAATAGAAGAATTATTTTTGATTTTAGCTACGGAATTGGAAAAATTTAATTTCTCAAAAACGGCAAAAAGCAAATCAGTTGACATTAGCGAAACTTATCAAGACCTATTAGTGGCAAATGCAACTGGTTTGAATATAAATGAAGTCAATGAGCTTTCTGTAAATACTTACAAGGAAGCTCTTGAATTCTCTATAAATTGGGGAAATTTTCTTAGAGGTGGAAAATTTGAGTTCCTTTCGGCTTCGGATAAACAAGCTAAATTTGAGCAAGAATATAAAGAAATGTTTGAAAGTGACGAGGTGGTGAATGGGTGAAAATCTTAAAGCTGGCTCAATATTTTACGATATTTCAGCGAAAATGGAAAATCTTGTTAAAGGGATGAATGACGCTGATAAGATTGTTTATAACAAATCGACTTTAATTAATAATAGATTAAGCAAATTTGTTGCCAGGATGGACGATTCGGCAATGAGAAGCAAGTTAATAGAACTTGAAAAGTTATCAATTAAATTAAAAAGAGACTTGGATAAGAAAATTGCTCTTAAAGTTGATTCGGAGCAAATTAGATTAGCAAAAGTTAAAGTTGAATCGTTAAATACTGTTGTGGACGGGCTAAGAACTGGAGTTGCAAGGAGTGGTCAATCCGTAAGCGGATTTAGTGGAATATTATCTGGAATTGCGACAAAGTTTTCGGCAATTATTGGGGTATTTTATACGTTAAAGCAAGCATGGGATTTTACGAAGCAAGCAAAAGATGCAGCGCGAGATTTTGAAGAAACACACTCAAAATTCAAAGTGGTTTTCAAAGAAATGACAGTTGAAGCAACGAAATGGGCGGATGAGTTTTCGCAAGCTGTTGGACGTTCAAAAGGCGATGTTTATTCTTGGATGGCTCAGCTTCAAGATACATTTGTTCCTCTGGGTTTTGCGAGGGATAAATCTACCGAGTTATCAGAAAGTTTAGTAAAACTTGCAGTTGATGTTGCATCTTTTAACAATAAAGCGGATGCTGATACCATACAAGATTTTACATCAGCTTTGGTCGGGAACCACGAAACTGTGCGAAAATACGGAATTGTAATAACTGAAACTGCGATGAAGCAAAGAGCTTTAAATCTTGGTTTTGACCCAAAAAACTTGACAGAATTGCAAAAAGTACAAATTCGTTACAATATGATTTTGGAAGGTACTTCGGATGCTCAAGGCGATGCAATTAGAACTGCTGATAGTTTGGCGAATAAAGAAAAGAAGTTAAAAAGTGTATTTGACGACTTAGTTGTGGTTATTGGCAATAAATTAAACCCAGCATTTTCCTCATTAACAACTTTTGCAACCGAATTTTTTCAATCGTTCACGGAAAATACAGTTGAAAGAGCAATTAGAAGAATGCGAGAGCTTGGAGTTGAAGCTGAAAAAATAGCAGAACTTCAAAGAATGACCGAAAAACAAAGAATTAATTCCGAAAATTCCGATTTGAAAAAAATAGCGAAAGGGGATGGTAACTCTTATGAATCGAGAATGCGACGTATTGATAACCAATATGGTAATATTGGTTCAGATAAATTAAGAGAAAGAACTGCAAATGAACTTGAATTTGCCTACGATGATAAAAATAGCATCGAAAGATTAAAATCAAGATTTGAATCTTTCAAAGGTTCTGAGGGAGAATTAAACGAAAAAATTGCAAAAAGTGGCAAAGAAGATGAAGCAACTGCCAATTTAATAAGATTTTATCAAATTTTGCAATCTGAATATAAAGCAGTAATTGACGCAAGGGAAAAACTATTATTAAATGAGCAAATACTTGCAGAATTTGACAAGCCTAAAACCGACAAACCTAAAACTGACGCTCCAATTGTTGATGGCGGGAATACTACTGTTGACAAAGATAAAATGACAAAAAATGAAGCAATTGGTCAATATTACGAATTGCTAAAATGGAAAGCAAAAGATTACCTTGATTATAGAATAAAGTTAATTGATGAAGAATTAAGGAAATTAAAAGAGGCTGGACTTGAGGAAGTTAGGCTTACCGAAATTAAGAAAGAAAGATTAAAAGAACTTGCGGTTGATTATACAGCAAATATTGGTATGAGCGATACCGAATTTGGCAAATATGTAAGACCAAAAGGCACGAAATACACAAAGAATGATTTCAGCGTTCCAACAGAATTAGAAGAAAATAAAGCTGAAGTGATTAAGCCCGATATTATGGACAACTACACCGATTCTTTATTAGAGCAAAAAGCGATATGGGAAGAAATGGGAGAGGCACAAAGTCAAGCAATGCAAAGTTTAGCGTCTTCTTGGGTTTCTCAAATTCGTTTATTTGGCAATGCAAACTCGATGTTGGAGCAATTTTTAGAAACTTTATTCCAAGTTGCAGCTCAACAGTTAGTTATAAAAATGATAGGTGATTTCTCTGGCGGTGGTCTTTTGGGCTCAATTGGTGGTTTATTTGCACATGACGGCGGTACTTTCCAAAATGGAAAGAAAATAGCATCATTTGCAAGTGGGGGCTCTTTCATAGTTCCGAGCGGTTATCCAAATGATAGCTTTCCTATGATGGTGGAAAGTGGCGAAAAGGTAACGGTAACACCGACAAATGCGGTTGGGAATGATTCTAAACTTTTGAAAGAAATAAACATTTCTATCCAGGCGATGAATCAAAATTTAGTAAGAAAAAATATGAGTCCAACAATTGTAAATAAGTTCGATTCGGATTCGTTAGTTGAAAAAGCATTTAAGCCGAGCGAAAACAAACTAATTAGACAAGGTGTGAAGTTAGATGAATATTAATGTTTATATAAAATATGAGTTCGCATTGGGAACGCATGACATTAGTGATTATATAACCGAAGATATTTCCGTGCCATTTGTAACGAGGGAACGTGATTACTCTTTGGTTACGCGAGGGTTTGATTTAGTTCTACCTTTTACTTTCCCATTTCCAGAAGGCGAGGGTTGGGAAACTATAAGCGAGGTTTACCTTAATACCGACAATCTCTATTTTAGCGGTTATGTGGTAAAAAGAAGCGAAAATTATAATAATAGAACATACACATTCACTGTATTTAACAAACTTGAATTATTGAAAAATTTCAAAGTCGATTATTCTACATTGCACACATCATTATCTGCTACATCAGATTTGTTAAAATACAATCCGAGTGATTTTAATGGTAAGATTTCTGTTTCGTTATTGCACGTAATCGAAATTATGTTCCAAGTTGCTGGGCTGGTTTCTCCAGTTACTACGATTAGCAACACTTTGGTAATGCCTTTTAAAAGAATTGCGAGAGATGATGGTTGGTTTGATGACTATACCAACATCTATTTTAATGAACTTAAAATAGATGAAAGAATGCTTTACGCAATTGGACAAATGGTAGCAAGAAAAGCACCAACAACTCCAGCCGAAATAGAGGATAGCAATTGGAATTTTGATTCAACCCCAACATTTTTTGATTTTATAAGTTGGATTTGCTCGATGTTCGGATTGGTGTTGAAAGGTTCTGCTGGTGGTGATTATATATTGCAATTTTTAGCCGATGAAACATACAGCATAAGTGACGATGAAACATACAGTTATGATAAAGAAACTTTTGCAAAAGATAAAAACATCTATTGGCAAATTTTTGCTGCGTTAAGAAGTAATTATTACGGAACTGTCGATACTTCTTTGACCAATAACTATTATCAAACAGTTTATGATTCAACGAGTGAATGGTACAACAATTTATTAATAACAATTGTGGATAGATATTGGAATTCCCATTTAACATACAAAGGGACAATGTTACAGCCAGCACAATATTTGGACGGACTGGAAACTGTAAGAAATTATATAACTCCAGACGATGTTTTGTCAGTGCCAACTGGTGCATTAGTTGGGAATAGAGTTAAAAAAGCATACGAATATGGATATACAAAATTTACCAGGAAAACTAAAGTTTATGACGATTGGAAAAACGTTTATAAACATGATTTGCTAATTGAAGATTTGATGTCGGAAATCACATTAATAATATAGGTTGAGAAAATGTCAGTATTTGGAAGTGGTTCGCCTCTTTACGTTAGAACGGATATAACAAACGAATATACAATAGACTCTGCAACTCCAGGAGTCTCATCAACTATGATATTGATTAGTGAGACTTCTCATAATTTGGGAGTTGGGATGTATGTTCATCTTACAAACATGGAAAATAACAACAACATACCAATAGCTGACGCCTACGGCTACATAATAGCGAAAACATTAAACTCGCTTACAGTTGATGTTGTTATTGCCGAATCTGCTTCATTTGGCGACATTATTTCATATGTCCCTTTGGCAAAATCGTTAATTGAACCTAATTTTATTGAAAATAACACTTTAATCCATACCTCGATAATAAATGGGAAAAGACATTCAGATCATAGAGGAAATTATTCGAGCTTTTCAATTACATTGCATTTGCTAAAATATAGTGCAACTGAAAGAACGAGATTATCAAAGCTATTTATTGCCGATAATGGCAAAGAGGTATTCCTAAAGCTACATTCGGACGGGAGTTATTTTGAAGATATAAATGGAGATAGAGTTCCATTCCTTTTAAAAGTGCAATTTGCTTACTTAAGCAGAACGGATTTTAGAGACCTGGTGATTTTTACATTTACCTCATTAAGATATACTGACATAAGTAAGATTATTTTATAAAATTAAAACAAGCAAGACAATTTGCTTGGATAAATATAACATATATAGGAGAAGAAAATGAAGCTAATAATGAAAAATTGGGCGGACAAAAACGAGCCTAATTTAGTTGAGGGTGAAGCCTACCTTGACGAGAAAAATCAAAAAATGGTAATTCAAGGCGTTGAGAAAAAAGTTTCAATTAATACAAGTGAAATTCCACTTCAAAAGTTAGTTCTTGATTGGAATTTAAGCAAAAAAGTATTCCGATTTATGGTTGATTCGGTTCTTGGAGATGATGATAACGACGGTTTGAGTTGGGATAAGCCTAAAAAAACAATTAATGGTATTATGGCGGGTTTCCCGCTTGATTTGGAGACCTATAGTATTCACATCTTAATTAAAGATGGTTCTGAATTTGCCGATACAGATATGAATAATTTTCATAATGGAAATGTTCATTTCCATTGGTGTGGAATTTGGCTTGAAACCCAAGTGAATAGTCCAGTCCAAGAAACTCAAGATTTTATTGCTTGGGCAAAAAATGGTAGTGATATTACCTTTGGCGATTTACCAATAGTTTTTAAGGCAGTTGAAAATAATTTTGCATTTTTGGGTTATACAATATCTGATTCACATTTTACTTTGAATTTTGTTTCTAACCAAATTGGTCTTGCTTCCCACGAGAGCGGTTGGGGATATGCCAATAGATTCGTTTTCAAATCTGAGTATACTGCCGAATCTGAGGGGGATTGTCTTTTAGGAACACAAAATTCACATCTGTGGGCGACTTCTCTTAAATTTGAAATGGGAAATATGAGGTATGGCTTATCAATACACGCCCAAGCTTCTGCGTGGCTTCCAGTTCTTGAATTTTATGGGGGTACTGGTAGTGGTTCTACAACAACTTCTATGTGGAGAGGCGCAATTTACTCTTACGCTCCGACTGAAAAACTAAAATTTGGAGATATTGCTGGACATGCTTTTGTAAATGGATATACTCCAAAACTTGACGGTTATTATTTTGAAGACATTGCAAACGCTATTACAGTTATTGGTGGTATAAATGGTCTTAATATGTCACAATTAAAAGCAATTCAATACGCTGATGTAACAAAAACTTACCTTAAAACACGTATTATGTTTAGTAATAGTTCTTATGGTTACTATGCAAAGTACAACAAAAACTATTGCACGCTCGTTGAAAGTGGTTCGTTGGATAGAAAAGTGTTTGAAATAATCGATAATCAATTAACGGAAATTTTAACACAAGGCGTTAAGCAAGTGGGTACAAATATTTTGTTTACTCTTCCAATTACAGATCCACACGTAGTTGGTGCTTTGTGGGTGGATGCTGGTGCTGTTAAAAGTTCATTAGGTTAATAATTAAATTAAAAGGATATTGCAATGAAAACTTATGTAATAAAGATTGCTTTAATAAATGGAACTGAAAACATTGTTGAAGTTAATGCTGAAAATGAAAATGAGGCATTGGCTAACTTGCCACGCCCAAGGGGTTTAATAACTGCAACGATTATAGGTGAAGTGAATTAATACTATAACACTATTATAACACATTTTGTAAAATAGTGGCTAAAAAGGGTAGAATTTTGAATAAAAAAGCCTAAAATTAAGCTGTAAACGAGCAAATAGTTGACTGGCAGTCAAGAGGTCAGGGGTTCGAACCCCCTTAGCTCCACAATGAAAAAGCTCTATTTAAGATAGAGTTTTTTTTTATTGAAAAAATAAAATAAATGAAAATCATTTAAATCAGCATTAAATTTACTTTCTTTTTGCTAATTTCATACTTTTTATCAATTCGGTATTGTTTCTAATTATTTTAATATTTACAATTTCTCCAGTTTTATAGTTTTGTAAAATTCCCTTTAGAGTTTCATAATTATCGATATTAAAATCATTTATCTGTTTAATAATATCGCCAGGTTGCAAGCCAGCAATATCAGCTGGGGAGTTATAAACCACATCGGTTATAATTACTCCGCGAGTATTTGGCAGATTATAATATTTGGCAATTCCTTCATCAATTGAATGAATATTTAATCCCGTCCAAAAAGTTCTTTCAAAAACGCCATTATTTTTAAGTTCTGCAATAACTTTTTTTAATTTATTGGATGGAATTGCAAATCCAACGCCAACATTTCCACTTGAGCCTTGTGCTGTCCAGATTAGAGTATTCATTCCAATTAATTCACCTAAACTATTAACAAGCGGTCCGCCCGAATTTCCTTGATTAATAGAAGCATCTGTTTGAATCATATCTGTATAATATCTATTTTCTACTGGACTTAAGTTCATGTTTGAAGCACTAATTACGCCAACAGTAACTGTTGGCTTATCAGAAACATCAAATAAACCAAAAGGATTTCCAAGGGCAACAACCCATTCACCAATTAAAATGTTGTCAGAATTTCCAAAAGGAATAAACGGTAGATTTTTTGCATCTATTTTTAGAAGACAAATATCAGAAGTTAAGTCGGTGCCAATTTTTTGTGCTTTGTAGTGTTTCCCGTTTGACATAGTAACAGTAATTTCGTCAGCGGTTCCAGCAACGTGATCGTTTGTTAAAATATATCCATCAGCAGAAATAATCGCTCCAGAACCCAATCCAGAAATTTCTTTATTAAAGACTTGATTACCAAAAAAACGTCCCCAAAATGGATGATTTTCAAAAGGGGAGCTGTATTGATATTGTCTAACTTCTTTTACCGAAATTCCAACAACGGCTGGACTAACATTTTTAACTGTATTTGTTATAATGGTGTTTCGTGAGTTAGTTATCTCTTCGTTTAAACTTAAGCTATTGTCCTGATTGATAAATATTGTATCTTTTTGCAATGTAAAATCATTATTACCTAAAAATTCACTTTTATTTAGGTAGAAAAAAGCCGTAACTATAGCTACGGTAATAATAATATTTGACAGAATAATCTCAATTTTTGACATATTTTCCCTTAATAGATGTTTCAACTTCACTAATATTTTTAATTACTGCTACAAAATTATACATCATAAATTAAAATTGCATATAAAAATCAAATTTGTTTTTAAATGATTTATCCATAAAATAGGGAATTGAATTTATTTTTTTTAATTATGAGGTTTTCAAGATGATTGATTACGTTGGGAAGTTTAAAGTAGTTCCTGCTTTACCTAAAAAATTAGAACCATTAAGATATATTGCAAAAAATCTATATTGGTCGTGGAATAAAGATGCAGTTGCTCTTTTTAGAAGATTGGATAAAGACTTGTGGGAGTCAACTTATCACAATCCTGTGCAAATGCTGGGTTTAATAAAACAGCAAAGATTGGAGGAAGTAGCAAAAGATGATGGATTTTTATCTCATTTACAAAGAGTAAATGACGACTTAAAATCATATCTCAAAGGCTCATCGTGGTATCAAAATAAACATGGAAAAACTAACGAGAGTTTTATTGCATATTTTTCTGCTGAGTTTGGTTTAACAGAATGTTTGCAAATATACTCTGGTGGACTTGGAATTTTAGCTGGTGATCACTTAAAGTCTGCAAGTGATCTTGGAATCCCACTTGTTGCAGTTGGCTTAAATTATAAAGAAGGTTACTTCCAACAATATTTGAATAATGACGGCTGGCAACAAGAAAAATATGAAAATATTGACTACCATAATCAACCAATGGAATTGGAAAAGGATGAAAACGGAAAGCCAATTACAATTTCAGTCGATTTTCCGAAACGCAAAGTTTATGCTCAAATTTGGAGAATTGAAGTTGGACGAGTAAAATTATATGTACTCGATACAAATATTATGGATAACAATCCAAGTGATAGAGAAATTACTCACGGTTTATATAGTGGTACTATTGAAACAAGAATACAACAAGAAATTCTTTTAGGAATTGGTGGAATTAGAGCTTTAAAAGCTTTAGGAATTGAACCACAAGTTTGCCACATGAACGAAGGACACTCAGCATTTTTATCTCTTGAGAGAATTAAAAACTTGCAAGAGAAAGAAGGTCTTTCATTTGAACAAGCAAAAGATATAGGATTTTACACAAGTTTATTTACCACTCATACACCAGTTCCTGCTGGAATTGATATTTTTCCAAACGAATTAGTTGAAAAATATTTTGGCGAATACTATAGAAACGAATTAAAGATTTCAGATAAGGATTTCTACAGACTTGGAACTATTTTAGATGAAAAAAATCCTCCAAATTTTAACATGGCACATCTTGCAATGAATATGGCGGGATATGTAAATGGTGTTAGCAAACTGCATGGCGAAGTTTCGCGTAAAATGTGGGTTGAAGGATTTAAAGGAATTCCATTTAACGAAATTCCAATAGATTACGTAACAAATGGAATTCATATTCGCTCACATATTTCATCCGAAATGGAAAATTTACTATACCGATATTTAGGCGATGGTTTTATAAATGCAGTTTCGGATAAAGATATTTGGTCTTCAGTTCAAGAAATTCCTGATGAAGAATTATGGCGAACACACGTTAGAAGAAGAGAAAGATTAGTCGCTTTTGCTCGAAAAAGACTTAGAAAACAAATTATTTCCCAAGGCGGTTCTCAAGCAGAAATTCAAAGTGCTGGAGAAGTTTTAGATTCAACGGTTTTAACTATTGGATTTGCTCGCCGTTTTGCAACATATAAACGCGCAACTCTTTTATTCCGCGATTTGGAAAGATTAATAAGTATTCTAAATGATCACGAAATTCCAATTCAAATAATTATTGCAGGAAAAGCACATCCTCACGATGATGCTGGCAAAAAGTTTATTCAAGAAATTTTTGATAATGCAAAAACGCCTCTTTTAAGAAAAAGAATTGTATTTCTTGAAAACTATGACATGAACGTAGCTCGTTATATGGTTCAAGGTTGCGATATTTGGCTTAATAATCCTCGCAGACCACTTGAAGCAAGCGGAACTTCTGGAATGAAAATTATTGCTAATGGTGGATTGAACTTTAGCGTGCTCGATGGTTGGTGGGATGAAGCTTATAATCACGAAGTTGGCTGGAAAATTGGAGGACGCGAAGAATACCGCGATTTGGATTATCAAGATGAAGTTGAAGCAAATATGCTTTATAAAACACTTGAAAATAATATTGCACCTTTGTTTTATAACGTTGGAAATGATGGACTTCCTCGCGAATGGATTAAGAAAATGAAAAATTCCATGAGCCAGTTAGCTCCAGTTTTTAACACACATCGAATGGTTCAGCAATACACAGAAAAGTTTTATCTTAAGGCTCACAAAAACAGAAGAGAATTAACTTCAGAAAATTGCCAAAAAGGAAAGGATTTTACAAATTGGAAAGCAAATTTATTGGCAAATTGGGATAAATTAAAGTTCATCTCAGTTAATCATTCTAGCAATTTGGATGAAATTAAAATAGGTTCTAAATATAAAATTAATGCCGAAATATCTATGGGAGCATTAACTAAAAACGATATTGAAGTTCAAATTTATTATGGAAAGTTGGATAATGTTAACTTTGCTGATGAAAATTCTTTTGAAACTATGGAATGTGTTGATTGCAACCGCATAAATGAAATTTCTAAGTATGAAGGTAATATTACTTGTGAGGCAACTGGCGAATTTGGATATACTTTAAGAATTTTACCTAAAAATTCGATATTAATAAACCAATTTGAACTTGGTGTTATTAAATGGGTTTCGATATAATAGGATTTTTGAATGCTTATTGAATTATTTGATCATAACTTTGGAACAATAATTTATTCAGAAAATAAATTCGATTTTCTGAATAATTTTACTATTGTTAACAGAAGTGAACCAGATGTTCATGAGCATATTGATTTTAAAGAAGTGAGTCTTTATTTGAGCAAACCTGTAAAGAAAAATATAATTCTTTACAGGTTACTTACAAATGACGAAAATTTAGACCCATTTTCATCAAAATTAGGTTATTTTCTAAAATTACAAAGCAAAATTGAAGTAGTTTATTTTGACCCAATTTTTATTATAAAAGATATTGAAAATTTAAAACTAACTATTCCACAAAGTGAATTTAGATTTATTATTCAACAAGTGGGATTTAGAACACGAAATTTGACAGAAGATTCTGCCATTTTTGAAGAAAGTTTTTCAATAGAAATGAATGAAGAAGAAGCTAAAAACCAAAACGATTCTATTTTTGCAGAATCGATGTTATCATTAAGTCCAAAAAGAAAAGTTCTTAATAAAAATAACGAAGAAGAACTAAATACTTTTAAGAATGTTGCAACTGAATTAAATAACCTTGATAAACAGTTTTACCATATTGATGGTATTAACAATAAGAATACAACTTATATTGAAGAAAGATTTACAAGAGATACAAAATCAGAAGAAAACGATTTCTTCTCAAGGGTGAAACTTAAAAAAGATAGAAAGGATTACAAAAGTAGTACTTTAAAAATGTTTAAATAATTATTGAATCAAAATACAATGCATAAGATTTTTCAACTAAAATGATGACGTTTTAATTGAAAAATAGATTATATATTTAATTTTAATCTAGTAAATCACACGTAAACATTACTATATCACATCATAAAAATATATTTAACAAATATTTTAATTAAATTTGGAAAAGATTAAAAATTAGGTAATAAAATGGATGGTAATTTTTCAGAAAGAGTGCAAGAAGTAATAAGATTAAGTCGCGAAGAAGCTCTAAGACTTGGTCACGATTACATTGGCACGGAACATTTATTATTAGGAATAATCCGTGAAGGATATGGAATTGCTGTAAAAATTCTTCAAAACTTAAATGTTGATTTACAAACATTAAAGAAAACAGTTGAAAATACAGTAAAAATATCTGGTGGAACATTAACAATCGGGAATATTCCATTAACAAAACAAGCCGAAAAAGTGCTTAAAATAACGCAAATTGAGTCAAAAATATATAAATCAAACGTAATTGGAACCGAACATATTTTACTTTCACTTTTACGTGACGAAGATAATGTTGCGACTCAAATATTGCTTCAGTTTCAAGTTACTTATGAAACTGCACGAAATGAGCTAAATGCAATACTAAGTAGTAGTAGTTCTGCTTCGCAGCAATCAAGTTTTTCTACTCCACCACAAAAACCAAAATTTGAGAAATCAAAAACTCCAGTATTAGATAATTTTGGAAGAGATTTAACAAAATTGGCGATTGATGATAAACTTGACCCAGTTATTGGCAGAGAAAAAGAAATTGAACGAGTTGCCCAAATACTAAGCAGAAGAAAAAAGAATAATCCTGTTTTAATTGGTGAACCAGGCGTTGGTAAAACAGCAATTGCTGAAGGATTAGCATTACGAATAATTGAACGAAAAGTTCCGCGTATTTTGCAAGACAAACGAGTAGTAACTTTGGATATTGCAGGAATGGTTGCTGGAACAAAATATCGCGGTCAGTTTGAAGAGCGAATGAAAGCTCTTATGGTTGAACTTGAAAAAGCTGATGAAGTAATTCTTTTTATTGATGAACTTCATACAATTGTTGGTGCTGGTGGTGCTTCGGGTTCTTTAGATGCTTCCAATATGTTCAAACCAGCGCTTGCTCGTGGCGATATTCAATGTATTGGTGCAACAACAATGGACGAATATAGAAAATTTGTTGAAACTGATGGAGCACTTGATAGAAGATTTCAAAAAGTAATTGTCGAGCCACCTTCCGTTGAAGATACTATCGAAATATTAAACAATATTAAATTTAGATATGAAGAGCATCATAGCGTTCGATATTCTGATGCAGCCATAAATGCGGCTGTAAATTTGAGTGAGAGATACATTACAGATAGATATTTCCCCGATAAAGCAATTGATGTCCTTGATGAAGCTGGTTCAAGAGTTCATATGGGTAATTTTAAAGTTTCCGATGAAATTATTAGACTTGAAGAAGAAATTGATAAAATAAAACGCGATAAAATTACTGTTGTAAAAAGACAAGATTACGAGGAAGCTGCTCGTTTACGCGATACCGAAAGAAGTCTTCAAGCAGAATTGGAAACTGAAAAGGATAAGTGGGAGCAAGAAACCAAAGACATAGTTTATGATGTTACGGAAGAAGATATTGCTACAGTTGTTGCAATGATTACTGGAATTCCAGTTACAAATGTTGCTCTTGAAGAATCTGAAAAGCTAATGAAAATGGAAAGCATTCTTAAAGAAAGTATTGTTGGACAAGATGAAGCCATTACAAAATTATCAAAAGCAATAAGAAGAACACGTGCTGGATTGAAAAGTCCAAATAAACCAATAGGTAATTTTATCTTTTTAGGTCCAACTGGTGTTGGAAAAACAGAATTGGCAAAAGTACTTGCAAAATATCTTTTTGATTCTGAAGATGCACTTATAAGAATTGACATGAGTGAATATATGGAAAAACACTCGGTTTCTCGTTTAGTTGGTGCACCTCCAGGATATGTTGGATTTGAAGAAGGTGGACAGTTAACAAAAAAAGTTAGACGAAAGCCATACTCTGTAATTCTTTTTGATGAAATTGAAAAAGCTCATCCAGATGTGTTTAATATTTTACTTCAAGTTTTGGATGATGGCGTTTTAACCGATAGTCTTGGAAGAAAAATTGATTTCAAAAATACGATTATTATAATGACTTCTAACATTGGAACAAAATCAATACGAGATACTGGCGGTTTTGGTTTTAGTGGAGATGAAGAAGTTGATAAATATAAAAATCTTAAAAATACTGTCGAAAACGCTATGAAAGATTTGTTTAATCCAGAATTTCTAAATAGAGTTGATGACACAATTGTATTTAGAAACCTTGATAAAGCTGATATTTCAAAGATAATTAAAATAGAATTGAAAGATTTGGTCAAGAATTTAAGCAGAAATAAAATGCAAATCGAACTTGATGAAACGGCCGATGAATTTTTGACAAATAAAGGTTATGACCCCAAATTTGGTGCAAGACCTTTAAAACGTGCTATTCAAACTTATATTGAAGATCCACTTTCTGAGGAACTTTTGCTTGGAAATATTAAATCTGGTGATAAAATATTTGTTTCAAATCCAGCCGAATCTGAAAAACTGATTTTTAGTACTATGAAAATTAACAACGAAACTTCGAATGTGAGTGATACTTCCCAAAAGGATGAAGTTTAGATTTATTAGCAATTTATTTTTATAAAAGTAACTCAAGTTGAGTTACTTTTTTATTTAGTGAGTAATTTATGAAAAGGATATTTTTATTTTTGTTTTTTGCAGCAAATTTATTTGCTCAAAATAATTTTGATAATTATTTTTTAGAAAAAACGCTACGTTTCGATTTTTATCATGTCGGTAATAGCAATTTAGAGCAAATTGTTTTTGATGAACTAATCGAAGAGCCAATTTGGGGCGGACCAAAAATAAGTTTAATTGATTCGCTTAACTTGGGCGAATATAAAATTGCTTTGTTTAACAAAAATAATGAAATGATTTATTCAAAAGGCTTTTCTACTTTGTTTAAGGAATGGCAAACAACACAAGAAGCCAAAGAATTAACTCGTTCTTATAGCGGAGCCGTTATTTTCCCTTATCCAAAAGAAAATGTTACTTTGAAAATGTATTCTCGCGATAAAGTTAATAAATTTGAAGAAATATATTCGTTAAACATTAATCCCAAAAATTATTTTATTCGAAAAGGGAATAATGATAAATATGAAACTGAAAAAATAATGTATTCTGGATTGCCTTCTGAAAAATATGATATTGTTTTTTTACCAGAAGGATATAAAGAAAGCGATATGGAAAAATTCATATCGGATTGCAACACACTTGCAAATCATCTTTTTGAATATGCTCCGTTTGACGAATTAAAATCAAACTTTAACTTTTGGGCAGTAAAAGCTCCATCAAAAGAATCAATTTGCGATATTCCAGCAAATAATGTTTGGGGAAATACATTGCTAAATTCTTCTTATTACACATTTGATAGCGAGCGGTATTTAATGACAGAGGATTATCAAAAAGTTTGCGATATTGCTTCAAATGCAGCTTACGACCAAATTTACATTCTTGCAAATTCTGAAAAATATGGTGGTGGAGCAATTTATAATTTTTATTCATTAACCGTAACAAATGACCCGAAATATAAAGAAATATTTATCCACGAACTTGGTCACGGACTTGCAGCTTTGGCTGATGAATATGGATATGATGATACATTTGGGGATATTTATCCTCAAGGAGTTGAACCTTGGGAGAAGAATATTACAAATCTTTCTGATTTTTCATCAAAATGGAAAAAAGAAATTGAAAGTGAAACTCCAATTCCAACACCTGATAAAACAGAATTTAAAGACAAAATAGGCGTTTTTGAAGGTGGTGGATATGTTGCCAAAGGAATTTATAGACCAACTTTTAACTCAATTATGCGCAGTTTAGAGGCAAAAGAATTTAACAAAGTTAGCAAAGATGCAATAAAAGAAGTAATTCTTTTATATTCAAAATAATATATAAAAATTGAAAATGAGACAAAAAAGATTATACAAAGCATTAGAAACTGTAGCTTCGCAAAAATTTAATTCTGAAAAAGAATTTTTAATAGAAATTTTAGACCAAATTGTTGATAATTTCCAAATCCATATCACTGGTGGAAGACTTTGGCAATTAAATGTTGAAAATGAACAATATGATTTGCTTTATCAAACTGGAAACGTTGAAAAAATTGATAGTTCGTTTGTTCTAAAACTAAAAGAAAATCCGATATTTGAAAAAATGTCAAATGAACGAACCATTTTAGCAAATGAAACCAATCATTATCTTATTGAAAAGGGAATTTTTAGATATTCAGCTTCAGGTGTTGGCGATAAGAAAAAAGTGAAGGATAAAAGATTTTACGAATACATTTTTGCTGTAAATAGTGAAGAAGTAAATGAAGATTTATTTTATTCATTGAATATTGTTGCAACAATATTAACATCAAAAATAAACGAAAATCGCAATAAAGATTCGCAACGTGAAATAAATTTTGATATTGATGAAGCAAAAAAGCTACAAAAAAGCATTCTTCCAGAACATGAACTGTTTTTTAATGGATATTCACTTTTTGGTGTTACAATTCCAGCAAAAACCATGAGTGGCGATTTTTTCGATTACTTAAATTTTGGTTCAGAATCGGATAGATTGGGAATTATTGTTGGTGATGCGGCTTCAAAAGGAATAAGTGCAGCTGCTGAAGCAATGTATATTACTGGTGCAATTCGGATGGCAGTAAATTTTGAAATAAAAATATCGGCTTTATTAAACAAGTTAAATAAAATTATTAACAAAATATTTAGTGACGATAGATTTACAACCCTATTTTATGGTGAAATTTCAAATGATGAAAAAGGACTTTTCCTTTATGGAAATGCTGGTCATAATTCACCAATATTTTATTCCGTTGGGAAAAAAGAAGTAAAATATTTGGCTTCAACAGGTCCTTTATTAGGTCCAGCTCCAAATTCTAAATACAAAACAGATAGCATAAATATTGAAATTGGCGATGTTTTAGTTATTTATTCTGATGGAATTGTTGAAGCAGCGGATAAAAATTTTGATTTTTATGAAGAAAATAGATTGGAAAACATCATAAAATCAAATTATCAGTTGTCAGCTAAAGACCTAGCGTTAAAAATATTGGATGATGTTTATAAATTTTCAAGCAATGGAGTTTATTCTGACGATAAAACAGTAGTTGTTGTAAAAAGAATAGGAAATTCTAATTCTTAGCAAAAAAAATATAATTAATTGCTAAAAACTCTTGATAATAATACGATAATACAATATATTAAAAACCAAACAAAGAGAATTACTATTGAAAAATCTTTCAGTTTCTACATCAAAAAATATAAAAGTTGAAAAGAAAATAATTCATTCACTTGTTACAAGTTTATCAAGCAAATTGAGTTTTAAACTTGAAACACTTAGTATAAATTTCGTTGATGCAGATTATCTTTTGAACATTAATAAAGACTACCTTAACCACAATTTTAACACAGATATTATCACTTTTAACTATTCTGGAAGCAATAGCTTGCTGGATGGGGAGTTATTTATTTCTGTTGATGAAGCAATAAATAATTCACTAAAATTCAATGTAACACTTGATAGCGAAATAATTAGACTTGTGATTCATGGTATTTTACATTTATTAGGCTTTGATGATGAAGAAACTTCAAAAAAACGTAAAATGAAAAAAGAAGAAGATTTTTATACTGAATTATTTGAAAAAGAATATAAAAACATAATTGTTGAATATGACTACTAAAGTTGTTGAAGTTTTAGCCAGAATAATGGATGGATTAAATAAAAAATTTTCACTTGATGATGTAATTGAACTCATTGACAAGGAAAAAATATTTGATAAGCAGACTGTTTCAGCTGCATTTAGTCTGGTTTATGATAAAATATTGGTTAACAGAATTTTAGATGACGAAAAAAGCAGAAATACACAAAAAGGTGTTAGGATTTTGAGCCAAGATGAGATTGAAGCAATTGGATTAGAGTTTTATAACTATCTAATTTACCTTCAAAATATTGGATTAATACAATATTCTGATTTAGAAATTATAATTGAACAAATTTTACTAACTGAAAAACCACAAATTACACTCGAAGATATTAATTGGTTGGTTCTTGTCTCTTTGGTTGATTATGACACAAGATTATTACCAGGAAGTAGAGCTACTTTGTTTTCAACTGATACTATTAACTGAAATAATTGCAATTTGTGATTATTAAAAGGAATTATTGTGAAATTTGAGATACTTATAGAACAGTTCCTAAGTGAGTTAAAGGGCATCAAAAATGCCTCAAATCATACAATATCTGCTTATCAGCGTGATTTAAGACAATTTGCAAAATTTTTGACACATTATAACATTTCAGAAATAAACAATATTACAAAAAAACACATTCGGCTTTTTACAGTTTATCTAAATACTGAAAAAAATTCGACATCAACAATTGCTCGCAAATTGACAACTTTAAGAGGAATTTTTCGTTTTGCAATTAAAAACGGTTATGTTGAATATAATCCTCTAAAAGATATTTCTAATCCAAAAATAAAAAGGAAAATGCCAGAAACTCTTTCACTAAACTCATTTGAAAACATAATTAAAAATCTAACACAAGAGGAGGAAAAAGAGAAAAACTTACTTTTAATAGCAATTATGGAATTACTTTACGGCTCTGCTTTGCGTGTATCTGAACTTTGTTCGCTTAATTATAGTGATATTGATTTATTCAGCCGAAGCGCTAAAGTAAAAGGCAAAGGTTCAAAAGAGCGAATTGTACCACTTGGTTCAAATTCCATTATAGCAATTAAAAATTATTTAAATGTGGTAGCACCAAAATCAAAATTAACCCCATTATTTTTAACAGTTTCTGGAAATAGAATTTACCCAAGAATAATTCAAAAATATGTTAAAGAAAGCATTCAATTGGTAAGTGATATTTCTAAGAAATCACCACACGTTTTTAGGCACAGTGCTGCAACACATATGTTGGATAACGGAGCTGATTTACTAAGTGTTAAAGAAATATTGGGGCATGAAAATTTAAGTACTACTCAAATTTATACACATGTTACTGTTGAAAGATTAAAAAAAACTTACAAAACATCTCATCCAAAATCATAGGAGGTTCAAATGAATATCAACATAACTTCGCGCAAATTTAAATCAAAAGAGACACTTAAAGAATTTATCAATGAAGAAGTTAAATCGTTAGAAAAATTTCACGATGGAATTTTAGATATTGATGTTATTTTAAGTTATATCCACGAGAAAGATAGTATTAAAACTGCTGAGTTAATAGTTAATATTCCAGGTAAATCTTTAACAATTTCTGAAGATTCAGAAGATTTTGAAAAATCGGTAAGTGCCTGCGTAGATAAAATGAAGCGTTTGCTTAAAAAAGAAAAATCTAAAAAGATTTCAAAATAGATATGTAAGGGCTTTCTCTTGTTAAAACTTACATTTTAGAGAAAGCCCATTTTTATAAATTAAATTAGGAATTATTATTTAATAAATGAAAATAAACGAAGACAGCATTTATAGAAAAGATAAAATAACAATTGGCTATTTTTTTAAGCATACAAGTAAAAACTTTGGACTTACGTCATTTACTGGTGAAATTGGGTTTGATAGATTTATAACTCAACCAAATTTGCATAGACCAGGTTTGGCTTTGGCGGGATTTGTAAAACTTTTTACATATAATAGAATTCAAATATTTGGAAACACAGAAATAAGTTATCTTAATAGCATTCCACTTGAAAATAGAGTAAAAATATTTGAAAAGATTTTTGAATTTGATATTCCTTGTATAGTTATTACAAATGGAGTTAAGCCGTTTCCAGAACTTTTAGAATTAGCATTAAAAAATGAGGTACCAATTTTTGGTTCTGAATTAGATACTACAAAAAATTCGTATCTAATTGTTGATTTTCTTGATGATATTTTTGCTCACAAATTGTCAGTTCATGCATCATTTGTTGATGTTTATGGTGTTGGAATGTTATTTGTTGGAAAATCTGGAATTGGAAAAAGTGAAGTTGCTCTCGATTTAGTTGAAAGGGGACACAGACTTGTGGCTGATGACGTTGTAATTTTAACAAAAAAAGGTGAAGGTATCTTAATTGGTGCTGGAACAACTCTTGGCAGCCATTTTATGGAAATTAGAGGAATTGGTATTATTGACGTAAGAAGTATGTTTGGAGTACGTGCCATTCGTTTTCAAAAGCGTCTTGAAGTGGTTGTTGAACTCGAAGTCTGGGATTCGAAAGAAACATATACTCGAACAGGATTGGATGGTACAAAAATTCCAATAATGAACGTAGAAATTCCCTATGTAAAATTACCTATTGTTCCTGGTAAAAACGTAACCGTTGTTGCCGAAGTTATTGCCTTAAATTATTTATTAAAACACTATGGATATGATGCTGCAAAGGAATTATCAAGCAAAATTCAGCAAAAAATGGAAACAAATAGTGAATTTGATATTAGCAATGTAAATTATTTTGAACATGATTTTGAATGATTTTATTTTTCAACTTGATTTAGTTGCTTCCTTTTTGTAGCTTCGCACTTATTAAAAATGTGAATCTTTATTTAAAATATTTCATCTAAATCACTTTAGGATGAAAAAGAACAAATATGAAAAAATACTACTACTTTTCAAATACAAAACTAAAGTTTATCGAAGTTGAAGGATATAGAAAAAAGTTTTTTTCTCTTGTTTTATTAGTTTCCACATTAGTTACCATAAGTTTGTTTAGCTTATATTTCACTTTAGACATTTCAATCAATCCAAATTCACAAATAAGACAATTAACCTCTGAAAATGAGATTCTAAAAAATAAATTAATTGAAGTTCAGAATAATTTAGTAGTATTTTCTGAAAAATTTGACAATTTATCAGAAACTAATAATGAACTTAGAATTGTAAATAATTTAGAACCGCTTTCAATTGAGGATAGAAATGTTGGACTTGGTGGTTCTGTTTTCAAGAGTAGTGAAATTTCCACAAATGGTGAATTAAATGATTTAATAAGTTCGTTAGATGGTTTTGTTGAATCTATCGAAACTAAAATTAAAATTGAAGATAAAAATTATCAACAAATTCACAAAAATATTGAAAATAATAGCAAGCTATTTGATGCAATCCCTGCAATAAAACCAACAATTGGTAGTTATGGCGATAAATTTGGAATGAGATTACATCCTATTCTAAAAATTACTAGAATGCATAACGGAATAGATTTTATTGCGGATTACAATACACCGGTTTATGCTCCAGGTTCTGGAGTGGTTGAGTTTGCTGAAACAAAGGGTGGTTTAGGCAAAACTATTGTTATTAACCATGGTTTTGGGTATAAAACACTTTATGGACATTTAAACAAATTTAAAGTTAAAGAAGGTCAAAAAGTTAAACGTGGTGATTTAATAGGACTTACTGGAAGTTCGGGTAGTTTATCCACAGGACCTCATTTGCATTATGAAGTTAAACATAATGGAATTGCTCTAAATCCTCGAAATTTCATTTTTGACGACGTTAATATTTTTGAAATTGCACAATTAAATAAGGATTAAAACTGTATGATTTGGACTATTGAATTAGCTTCTTATCTTGACGATGCCCCATGGCCTGCTTCCAAAGAAGAATTGATTGATTATGCAGATAGAGTTGGTGCTCCTCGTGAGGTTATTTATAATTTAGAAGAGCTTGATTCTTCTGAAGAATTGTACGAATCTATCGAAGATGTTTGGCCTGATTATCCGACTGACGAAGATTTCTTCTTCCAAGACGACGACGAATATAATTAGTATTCTGCTTTTTTTAGTTTGTAAACTAAATTCATTTAATAATAGTTTATTATGCAAAGTTATTTAAGCTCCATTGTTGGTCAGAAGAGGGCAGTGGATGCGCTTAATAAATTTATAATTTCTGGGAGTGTTCCACACGCGTTATTATTTACTGGAACAAGAAATGTTGGACAACATTTTGTAGCGAAGCAATTTTTAAAAGAATTGCTTCGTGGTAAAATTACTGATAAAAATTTCACATCTCAAATTGATAAACTTGAACAACCATTTATTAAGTATGTTTTTCCACTTTTTAAAGGAAAAGCGGAATTGAGTGAAGATCTTCCAATTGCTAAATACAACGAAGAAGAATTAGCAAAATTTAAAAGCGAGTTTGAAAAAAAATTAAATAATCCCTTCTGTGAAGTATCTTTCGATTTTCCTATAAACATAAAAATTAGTACTGTTAGAGATATTAAAAAAAATCTAAATTACAATTATGAAGATTTGCCTTATAGACTGATTTTAATTGAAGATGCTCATAAAATGAGTGAAGATGCTCAAAATGCATTATTAAAAAGCTTGGAAGAACCTCCGCGTGGAGTTATTTTTATTTTAATAACAGAAAATAACAATTTGTTGCTTCCAACAATCAAATCAAGATGTTGGGAAGTTCCGTTCTCTCCATTGCAAGATAGTGAAATTGATACAATTTTAGAAAACAATTTCGAAGTAGATTTTTCCATTAGAAAAAAAATAATTCCATTTGCCGAAGGTTCAATACACAAAATTTACGAATTACTAAATCTTGATTTTGATAAACTATTAGAAACATCAATTAATATTCTTCGAAATTCAATGGGTCGCAAATATAATGTTGCCATAAAATTATTTGCAAGTACAATAGAAGCAAATCCTAAGTTATTGTTTACAATGGTTTTACAACTTATTATAAATTGGTTAAATGATGTTCAGAAACTTAAAATTGGCGTTAAGGACATTCATTGTGTGGGTCAAGAAGAAGCAATGGAAAAGTTTATTAAAAATTTTAGCTCAACTAGATTGGATCAAGTAGTTTGCGAATTAACAAATTTAAACAAGAATATTGATTACAATATTAACTTGAATCTGATAATGTTGAACGTTATATTTAGTCTTTCAGCTATAGCAAAAAGGTAATTAATGTATAATATAGATTTATCATTTATAAAGAATAAAGAGCTCTCTTCATCAGTTTCAGATCTCGAAATTCAATTTAATATCGATTTTAAAGATAAAATAATTGAAGATTTAAAGAACATTCAGTTAGAAAAGAATCTTTGTGAACATTGCGATTTAGATTTAAGTGAGCAAACATCGCTTGATGAAAGAAACATTGTTGAAGCAAATAGTAAAGGTGTAATTGGCAAACATTTTTGTGTTTTTGATTCTAATGATATTACATTTCAAAATAATGACATAATTTTGGTGCAAATTCCAGATGGAATTGAAGTTGCAATAGTAACCGAATCAAATCACGTAGTTAAGTTTAAGCGTCAAAAATTTGGACTTTGTGGTGAAGAATTACCTAAAATAATACGAAAATTAACTGATGAAGATGTTAAAAAGTATGAAACTAACACACAAAATGCGAAAATAGCAAAAGATTTCTTTCTAGAGGCAATAAGAACATCAAATTTGGAAATGAAACTAGTTGATGTTCATTATCAGTTTGATAGAAAAAAACTCTATTTCTATTATACTGCAGATGGAAGAATTGATTTTCGACAGTTAGTTAAAGAACTTGCAAACGAATTCAAAACACGTATTGAATTACGCCAAATTGGAGTTAGAGATGAGGCAAAATTAATTGGTGGAGTTGGCTCGTGCGGTCGCGAATATTGTTGCACAAGTTTTATATCAAGTTTCAAAAAAGTTACAACTCAAATTGCTCATGACCAAAATTTAACATCATTTCTTGCAAAACACAGCGGACCTTGCGGAAAATTGAAATGCTGCTTGTCATTTGAAGTCGAATAATTTATTTGGACAAATATTTTGATAATATTTGTCCAAAATTAAATCATTTTCAACTATTATCATATTTTCCCTTGTCTTTCATTTAATAAAAAACTATTTTTTTACACTGTAAATTTTAAAGGAATTTTTATGAATTATGATGAAAAACTTTCAAATGTGAGCATACTTGGTGCAGCTGGTAAAATGGGAAGTGGAATTCTTCTTCTAACAGCTGTTGAAATGGCTGATTTGAGTTACAAGAAAGAAAATAGCAATTTAACATTTATTCTAAATGCAATTGATGTTTCAGATAGTGCATTATTTGGATTACTCGAATATGTTCGAGTTCAAAGTAGAAAGATTGCAGAAAAAAAAATAAACATTTTGCGTGAATTCTATTCAGAAAACCAAAATCTAATTTATAATCACGAAATTATAGAAGATTATATACATAGAATATTGGCGATTATACGTCCATCTACGTTGGTGGAATCGGCATATAATTCAAATGTAATTTTTGAAGCTGTAAACGAAAATCCAGAACTGAAAATAATGCTTATTAAGAAAATAGATGCAAATAGTAGCAAAAATCCATGGTTTTTCACAAATACTTCTTCAGTACCAATAAGCTATTTGAATGAAAAAGCAAATTTAGATGGTAGAATTATAGGATTTCATTTTTATAATCCTCCAGCAATTCAAAAATTGGTCGAACTTATTAATGGAAACGATACAATTACAGATTTGAATTCATTTGCAATAGAATATGCTAAGAAACTTCGTAAATTTGTTGTTAATTCCAATGATATTGCAGGATTTATTGGAAATGGACATTTCATGCGCGATGCGCTTTTAGGAATTCAACTATTAAACGAGCTGAAATCTGATTATGGATTTCCAGAAGCAGTTTATATTGTAAATAAAGTTACTCAAGATTTTATGGTTCGTCCGATGGGAATATTTCAACTTGTTGATTATGTGGGAATTGACGTTTGCAAATATATTATGGAAGTAATGAATCCACATTTTGAAAATGAGGATATCCACAGCCAATTGCTTGATTCTTTATTTGAAAGGGGAGTGAAGGGTGGACAAAATTCTGATGGTTCACAAAAAGATGGATTATTAAAGTATAATAGAGGAAAATTAATCGGTATTTATGATTTTTATAAAGAAGAATACGTCGATTATGAAACAATTTCAAATAAATTAAATGAAATTATTGGAAAATTACCATGTAATTATATTAGTTGGAAAGAGATAATTAAAATGAAAGGTAAAGATAGTTTACTTAAGAACTATTTTGAAAACTTAAATTATGATAAATCACTTGGTGCAACTGTTGCAAAAAAATATCTAAAAGGTACGAGAGAAATTGGACTAAAATTAGTTGAACAAAATGTTGCTAAAACAGAAAAAGATGTGAACGAGGTTATGTTAACTGGATTTTTCCACAGTTATGGTCCAATAAACAACTATTTACCTTGGGAGGAAATATAATGAACAAAAGAATATTTATTACTGCTGGATATAACACAATTTCTTTAGGAACTGGACGAAATGAATTTAATCCTAAAAAAGATAGACCAGGATTGGAGCATTATATTAAAGAAGCTGGAAATGCAACACTTGAACTAATTGGTGGAGCACAAAATGTTGATGAAACTGTAATTTCTAATTTTAATGCTGCACAGTATAATAATCAAGGAAATCTACCTGGATATGCTCCGTATATTGATGATAAATTGAGATATAAACCTTCAAATAGAGTTGAGGGAGCATGCGGTTCGGGTGGTCTTGCTTTAGCAACTTCCATAAAATTTCTATTATCTGGTGAAAGTGATGTAATTTTAGCAGTCGGAGTTGAAGTTCAAAATACTGTAAAAGCTGTTTATGGAGCTGATTATTTAGCAACTGCTGGATGGTGGAAAGATAGAAAAAATGGACATGCACATTTCTTTCCTGGACAGTTTAGTGATAGAGCTGGTAAATACTATGAAAAATATGGAAAAGAAAATACTCGAAATGGCATGATTCAATGGTATGTAAATGCTATAAATAATGCACGTTTAGATAAAACAGCTCAAGAATATCATAATATTGATAAAGAATTATTTACGACTGCGTCTATTGAACCAAATGGAAAATCATTTGTAGATAATTTGACTGTTTATGATTGCTCTAAAGTTTCTGATGCAAGTTCAGCAATTGCAATTATGACTTTAGAGGGATTAAAAAGATGCAATATCGATTTAAAAGATACTGTTGAAATTATAGGTTTTGCTCAAGCTGAAGATGATATTACAACAAAACCTGAAGATCCAACACGACTTTTAACAACAGAAAATGCTGTCTCAAAAGCACTATCAAAAGCAGTTATAACTAAAGAACAACTTGGAACTGTTGAAGCTCACGATTGTTTTTCCATAGCTGGAATTATGGCGGTTGAAGCAATAGGATTTGCGGAGTACGGAAAAGGTGCCGAGTTTGTTTCTAATGGAAATACAATGCGTGATGGAATTATTCCATTTAATACAACTGGAGGTTTAATTGGTTGGGGCCATCCAGTTGGTGCAACTGGAATTCATCAAGCTGTTACAATTTGGCAACAACTAACTGGCAAAGCTGCTGAAGCTCAAATTAACATAACCGAAGATAAACCATACGGAATGTCAATAAATATGGGTGGAGATGATAAAACAGTAACTTGTATAATTTATAAAAAGCCTTAAAATAATTGTTTAATTTAAGATAAGTTTAAGATTATTAACTTATCTTAAATAATTTTAAATAATACGCATAATGTATATTATGTAAACTAGGTAATCCTTTATGAAAATAGTGTAACTAATGAAATTATACCCCTTTCAATTTTATTAGAAAATATATAATAATGCCAAGTAAAACTAAAAGATATATTGGAAGTTTATTTTTTGTTCTAAGTTTTGATGACTCTCGAAAATTTAATTTCTTTTTTCTTCGTTCTTTGTTATCTAATTCTGGTTTATAAAATCGTGGAATATGGTCAAATTCTCTGTGATTTATTTTTTTAAAAAACATAATTCCTCTAAATATTTTTGCAAATAAAATTTAACTTAGTGTCTGACAAAGTAATTGTGATATGTTTTGCTTTATCTGTTATGACTTCACCATCGATGTGTGCATAAAATGGATACTTAAGTTTTAAATTGAGTGTTTGAAACTCTTTTTGGACTAATTCTTTTCTGGAACTTAATGAATTTGACATCGCTTTTGGGAGCAAGGCAAGAAGTTTAACTCTCGAATTGATGGAAACAATGCTTAAATTCAATATATTGTCATCAATTTTGGCGTTTGGCATCAAATATAATCCCCCACCAATGCTCCGCCCATTTCCAACTGCACAAAATAAGGCATTTCCCGAAATAATATTTTCATCAAAATTTGCTACAAAATCAATTTTACTAAATTCAACTAGTGATTTCATTATCGCAAATATATAAGAAATAGTTCCACTAAAAACCTTTTTATGTTGATTGTAATATGCTACTTTTGCATCAAAACCAACGCCGAAACTATTAATCAATCGTTTTTGAAAAATAACACCATTTGCATCAATAATTTTAACATCGGCAAAATTTATATTTCTAATTTTAGGATTTTCGGTTAAGCAATATTCAAACAATGACATGTTATCTTCTTTTCCACTATGAAATGACAAAGAAAAATCATTTCCTGAGCCAATTGGAATTAATCCTAAAAGTGCATTTGAATCATGTTTTAATCCATTTATTACTTCGTGAAGTGTTCCGTCACCTCCGCAAATTATAATTCTATTATAATCTGAAACATTTTGGGCTATTTCTACTGCGTGTAAAGGTCGTTCTGTAATAAAATATTCTATTTCAAATTTATTGAAATTTGCGTTTTTTAACTTTTCATAAAATATTTGCCCATTTCCTTTTCCAGATTCTGGATTTATTATAACTGCTATTTTCATATATACATAGGTTAACTTGTTATTAAACAATAAGTTGAATTAAATAAAAGCATTTAAAAGTCTAATTTTCTCATTCCAATATGACATAAAGCAAAATCGTATTTAACAGGGTCGTTAAAATCATATTTTTTTAGATTATTTGTAATTTCTTCCGCCATTTTCCAAGAAACAACTTTGTGTGTTGTTAAATTAAGTTTTTGGCTAATCTGTGCAATATGAGTATCTACAGGAATTACTAATTTATTTGTTGGAATTTCTTTCCAAAGCCCAAAATCGAGTTCATCATTTCTTACCATCCAACGTAAAAAGAGATTTTGTCGCTTACAAGCACTTCCCTTTGCTGGATCTGGAAACATAAATTTTATGCCATCTGTTGATAATTTTGATGCTTTTGTAATTATATCAGTTAAATTATTTGAGAAAAATGACAATGCTCCCTTAATATTTTCAGCTTTTTCAAAATAATATAGAAGAAAAAGGTAATTAAGCGAACCATAAGTATTGTAAATTATATTTAATCCAGCAAATAATGCTGAAATATCTTCGCTGGTGTAAAAACGATGTTTAATATCCTTGAAAAGCGATTTATCTTTTTGATGATTATATTCCAAAACAAAATTGTGTGGCTCATTTCCAACAATTTCAAAAATGGAACTCAATGTATTCAAAATCTGCGTTACATTTCCATAAGCAAAAACAGAAGCTATAAAAGCTGTAATCTCAATGTCGTTTGGATTAGCAAATTTGTGCGGAAATTCAATTGGATCTGGAGATATTTTAGTTCTATCAAATGCTTTATAATGATAGTTAAGCTTATTTTTCAATTTATCGATGGTTATTTTTGCCATAATATTTGTCAAGTTGATAAGTAATTAGGTTTAAATTATATTAAATAAATCATTTAATTAAACTTCGCATTTCGGAAATTGCTTTCTCTAATCCAACAAAAACTGAACGTGCGATAACTGCTTGTCCAATACTAACTTCATCAATTCCTTCAACTTCAAGAAAATCTTTAATATTACTATAATTTAATCCGTGACCAGCATTTACTCCCAAACCAAGTTTTTTTGCATGTGCTACAGCCAATTTTATTCTATCAAGTTCAATAAACATATCAACTTCAGAATTTGCATTAGCATAGTTTCCTGTGTGAATTTCAACCATATCAGCATTAATTCCATGAGCGGCATCAATTTGCTCAATATCAGGTTCAACAAAAAGCGAGACTAAAATATCACTTTCGTGCAAACGAGTAATTGCATTTTGGATTTTATTGAGATTATCAATCACGTTTAATCCGCCTTCGGTTGTTAGTTCAAGTCGTTTTTCTGGCACTAAAGTCGCCAAATCTGGTTGAACGTCGCAAGCAATATCAATTATTTCATCAACTGCAGCCATTTCAAGGTCAAGTTTTGTGGTAACCATTTCCCGCAACAGACGCACGTCACGTTCATTTACATGCCTTCTATCCTCTCGTAGATGAACTACAATTCCATCAACACCAAATTGCTCAGCCATTAACGCAAATGTAACTGGGTCTGGTTGTTGCTCTCCCCTTGCGTTTCTTAAAGTTGCAACATGGTCAACGTTCAAAGTAAATTTCATTATATCCTCAAATATTATTTTTAACTAGTTAAATTTAAGATATTGCAAAAGAAATTGCTTGATTTAAGTATTATTATTCCAACTTATTTACATTAGTTTAATTGATTTAATTGATGCAATAATTGTTGGATAAATCTCAGAATATTCCTCTTCTTTAATAGAAAAATCAAATTGTATTATTTCGCTTTTTTTGTTTTGGAATAAAAATTTGAACGAAAGGAGATTGTTTTTAGCAATTTTTATCTGTTTTATAGGAAAAAGAGAGTTTTCAATTTCGGTCGCATCAACAACTAAGCCACTATTAAATTTTCTAAAAATGGATATATAATTCTCTATTGTTAGCGAATCTGACGAAACATTATTCTGAAATTTTATGCTCCCAACTCGTAACAAAGAATTTGTTTCAGAGTTGTAAAAAAAAGATTTGGGAGCATATACAATAAAATCGTCTTCTCCATTTTTGCTTATTCTTGCAACTAATTTTTCAGAAAGCGACGTTGGCATTTCATTCCATTTATTAGGAATTTGGAATGAAATACTTAAATTATTATCTATTTGAACTATGTTATTTAAATAAATTTCAGATTTTATCTGTTTATCAACTTCTTTTTCGTTTCCACAACTTAACAAAATCAACATAAATAATAATACAACTAACGATTTTAAGCGAAATTTCATTGTAAATCCTTTAAAACTACATTTAAATTGAGATTCTAAATTATTATAAAATATAAATGTTTATAACGTAAAATAAACAACTAACTTTTTAACTGCAAAAGAATATATATCAACGAATTAACTTGGTTTTTCACATTTCGTATTTAATGAACACAAATATTTTAGATTAGGTATTAACTTAATGAAAATATTTTCGACATTAACTAAAAACAACTATTTGAGAGAAAAATGATTGTAAATAGAACTAAAATTTCGAGTCCAGTTGGAGTTATGTTATCCGTTGTCGGAGTTATAATATTTGTTTTTGGACTTTTTATATCAATTTACTATATATCTAATGGCGAATATTTTGTTGCTCTTATAATCTTTCTTGCTGGATTGCTCTCCTTTTCAATCTGTTCTGGATTAGCCGAGTTAATTTATCAACTTCTAAAACTTCGTCGTAGAATAATTGAAATGCTTACTGTAAAAAATGAAAAAACAAGGTAAAACATTAAATATTTTATATTCCTTTGACATGTCATTATTCATTCCTATATTAGCACTCCCGATTTATGAGTGCTAAAAAATATATTCGTTTATGAATCCATTTCAAATAAAAAGCATCTCATAAGTACAAAATAAGAAATTTTATTTTACTAATTAATTATAAAACTATGGAGGACGTATGTCTGCAAAAGTAATTGAATATGGCAATGATGCTAGAAGTTCACTTAAAAATGGAGTTGATAAATTAGCAAACGCTGTTAAAGTAACTTTAGGACCAAAAGGTAGAAATGTTGTTTTGGATAAAAAATTTGGTGCACCTACAGTAACAAAAGACGGTGTTTCAGTTGCAAAAGAAATTGAATTAAAAGATGAAGTTGAAAACATGGGTGCACAAATGGTTCGTGAAGTTGCATCAAAAACTAGTGATATTGCTGGTGATGGAACAACTACTGCAACTGTTTTGGCTCAAGCAATTTATCGTGAAGGATTAAAAAATGTTACCGCTGGTGCAAATCCTATGGATTTAAAAAGAGGCATTGACATTGCTATAAAAAAAGTAGTTGAGTATTTAAAAAGTTCTTCTAAAGAAGTTGAAGGAAGAGCCGAAATTGCACAAGTGGGTGCAATATCTGCAAATAACGATACAACAATTGGAAATTTAATAGCTGATGCAATGGATAAAGTTGGCAAAGATGGTGTAATTACAGTTGAAGAAGCAAAAGGTACCGAAACAGAATTGGAAATAGTTGAAGGTATGCAATTTGACCGTGGTTATTTATCGCCATATTTTGTTACAGATTCTCAAACTATGGAAGCAGTTCTTGAAAATCCTTTCATCTTAATCTACGATAAAAAAATATCTACAATGAAAGATCTTTTACCAATTCTTGAAAAAGTTGCTCAATCAGGTAGAGGTTTAGTAATTATTTCCGAAGATTTAGAAGGCGAAGCATTAGCTACTTTGGTTGTTAATAGATTACGCGGAACTCTAAAAATTGCTGCTGTTAAAGCTCCAGGTTTTGGCGATAGAAGAAAAGCCATGTTGGAAGATATTGCAGTACTAACAAGAGGAACTGTTATTTCTGAAGAACGTGGTTATAAATTAGAAAATGCAACCGAAGAATTCCTCGGAACTGCTAAAAAAGTAGTTATAGATAAAGATAAAACTGTTATTGTTGAAGGAAGTGGAAGTTCAGAAGATATTCTAAAAAGAGTTAATGAAATTAAAGCTCAAATAGAAAATACAACATCTGATTACGATAGAGAAAAATTACAAGAAAGACTAGCAAAATTAGCAGGTGGTGTTGCAGTTCTTAAAATTGGTGCAGCTACAGAAATTGAAATGAAAGAGAAAAAAGCTCGTGTCGAAGATGCTTTGCATGCAACAAGAGCTGCTGTTGAAGAAGGTATAGTTGCTGGTGGTGGCGTTGCATTAGTTAGAGCAATTGCTGTATTAGAAGGCTTAGAAGGTGCAAATAATGACCAAACAACTGGTATCAAAATTATCAGAAATTCCCTTTCAGAACCTTTGAAACAAATTGCTTACAATGCTGGACTTGAAGGAGCTGTTATTTTAAGCAAAGTTCTTGAAGGAAAAGACGATTATGGATTTAACGCCGCAACTGAAGTATATGAAAATATGATTGCTGCTGGTGTTATTGACCCAACAAAAGTTACAAGAACCGCTTTAGAAAATGCTGCTTCTGTTTCTTCTTTATTGTTAACAACTGAAGCTGTAATCTACGAAAAAGCTGAAGATTCAAAAATGCCTTCTATGCCAGATATGAGTGGTATGGGCGGTATGGGTGGAATGATGTAATTCTCTCCATATAAATGTTATAAAAAACCCCAGATTATTCTGGGGTTTTTTGTTTATTCAATTTTAGAAATAATTTTCTACAATTCTTTGAAATACTTAATAGTAATCTCAAATCCTTCTTTTCGAGCAATTTTGGGATTCCAATTTAACAGATTTTCAGCTTTCGAAATATCTGGCTGCCTCACTTTTGGATCATCAATTGGCAATTCTTTATAAACTATTTTACTTTTACTGTTAGTTAGAGTTATAATTTCATTAGCTATTTCGTTAATAGTTATTTCGTTTGGATTTCCAATATTTATTGGATTTATAACATCTGAGAGTAATAATTTATAAATTCCATCCACTAAATCTGAAACAAAGCAAAAACTACGTGTTTGTTCCCCATTTCCAAAAATTGTTAAATCATCACCATTCAAAGCTTGCGAAATAAATGCTGGTAATGCACGTCCATCATTAGCTCGCATTCTTGGTCCATACGTATTAAAAATTCTTACAATTCTTGTTTCAACATTATGATACCTATTATAAGCCATTGTTAAGGCTTCTGCAAATCGTTTTGCTTCATCATAAACTCCACGTGGACCAATTGGATTTACATTTCCCCAATAATCTTCCTTTTGCGGATGAACGAGCGGATCGCCATAAACTTCAGACGTAGAAGCTAAAAGAAATCTTGCATTTTTGGCTTTTGCAAGTCCAAGTGCATTATGTGTGCCCAAAGAACCAACTTTTAATGTTTGAATTGGTAGTTTGAGATAATCAATCGGACTTGCAGGCGAAGCAAAATGCAAAACGTAATCTACTTTTTCTCCGATATGAATAAAATTTGTTACGTCATGTTTAATAAATTTGAACAAATCATTTTCAAAAAGGTGTGAAATATTATTAAAACTACCTGTAAGTAAATTATCAACACAGATAACTTTTATATTATTTTCGACTAATTTGTCACATAAATGTGATCCTAAAAATCCCGCTCCACCAGTTATTACTGCAGTTTTCATAAATTATCACCTAAAAACAAAGCCCTCAAGTTGAGGGCTTTAATATTATGCTTTTTTATTTTTAATTTTTGCGTTTTCTTTATTGTGGGAATAGTAGTAATAGTATTTATAATATGAACCATAACCACTTCGATAACTAAATTTATTTAATACAACACCAATAAATGATTTATTTTCATGTCGCATTAATTCAACTGCTTTTACCATTAATTCAGTATCAGTCTCTCCAGCAGAAGCAACAAGAATTGATGCATCAGCCATTCTTGAAAGAATTTCTGAATCTGTTACTGCAATAATTGGAGGTGAATCAATAACAACTAAATCATATATTCCTTTTAATTTTTCAATAAAAGCCATCATTTGGTCAGAACCCAATATTTCAGATGGATTTGGAGGAATTGTTCCAGCAGTTATAAAATCAAGATTTGGTAACTCTGATTTGTGAACAATACTATCAAAATTTGTATCTCCCAAAAAGTAATCAGTAAATCCAGGATATCTTTGGCTACCAAAAACTTTGTGCATTCTTGGTTTTCTTAAATCACAATCAACAATTACAGTTTTTTTGTTTGTTTGAGCAAAGCTACCAGCAATATTTACTGAAACTGTAGTTTTTCCTTCGGAAGGAGTTGAAGATGTAACATGGATTGTGCTAATGTTCTTTTTGTCAATTTTTGCAAACTGAATTTTTGTTCTTAACGCTCTAAAAGCCTCACTATAGATTGAATCTGATTTCTTTGCAATAATAAATTCAAATTCCTTATTTAAAGCAACACCTTCAATTTTAGGAATCCAGCCAAGTACATTAATGTTTTTCTTTTGAATATCTTCTGGAGTTTTTACGGTATTATCTAAGAAATTTCGAATAAACGCAAAACCGAATCCAATTCCCATTCCAAGAACTAAACCAATTAAAACAATTAGTTTTCTATTGGGTTTTGAAGGCAATAAAGGTCTAATTGCTGGATCAATAATTAATACATTTCCGGCAGTTGATTGCTCAACAATTAAAGATTCTTGATATTTTTCTTCTACCAAAAGATAAAGTTTTTCATTTGCATTTAATTCACGAGTCAATCTTGCTAAACTAATAGTTTGTTTTGGAAGTTCATTAAAACGAGCTTCATAAGCTTTTACAATATCTTTTGTTTTATTATAAGTGCTTTTTAATGATTCGTATTTAACTTCTGCTTCTAACAAAGAAACTGAAAGTTCTTTTAACTCCTCTGGAGAAGATGCAAAAATTGATTGTTTATAGATGTTTAACTCTCTATCCAATTCATTTTTTAGCTCATTTATTCTTCTATTTGTCTGTTTTACAAGTTTTTCTTGTGAAGCATTTGAAACAGAAGTATCAGAAATTGCTAAATCTCGTTGCATTTCTAATTGTGCAATTTGTTCTTGCAAACTTTTCAATTTTGGTTCAGCGGCAAAACTTTCTATATATTTGCTGATGCTTGGATTTTGTCTATCTATTTCAGATTTGTAAGAACTTGCCATTTTTTGAGTTGCAATCATTTCAATTGAAGCGGCATCTCTTTGAGCTTCAAAAGTGGAAAGCATATCAATCAAAGCTTTTGCTTGCTCATCAAGAGCAATAATTCCACCATCAACTTGGAAACTCTTTATTTTTTCTTCAACACCTAAAAGTGAATTGTATTTTTCAATACGTTGTTCTTTTAAGAATTCAACCACAGTTGTTAATTGCTGTCTTGTATATTTTAAGCTCAAATTTTCATACGCATCGGCATAAGCATTGGTAATTAATTTAGCTTCAAAAGGTGAATGAGATTCATACGAAATTGTAACAATATCCAATCCCCTTTTTTGCTCAATTTTGGTGTCTTCCAACATTTTGACTAAATCATCAATTGTCTTTAACTTATATTTTTCTTTGCCAAGGTCAATACTTCTGTCATAAATATTATAAAAGCTATCAGGTTGTTCAATTACATTAAATGAGTCAATTAGCGAAGTAGCAACAATTGTCCTTAATCTGTAACTTTTTAAGATTTCAATTTCGTTAGCGATAAATCTATCATTTCCAAAATCGGAAAATTCTGGAAGCAAAGGTGCATCCAAAATTCCACCACCGTTAGGTTTTTGAATTTTTAAAGAAGTAGATGCTGTGTAAATATCTTTTGAAATAACAGCAAATATTATTGCAACAGTTAATCCAGTTAATGTAATTAGAAGTATTGGTATGAGATTTAATTTAATTAAATTAACATAATCTTTTAGAGAATTTGTTTCTTCTATTTCAAATCCCGCACCATTATTGTTTAAGTTATTATTCACAGTTTATACCCTAACCCCTTACAATCAAAATAGTTAAAGAAATTAAAACAGAAATTACAGATAAAGTTAACGAAGCCCAATCCTTAAAATATAATCTTTGCGAACCAGGAACAACTAAAACATCACTTGCAGTTAAGTTTGGTACTTTTCGTTCATTAACTTCCAAACCTTCTCCCCAAAGTAAATCATTATAACTAAATGTCAATAATTTGTCTGTTCCATCTTCGTTAACGCTGTAAAGTCTTAAATCATCCATGTGAGCATCATCGGTTGGGCCACCAGCTAAACTTAGTAAATCAGTAACTGTTGTATTTATTGGAACAAAATATCTTCCAGGATATTTAACAAATCCCCAAACAGAAACTTTAATATTGATTCCAAGTGGTTCAGAATAATCAAAATAACCACCTTGAGTGTTGGTTCGGTTTGTAACTCTTGAGCCTAACTCATAATCTTTAACTTGAGCAAAACTAATTGTAGATAAGAAAAGTGACACTATGGTAAGAAATAATAGCTTTTTCATAACCCTCGCATGTTTTTTGTTTTTATTTGATTTCATTTATGTTTTTAATTTATAATTTTAATTTTTGATATTTGTTTCATCTATCTTTAAGGAAAGCTTTTTCGTATAAAAACCTATTCCGATTGGTCCTAGAATAAGACCCAAAAAAACGAATCCAAAGTTAACAAAATATATATAGTTATCAAATTCTATAACAGGATAAATTGTCTTAAGCACAAAATAAGATGTGGTAAAAATTGAAGCACAAATAGCTGCAGAAATTATTCCAAAAATCAATCCAGTTAATAATAAAGGAATTTTGATAGTGTTTAGTTTAGCTCCAACTAATTTCATAATGTTATATTGATTCATTTTCTGAGAAATTATTAATCTACTTGTTGAAAAGAGTAAGTAAAACGAAATTAATGTAAAAAGAACAGTTAAAACATAAACTGCAATTCGCATTGAATTTATATATTCCAGAATCATGAATGTTAGATTATAATCATAAACAACTTCTTCAATTCCAGATGTACTTTTAAAGGAATTTATAATTTCAGAAATTTTAATTTTATCAATTTTGTTGTTAAAACTAACAGAAAATGACCTTGGAAGCGGATTGGTTTTCAATATTTTTGAAAAATCCTTTCCTGTCATTTCCACAAAATTATTATATGCTTCTTGTTTTGAAACAAATCTTACGCTTGCAACTTCATTAAATTCGCTAATTTTTGATTTAATTTTCGTTAATTGTTTAGTTTGGACTGAATCACTTATAAACAAATTGACTTTTATCTCATTTTTCCACGAATCTTCAATCTTATTTGAAAGAAAAATAAGTGCAAATGTGGTTGCAATAAACATAATTGAAATACTGAGCGTAACAATTGCAAAAAAAGAAGCCAATTTTGCTCTTGTTATCGACTTAAAACTTTCCGAAAAATAAAATCTTAACATTAATTACCTAAAAATTTGATTCATCAATCCAATTTACAATTTTCCAAACACCTTTGTCATTTTTTTCTAATTGCAAATTTACACGTCCATCAACTTGAATTATATCCGTTGGATTAAAAGTGATAGTTAAATTAAAACTTCTGATAATATTGGTTGAATCGGAAGACATTGACACAATATTATTCCAAATTAAATCCAATCTTTGCGAATTTTGGAATAAACCGTTTGTAACTCGCATATCTTCATCTCTTCCCCACGAAACATCAACACTTAATTCATAATCGCGATAAATAAAGCTGTAATTTGGATTTAACAATCCTCCATAAATTGTTGTGTCTTTAAAAGTATATGAATATTGGAAATTTTGAAACAATCCTTCAATCGATTTTTGCGAAGAAATTAAAGAACCATTGCTTCCTAAATCAGTGTCTAAACGCGGAGCAAAGGGATTTGTACAACTCCATAAAAATGGAAGAAATAAGAATAATATTAAAATTAGACTGCTTTTCAATACAAAGAACCTTTCAATTCACTCCAAGTTGGATTTTCGCCAGATTTGAAATCTTCCCAACGCGAAATTACCCATTGACTTCGAGAATCTAAAATTATATTAACTTTCATATTTCCACGATAAGAACTTTGAATATTTTCATTTATTGGAGTTAGTGAAATTACATAATCGTACTGATAAACCGCACTATCGCCCATTGTATTTTTAATTTCATTTTGTAAATCCAAGATAATTGGAACACCTTCTTTTGTGCTGATTATTAGATTATTAAAATACTGCTGCTCCGACGAAATATCCCAATTTGCAAGAGTTGGATATAGCGAAATGGATTCAGAAGCAGAAATAAAGGCAAAAGGTTTATCGGTAAATGAAGAGTTTACAAAACTTGACATATAATTGTCATAAGCTTTTTCTTTAAATGAATTTTTTATATTTGAAAAAAGAATATCTGGAGTTGTTGCTGGCAAATAACTCGTTCTTTGAGTGTCCGGATTTTCGGGTTCACGAGTCGTGAGCAAATCGCAACTAAACATAAAAATGGTTAATATTATTAAGTATTTCTTCATTTTTGGAATATTATTATCATTCTTTCGGATTCATTTTCGTCATAAATATCTTCGAAATAGCTTCCAAAGCTACTAATTTGATTAAATCCATTATTATTAAATACTTTTAAAATTTCATTGTATGAGTATAATTGAACTGATTCAAAAAATCTATGCATATTTTCAGAATCTTTAATTATTATCTCTTTTTCAATGCGTTTGCCATTAATTCTTCTTTTTTCCAAAATAGTTAAGTTGGCAACTTTTTTTTCAGAACTTTCAACTACATTTTTTTTCAAGAAGTTCGGATTTAAATAATCAAAAACAAAATATCCATTTCGGTTCAAATGTTCGCTTGCAAATTTTACAAATGAAAAATTTGCAACATCATTATCAAAATATCCAAAACTAGTAAATAAATTAAGAATTAAGTCAAAATTTGTTTTAATTGGAATTGACCGAACATCTGCACAAAAATAATTGGATTGCAAATTACTTTCCAACTTGTTTTTCATAGCAATTTTTAGCAAATTGTAACTTAAATCAAAACCAGTAACATTATAACCGAGTTTTGCAAAATAGTTTGAATGTCTCCCATTTCCACACGCAACATCAAGTATTTTGGAATTTTGGGATAAAACAACGTTATTTTGAATTAAATTGAATAATTTTATGGCGTCGGATTCATTTCGGTGCGAATAAACTTCCAAATAAAATTTGGACCCAAACCAATCCTTGAACCAATCATTTTTCATAATTGAATTCTACTTAACATTGCTCTTCCAATTGTTGCATCATCGGCAAATTCAAGATCGCCTCCAATTGGCAATCCACGAGCCAAACGAGATACTTTTACATCGAATGATTTTAGCATTTTTCCAATATACAAAGAAGTTGTTTCGCCTTCGGTATCTGGATTTAGAGCCAAAATTATTTCTGAAGTATTTTCCGATTTAACTCGTAAAAATAATTCCTTTAAATTTAGAGATTCAGCATCTTTTCCACTAAGTGGTGATAAAACTCCACCTAAAACGTGGTAAAGTCCATTAAATTCATTCGTTTTTTCAATTGCAATTACGTCGCTTATTTCTTCAACTACACAGATAATTGATTTATCCCTTTTTTCACTTTTGCAAATATCACAGACTTCATTTTCAGAAATATTGAAACAAATCTTGCAAATTTGAGTATTTTCTTTTAATTCCAAAATTGATTTGGATAGATTTTGCACTTCAAGTAATTCCGATTTTAGAATATGAAGTGCTAATCTTTGAGCTGATTTTCTACCAATTGATGGCAATTTACTAAGTTCATCAATTGCTTTTTGTAATGTTGTTGGAATTATCAAATTAAAATCCTGGAATATTCAAACCTGGAGGAATCATACCTTTTGTAACATTGCTCATATCATCTTCAGCCATTCTTCCAGCAGCATCAAGAGCTTTATTTACAGCAGCAACAACCAAATCTTCAATCATTTCTTTATCATTTGAAGAAATAATTTCATTATCAATTTCAATAGAAACTATATTTTTTTTACCATTTGCAGTAGCTTTTACCATTCCACCACCACTTTCTTCGGTAACAACTTTATTTTCAAGTTCTTTTTGAACACGTTCCATTTCAGCTTGCATTTTTTGAACTTGTTTCATCATTCCTTGCATTCCGCCTTTTAGCATTTTCTCTCCTTTTTAAGATTAAATGGATTATAAATTTAAATTTATGAACCTAATTTACTTATTAATACTAACAAAAATATGGTTTGAACTAATACTTTTAATTAAAGTTCAAAGTTAAGAAAAATATAATTTACAAGAAAATTATGATTTTATATGTTAAATTTGTCATTATAAATTATAAACAAACTTAAAAGTGAAATGATAACTCAATATGGATATGTAAATGTAATTGTAATTGTTCTAATTTCAATTGCTCTTTTTGTTCTGTCATATTTTTTAGAAAACAATATTCTTAAGATAGGAATAGCTTCGCTTACGTTGTTATTTCTAATTTTCACACTTTATTTTTTCAGAGATCCAGAAAGAACAACTCCACAAAAGGATAATGTTATAGTTTCACCAGCTGATGGTAAAGTATTGCTAATTAAAAAAGTTGAATCAAACAAATATGTAAACGGTGAAGCTTGGCAAGTTTCTGTTTTTATGTCGCCTTTAAATGTTCATGTTAATAGAATTCCAATCGACGGAAAAGTAGAATTAGTAAATTATGTACATGGTGAATATTTAGTTGCATTTCACGACAAAGCCGATGAACGAAACGAACGTTCCGAGATTGGAATTTTGAGTAAATTTGGCAAGGTATTTTTTACTCAAGTTGCCGGTTTTGTTGCACGAAGAATTGTTTACGAAGTTAACGAAGGTGATAGCGTTAAAATGGGAAACAGATTTGGAATGATTAAATTTGGAAGTCGTGTTGATATTGTAGTAAGTACAGATTGGACAATTAAAGTGAAAGAAAATGATATAGTTAGTTCTGGTGAATCAATAATATTTGAGTATAATAAATGAGTAAGTTCAAAATACCAAAATCAACAATTCCAAACACTGCCACATCATTTAATGTTTTAAGTGGATTTATGTCAATAGTTTTGGCAAGTCGTGGTGATTTTCATCTTTCGGCATTATTTATTTTTATTGCTACGTTTTTTGATTTAATTGATGGTTTATTAGCAAGAATAACCAAAACAGCTTCCCCTTTTGGCGTTGAATTAGATTCATTAGCCGATGTTGTAAGTTTTGGCGTTGCTCCCGCTTTTTTAGTTTATCAATCATATTTTATTAAATATGATTTATTAGGAGTTGGTATTAGTTCATTAGTTCTTGTTTTTGGTGCTTTACGACTTGCACGTTTTAACGTTCAAGTTGGTGATATTAAAATTAAGCAAGATTTTAAAGGTTTACCCATTCCAATTCAAGCAATTACTTTGGCTTCAATTATTCTGTTTTATCATAACGGAGTGAATATTGTTAAACCATTTAACTCACTTATGCTTCCAACAGTAATTGTTTTGTCATTGCTTATGGTTAGTAAAATTAGATATAACACTTTACCAAAAATGAAGCATATGTCATTATTTAATAAAATTTCAATTTATTCATTAGCAATAATTTTGCTAATTTTAGTCTATTTCACCGATGGTGAAGCATTTTTTTATATGATTGTTTTTCACATTCTATTTGGAATTTTACGTCATGTTTATTTTATGTTGTTCAGTAATTCCAGTTTGAATTTGGCAAATAAATAGTTTATCAAATTACACGAGGTTAAAATGTTTGGAAGTTTAGGACCAATGGAAATATTTATAATTGTTGCAGCAATTTTAGTCTTATTTGGAGCAAAAAAAATTCCAGAATTTGCAAAAGGTCTTGGCAAAGGAATGAGAGAATTTAAAAATGCAGTTAAGGAAGTTGAAGAAGATATTAAATTAGATGACGAAGACAAAAAAAAATAGTCATATTTTAGAAGGAATATTTTTTGCTACAATATAGAAATCATTCAGAAAAGCTGGCAAAGCTTAAATCGAAAGAAATATCTTTACTAGAAAATGTAAAACAATTTTTAGATAAAATTGAACTTAATATTGACCTAAATGCCTTTAATTTTGTATTTGAGGATGTTTTATCTCAAGCACAAATTGTTGAAGATAAAATCCAAAATGGTTCTGAAGGCAAATTGGCAGGAATGGTAATAGCCATAAAAGATGTAATTGCAATTAAAGACAAACCACTTACCTGCTCATCTAAAATTCTTGAAAATTTTAATTCGGTTTATAATGCAACCGTCGTTCAAAAACTGATTGATGAAGGCGCAATAATTATTGGAAAAACCAATTGCGATGAATTTGCAATGGGTTCGTCAAACGAAAATTCGGCTTTTGGAAAGGTTTTAAATCCTGTTGATAAATCTCGCGTTCCGGGTGGCTCAAGTGGCGGTTCCGCAGTTGCTGTTGCAGCTCAATTATGCGATGTTTCGCTTGGTACCGATACTGGAGGTTCAATTCGACAACCAGCTTCTTTTTGCGGAATTTATGGACTTAAACCAACTTATGGACGAGTTTCTCGTTATGGATTAACCGCATTTGCATCATCTTTTGATTCAATTGGACCTTTTGCAAATAATCTTGAAGATATTGCATTAGTTTTATCTGTAATTTCTGGAAAAGATGAATTTGATTCAACAAGCAAAGAAGTTGAAATTCCAGATTTTCTTGAATTAAATCCTAAAACACAAAAAATTAAAATTGGAATTCCACAAGAGTTTTTCGGAAATGGATTAAACGAAGAAGTGAAAAATGCAATTCAACAAAAAATTGATGTTCTTTCCAAAAACGAAAATGTTGAATTTGTTGATATTCATCTTCCTCATAACGAATATTCAATTGCAACATATTATATTCTTACAACTGCAGAGGCTTCAGCAAATCTTCAAAGATACGATGGCGTTCGCTATGGAATTAGAGATGAGAACCAAAGTGAACTTGACGCAATGTACACGCAAACCCGCTCAAACGGATTTGGTAAGGAAGTAAAAAGACGAATTATGCTTGGAACTTACGTTTTGTCTTCTGGTTACTATGACGCTTATTACACTAAAGCACAAAAAGTTAGAAGACTAATTCAAGAAGATTTCCAAAATGCTTTCAAAAAAGTTGATGTTATTTTAACTCCGACTTCACCTTTTACGGCTTTCAAAATTGGAGAAAAATCTTCGGACCCATTGCAAATGTATTTAAGCGATATTTATACAACTTCTGCAAATTTGGCTGGAATTCCTGGAATCAACATTCCCGTTGGAAATGATTCAAATGGATTACCAATTGGAATGCAACTACTTTCTAACCAATTTAATGAGAAAATATTGCTTCAAACAGCAAAATTGATTAATTAAATGTGTTTTATAATAAATATTTCAATAAAAAATAGGTTAAAATGAATAATCAAAATTTAAATACTTGTATAAGTTGCAACAGACCAGAAAATGTTGTTCCACTTGTTTCAATTACTTTTGCTAAAAATGCTACTTGGATTTGTACACAATGTCTTCCAACTTTAATTCACGACCCTCAAAAGTTGGTTGGAAAATTTGAAAATATGACCACTGAAAATCCACCAGATGCATTAAATTAGAACATTTTTCATAAAATATCAGATTTTAATCTAAATAATTTCATTAGATTTTTTAAAATGTTAGTTTCAAATTATGATATGATCTTTTATCAAATAATTAAATATTATTTTTTAATTATTTGATATTTTTTTAATTTGGGTATTATTTTTTACGATATAAATTAAATAAGGAAATTTAAAATGAGTATTCTGCTCGACAAAAAAACAAAGGTACTTGTTCAAGGAATTACTGGAAGTGAAGGAACTTTTCACGCAACTCAGATGCTTGAATATGGAACAAACGTTGTTGCTGGTGTAACTCCAGGCAAAGGTGGTTCAAAATTTAATGAAGTTATTCCAATATTTAATACTGTTGCCGAAGCTGTTAAAGGAACTAATGCAACTGCCTCTGCTATTTTTGTTCCCCCTCCATTTGCTGCCGATGCTATTCTTGAAGCTGCAAATGCTGGAATTAAGCTAATTGTTTGTATTACAGAAGGAATTCCTACAAACGATATGGTAAAAGTTAAAAATGTTATCAAAAACATGGATGTTAGACTAATTGGTCCAAACTGTCCTGGAATTATTTCACCAGGAAAAGCTAAAATTGGAATTATGCCTGGCTTTATTCACAAAAAAGGTAAAGTTGCGGTTGTTTCTCGCAGTGGAACTTTAACTTATGAAGCCGTAAAACAACTTTCTGATTTGAAAATTGGACAATCAACATGTGTTGGAATTGGTGGCGACCCTATTATCGGCTCACAATTTATTGATATTATTAAATTATTGAACGAAGACGCAGACACAGAAGGTATTATTATGATTGGCGAAATTGGTGGAAGCGCTGAAGAAGAAGCTGCTGCTTTCATCAAGAAAAACGTTAAAAAACCAGTTGTTGGATTTATTGCTGGAAGAACTGCTCCTGCTGGACGAAGAATGGGACACGCTGGCGCTATTATTTCTGGTGGAAAAGGTACTGCAGAAGAAAAAATGAAAGCTATGAAAAAAGCTGGAATTTATGTTGTGGAATCCCCTGCCGAAATTGGTATTACAATGCAAAAAGCACTATTAGAGCATAAAAAATAAATAAATCTATCGGTTCTATATTTTAAGCACTTCATTAGTTTAACTTTTGAAGTGCTTTTTTATTAAATTTTGACAAAGAAAATAATTATTAAATTAAAAATAGGAAAAAAATGACAAACAAAACATTCACAATGTTAAAACCAGATTGTGTTGAAAAAAACTTAGTTGGAAAAGTAATTGCTCAAATTACTGAAGCTGGATTCAAAATTAAAGCTATGAAAATGACTCATTTAACTAAAGAATCTGCTGGTGGGTTTTATGAAATTCACAAAGAACGTCCATTTTATAATGATTTAGTTGCATATATGACTTCTGGTCCAGTTGTACCAATTGCTCTTGAAAAAGAGAATGCCGTTGAAGATTTTAGAAAACTTATTGGTGCTACAAATCCAGCCTTGGCCGAAAAAGGAACAATTCGTAATTTATATGCTGATAGTATTGAAGCAAATATAATCCATGGTTCAGATTCTGATGAAAATGCCGCAATTGAAATTGCTCATTTCTTTTCAAGAAAAGAACTTTTAGAAAATTATATTGACTAATAGTTTTCGAACAATTTTAGATTTTATATTCCCCGATTATTCAAATTGGGGAATATATTTTGAGAAGATAATATGAAAAGTAGCATAAAACAAGTAACCTTAATTTATAATAATATTAAATATAGATTTAAATATAATGCTATATCTGTATTATTTATAATATTTTATATCTCACTACCTAACTTATATTCTCAAACAGTAAAAGTTACTGTTGGGGCAGATGTTTTGGTTTCTGATAGCATTCATTTAATCCAAAATAAGAGGATTGGAATTGTTACAAATCACTCCGCAGTTTTAAGTAATGGTGTTCACTTAGTTGATACATTAACACAACTTAAAAATATTAACGTTACTACCCTATTTGGTCCGGAGCATGGAATTAGAGGAAATGCTCCAGACGGAAATTCGATAAGTGATGGAATTGATTCAAAAACTAACCTTCCCGTTTATTCACTTTATGGTAAAATTAGAAAACCTACTAAGGAAATGTTACAGAATGTAGATATTCTCATTTTTGACATTCAAGATATTGGAGCACGTTTTTATACATTTATTTCAACGCTTTATTATACTTTGGAAGCGACCGCAGAAAATAATATTCCAATAATTGTTTTAGATAGACCTAATCCAATAAATGGAATAACTGTTGACGGACCAATAAGAGAAGACGAGTTTAAGTCTTTTGTCGCAATTGCTAAAATTCCAATACAACATGGAATGACTATTGGTGAACTTGCAAATATGTTCAATAACGAAAAATGGCTCGAAAATGGAGTAAAAGCCGATATAATAGTTGTTAAAATGAAAGATTGGAAAAGAGAATATTTATTTAGTGATTGTAATTTGCCTTGGATTGCTCCGTCACCAAATATTCCAGATTTAGAAACCGCAATTATTTATCCTGGAATGTGTCTTTTGGAAGGTGTAAATATTTCAGAAGGACGTGGAACTTATGCTCCGTTTTTAACAATTGGTGCTCCATTCATAAATTCCAACGAGCTTTTAGCGGAAATTAAAATACTAAATATTTCAGGAATTGACATAAAACCAATTACATTTACTCCAAAATCGATTGAGAATATGTCAACTTCGCCAAAGTATAAAGATATTGAATGTAACGGTTTATCACTTAAAATTACAGATTCCAAAAATATTATGACATTGAGATTTGGAATAGAGTTGTTATATACCATTCACAAACTTTATCCAAATAATTTTGAATTTAGAAACAATTGGCTTGATAAGTTGTTTGGAAATCCAAATTTAACTCAAATGTTAAAAAACAAATCAACTCCAGAAGAAATATTTAACGTTTGGGAGCACGATTTAACTAACTTTAAAACTTTACGTAAAAATTATTTACTTTATCAATAGGATTCAATTATGCGTTACATTTTGTTAATTGCTTTAATGGCAATTGGTTTTTCATGTTCTGATAGCAAAACTGATAATAATTCCGCAAAAGATTCAACAAATTTAGTTAGTGGAATTGATTCAACTCAATTAGGCAATTTGGATTTGAAATACAAATTTAAAAAAGGTCAAAAAATCACTTACATTATAAAAACTCTATCATCCACTTCGCAGGAATTGTATTCCGATTCTTCTGTTAAGCAAAAAGTGAATCAAACAGTAGAATATAAAGTTAGACTGACTGTAAATGATGTTGATTCAAACAAATCGGCAAAAATTAGTGTTTTGATGGAATCAATTAAAGTCGATGGAGTTATAAACGGACAGCACATTGCTTATGATTCAAAATATATTCAAAGCACGCAAGAAAGAATGATGTTTGCGCAATATGAGTCGCTAAAAAATAAGCGATTTATGATGGAAATTAAGGAAAATGGTGAAATTACAAGTATTTCAAATGTTGAATCAATTGTGAACGAATTGATTTCAATCCAAAATTTGCAGAAAAAAATTACAAAGGAGCAAAAATTGGAATTGAAAAATAATTTCACAGAATCGGCTCTTCGTCCACTTTCTGAACAAATTTTTAGAAAATTTCCGAACAAAAAGGTTTATAAAAATTACAGTTGGAATGAAAAACACAATTCACAATTTGCTACTTTCCAGATTGAAAATGTTGTTACATTCAAAATTGGTGATGTTGAAATGGCAAAAAATGACTCAATTGTTATTATAAATGCGGGTCTTTCAATTAATTGGAAAGGTGAGCAAAATGCCAAAGATCAAGGAATGAGTTTTTATTTTTATGACCCAGTAGTTTCTGGCGATGGAATTGTGAAATTTAATAAAACAAGTGGATTAATCAGTAATTCCAACACAACAACAAATATGGAAATGGTTACAGATATCAGTGGAGTTGATCAGAAAAATGCTCCATTTAAAGCAAAAAGGGTTGATATAACAAAAAATACAAATATCGTTACTTTGGTTAATTAGTTACTTTCAGATTTTCGTAAAATACTAAAAAAGCAATTCGTTAGAATTGCTTTTTTCTTTTTAAATCTAAGTGTTGTTTTCCAGCAGTTTTACCACAATTTTGGAACCTTCTTCTTTTATAACTTCAACTTTGGAATTTTTCACTATATAATCGCCTTGCGAAACAACATCATATCTAATTTCATCAAAAATAGCAGTTCCAGCGGGACGTAAATCTGTGAGAGCAATTCCACTTTTTCCCAATAAATTGTGAATCGATTTTTGGGATGTGTAGCCAGAAGTTGCATTAATTCCTTTTTCAAGAATAAGATTATTCCACATTGTTGATTTTGGCAATGTTTTTGCAAGAAAATAAATTACAATTGCACTTAAAACAAACGAACCAGCTAATTGAATAATTGCAATTGAAAGCATACTTGATTCAACTAATGGAAAATCGGAGATAATTCCCATAAAAAGTCCGCCGACAATTAAAATAATTCCAATAATGCCAAAAATTCCAAAACCTGGAATAACAAATATTTCAACTAACAAAAGAACAACGCCAACAACAAAAAGCAAGATATCCATTATTGAAGCAATTTCCAAAATATATCCAGAACCAAAAAACAAAGATAACGCAATAAGGGAAGCAGTTCCAGCAATTCCCCAACCTGGAGTTTTAATTTCAACAAACATTCCAACCATTATAATCATCATTAAAATTGAAGTAATAATTGGATTGTTAATAAATTGGATAAATTGCTCGCCCCAATTTATATCAAGGTAACTTATATTTGCGTCTTTATTACCACTAAAAGCCAAAACTTCATCAATATTTGATAAAACTGTGTCAGCAATTCCATATTCAATTGATTCGCGCGAAGTTAAAGTGACCAACTGAGTGCTATCAACTAAACCTTCAATTATAACTCGTTCATCAACCATACCTTCTGCAACATCGGTTCTACGTCCAGTTCGCTCAGCAGTTGAACGCATTTCTGAACGCATAAAAGACTGTGCTTTTTCAGATTGTTTTACTCCGCCTTGGTCAACAACTGTAGTTGCACCAATTGAAGAACCTGGAACCATTACAATTTTATCGCAAGAAAGTGCTATTAGTGAGCCAGCGGATATTGCCCTTTTATCAATAAAAGCCAATGTTGGAACTTTTGAATTAAGAATTGCATCTTTTATTTGCGTTGCCGCATCAACTCTTCCACCAAAAGTATTTATTTTGAATATTATTAACGAAGCTTTTTCTTTTTTTGCATCAGAAACAACTCTTTTAACATAAGGAGCTAAGCCCAAATCAATATCGCCATCAATAGTTGCAATAAATACCTTATTATTTTGCGAAAATATTGAGGTAAATAATAGAAAAAAAATAAACACTATTTTTTTAAGTTCTTTCATAGTTTGACCTTTTTTTATTTCCGTAAATATAAAGAGAATATTTGCAAAATACTGAATCTATAATCCCAAGTTAAAATACTATTTTTCTTTTTTCTTCTTTTTTTTAGGCTTTTGGAAAGCGTAATTTAGCATTTTATAAACCAATTTTGCAGCAACAAAGTTGGATGAAGTATGAAATTTAGAAGGTGCTAATTCAACCAAATCAAAACCGACAATATTTTTCTTTTTCCCAACCAATTTTATTAAATCGAGCGTTTCATCCCAAAAAAGTCCACCTGGTTCAGGAGTTCCAGTTGCTGGAACAATTGTTGGGTCAAGTCCATCAATGTCAAAAGTTATATAAACATTTTTTGAAAGACTTTTTACAACCTCTTCTTGCCATTTTTTTTGCGATTTAGCTTGTCTAATTTCGCGTGCATAAAAAGTTTTAATTTTGTCTTTTTGGATTAATTCGCCTTCATCTTTGCATTGGGCTCTAATTCCAACTTGGACAATATTTTTGTTAAATTCATAAACACGACTCATAACGGAAGCGTGCGAATAAATATTTCCTTCATAACTTTCGCGTAAATCGGAATGAGCATCAAATTGCAAGATTGACAAATTTTCGTATTTTTTATGATGAGCTAAAACTGCACCTAAAGTAACAGTATGTTCGCCACCAAGCATAACAACAAATTTATCATCAGAAATAAGATTTGAAATTTCAGCTTCTATTTTATCAATTGCATTTTTTGATTCAAGTTTGTCAAAATTATCAATTGGAAGAGTTGCAATTCCCTTTTCAAAACATAATTCATTATTCATTTCTTCATCATAAAATTCAACATAATGCGAAGCTTTTATAATTTCTTTTGGACCGTTTTTAGTTCCAGAACCATAGCTTACAGTATTTTCCATTGGAGCCGAATAAATAACTATTTTAGAATTTTCATAAGTAGAAAATTCATCTTCTATAGCAAGAAAGTTTGATTTTGTTGGTAAAGTTTTCATTATTTTTCTCCTATTTATCCCCTCTTGAGAGGGAAAGATGCTTAGCATCATGGGTGTGTTTGTTATCGCAATATCAATTATTTTATTCATGCTTCAAAATAACACACCCCTAAATCCCCTCTCAAGAGGGGACTTAAAAAAAATACTTATATTATTTTGTTTCTTCTTTTCCTGAAGATTCAACAACAGCAATTGCTTGTCTATCAAATTTAATTTTGATATTGTTGCCAAAATCAATAAGGCAAGTTTTGTCATCAAGACCAGCAATTGTTCCGTGCATTCCACCATTTGTTACAATTTTATCACCTTTTTTAATTGCATTTAGCAAAGTTTCACGTTCTTTCGCCTTTTTTTGTTGTGGGCGGATAATCATAAAGTAAAAAATTGCAAAGATTGCACCAAACATTATTAAAGTGCTAACCATACTTCCGCCGCCAGCATCGCCACCTTGAGGTGCCATAGCTAATAAATAATTCATTTTAACTCCTTTGTATTTATTGATAATATATTTATAATTTTATTTTTCCAAAATGAAAAAGTATCGTTTAAAATTTGTTTTCGAGCTTCTTTTACAAGATTTAGGTAAAATCTTAAATTGTGGATAGTTGCTAATTCGTATGCTAAAATTTCACGAGCGTTAAACAAATGTCTTAAATACGCTTTTGAGAAATTTTTACACGTGTAACAATCACAATTTGGGTCAAGTGGTGAAAAATCGTCTTTATAAATTGCACTTTTAATTGTAACAACACCTTGCGAAGTAAAAAGATAAGCATTTCGCGCGTTTCGAGTAGGCATAACGCAATCAAACATATCAACCCCACGTTCTATAGCCACAAGAATATTTTCTGGTCTTCCAACACCCATTAAGTATCGTGGTTTGTTTTCTGGAAGAATGTCAGTTGTAAAATCGACAATTTCGTACATATTTTCGGCAGGCTCGCCAACTGCAAGTCCACCTATTGAATAACCATCAAACCCGATATTCATTAAATCTTTTGCAGAATCTTCTCTTAAATCTTTGTAAACACTGCCTTGCACAATTCCAAAAAGAAATTGTTTATGCCCATACAAAGGCACACTTTTTTCAAAAGCTTCTTTATTTAAAACTGCCCAATCGGAAGTAAGTTGTTTCGACTTTTTAGCATAATCGTAATCGCAAGGATATGGAGTACATTCATCGAGTGGCATAATAATATCTGCACCTATTTGTCGTTCAATTTCAATTACTTTTTCGGGTGTAAACAAATGCTTTGAGCCATCAAGATGCGAACGGAATTCAACTCCATACGACTTTAACTTTCGCAACTCCGATAATGAAAATACTTGAAATCCGCCACTATCTGTAAGAATTGCTCTATCCCAATTCATAAATTGATGAAGTCCGCCAGCTTTTTCCATTATTTCCATTCCTGGACGCAAATACAAATGGTAAGTATTTCCAAGAATTATGGGAGCATTTATCTCTTCTTTCAATATTTTTTGAGTAACGGCTTTAACTGTGCCTTGAGTTCCAACTGGCATAAAAATGGGAGTTTCAATTACACCATGATCTGTTGTAATAATTCCAGCACGTGCTTTGCTATTTTTATCTTTTTTCTGAAGTTCGTAAAACAAATTTAATTTCTAATAATTGTTTAAAAATGGTTATGCAAAATAGTGTAATTCTTTGTTATCTTCCATAAAAATTGATTTAAACTAAACTTGGCACTTAAGTTGATTTATTTAACTTTAGTTAATTTCAAATAAGGTTATATTGATAATAATCTATATTTTTACAAAACTAATAATTATGAAAATAATAATTTAATATGTTTTTACTGTGTTTAACAAAATAATAAGATAATGGAGATATGAAATTGCATTATAAACGAAAGTTAGGCTTTGATGAAAATGGGAATTCCATTTCAGGAAATAAGAAACAACTCATTCAATATATAAATCTTAAATTAGCTGCCAAAGGTTATCCAATTTTTGGTTCGGAAAGCGAAAATAAATTTTTGGAAATTGCAGAAGATTTAATTTCTAATAATCAGGAAAAAGAACGACTTCTGTCAAAATATTTCTGTCCAGCTGATTCAAGAATTCAAGATTTTATCAATAATTATTTCGCAAATGTTATTGATTTGGATAAAATTCAATTGCCACACAAGACTTTTGAATTAGACAGACATGGAATTGCTCGAATACTTTCAATATCGCCAAATTCTAATAAATTTGAATCGGATATAATATCTTCCTATAGACTTAAACAAGGAATCTTGCATAATCCGAAAAATGATAGACGAACGACAAAAGGCGTTTTTCATATTGCTGAAGGTGGTTTACCAATTCCAGATGATAAAATTTCAGTTCCAATTGACGTAGCTGCTAAATTATTGGAAGTTGCACTAAAACCTTCGATGGAATTGTTAAAACTTCCTTACACCTCAAATGAGGAAAATAAGGCACATTTATTTGTATCGTTACTTCTTCGTCCAAAAGTTTCGCCCGAAGTTGCTGGATATTTGAAAGAAAAATCGATGGAAATTCGTTTTTTTGCTCCCGGAAATTTAGTGAGTAATTTAGATTTTGTTGAATCAATTTTTGGAAATGCTGGAAATCCATTTCTTCCTCAAAATGATGCAGCACTTGACCCTGAACATTGGAATGGCCATTCTGGATGTATTTTATTAGCTCCGCATATTGTAAGCTGCAAAAAAAAATCACTTGGATTACCAAAAAAATCCGATGCAACCGAACGTCAGTTGCGAGATGGAATGTTTTGGGAAAAAGAAGATGAATTATATAATAACGGAAAGTCCTTTAAATTAACAATTAGAACTGCCGAAGGAGTTATTTTTACAATAATTGCGGATAATTATTTTGGTTATTCAAAAAAAGAAGTTAAAACTCATATTAGTTATTCGGCAAATCTTTTTGGAAATTGTGAAGAAGAACATTCTGGTGGAGCGTTAGCTTTTCCTTCTTACAGCCAAACTGAGGCATTCCTAAACGATGAAAATGTGCCAAAAGACAACCATTCGTTTAATAAAGTGATTAAAATGTATTCCGAAATAATGCATTTACACGTTGAAGGTTACGGAGTTGATAAGTTATTCCCAAATATTATTTATGTTCCAGAAAACGTTCAAATTAGTATTAAACACCAAAAAGTATATTGGATGAATGACGGAGTTGAAAAATCGATTAAACTTTTACCAACAAACATTTACATTCTCCCCGAAGGTTACAAAGTTAGAATGGAAAAAAAACCAAATGCCCCAAGTTGGCGTTTGGTTGGAACTGTTCCAGAAGGGACACTTTGTCATAAACCAAGCACAGTTTCTGGTGGAGGAAAATCGGAAATATCTAAATCAATTTCCGATTCAATTCTTTCTGGACCATTTTTCGTGGCTGATTTTGAAAAGGATTTTCGCTTAGTTGAAGAAATTATAAATAAGGATTACAGTGTACGATTTATTGATAAAAAACAATATACAAAAGACAAACCGAGTAGAAAACTTTTAAGCAAAAGTAGATCATTAGGTTCTGTAATAAAATTATTAATGCCTTCATCAAGCTATACAAATGAGTATAATAATTGGTTAGAATCGATTCCACAGTACATAAAAGGATTTGTTCTAATAATAAAACGTTTTTATAAATTAGAATGGGGCGATAATTGGAAACCTCATTTTAGCGTTGATACTGTTGACGGAAAATTAGGTCACGAATTGCAATATCACAATCGTCCCTTAGTTGCTAATTATTTGAGAGTTGGATTTGAAAAAAATGGTGCTTGGCGAGTTTACAAATTACGTCAGGATTTTGTTGCTTCCGAAAAAATACAAGTTGAAGATGATATTACAGTTTCTACTGTTGTTCCAACTGAAAAATTGGATTTTTTAAACTCAAATTATGATAATAAAAGTTTGAAATTTGTAGATAATTGTGAATATCGTTTTTTCCAACGTCCTGATGAAGCAATTCACAGAGGTTACGATAAACAAGCTGAAAGTGATTTATCTTCTCCAAATTCGTTTATTTCAAATTATGAGCCATTAACTGTTAAAGATGCAAAAGAATTAATGGAAGACGCTATTGGATTTGATAAATTTACTAAACCAATGCAGGATTTAATTATCGATGTAGCCAAAGGAGATAATGCAGAATATTTTATTTCTTCGGCACATCCACGAATTGTTGACGGAGCTTTTAGTAAAAATGTGAGATATTTGCAAAATAGACCCGATATTAAAAATCCAATTGATAAATATGTAGCAGAAATTGCAACTCGATTTTTCAGAAAGATTCCGTTAAACAAACCAGTTTTAAATCCAGTAAATGCAGTTTTACCTGGTAGAAGAAATAATCCAAAAGAACCAGGCATTCGTCCCCTTTCGGTTTATAATCCAGTTCATTTTCAAGAATTGCCCGAATTATTTATGGATTTCATAAGTAGTTTAACTGGAAAATCTCCTTCAACAACTGGAGTTGGTTCCGAAGGTTCATTAACAAAAGCTCCTTTTAACGCACTTTTGCCAGTTACGGATTTAAATAATGCCCTACTTTCATACATTTTAACTGGTTATAATGCTTTTTCAACTGCTGCTGGTTTTATTGGAAATATTAGAATTGACCACGATATAAGTTTGTTAATTCCGGAAATATGGAGCCGTATGTCAGCGGGTGAGAGAAATCCGAAATCACTGATAAATGAAGGATTCCTCGAAAAAATAAATGATTTTGAATATAATGGTGAAGTAATTTTAGCAAGCAGATTGGGTTATAGAATTACAACAAAATTTGTTAAAACATTTTTTGGTCGTGTTTTTGAAAATCCAATTTCTGTTTTTAACACCGCAATTTTGCAACCAGAAACTCAGGATAAAGAAATTTTTGTTGATGGAATAAATAACATTGTTGAAGCTCATAAAAATGTTGCAAAATCATATTTCCTTGATGGAAGTGTCGATGCTGCAATTCCGCCATTAAAAGCAATTTTACACATTATGGCAAATGGTAAGTTTGAAGGAAAATATATTGATAATAGCGAAATTAGAGAATTGTTTTGTCGCGAAAATGTAATTAAAAGCGATTGGTATATTTCCAGACTTAAAGCTAAACAAGAAAAAGATGTTCAATTGTTTAAAAAACACATCCAAAATTTAAATTCTTTTATATCAAAAGAAAATTATATTGAGGTTATTGACAAATTAGAGATTAAAAACAGATTAGATTACGCAAAAACTGAATTGGAATATTTACAATCCGACAACTATTTTAGCGATTTAATTGGAACATTAGGCTTAGATTTGCTTCACAAATAACTTAATGATGAGAATAGAAAAGAAATTACTCCTTTTCTATTCTCAATTTTATAAGCTCAATTCGTTGTTTTGATGAGTGGATAATTTCGATATTAAAATTTCCAATTTGGTAATTTTTCTTTTTATTCGGAATCATTCCTAATTCGGTAATTATAAAGCCCGCAATTGTTTCATATTCCCCTTCTGGAATATTTATGTCAAATTCTTCTTTTAATCTATCAACTTCAAATTTGCCACTAATTACAAAGAGATTATCACCAATTTTTTTACAAATTTCTTCATCTTCATCATATTCATCTCTAATTTCGCCAAGCATTTCTTCTATAATATCTTCAGTTGTAACAATTCCTTCGGTGCCACCAAACTCATCAACAACAAGCGCAATTGAAATTCTCTTATCAAGCAATTCGTTTAAAAGCTCTAAACTTTTCTTAGTTTCTGGAACAAATAAAATATCTCTTCTAACTTCATTTATTGTTTTTGGAAATTTGAACATATCTAAAACGTGAATAAATCCTTTAATATTATCCATATTTTCAGAATATACAAGAATTTTTGAGTATCCAGATTCATTAAATAGCTTAACTACCTCATAAATTTCAGAGTTTATATCAATTCCAACAATATCTGTTCTTGGAGTCATAACCTCATAAATTTTTTGTTCACCGAGCGAAATTGCTTTATTTATTAAATCAAATTCATCTTCATTAATTTTATTAATATTTGAATTTGTTGAGCTTTCATTTAATAAGTATTGAATATCTTCTTTATCAAAAAGATGATTTATTTTTTCGACTTTAATACTCGCTGATGAAACTATAAAATGCGAAATTGCGGAAGTTATCCAAACAAAAGGAGAAAGAACTATCGAAGCTATTCTTAAAGGAATTGCAGAAAATAGGACAAATTTATCAGGATATTCTCTTGCAAAATACTTCGGGATTAGTTCGCCAAACAAAAGTAAAAGCGTTGTAGAAATTATTAGTATTGAAAAATCACTATATCCAAAAACACTTACCAAAAAGAGAGTAATTAAGGATGAAAAAGTAATATTTACTATGTTGTTTGATATCAATATTGTGGAAAAAAAAGTTTGTTGATTTTCCATAAAATACGAAATGATTTTTGCGGAAAAGTTCCTTTTTCTCGCACGTAACTCAATTTTTAACTTATTTGCAACTATAAAAGCAATTTCGGACGCTGAGAAAAAAGCACTTAAAATTAGTAGTAAAAATAGTTCGAATATTTCTAAATTCATTACCTAAAAAACCTCTTCAATTGCTACATTTTCAATTAAATATTCTGTTTCTTTTGCACTATCAGACAGAAGAATTTTTATATTAACATGCTTTTTAGAATCTAAATTCATTGTTAATAATAATCCTTTAACAGTCGAAAATATAATTGTTTTAACGTTTTTATCAATATTTAAATCAATTTTGGGTGTAAACTGATAAATTATTTCATCATTTTGAATGACAAATACTTTTTTGATTGTTACATCTTTTAGATTAAAATCAGATACTTCAAAAATATTTAAATCACCAGTAACGTTAAATCGTGGCTTTTGTCCAGGCATTCTGTTAATCCAACAATATATTTGCTTTACGTTAACTCGTAAATCCTCTTTATAGACCAATTCCTTATTTGCTTCAACCGTTTTTATTTCTGGAACTGACGTTGAACACGCACTTCCAAACAATAAAGAGATAAAAAACAAATATGTCGTGATTTTAGTTTTCATAATTATTACTTATTAAATTAAAAAGCTGCTTGTTCTTCGTAAATTCCAAAGTGCTTTTTAAGTTCATTAACCATTTCACCAAGAGTTACGTAATTTTCGGCTGCTTTTATAAAAATTGGCATCAAATTATTTCCATTAATTGCAGCATCACTAATTTCTTTAAGTGATTCATTAACTTTTGAAATATCGCGACGAGCTTTAAGCGAAGCTAATCTTTCTTTTTGTTTTTTTTCAACATCTGGTGAAATTTGCAATATTGGAATATCTATTTTTTCATCATATTCGATAAATTCATTTACTCCAACAATAAATTTCTCTTTCTTTTCCAACTCAAGCTGATATTTATAAGCTGCATTTGCAATTTCTTTTTGGAAATAACCAGCTTCAATTGCGGGAATTACGCCACCATAAGAATCAATTTCTTCAAAGATTTTTTCGGCATCTTCTTCCATTTTATTGGTTAAAGATTCAACGTAATAACTTCCACCAAGCGGGTCAACTGTATTAATTACTCCTGTTTCGTAAGCAATCAATTGTTGAGTTCGTAGTGCAATTTTAACAGCTTTTTCACTTGGCAAAGCTAATGTTTCATCCATAGAATTAGTATGCAACGATTGAGTTCCGCCCAAAACGCCTGCTAAGGCTTGAATTGCAGTTCTAACAATGTTATTTTCTGGTTGTTGGGCGGTTAAAGTAGCTCCAGCGGTTTGAGTATGAAAACGCAACCACCAAGAACGAGGATTTTTAGCTCCATATTTATCTTTCATTCTCTTAGCATAAATTCTACGAGCAGCGCGGAATTTTGCAATTTCCTCAAAAAAATCCAAATGTGAGTTGAAAAAATGCGAAATTCGCGGTGCAAATTCATCCACATCAAGCCCACGTTCAATTGCGGCTTCAACGTAAGCAAATCCATCAGCAAGAGTGTAAGCAAGCTCTTGAACAGCCGTAGAACCGGCTTCACGAATGTGATAGCCACTAACAGAAACCGGATTCCATTGAGGAACTTCGGTTGTACAAAATTCTATCATATCTGTGATAATACGCATTGATGGATTTGGTGGAAAAATATATTCTTTTTGTGCAATATATTCCTTCAAAATGTCATTTTGTAACGTTCCACGCAGTTTATCGAATGAAACTCCCTGCTTTTTTGCAACAGCCAAATAAAATGCAAAAATCATTGCAGCTGGAGAATTGATTGTCATTGATGTGGAAACTTTATCAAGAGGAATTTCGTTGAACAAAATTTCCATATCTTCAAGCGAAGAAATTGCAACTCCGCACATGCCAACTTCACCATCACTTAAAGCATCATCAGCATCATAACCCATTAATGTAGGTAAATCAAAAGCGACAGATAATCCACCTTGCCCATTAGCAAGTAAATATTTGAATCTTTCATTTGTATCTTCTGGAGTTCCAAAACCAGCAAATTGACGCATAGTCCAAGTTTTTCCACGATAACCATTTGTATGAATACCTCGAGTGTATGGAAATTCGCCAGGAAAATTGATATCGCTTAAAAAATTATCGTTATTCAAATCATCTGGTGAATAAAGCGGATTAACCTCTTCGCCAGAAACCGAAGTGAACTTAAAATCGCTTGTTTTTGTTTTTTGCAATCGCTCGGAATATTTTTCCTTGGCTTTTCTATATTCTTCAATATTCATATAAAACTTTCTATTAATTTTTTAATACTTTAATATACAAAAGAGTTTTTAAATGTTTTAAGTAAGAAATGATAATTAGATTGAATTAAATCGTTTTGAATAAATAATTTTAATCAAATTATGGAATTATTTTCAAGTTCTACCAAAACGTTTATCAAACTCGGCAAGTGATATTTTAAAGATAATTGGTCTTCCGTGAGGACAAACGTATGGCATTGAAGTTGCAAAAAGATGGTCAACAAGAGCACGCATTTCTTGTTCGGTTAATTTATCGCCAGCTTTAATTGCAGTTTTGCACGAAAACGATTTTGCAATATTGTCTTTTTCTTCAAGATGCTTTTCTTCTTCGTTAGTTCTGTATTCGTTAATAATTCCTTTCAAAGTTTCTGTTTCATACCCACTTTTAATATCTGCTGGAACACCATATATTTCAACACTTTTTTTGTTCTTAAATTTAATTTCAAATCCAAGTTTTGTTAAATAAGGACTTATCGATTGTAAAAGCTCGTAATCTGCTGGGTCCAACTTTATTTCTTCGGTAAAAAGCAATTGTTGAGAAAAAGGAAAATCAGCATCAAATGAATTTATTGCTTTATCATAAAGAATTCTTTCGTGAGCCACGTGCTGATCAATAACCATTAATCCGCTTCTAATTGGTGAAAGAATATATTTATTATGAAGCGATATTATAAAAGAAGTCGAGTTTTGCTCGGTATTTTCTACAGAAATGTTGGAAGAATGCTGATAAACATTTTCCTCAAAAGGATGACTTGTATTGCTATTTGTGTTCTCTTTTTTAATGTTGGAATTTATATTGCCAAATAAAAGGTCAATTTCCTTTTCGTCATAAATACCTTGTTTTTCCCTTTTTTGATTCAAACTTGAGCTAAAATTTGGTCTGTTGGAAAAATCCCCTTTTGGAATATAATCGCTGTTTTCCATTTTTAACGAGGCAGTAACTTCGCTTGTTTCATTAAAACTGACATTAGGCACTAAATCATATTGCCCAATTGATTTTCTGATAATTGCTTTTACAAAATTATAAATGTTGCGTTCATCATCAAATTTAATTTCCATTTTTGCTGGATGAACATTAATATCAATCCTTTTCGGGTCTAAATCGATATATAAAATAAAAAATGGATACTCACCTTTTTCCAATAAATGGTCATAAGCGGTAAAGACAGAATGATTTATAATTTTACTAATTACAAATCTTTTGTTTACAAATAAAAATTGCTCACCTTTGCTTTTTCTAAGATAAGTCGGTTTCGCAATAAATCCCTTAATATTTAGATAATCGGTGTTTTCTTCAACTTCAATCAATCCAGATAGTATGTTTTCATCAATTACTTGCTTAATTCTATCTTCCATTGTGCTAGAAGAATAACTAAAAACGAGTTCATCGTTATTCCACAATTTGAATGAAATATTAGGATAACTAAACGCAATTCGTTTAAAACTATCCGTAATGTGCTTTAATTCAGTTGAATTGGTCTTCAAAAATTTGCGTCTTCCTGGTGTATTATAAAAAAGATTTTTTACACTTATCGAAGTTCCTTTTGGATAATTTCCCTTTTCAATTAAAATATTATCCGATTCCTCAATAGTTAAAAGCGTGCCAATGTTTTCATTTTTTTGAGATGTTTTAATTTCAACTTTTGCAACTGAAGAAATTGAAGAAAGAGCTTCGCCTCTAAAACCGAAAGTTCTAATCGCTTCCAAGTCGTCAATAGAAAATATTTTGGAAGTTGCATGTCGTTTAACACAAGCTATTGCGTCTGTTTCCGACATTCCAAAGCCATTATCAACAACTTGAATTAGAGTTTTACCAGCATTTTTAATAAATACTTCAATACTATTTGCTTCGGCATCAATTGAGTTTTCGAGTAATTCCTTAAGAACAGAAGCCGGGCGTTGCACAACTTCGCCAGCAGCAATTTTATTTGCAATATTATTTGGAAGTATCTTTATTATATTTTCGGTTTCATACATTCTAATTTTCTCTAAACTCTTTCATTATGCTTCATTTTTAGTGTATTTTTCAACATTAAAGGTTGGATATTTTTCAATATTGTCCAATTTCCAATATTTTAAGTCAATTTTAGGAAAATATTTATCCCCCAAAACTTCAAATGGAATTCTACTAATTATCAACTCATCAACTTGGTTAATCATTTTTTCATAAATCTGACTTCCACCAATGACGAACATTTTTTTTACATTCAATTGTTCTGCAAAACTTACGGCATCATCAATCGAATTAAAATAAAACAGACTTTCATTGGTACTATTTTTAGTGCTATTTCTGGATAAAACTATGTTTAACCTGTCGGAAAGAGGTTTTCCTATTGATTCAAAAGTTAATCTCCCCATTAAAACAGCATTATTTATTGTTAAATTCTTAAAATAACTCAATTCTGCTTCATCGTGCCATGGAATTTTATTTTCTAATCCAATCACATTATTCAAAGATACGGCAGCAACAATTATTAATTTCATCTAAATATAATGCAATTTTAATATTACCAAGGAATGTTAATTTTCAAATAATTCATTTTATTTTCAAATTCCCAACGTTCCATATTAAAAGTTAATTCGTCATTTTTATAGTTTAACCAACCATAATCTGTTGCTTTATTTTTAGCTTCCTCAAATTTGCCATTTGCAATTAAAGAAAGTAGCTCTAATTCAAATCCAGAAAATTCTTTTGAATTTAATGCGTATTCTTCAAAAGCTTCCCACGCAGTTGGAACCCATCTTTTAACTATTTCGTTACCAATTGCGTTTGCGTATTCTCTAATTTCAAGTTGAGCATTGGTTTCCATTCTAAGTTCTAAAAAATGGAGCAAGTTATGCAAATCAATTTTCCAATATGCTTCAGTGTATGTAGAAAGTGGTAAATCTTTTCTCGCTTGTTCGCGAGCAACACCTAGAGCGACTCTTTTATTGTATATTTCGCGGGTTTTGTCATGAATAAACTTTTCATCGGCTGTCATTTCTTTGCCAATTTCGGTATCAAAAAAGCCTGAGCTTCCTTGTTTATTATCGGTTGATTGCATACGCCACTGATCTGGATTTGTTGTTTGTGCCGATTCAATAGCCAAAGAATAGCGAGTTGAATATTCATTAACATTTGCTGTTCTGTGTCTAATCCATTGTCGCCAAGCATCCATTGGAATTCGAATATGTAATTTAATCTCACACATTTCAAAAGGAGTTGTGTGACGGTGACGCAATAAATATCTAATTAATCCTCTATCTTGGCTAACTTGCTTTGTTCCCTTTCCATAAGAAACTCGTGCAGCTTGCACAATTGATTGGTCAGAACCAAGATAATCAATTACACGAACAAATCCATCATCCAAGACTTTGAATGGAATTCCTAAAATATCATCTAATGCTTTTACTCTAACTGGTTCTAATTTTTCAAATTTATTATCGTTTTCCATCTAAGTCCTTAAATATTTTCGTTATATATTTTTATCAAGTTATTTTTCGTTTTTAATAATTCGTGTGAAATTATTTTAACTTCGCCAATTACTGGCATAAAGTTAGTATCACCATTCCAACGCGGAACTATGTGAAAATGTAAATGTGTGTCAATTCCAGCTCCAGCGGCTTTTCCAATATTTGCACCAATATTGAACCCTTGTGGAGAAAATAATTTTGTAAGTGCTTCTGTGGCAAGAGTAATTTGTTTCGTAATTTCGGCAAATTCCTCTGTTGTTATTTGGCTAATGTTAAAAATGTGTCGTTTTGGAACAACCATTAAGTGTCCATTATTGTAAGGATAAAGATTCATAATTGTGAAAACGTCATTTCCTCTGAAAACAACAAGACAATTATCATCTTCCATATTCTCATTTTGTGCATTACAAAAGATGCATTTTTTATCATCTTTTTTCTCCTTAAATGCATCGATATATTGAGAGCGCCAAGGTGACCACATTCTTTCCATAATTTTCCTAAGTTTTTATATAAACGAAACCCAATTTAAATAAATTGGGTTTCTTAAGTAAACTATATTTTCGAAAAGATTACTCTTCTTCTTTTGCTTTTTTGAATTCTTCAATAACCTTTTCTTGTGCTTCTTTTGGCATTTCTTCATAATGCGAAAATTCTCGAGCATGAACACCACGTCCAGCTGTTAAACTTCGCAAATGGGTAGAATATTTATAAAGTTCAGATAATGGAACTTTTGCTTTAATAACTTGAAAAGGACCTTCAGCTTCCATTCCAGAAATTTTTCCTCTTCTACTTGAAATATCGCCCATTACATCACCCATATATTCTTCTGGAACTTTCACAGAAACGTTATATATTGGCTCAAGTAACATTGGTTTTGCTTCAAGAAATCCTTTTTTAAAAGCGTTTGTTGTAGCAAGTTTGAATGAAACTTCATCAGAATCAACATTGTGATAAGATCCAAAATGTAAAGTAGTTCTTATATCAACAACTTTACTTCCAGTTAAAATTCCTTTTGTAGTTATTTCGTGCAATCCTTTTTCAACAGCAGGAATAAAGTTTCTTGGAACAACACCGCCAACAATTGCATCAACAAATTCAATTCCAGTCCCACGAGGTAATGGTTCTAATTTTAGAACTACATGTCCGTATTGTCCACGTCCACCAGATTGCTTTTTATGTTTATATTCTGCATTTTCAACAACTGCTTTTATTGTTTCGCGATATGGAATTTTTGGTTCAATCAAATCTACTTCAACATTATATCTATTTTTCAACATTTTTACAGCTAATTCAAGTTGTAATTCGCCTTGACCAGAAATAATTGTTTGAGCAAGTTCAGGATCATGATGAACGATAACTGTTGGATTTTCTTCGTGGAATGTGTGTAAACCAGATGATATTTTGTCTTCGTCACCTTTTGATCGAGCTGCAACCGCTGCACGAATTGTTGGTGCTGGATAATCAATATCATCAATTAAAACTGAAAATGCTTTTGAAGCAAGAGTATTTCCAGTGTGAGTATCCTTAAGTTTTACAACTGCACCAATATCACCTGCGGTTAATTCACTAACTTCTTTTCTGTTTTTACCATTAAGGACAAAAAGCTGACCAAGTCTTTCACTTTTACCTCGTGAAGTATTTAATATGTCCATTCCAGCTTTTAGTCTACCAGAAAATACTTTAAACACAGATAATTCGCCAACATGCGATTCGGAAAGCGATTTGAAGACAAATGCAGTTGGTTCAGCGTTAATATCGCATTTTATTTCAACTTCATTATCAGTTCCCAACAGCTTTGCTTTGTTACCAACTCTCTCAACTGGTGATGGAAAATAGTTTATTACAAAATCTAAAAAGTTAGAAATTCCAACACCTTTTGCAGCAGAAACTGCAAAAGTTGGCATAATTGATCTATTTAGTATTGCAGCTTTTAATCCTTGTTTTAATTCTGAATCATCTAAGGTACCTTCTTCAAAAAATTTATTCATCAATTCTTCGCTTGATTCAGCAATTTTTTCAATAAGTTCTTCACGCATTGTTTCAGCTTGTGATTTATGGTCACCAGAAATTTCTTTTTCAGAAAACTTTTTGCTTTCCGCAGTATCGTAAGTAATTTCCTTCATTTTAATTAAATCAATAATGGTATTAAAACCCACACCTTCATTAACTGGATAAGAAATTATTGTTGCATCATTATTTAATCTATCTTTTGCCATTTCAAAAGTAGTCTGAAATTTTGAATGCTCATTATCAACTTTGTTAATTAATATAGCTGCTGGCATTTTGTGTTTACAAACGTTTTCCCAAGTCACTTCAGTTCCAACTTCAACACCTTCGGCTGATTTAATTACAGAAACTGCAACATCAGTAACATGCAATCCAGCACTTACTTGACCAGTAAAATCTGAATAACCGGGAGTATCAATAAGATTAATTTTTGTATCTTTCCACTCAAAATGAAGCGGAGTTGCTGACAATGAAATCTGTTTTTCTATTTCGTTTTTGTTATAGTCAGAAGTTGTATTCCCTTCTGTAATGCTACCAATTCTGTTAATTTCGCCAGAATTATAAAGAATTACTTCTGACAATAATGTTTTTCCGCTACCACCATGACCAATAAATGCAATATTTCTTATAGCATCAGGATTAAATACTTTCAATTTTCCTCCAAATTCGCTTAATAACTGTTATTATTTTAATTCACTAAAAAATGAAGTTGCTGCTTTAACTATGGCTCTTAAATTTGTTACCAAACTAAAAGCACTTGTTTTTGGTGAGGTTTTTTCTGTCTTTTTTTGGAAAGAACCCCCAAACTTATTTTTTACACTTTCAATAAAACTATTAATATTTTCTGTTTGTTCTTTTGCGAAATTAGCAACAGTATTTCCCGCATTTGCTATTTCTTGTAAGTTGGAAATAAGTGGAGTTAGTTTTGAATCTAACTCCTTAATTTCTGTGTCGATAATATCAAGTGTTATAAAAAGTCTTTTGATAAGTTTTACTAAATACAAACAAAGTACTGAAGCACTTATTAATAAAATTGCTAATAATATATCAACAAGTCCCATTAATTAAGCTTCCTCATTTACTTCAGATTTGTAAGTGTCTAAACCTTTTTTAATTGCTGATTTAAGTTTTTCACCTTTTTCGCTAAACACATTTTTTCCACTTTCAACAATATCGTCTGTTTTGTGTTTTGCAACCGAAATTATTTTTTCCGCTTCCTCCAAAAGTGCATCAACTTTAACTTTTGCTTCTGAAACTAATTCTTCAGATTTCTTTTTTCCATCGTTAATTAATTGATGTGCTTTTACTTTTGCGTTTTTAATGTACTCTTCAGTATCTTCAAGATATTCGTTTGAAATATCTTTAATGTCACTTCGTAGCTCTTTTCCAGATTTAGGTGCATATAATAAAGCAATCAAAGAACCGACAACTGAGCCTGTCAAAAATCCTATAAGTAGACCTTTTCCTAAACCATTATCATCAGCCATAATATCCTCCAAATTTAATTTATAAAGAGATGTAAAATAATTATTGGAGCAAGTAATTACAAAGAAAATCGTAAAAAAATTGCAATTATTTGTTCATTATAAATCTATTTTTGCCATAAAACACAAAAAATCACATCAATGTCTAATTTTGTTCTTTTAGCTTTAATATTCTATTATATTTTAGCATATAAAAAGCTCCAAAAATTAAAGGAAACCAAAGAGTTGAAATTCTAATTAATAAGGCTGTTCCAATTGAAATATCTTTGCTAATTCCATTATTTGATAAAAGAAATGTAATTGAGCCATCAGTAATTCCCAAGCCAGCTGGTAAAAATGATATTGAACCGATAAACATTGAAAATAAATAAGTGAAAAATGACCATAAAACAGCAATATTTAAATCAAAACTTACCAATATTAAGTAAAATGCAAAGCTTTCAATAATCCAAATTGAAATACTCAATAACATCATTAAAATAAATGGTTTAGGTCTAAACAGTTCTTTCGAATTGTTGATTGAAATATTAATTGGCTCAATATATTTTTGAATGTATTTAATTTTGCCAAATATTCTAAGAAGTATGTCAATTGTTCTTTGATTTAGAATTAAAATTAAAAGTAAAGCTAAAACTAAAAAAGTCAATATTGGAATAAAAATTCCTTCATTCACATATTGTAATCCTAAAATGACTAATATTATCAGTGAAAATATCTCTGTCATTCTTTCAGCAAAGATGATAGGAACAGTTTTTTTAGTTGATATTCCTTTCAATTCTTTCATCATATAAGATTTCACAAAGTCACCCATTTTACCAGGACTAAAACTTAAAGCTAATGCCGACATAAAAATGATGAATGATTCATATATTTTAATCTCAATATTTATAAATCGCAAATAATATTGCCATTTAATAAATTTTAGCAAAAAGGTGAAAAATATTAAAGATAAAATAAAGGCGGAATATTGCCACTTAAAAGAAGTTAAGGCATGAATAACAGATTCAAAATCGACAAAAAGTGACAAAGCCAAGTAAATTAGAATTGTAACAAATATAGAAATAAAAATATTTTTTGAAATGCTATTTTTCAATCATATAACCTCATTAATTGCAGAGTACAATTTTGAAAGTGGAAGTCCAACAACATTGTAATAACATCCATTTATTTTTGAAACAAAAACAGCACCAAAATCATCTTGAATTCCATAAGCACCAGCTTTATCCATTGGGCTTCCAGTTTTAACATATTCATCAATTTCTATAGAGGTTAAATTTCGGAAAGTCACTTCTGTTTTTTCATACCGAACAACTAATTTTTTAGTAAAACAGTTTTTAACCGCAAAACCAGTATATACAAAATGTTTATTATCGCTTAATTTTTTAAGTATATTTTTAGCATCTTTTTCATTTTTGGGTTTTCCAATAATTTCATTATTTAAGACAACAATTGTATCGGCGGTGATAATTATTCCATTATTTTTAATCTTTTCAGCAGCAAGCAATTTCTCTAAAGATAATCTTTTTACAGTTTTAATTGGAGATTCATTTTTTATAAATATTTCGTTTAAATCAACATCAAACGACTTAAACTTTAAACCTAATTGATTGAGTAATTTTTTTCTGCGAGGTGATTTTGAAGCTAAATAAATTGGAATATTTGAATTTAACATGAAAAACGACTATCTAAAAAGAGCTTTTATACTCCCCCATGTTTTTTTACTTACAGAAGTTAAATGTGTAACTGTTTGTTCAGCTGAGTATGATGAAGACCCATCGGTGTTAATAAATTTAAGACGATAAACATAAACACCATCTTGAGTTTTAAAAGCATTTTCATCAATATAAGTGTAAGAAGAATTATCACCTTTAGCATCAACCGAAGTAATAGAAGAAAAAATACCATTAACAACTTTTCTTTCAATGGTAGTTTCTTTGAGATTATCTTCATTTCCAGTGTGCCATGTAAGAATAACATTATCTGTATCGCTTACAATACTAAAATCTGATAAATAAACTCCCAAAAACATTGCTGAGAAGCTTAAAAGAAATAATATTTTTATAAATGCTTTTTTCATACGGTAAATATATTTGTAAAAGAATTATTTGTCAACATATTTTTTTTGTTTTTGAGCTTTATCACTAATATCTGTTCTAAATACTTTTCCGTTAAATTTAATTTTTTCAATTGCAGAATAAACAACATTTTTTGCATCAGTTAAACTTATGTCCGAAATTGCAGTAACATTTAGAACTCTTCCACCATTTGTTTTAAGTGTATTTCCTTCCAATTTTGTTCCAGCATGGTAAACCGTGACATTTTCACTCTCAGCATTTTCAATTCCACAAATTTCAAAACCTTTTTCAAACTTTCCTGGATAACCTTCGGAAGCTGCGACAACTGTTATTGAGTGTTTATTTGAAGTAGAAATAGCATTTTTATTTATTTTTCCAACAGCCGAGCTATATAACAATTCAAGAAAATCGCCATTTAAAATAGGCAAAACAACTTGGGTTTCGGGGTCACCAAAACGACAATTAAATTCCACAACAGAAACGTTTCCTTCGTTTATCATAATTCCAGCGTACAAACATCCACTATATTTTCTATTTTCGGCTTGCATTGCTTTTAGTGTTGGAATTATAACATTTTTGGAAACGGATTGAAGAATACTTTCGGTTACTATCGGAGCTGGAGCATATGCTCCCATTCCACCGGTATTTGGACCTAAATCGCCATCAAATCTGCGCTTGTGATCTTGGGCAGCAGGAAGCAACACAAAATTATCGCCGTCAGTTATTGCAAAAATGGAGGCTTCTTCGCCTTGCAAAAATTCTTCAATAACCAATGTTTCACCAGAATTTCCAAAGAGAGATTCATTAAAACACTGATTTACATAATTTTCGGCTTCAATTTGGTTTTCACAGATTGCAACACCCTTTCCAGCAGCTAATCCAGATGCTTTAATTACAGTTGGATAATTAACGCTTCTTAAATATTCCAAAGCAAGTGAATGTTCATCTTTTGTGAAAATTCTAAAATTGGCGGTTGGAATATTATATTTTTTCATTAAATATTTTGAAAATGACTTATTGCCTTCAATTTCTGCGGCGTCTTTATTTGGACCAAAGACATTCATTCCGCTATTTCTGAGTGAATCTGCAAGGCCATCAACTAATGGTATTTCTGGACCGATAATAACTAAATTAATTTCATTTTTGTTGCAAAAATCAATAATTGAAACGTGATTTGAATAATCTAAAACAACATTTTTACCATATTTTAATGTTCCGGGATTTCCTGGAATTATAAATAAATTATCTAATTGTTCACTTTCGCTAATTTTTTGAGCAATTGCATGTTCTCTTCCACCAGAACCAATTAAAACAACATTCATTTATTCTGCTCGCAAGAAAAACTGGAAGTGATTAACCAACTTTTTAGTCAAGAAATTTCTGTCATGGTCATGTATAAATGCTTCATCTGGAATTGGCAATTGTTTTTTATGGTACAATTCAAAAATGTTTACAAGAACTGATTTAAGCTCATTTATATTATCAGGATTTGTAATAAACGATGCTTTATAACTCTCGGCTGCTATTTTTGAAGCTCCTTCGGGAATTGTGGCTAAAATTGGTTTTCGTGTTCCAATATATTCAAAAAGTTTCCCAGCAGAAACCATGTCCATATTTGTTCCATTTCCAAGCATAACCCACAAAATGTCAACAGAGACCAAATATCGTAAAACTTCGTCGTGATTTAAGTAACCGTGTTCAACAATATTTTCAAAGAGGTTCAACTTTTTAACAAGTTTTTTGTTTTCTTTTCTGAAATGTCCAATAAAGTGAAGTTCAATTCCTTGTGTAACATCTGGACGTTCTTTTGAAAGTTCTTTAAAAGCATTTAATAGGAATTTTGGTGTAATATTTTCGTAAAATATTCCTGAATAGAGAATTCTAATCTTTTTAGCTTCAAATTTAATAGGCTCAACGTTTTCAAAATCAGCAGGGTCAAATCCGTGCGGAATTATTTCAATATCTTCAAATCTTAAAAATGGATAAGTAATTATAAGTTTTTCTTTAATTTTACGGTTAACTGTAATTATTTTATCCGCTACTTTGAGTGCCGCATATTCTAATTTTTTATGTTTGTATTTGTGATATGGAGTTGGATAAAATCCAAAATGATTACCAAACCACAAATCGCGATAATCGACTACTAAAGGAATGTTGAATTCCTTTTTTAATCTTGTTGCCATTTCAAATTGCGAGAATGGAGGAATTGAAACAAATATTAAATCAAATTTATCTACAGATAGTATTTCTTTGGCTGTAAAATAAGCTTTATTTGCCCATGATTTTTTATTATCTGGAATGAAAACAAATTTACTTATCAAACTTAATATTTTTCTAAAAAACTCACGTGGCATTGATATGGTTCCATATTTTGCCAACAACGAATTTGGGTCATTTGCTTCTGTTCTAATAATTTTAATATTTGCATTTTCCGCTTCTTTTAATAAAGAAGTATCATGAGCATAATAACCAGTATTTCCAGCAGTAATAACTGTTGGTTCCCAATTATAATTACTCATATATTTTGCAAATTTTAAAACTCTCTGAACTCCACTTAAACCCATTGGAGGGAAATAATAAGAAATTACTAGCACTTTGAACATATAATTAGCCTACTTTGATTGATAATTTGGAGATTCTTTTGTGATAATAATATCATGTGGATGGCTTTCACGCAATCCAGAACCAGTTATTTTTACAAATTTTGTATTTGTCTTAAATTCCCCAATTGTCTTTGCGCCGCAATAACCCATTGAAGCTCTTAATCCTCCAACAAACTGATAAATTGTGTCAGCTAGCGGACCTTTATATGCCACTCGTCCTTCAACTCCTTCTGGAACAAGTTTACTAATATCATCTTCCATATCTTGAAAATATCTATCTTTGCTACCTTGTTTCATTGCTCCAATAGAACCCATTCCACGATAAACCTTAAAACTACGACCTTCAAATAATACTTTTTCGCCTGGAGTTTCATCAACACCAGCAAACATTCCACCAATCATTACTGTATCTGCGCCCGCAGCAATTGCCTTTGAAACGTCGCCAGTTTGCTTAATTCCGCCATCAGAAATAATTGGAATGCCAATTTCTTTTAAAGCCTTATAAACTTCTAAGACAGCACTAATTTGTGGAACGCCAACTCCAGCAATCATACGAGTTGTACAAATTGAGCCAGCTCCAATTCCAACTTTAACAGCATCAACACCAGCAGCTACTAAATCCAAAGCAGCTTCGCCAGTAACAATATTTCCCGCAATAATTTGCAATTCTGGATATTTGCTTCGGATTTGCTTAACCGCATTAATTACGCCTTGTGAATGTCCGTGAGCAGTATCAACTACGACAACATCAACATTTGATTTTACCAAAGCATCAACTCTGTTCATTAAATCGGCAGTTACGCCAACTCCAGCACCAACACGAAGACGACCTAAATTATCCTTGCAAGCATTTGGATATTTTTTCTTTTTGGAAATATCTTTAAAAGTTATCAATCCTTGTAAAACACCATTATCATCAACAACAGGTAGTTTTTCAACACGATATTTTTGAAGTAATTTTTCGGCTTCTTCAAGTGAAGTTCCTACTGGAGCAGTTCTTAGATTCACCTTAGTCATTATTTCATCAATTTTTTGAGTGTTATCTTCAACAAAGCGTAAATCTCTATTAGTAAGAATTCCGATTAGCTTGTTCCCTTCTTCCACAATTGGAATACCAGAAATTCTAAATTTAGCCATCAAATTTTGAGCATCGCTAATAGTTTTATCTTTTGTTAGCGTAATTGGATTATGAATCATCCCACTTTCTGAACGCTTAACTTTATCAACTTCAATTGCTTGCTCTTCAATTGTCATATTTTTGTGAATTATTCCAATTCCACCTTGAGCCGCCATTGCGATTGCCATTTCTGCGGTTGTTACGGTATCCATCGCCGCAGAAAGAAATGGGATATTCAACTCTATATTTCTTGTTAATTTTGTTCTTAAATCCGTTTCACGAGGCAAAATGTTTGATTTTGCTGGCAATAACAAAACATCGTCAAATGTAATTCCTTCGTAAGCGATTTTATCTTCCATTTTTATATATCCTAATAATTTATTTTTAAAAATATTGCCCTAAAAATAATTAGATTCTTGGATTCAAATTTAGCAAATTATTTTCTGATTTCATTGAAAGATTTAAATATTTTCATAAATACTTTTAGAAATACTTTTAGAAATAGCTATTTTCTAAAAAATAATACTATCTAAAAGGTAGATTATATTTGAAATATTTAGTGTTGTAAATAGACTTCATAAATTTCATTCTTTTTTGCAAATAAATCCAATTTCCATCAATTATTTCTTACAATTTTTGATTTGTATTCATTGTTTTGATTCTGAAATTTATTATATTTAACTGTTACAGTTACTGTAACATTACAAGAATATTTTGAAATATTTTACATAAAAATAAAGGAATCAAAAATGAGAACAATAGTATCAATGCCTGGTGATGGAATTGGAAAAGTTGTTTTACCTGAATCAATTAGATTATTGGAAGCAGCTGGTTTTAAAGCAAATTATGTTCATGGCGATATTGGTTGGGAATTTTGGCAAAAAGAAGGAAATGCTTTGCCACAAAGAACAATTGATTTGTTAGAACAACATAAAATTGGTCTTTTTGGTGCAATAACCTCAAAACCAAAAGATGCTGCTGTGGCAGAACTTGCTCCCGAATTGCAAGGAAAAGGTTATGTTTATTTTTCTCCAATTGTTACTTTGCGTCAACATTTTAATTTGGATATTTGCACTCGTCCATGCAAAGCTTTTAAAGGAAATCCACTAAATTTTATCCGTAAAGATGGAAATGGTGGTTTTGAAGAACCAATGGTTGACACAGTTATTTTTAGACAAAACACTGAAGGAATGTATGGTGGAGTTGAGTGGACAAATCCTCCAGCACAAGTTCGTGAAGCATTAGAAACACATCCTAGAATGAAAACTTTCGCCCACGTTAAAAGCGAAGATATGGCAATTTCAACACGAATTTTGTCACGTCAAGCAACACAACGCATTATTCGCGCGGCTTTTGAATATGCCAAAGAGTTTGGATATACAAACGTAACAGTTTGCGAAAAACCAAATGTTTTACGCGAAACTTCTGGAATGATGGTAAAAGAAGCACAAATTATAAAAAAAGATTATCCAAATATTCAACTTTGGGATACAAATATTGATGCACAAATGATGTGGTTGACTAAAAATCCAGAAGATTACGGTGTAATTGTTGCCGAAAATATGTTTGGCGATATTATTAGCGATGGCTTTGCTGGTTTAATTGGTGGATTAGGATTTGCATGTTCTGCAAATGTTGGAAATGAAGTTGCAGTTTTTGAACCAACTCATGGCTCAGCTCCTAAATATGAAAAATTAACACCAAGTATTGTAAATCCAATTGCTATGTTTTTATCAGCTTGCATGATGTTAGACCACATTGGCGAAAAAGAAATCTCTAAAAAAATAACTAACGCAATTGCAAAAGTTATTGAAGAAGGAAATGTTAAAACTTACGACATGATGAAAATTCGTGGCGGTGCAGATGTTTTTGAAAAAGGTGCTTGCACAACTCAAGAAATGACAGATGCGGTAATTGCGGCATTATAAAAAAGTAAAATGTTATAAAGTGAGAAGTGAAAGGTTAGAAGTAAGAGATTTAGGATAAATGTAAGCTATTAACTTGGGGAAATAATGATAGATTTAAGTCATAAAAAATTAGAAGTCTGGAAATTTAGTATTGAATTAGTTAAGGAAATATATTTACTAACTCAAAAATTACCACAGAATGAATTATATGGCTTAACATCTCAAATTAGAAGAGCTGCTACTTCTGTTCCTTCAAATATTTCTGAAGGTTTATCCAGAAATTCCTCAAAAGAAAAATGCAGATTTCTGGAAATTGCTCGGTCTTCACTTGTAGAAATTGACACGCAAATTGAGATTTCTCTTCAATTGAATTTCATAAACAAAGATGATATTGATAATTTAACTAAACTTTCAAATTCAATTTTTGCAATGTTAACAAAATTAATAAATAACTATAAGTAATCGGTATGAAGTGAGAGAAATTGCTTTAATTTCTTCTTACTTCTCACCTTTTACCTCTTTATAAGGAATATATGAAAGAAAAAGTAAAAAAAATATGGCCAGAAATTACTTGGATTAAAGACGAAGAATTACGAGAACAAGTAACTAATTGTTGGGTACATGCAATTGAAAACAGTGTGCTTGAAGCGGAAGATTTGGAAGTAATTCCATTTTCATTGCTAATTCAGAACTGCAATATTACATTTATGAACCACAAACGAACCGCAGTTCAACTTAGTGTTGATATAGCAAAACGTATGCAAGATAATTTTGGCGACGAAATAAATATTAACATGGATTACCTAATTGCTGGTGCAATTCTTATTGATGTTGGTAAATTATTAGAATACGAAATTGTTGATGGAAAACTTTCAACAAGTAACTTTGGCAAATACGTTCGTCATCCATTTAGCGGAGTTGGAATTGCTCAACAATTTGGACTTCCACCTGAAGTTTTACACATGATTGGAACTCATTCAGTTGAAGGAAATGTTGGTAAACGCTCCGTTGAATCGTTAATAATTCATCATGCAGATTTTGTGAGCTTTGAACCATTTCAAGAAGCTAAAACGATAAAAGCATAAGGAAACGTAAGTCGAGAATCGTGAGTCGTAAGTTGAAAGTTTTATTAGATTAAACTCGTAATTTCATCTAATTAATATAAGAGGAAGTGTTATGTTAAACTTATCCCATAAGAATCTTGATGTATACAAATTAAGCAAAGAATTTGTTAAGGATATTTATCTTTTAACAAATAGTTTTCCAAAACATGAAGTGTATGGATTAACAAATCAATTAAGGAGATTCTATCTCTGTTCCATCGAATATTGCTGAAGGAATGTCAAGAGACTCAAATAAAGATATTACTAAATTTCTAATAATAGCTCGCTCTTCATTGGTTGAAATTGATACTCAGATTGAAATAGCTCTCTTGTTAAATTATATGTCTGAAAAAGATATTACTGAAATTGAACAATACATTATTCGTATTTTTCAAATGCTTACTAATTTAATAAAGCACTATCATAGCTAATGAAGAGATTATTTGTAGAGTTTTTTGCATTGCAAAACTTACGATTATCGATTTACGACTTGCGATAAATAATATTTAAATCAATTAACGGAGATAATATGTCCCAAAATTTAGTTGAAAAAATTGCACAACGCTTTGCCGTTGATTTAGAAGAAGATGCTACTGTTGTTAGTGGCGATTTTATTTCATTAAAACCAGCTCATGTTATGACTCATGATAACACTGGAGCTGTAATTCCAAAATTTAAACAAATTGGGGCTACAAAACTTGCAAATCCTCGCCAAGTTGTGCATACATTAGACCACAATATTCAAGATAAAAGCGAAAAGAATCTTGAGAAATATCAAAAAATTGAAGCATTTTCTAAATCAGTTGGTGCCGATTTTTATCCCGCTGGACGTGGAATTGGGCATCAGATTATGATTGAAGAAGGCTATGCTTGGCCAGGAACGGTTGTGGTTGCTTCTGATAGCCATTCAAATATGTATGGTGGAATAGGTGCACTCGGAACTCCAATTGTACGAACAGATGCTGCTTCAATTTGGGCAACTGGCAGAACTTGGTGGCAAATTCCTCCTATTGCTAAAGTCAGTTTAACTGGAAAACTTCAAAATGGAGTTACTGGAAAAGACGTAATTATTGCACTTTGTGGATTTTTTAACAAAGATGAAGTTCTGAACTTTATTATTGAATTTTCTGGTGAAGGCGTAAAAGAATTAACTCTTGACCAACGCTTAACAATTGCAAATATGACAACCGAATGGGGTGCGCTTGGAGGAGTTTTTCCTATTGATGAAATTACAATTGATTGGATTACAAACCGAATTGAAAAAGTTAAATTACGTGGTTTGGAAGGAGTTTCATCAGATTTTGACGGAAATGGTGAGCATACAAGAATGAATAATGAAAGATTGGAAATACTAAAAGCTGATATGCAAAATCTTAAAGCAGATTCTGACGCATATTATGCAAAGGAAATTACAATCGATTTATCCACAATTGAACCTTATGTCTCTGGTCCAAACTCAGTAAAAGTGATGAATAGCGTTTCTGAATTGGAAAAGAAAGACATAAAAATTAACAAAGCTTATTTACTTTCTTGCACAAATAGTCGTGTTGAAGATATTGCCGAAGCTGCAAAAATTCTAAAAGGCAAAAAGATTGCTGATGGAGTTGAGTTTTATGTTGCGGCAGCTTCAAACGAAGTACAAAAAGACAGCGAAAACAATGGCGATTGGCAAATTTTACTCGATGCTGGCGCTATTCCCCTTCCACCGGGATGTGGACCTTGTATTGGATTAGGAATTGGTTTGCTCGAAGATGGCGAAATTGGAATTTCGGCAACAAATAGAAATTTTAAAGGAAGAATGGGCTCTGCAAATGCGTTAGCTTATCTTGCTTCTCCAGCAGTTGTGGCGGCATCGGCTGTTGCTGGAAAAATTAGTTTTACTGGAAGTTATTCAAATACTAATATTTCTGCTGAAATTAAGGTTCTTCCAAAGCCAAAAAGAGAAATTAAAGCAGTAAAAATTATTGACGGCTTCCCCGAAATTATGGAAGGCGATTTAATATTCTGTCCGCAAGATAACTTAAATACTGATGGAATTTATCCAGGCAAATACACTTACAACGATGATTTTTCACCCGCCGACCAAGCTCGTGTCGTAATGGAAAATTACGATCCAGAATTTGGTAAAATTGTTAAAGAAAGTGATATTCTTGTTGGTGGATTTAACTTTGGAAGTGGAAGTTCACGAGAACAAGCAGCAACCGCTCTAAAATATCGTGGAATTCAACTTGTAATTACAGGTTCTGCAAGCCAAACTTATATGCGTAACGCACTTAATAATGGATTTCTCGTTCTCGAAGTTCCAGAATTAGTTAATGATTTCAAAACTAAATTCAATAATGGGAAACTTACAATTGAAATTGGAATTAAAGCTAAAATTGATTTCAAAAATTCAATTATTGTTGCTGGTGATTTGGAATATTCTATAAGTCCAGTAGGAACTGCTGCTCAAGAATTAGTTGTTGTTGGCGGATTGGAAAATTGGGTAAAAAAACAAATTAGTTAAAACATTCATTTTAATAACCCACGACTTAAGTCGTGGGTTATTATTCTCTATCAAAATTATTTTTTATCGTACTCTTAATCCACCAAATAAAACCAATATATTATTACTATAAATATTTATCCTTTTATTCAAAAAGAGAATAGTTATCTTAAGTTTCTTCAAAAATTACTTGACTATTAAAAGAATATTAATATTTTTGTAATAAACAAAATGAGGTTAATTATGTATAAGTATTTTTTCACTTTTCTTTTCGTTTCATTTAATCTTTTAGCCCAACCAGATTCCGTTTATTTTTTAAACAGTAGCAATCTGATATTTCCAATCCATAATAATGGAGCTATTGGCGATGCGCCGTTTAATGATAGTTTAAGTGGAATTGTTTATAATAATAAAGCGATATTATTTTCTGCTGGGTTTTTCTTAAGTGGTTATATTAACGACAAATTATGGGTAAACGGGGTTTCTCCATCAGAAAGAATTAAAGATTATACACCAGGAAGTTACAAATATCCCGAACTTAAAGATTTGGCAACAATTTATGTTGTTAAGCTATCCGATATTCCATTTGGTGAAAGTTGGCAAAATTGGAAAAATGCGGTAAAACTTGGTGCTGATTTTCACGATGGTGATAAAGATGGTGTTTATAATCCAGTTGATAGAAATGCAAATTTAAAATGGGATTTTAACGAAGATAGACCAGATTTAATTGGAGAAGAAACAGTATGGTGTGTTTACAAAGATACACCTCCATTACTAATACCAAAAAATCCAAATGGAATTGATATTCAGCAAACGGTTTTTACAACTATGTTCAGAAATGCTGTTTTTGTAAGATACAGAATTGAAAATACTGGAATTGTAAGTGATTTATTGGATTCTGTTTATTTTGGAGCTTTTTCTGACCCAGATATTGGTGATTATGAAGACGATTTACTCGGATGCGATACTACAATAAACGCTGCTTTTGCTTATCAAAATCAAACAGATAAAGTTTGGGGAAATATAGTTCCTACTGCATTAGTCTCCATTTTACAAGGACCTGCTGCTTTTATTCCAAATGTAACTTTTAATGATTTGAACAATAATGGAATATTTGATGAATCAGATGTTTCATTAAGCTCAGCATTTGAAATAAATGGATTTGTAAAAGGCACATCAGAAATTAAAGGAGCACAAAATCAAAATGCCACTTCTTTTCATCCTTATTATTATAGTGTAAATAATGATGAAGGAATTAGAGAATACCGCAACTACATGCTTGGTTTATCGATAACTGGAGAGAAAATAAATGCTTGTGATTGGCAATTTGGTGAAGTTATTAATGAAGATTGTAGTAATATTAATGGATTATTCCCCTATTCAGGCGACCCAGTTATTCCTCAAGGTTGGATAAATACTCAACCTTATGATGCAAGAATGATGCTAAATACTGGTCCTTTTCAACTAAAGAAGAACGAACCAATTGATATTGTTGTTGCTTATACAGTTGGAATAAGTTCAACGAGTTTGTTAGGTTCAGTTACAAATGCTAAGCAAAAAATTAAAGATTTTACTCCATATTTTACTAAAAATACTTTCGATTTTCTAAATATTGGCGATACAACTCAATTAGCACCAGAGCCAACCAATTTGTTTGGAGTTAAACCAAATTATCCAAATCCTTTTAACTCAACAACAAATATTAGTTATGCAATTCCTTATAGCTTAACGCCTCAAAATGTGACTGTTAAAGTCTATAATATTTTAGGACAAGTTGTCGCAACTCTTGTTGATGAAGTTCAACCAGATGGAATTTATAATTTAACTTTCAAATCGGATAATTTGCAATCAGGCGTTTATTTTTTAATGTTAACAAACGCTGGATATTCTGAAACTATAAAACTAATTGTTCTAAAATAGTATTTTTTAAATTAGCTGATTTTTATTCCAAAATAAAAATCAGCTAATTATTTAGTAAAAACTTCCTTTCTTCCCCAAATCACTCAACTAAAAGTTACTCAAACAAAAAACAATAAATATTTCTGTAAAATCAAATTAGATTTTAATTCTATTCTTTAATAGTTTGTAACATAAAATAATAAAAATAGTGGAGTTTTTATGTCAACTTTAATGGTTTCTGTTTCTGGAATTCGTGGAATTGTAGGCGATGGATTAGACCCAAATACTTTGGTAAAATATGTATCGGCTTATGCAGATTATTGTGGCGGAAAGATTGTGGTCGGTCGCGATGCACGAATTACTGGTGAAATGGTTTATCATCTTGTTGTAGGAACACTTTTAGCAAAAGGAATTGATGTTGTTGATATTGGAATTACTCCAACTCCAACCGTTTTGCTTACTGTTAGCAAATTAAAAGCATCTGGCGGAATTGCAATTTCTGCAAGTCATAATCCAAATGAGTGGAATGCACTAAAATTACTAAATAACAAAGGCGAATTTATGTTTCCTGAGGAACACAAAGATTATATCAATTTGTTAGAAAAAAGTGATAATTACGTAAGTTGGGATAAAATTGGAAAACTAACTGTTGATAACACAGCATTGCAATCGCACATAAATGCAGTTTTAAGTATGAAATATATTGATGTTGAAGCTATCAAAAAGAGAAAATTTAGAGTTTTGCTCGATTGCGTAAATGGTGCTGGCGTTTATGTAATGCCTCAATTGTTAAAGGAATTTGGTTGCGAAGTTATTGAATACGAATGTGAAAAAACTGGAATATTCACGCGCAAACCCGAACCTCTTCCAGAAAATTTAATTGGAACAATGGAAAATGTAAAAAAACATAATGTTGATATTGGAATTGTCGTTGATCCCGATGTTGACAGACTTGTTTTAATAACCGAAAAAGGTGAAACTTTTGGTGAAGAAAACACAATTGCACAAGCTGTAAAATTTGTGCTTTCAAAAGAAAAAGGCAATTCTGTTGTAAATCTTTCAACAACTCGCTCAATTGATGATATTGCAAAAGCAAACAATTGCGAGGTTTTTCGTTCACCAGTTGGTGAAGCAAATGTTGTGAAGAAAATGAAAGAAGTAAACGCAATTATTGGCGGCGAAGGTAGTGGTGGAGTTATTTTTCCAGCGCTTCATTATGGACGGGATGCACTTGTTGGAACTGCTATTATTCTTCAACATTTATTGGAATTTGGAGGAAAATTAAGTGAATTGAAAGCTGAATTACCAGAATATCATATTGCTAAAGCTAAGATTGATGTTGGAACTAAAAATCCAGATTCTCTAATTAAATCGCTTGAAAGTAAATATTCCAAACAAAACATTAACACTGATGACGGTTTGCGAATTGATTTTGAGGATCATTGGGTTCATTTTCGAAAATCTAACACAGAACCAATAATTAGATGTATTGTTGAGGCAAAAACGGAATTAAAAGCTCAAGAATATATTGAAAAGTACTTTGTGGAACTAAATTAAAATATAAAAGCAATTACCTAAAAAGTAATTGCTTTATTTTATTAGGCAATTACCGATGCAAGCAGACATTTAATTGATGTAAAAAATGGGATTGTTAACTTTATTGTGAATAAAAAATAAAACCGATTTATTTGGCTAATAAATTTTTAATTTCAACTTTTAGTTTTGGTAAATGTTTAATGATTATTGACCATATATTTTCATCAGAAATGCTATCATAAGCGTGAATAACTTGATTTCTTAAAGCAACAATTGATTTAGCATCAGTAATTTTTTCTGTAAAACTTGTATCTTCTTTAAGTATTTTATTTACGGCTTCACCTATTATTTCCAAATCTCGTTCTACGGCTCTCTTTAACATAGTATTATTTCTATAATCAAAGAAATTCTTTTCTTTACCTTCAAAATAATTCTCAATTTCTTCAATCGCCGTATTAATATCAAATAACAATTTTAGAATTCTCTCATCCATAAATTAACTGTTTATTTTTGTTAATAGAATTAATTAAATATGGATTTTTCAAAGTCTGTTCTTCAACTAAGTCAACTTCTCTATTAAAAATTTCTTTAAGTTTATCCTTTAAATCCATATAATTTTGGAAATAGAAAGCTAAATCGAATGACTTAAATTTTACCAATAAATCAATATCACTTGATTCAGAAAAATTCTCAGATATAGCAGAACCAAAAAGATATAAAGTTTCAACTTTATGGTTCTTACATAAATCACTTATTTTGGCAATATTGTTATCTACTATTTTCATATTAATGAATATATAAAATAATCTATTGGAATACCTTTATTTGTTAAGCATAGCATTATAACATGAATTTTTCATTGTAATGCTGGCTATATTAGAACTCAGCCGTTTATTTAAATATTGGAGCAATATATTCCACAAATAATGCTCTATCAGCACTAAAAGTGTTAATTTTTTGATTATTTAGAACATCGCGTAAATCAAGACCAATTGTAAAACCTTCCGAAATTGACCAACGCAAACCAAAATTTAAGTATCCTTTTCCATCACCAAAAGAAAGTGGATTATTATCATTTAACGCAAAATCATATTCGCCATAAAACGAAACTTGACTTCCAATAGTTTTTTCTGCACCGATTGCCAAATTCAAATCTTTGTCGCTATCATCTCTTTCAAGAGTGTAATTTAACATTCCATGAATAGAAAAATAGCCTAATAATTCAAAATTCTTCGAAGCCGTTACAAATAATCCAGGTGATTTAATTTCATATCTGTTTAATTCGTCAAAATATTGACCTTTTCCTTGCGAATCAAAACCCACAGCAATTGCTGGCATCATTTCAACTTCATCTAAAACACGAGCTTTTGCATAAACTCCAGGCAAAGGATAAAAATCGACAATTCCAGAACCTATTGCATTAAATGCACCATAAGAAATTCCAAAACTAAAATTATTAAAAACACCGACTTCAATTTCAGAAATTACAATTCCTTGCGGCATAACGTCAATTCCAACACCAACAAAGCCTTTTTCAAGAACTCCAGCGGTTTGCATATCAATTAACGAGCGATATTCAAATTTTGCATTTGTTCCAGCACTTCCTTGCGAAAATATGTTTGTTGATAAGAACAAAGTAATTGCTAATAGTTTTAGTGTATTTTTCATAATATTTCTATTCTTGTTTTTAATTGTTAAATATACCGTAAATATTGAAATATTAAAAGTATATCAAATCAAATTTTAATATCTCTTTTCAAGTTAATTTATTAATATTTTCACTTTTGTTGGAAACATTCCAACGCTTAGAGTAATTAAAATTTCAACTTCTCCAACTTCCCCATTTGAATATACGTTAATTTTATTCTCATTTGTTTTAGCAATTCTAACCAAGTCATTCCCAGAAATTACATCGTATTTGATGGAAACACTTCTAAATATGGCTTTTTTACCAAATGAATTTAATGGAATAGCTTCAATAACAACTTTTGAATTATAGTTTTGTGAAAGATTACTTGGATTTACTGTGATTCTTGTCTCATAAATATTGAAAACATAGAGCCATATAAAAATTAATATGGCAAATAATAAAACTGAAAATAATATAAATATCGAAATTTTAGTCAATTATCACTTCTTTTTATAAGTTGTACCGGTTTTGCTGTCTTCTAAAATAATACCTTTTTCGGCAAGATTTACTCTAATTTCATCGGCAAGTTTCCAATTTTTGTCATTTTTAGCATTTATTCTTGCTACAATTTGTTCAAGAATCCAATTATCGTCGTCAATATTTTCTTCATTTTTCAACTCACTAAAATCGATAATTCCAAGAACGTCATTTGCAGTTAATTGGATAAATTTAAGTGCTTCTTCATAAAATTTTGGAGCAATTTTCTCATTTTCGGCAATAATTCTATTTACATCTTTAATGAAATCAAAAATTACTGCTGAAGCTTGTGATGTGTTAAAATCGTCATCCATTGCTTCGGCAAATAGATTATAATATTTGCTAAAATCGAATTCTAAATCAATTCCACCAGTATTTTCATTTCCTTTCAAAAGCAATTTAGCAAGATTGCTTAATTTTTCAGCTCCTTTTTGGGATGATTCAATCAATTCTTTACTAAAGTTTAATGGACTTCTGTAATGCGATTGAACAAACAACAAACGCAATGCTTCTGCTGGATATTGAGCTAAAATATCACGTGCTGTAAAAAAATTACCGAGTGATTTTGACATTTTTTGCTTGTCAATATTCAAAAAGCCAAAATGCATCCAATAATGTGAAAATTCTTTTCCCGTTGCGGCTTCACTTTGTGCAATTTCATTTTCGTGATGCGGAAATATTAAATCATTTCCACCCGCGTGAATATCAATTGTTTCGCCAAGGTGTTTCATACTCATTGCGGAGCATTCAATATGCCAACCTGGACGACCATTTCCCCACTTGCTTTCCCAAAATGGCTCGCCTTCTTTCGATTTTTTCCAAACTGAAAAATCCAAAGGATTTTTTTTCTGCTCGTTTATATCAACTCGCGAACCACTTTCAAGTTCATCAGTTTTTTTTCCACTAAGTTTCCCATATCCATTAAATTTTCCAACTTCGTAAAAAACATTTCCATCAATATTATATGCAATTCCTTTATTTTCTAATTTTTCAATTATATCTTCAATTTCGTGCATATGTTCTGTTGCTTTTGGATAAATATCAGCGGGTTTCATCTTAAATTTCTTAATATCTTCCATAAAGGCATTTTCGTATCTTTGAGTCAATTCATTAGTTGAAACGCCTTCTTCATTTGCTTTTTTAATTATTTTGTCATCAATATCAGTCAAATTCATAACAAATTTAACATTGTAACCTTTATAAATTAAATAACGACGGATAATATCACTCATCACGAAAGTTCTACCATTTCCAATGTGGAAATAATCATAAATAGTAGGACCGCAAACGTACATTGTAACATTTGGTGGATTTATAGGCTTAAATTCTTCTTTTTTATTCGAAAGCGTATTATAAACTAACATTTCATCTCCAAAATTGAGTTGTAAAGTTAACAATATGGTTTTCTATTATCAATTTCGTTATTATTAAACTTCAATTTTACGAGTTTTATTTTTATGATTTATCTTTTACTTGTGTCAATTTTATGGGCTTTTTCTTTTGGATTAATAAAGGGAAATTTAGTTTCTGTTGATTCCAATTTTGTGTCATTTATTCGTTTGCTTATTTCTTTTGTTGTATTTCTCCCTTTTTTAAGAATTAAAAATCTTAATAATCGCTTAATTATACAATTATTATTTATTGGAGCAATCCAATATGGAATTATGTATCTATCATATATTTACGCTTTTCAACTTTTAAAGGCTTATGAAATTGTTCTTTTTACAATATTTACACCAATTTATATAGTTTTAATCAATGATGTGTTAAAAAGTAAAATTCACAAAAATTTATATTTTACAGCAATTCTTTCGTTATTTGGTTCTGGAATTGTCGTTTGGCACGAAATATCTTCTCCAAACTTGATTTTAGGCTTTTTGTTGATGCAAATTTCTAACTTTTCATTCGCTTTTGGACAAGTTTATTACAAAAAAACAATTCAAATTAAGTCTGACTTAAAAGACAAAAATATTTTTGGAATTTTGTATTTGGGTGGATTTTTAACTGCTTTTGCATTTTCGCTTTTTACTACGGATTATTCACAAATTTCATTAAATAAAACTGAAATATTAACGCTACTTTATTTGGGAATTATTCCATCTGGAATTGGCTTCTTTTTATGGAATTATGGAGCAAAATTAACAAATATTGGCTCGCTTGCTATTTTTAATAATTTGAAAATACCATTAGGAATTTTTGTTTCAATCCTTTTTTTTAAAGAAACAGCAAACTATTGGAATTTATTTATTGGAGGCTTGCTTGTTACTATTGCTTTAGTTATTAATGAGTATCAAATTAAAAAAGATAATTTAGAAGGATAAAATGCAAATAAAAGATAATAAATTAGTATATTTTTTTGGTGGAATTCTTTTTTCGGTTATTCTTATGTTTATTTTTAGCTTTGATTCATCAAAAAGTTCAATTTCTGAAAATAGCAACGATGTGTTTCCTCACGAATATCGTATAATTTCGCCATATATTCCCGAACAAATTGATTTTTGTGGCGAAAGAGTTCCGCTTGAAAATTTAGATGTTCGTGAAAGAGTTGAACGAGAATTTGTTGTTCAAACATATTTTCATTCTACTACAATATTTTATCTTAAACGCATTAATCGCTGGTTTCCTGTAATAGAAAAAATATTGAAGGAAAAAGGTGTTCCAGATGATTTTAAGTACCTCGCACTTGCTGAAAGTGGTTTAGAAAATGTAGTTTCTCCAGCCGGAGCAGTTGGGTTTTGGCAATTTATGGATTATAATGCTCCAAAATATAAATTAATTGTAAATGATGAAATTGACGAGCGTTATAATGTTGAAAAATTAACTTATGCCGCATGTAATTATATTTTGGAATCAAAAAATAAATTAGGTTCATGGACTCTTGCAGCCGCTTCGTATAATAGAGGTCTTAATGGAATTAAAACTCAACTTGAGCGACAAAAAACTTCAAATTATTATAATTTAGTTCTAAATAATGAAACAAACAGATATGTTCCAAGAATTGTTGCGTTGAAATATATAATGGAAAATCCTAAAACATATGGATTTGATGTTAAAACAGAGCAACTTTATCAACCATATTCCACCGAAATTATAAAATTAGATACTTCAGTCACAAATTTTGTCGATTATGCAAAATTACTTGGAATCAATTACAAAACACTAAAACTTTTTAATCCTTGGTTACGAGAAAATTTTGTTGTAAATAAGGATAAAACAGAATTTCTTATCAAAATTCCACAAAAAGGAACATTTGAAATAATTCCTAACTAATATTTATGAAATGGCTTTTATACATATTGCTAATTTTTAATTCATTTGTTTATTCGCAAATAGAAAAGGATTCGTTAGTAAATAATTATGAAAATGGTCTGAAATTTAACTCAATTCAGACTGATTGGAATATCACCAATACTCCTTTTCTAATTTATCCTTATAATATGAATTTATTGCAAAACGAGAGTGAAATAAATCCTTCTTTATACGTACTTTATACCGATTCTAAGATAAATTCTGGATTAAATTTTGATTTACAACCAAATGAATTATTAAACCAATTTAAAATTGCTCAAAATTGGGAAGTTAAAAAGAAATATGGAGTTTTTGCCAAATATTTAGGAATTGCTCAATTTATGGGTGCTGTTGGACTTGCAGCGGTTCATATCTCTAAATACCATACACCGCCAACTGGAAAAACAAATTACAAAAACAATAAACCAATAAAAGAGTAAATTTTTACTGGTTTTATGTAAATTCTAATCTAAAGTTACTTTCAATTTTTCAATTAGTAATTTCATATCAGCTGGAAGTTCGGAATCGAATGATAACTTTTCTCCAGTTTTTGGATGTATAAATCCAAGTGTTTTGGCATGAAGTGCTTGTCTATCAATAATTGAAAGTAAATTGCTTACTCTTTGATTTATAGACAAGCACTTCATGCCAAAACACTTG
>Ga0209575_10000113_pt1 | contig 89853 bp, 79 predicted proteins | sample Medcelwee11metaG_FD_187172 | JGI IMG/M metagenome (GOLD analysis project Ga0209575, IMG submission 187172) | Freshwater pond sediment microbial communities from the University of Edinburgh, under environmental carbon perturbations - Medium... | ecosystem: Environmental > Aquatic > Freshwater >... | reverse complement strand
GTTCATGTGGCCGACCTCGGAGTTGCCCATCTGGCCGTCGGGCAGGCCGACGTCCATGCCGGAGCCGGAGATCAGGCCGTGGGGGCGGGTGGCGTTCAGGCGGTCGAGCACCGGGGTATGGGCGGCGTGGATGGCATTGTGGGCGGGGCTGTCACTGTGACCGAAGCCGTCGAGGATGATGAGTACCAGCGGTTTGGGGGTGGCAGTCATGGTTCCGACTCTGATGATGCGGTGATGTGGGGCGCCCGGCAGGTCTGGGCGCGCAGGGGCGACAGTCTACTGCCTCGCAGGGCGCAGCGTCATAGCCATTGACTGCCGCGGCGTCGGCGGGTTCAGCCGGCCTGGGGGGCTGTGTATACTGCCGGGATTTTACCGCTCTGGAACTTCTCGATGGTCCCCAAGCTGATTGAATTCGCCGCCCACCATTACTTCCTCGTCGGCCTGTTGGTCGTCCTGCTGGCCCTGCTGCTGGTGACCGAACTGCGCCGCGGCGGTCGTAGCCTCAGCAGTGGCGAGCTGACCTCGCTGCTCAACGGCGAGCAGGGCATGGTGCTGGATGTGCGTGCCCACAAGGAGTTCTCCACCGGACATATCGTCGGCGCCCTCAACATGCCCTACGACAAGCTGGCCGGCCGCATGGCCGAGCTGGAAAAGTTCCGGGCCAAGACCCTCATCGTGGTCGATGCCATGGGCCAGCACGCTGGCACCGTCTGTCGCGATCTGCAGAAGGCCGGTTTCAGCGTGGCCAGGCTGGGCGGCGGCATGGGCACCTGGCGTGGGGACAACCTGCCCGTGGTGAAGTGAGGGAAGCGCCATGCCGCACGTCGTCATTTACACCAGGCGCACCTGCAGCTACTGCATTCGCGCCAAGCAGTTGCTGGAGAGCAAGGGCGTTTCCTATCAGGAAATCGGCATCGACGGCCGGCCGGAGCTGCATGCGGAAATGATCCGCAAGGCGGCTGGAGGTACCACGGTGCCGCAAATCTGGATCGGCGATACCCATGTGGGTGGGTGTGACGATCTCCATGCCCTGGAGCGCGCGGGTCGTCTGGACGCGCTGCTCAAGGATTGAATCCGCAAATCGAACAAGGCTCTGCCATGACTGAACAAGCTAGCAACGGCGCCGCGCAAGACGGCCAGAACGCCCAGTTTTCCCTGCAGCGCATCTACGTGCGCGACCTCTCCTTCGAGGCCCCGAAGGCCCCGGAGATCTTCCGCCAGGACTGGAAGCCGAGCGTCCAGCTGGACCTGAATACCAAGCAGAAGCCGCTGAACGGCGGCGACTTCTACGAAGTGGTGCTGACCCTCTCGGTCACGGTGAAGACCGGCGAGGAAGTGGCCTTCATCGCCGAAGTGCAGCAGGCCGGTATCTTCCTGATCAAGGGCCTGGATGCCGACGCCATGGGGCACACCCTGGGCGCCTTCTGCCCGAGCCTGCTCTTCCCCTATGCCCGCGAAGCGCTGGACAACCTGGTCGTGCGCGGTTCCTTCCCGGCCCTGATGCTGGCGCCGGTGAACTTCGACGTTCTCTACGCCCAGGAGCTGGCGCGGCTGCAGGCCGAAGGCCAGGCGCCGACCACGGTGCAGTAAGGCCGAAGGTCTGCCGAAGAAAGCGCCCTGCGGGGCGCTTTTTTGTGTCCGCTCACTCCATCGCGAAGTCGAGCTGACGCCAGGCCTCGTAGACCGCCACCGCCACCGTGTTCGACAGGTTCAGGCTGCGACAGTCGGGGCGCATTGGCAGGCGCAGGCGCTGTTCCGGCGGCAAGCTGTCGCGAATTTCCTGGGGCAGGCCGCGGCTCTCCGGGCCGAACAGGAAGGTATCGCCGCGCCGGTAGCTCACGCTGTGATAGGGCTGCGAACCCTTGGTGGTGAAGGCGAACACGCGCGGTTGGCCGAGGCTTTCCAGGCAGGCGGGCAGGTCGGCATGGCGCTTGAGAGTGGCGTACTCGTGGTAGTCCAGGCCGGCACGGCGCAGGCGCTTGTCGTCCAGCTCGAAGCCCAGCGGGTCGATCAGGTGCAGGCTGCAGCCGGTATTGGCGCAGAGTCTGATGATGTTGCCGGTGTTCGGCGGAATTTCCGGTTGGAAGAGGATGACGTGAAACATGCGCGGCTCCAGGCAGGGAGGGCGGCATTCTACCCTGCCGTTGCACTGCTGCCGTGCCTGAGGCCGCTGGCTGTGCGGCAAGCGAGAGGGCTGGGTGGCCGTCGGCGGTGCCGGAGGAGGCGGGCGCTTGGCATTTTCCAACCTGCGGGGCCGGGCCGAATGTCCGGAAAGCCGCCTGGAGGAACAGAAGAGGGGCGTCCCCAGCCTGCCTGTATCGGGGCCACGAAACCTGTTGTCAGGTTGCAGGCATCCGGTGCGCCAGGTTTCCCCCGGGTTGGGGCGAGACTCGCCGGACGACAGTCCGGTGAGGTGTGTAGGCGAAGGCTTACATGGCGTGATGGTGATCACGACTGTTTATCCAACGGGGGCATGCCTATTCTATTGCTCAAGGACGTCGCGCAGGAAGCGCACTGAAAAACACGGACGGCGTCACTCGAAAAAGCACTGCTAGGATGGCAGGGGATAGGGAAGTCGCGCAGGAAGCGCATCGAACGGCAAGGAGGTCGTCGAGGATTCCACCGGGATGGTGGATGTCTAGGGAGGGTTGACGCAGGACGCGTCGGAAAGCACCAGAAAGATCGCCAGGAAGGCGACAGTCACGGACGATGCGCGCAGGATGCGCCACGCAGCTCAAGGATGGTTCAGGGACGACTCAGGGATAGTCAGCCAGGATGGCGGATAGTCATGGATGTCAGAATCAGTCTGCAAGACCCCGCTTTGCGGGGTTTTCTTTTTTGTCCGTCCGAAAAGAGCATGCTCCTGCGTTCAGCCATGGGCTTCGTGGAGGCCGGGCATCCCTTCCAGCAGCGAGCGCAGCAGATCCAGCATGCCCTGCTGGCGCTGTGCATCGCGATAGACCAGTCCCACCTTCAGCGGGATGCGCGGCTCGCTGAGCGGTTTCCACAATAGATCCGGGTGGCTGTGCGGCGGTCGCGAGCAGCCTGGCAGCACCGTGGCCAGGGGCGTCTGCGGCAGGCTGTCGAGAATGCTGTTCATGTGGTTCAGTTCGGCCTGCACCTGTGGGCGCCGGCCGAGCATGCCGAGCTGTTCCTGCCAGATCTGTCGCACGCGGAACTCCTCACCGAGCAGCAGCATCGGCAGCTCCGCCGCCTGGGCCAGGGAAACCTTCTTGAAATCCTTCAGCGGATGGTTCTCCGGAATCACCAGCTGCAGTTCGTCCTCGTACAGCGGCAGGCTGTGCAGCCCGGGCTGGCGCGGCGGCAGGAAGCCGATACCGATATCCAGGGTACCGGTCAGCAGGCGCCGTTCGATATCGATGCCGGACAGTTCGTAGAGCTGTACCACCAGATGTGGCTGCGCTTGGCGCAGGCGCTCCAGCAGCAGCGGCACCAGGCTGGCGCTGACCGTCTGCAGCACGCCGACCGCCAGGCTGCGCGCAGCTTGGCCGCGAAAGGCGCGCAGCGCATCGCGGGCGCGCCCCAGGCCTTCCAGCAGCGGCACCGCATGGCTGTACAGGGTCTGTGCGGCCAGGGTCGGCAGCAGGCGCTTGCCAGTGCGCTGGAACAGGCTGACGTCGAGGTCCGCCTCCAGGTGGCGGATCTGTTGCGAGAGCGCCGGTTGCGACAGGCTCAGACGTTCCGCGGCGCGTCCGACGTGACCTTCCTCGTAAAGTGCGACGAAATAGCGTAGCTGACGAAAATCCATAAGTTTTCCTTATGAATAAATCTGGAAAATCGAAATAGCCATGAGTGCCGGGACTCCCTAGTCTAGCGCCCATCGATCATGCTTACAGCGCTGTAGAGGCCAGATTGCAAGATGTGCCAGGCGGCGGTATCAGGATTGTTCATAGGTAAATCCGAAGAAAATGGCGATGGGCTGACCAGCATCGCCGATTGCCGGAGCATTCGCTCAAGACTTCGCTACTCGGGCCGTTGCCGATGAACGATTGCTACCGCGAGGAACGTACGATGCGCGATGCCTTGGCCCGCATGCGGGTGATGCGCACCGTGGAGCGTCCGCCGCAATTGTTCGTGCGCGGCCAGGGCTCGTGGCTGTGGGATGCCGAGGGCGATGCCTACCTCGATTTCAACCAGGGCGGGGCAGTGAACAGCCTGGGGCACAGCCCGAGCGTGCTGGTGAGCGCCCTGCGGCGTCAGGTGGAAAACCTGATCAACCCGGGAGCGGGGTACTACAACCTCGGCATGCTCAAGCTGGCGACGCGTTTGTGCCATGCCACCGACAGCGATCAGGCGTACTTCTTGAGTAGTGGTGCCGAGGCCAACGAGGTGGCGATCAGGCTGGCGCGCAAGTGGGGACAGCTGCACCGTGGCGGTGCCGGGCGCATCGTCACCGCGTTCAACGGTTCCCCGGGCAAGGCGTCCGCGCGGCCCGGGAGCGAGGCCGGAGCGGCGGGCTTCACCAGTGTGCCCTTCAACGATCTGGGGGCGCTGGCGGCCGCGCTCGACGAGCAGACCGTGGCGGTGATGCTGGCGCCGCTGCTGGGGGAGGCGGGAGCCATCCCTGCGACCCTGGAATACCTGCAGGGTGTCGCCCGGTTGTGCCGGGAGCGTGGCCTGCTGCTGATTCTCGACGAGCTGCAGACCGGGATCGGGCGCTGCGGCGCCCTGCTGGCCGAGGAGCTGTATGGGGTACGCGCCGATGTGGTCACGCTCGGCAAGGGGCTGGGGGGCGGTGTGCCCCTGGCGGCCCTGCTGGCCCGCGGCAACGCCTGCTGTTTCGAGCCGGGCGATCTGATCGGCAGTTGCCACAGCAACTCGCTGGCGACCGGCGCCGGTCTGGCAGTGCTCGACGCGGTGCTGGAGCCGGGTTTTCTCGAGCATGTTCGCGCGGTCGGCGAGCACTTGAGCGAGGGGTTGGCGCAACTGGCCCGTCGGCATGGACACGGGCCGTTGCGCGGTCATGGCCTGTTGCTCGGTCTGCCGCTGGTTGGCCTGTCGGCACCGGCGGTGGTGGAGGCGGCGCTGAAGGAGCGCCTGCTGATCGATGCGCCGCAAGCGCACTGTCTGGGCTTTTCCCCGGCGCTGACGGTCAGCCACGGCAACATCGACGAAATGCTCAAGCGCCTGACGCGTGCGCTGGGCCGGATCTCCGGCCGAAACTGAATACCGTCTCTTGCGACATCGCAGCCGCCCCGCCAGGAATGCCGGGGCGTTTTTTTGTCCGCTCGAAATGAAGATCGCTTCCCGTGCTGCAGGAGGGGTGGTGCGGTTGGGCATCTGCCGGGGCAAGCCCGTGGGAGGCAGGCGAGAAGAAAGAGGCTGGGCCCGACCGCTGCCCGACCTTCACGCCAGATCGTGACGGCCCTGTGCAGGGCCTGTTCGATCTGTAGCGAGATCCGTGCCGGCAGGTCGGTGGCGGCAGTTGTCGGCGAAATGCGCTGATTGTGCGGGAGGCTGGCGATTTCCGTCCGTTGGCGGTGGCCTGTCCGCAAGACATGTCCCGTTTTCTGGCGTCACCGGCGGTCCATCCTGCCGGACAGCGCGGCTATTCAGCGTTTGCCGAGTCCGTGTTGCTGTAGCTTGTTGTACAGGCTGGCGCGTTCGGCATTGGCCAGGCTGTGCGCCAGCGGGAGGATGGGGAGGGCGGCGGGTGCGCTCCAGCAGGTTGCCCAGTTCCTGGACGCTGCCCGGCCAGGGTTGCAGGGCCCGCAGCTCCAGCGCCGCTTCGGCCAGCTCGAACTGACCGATCCGTGCCTTGCATTCGGCGCCGGTATAGGCTGCCGAACAGTTCGGCCTCCACCAGGCTGTCGGGGATTTGAGCGCGACGAACGGCCCCTGGGCGCGCGGCGAGAGGTTGTGGATGTCCTGGGCGAGCAGTTCCTTGCCGGTGCCGGTCTCGCCGCGCAGCAGCAGGAGGGCGCCCAGTTGCACGGCGCGCCGGGCTGGCGCTTGACCTCGCTGGTGGCCGGGTTGCTGCCGATGAAGCCGGCGATGCTACAGCGCGCCCGGCGCAGCGGGGTCCGTTCACGCTGGGCAGCGGCCAGCCGGCTCCGCAGTTGGAAGCTCCTGTGTCGACTGCCGGGCAAGTATGGCCAGCGCCGGCAGCGGGCGCCAAGGAACCCCCGGGAGTGGGGCGGGTCGATTCAGGAAAGGCCCGTCCGGGCCCTGACGGAGGACTCTTCCATGGATCTGTTGCGCATCCTTATCGCCATCCTGCTGCCGCCGCTCGGCGTGTTCCTGCAGGTCGGCTTCGCTGGCGCCTTCTGGCTGAACATCCTGCTGACCCTGCTTGGCTACCTGCCGGGTATCGTCCATGCGGTATACATCATCGCCAGACGCTGAGCGGGCGTCCCGGCCCGGCGTCAACGGCCGGCCAGGCGACCGCCCTGGGCCAGCGTCCAGTCCACCAGTTGCCGGCTCAAGTGGTCACCGGCCGCGCCGAAGGCGGCGACCACGCTGTCGAGCCGTTCGTCCCCGGCGCTCTGGCGCACCTCGAAGCGGCGGCTGGCGAGGACGCGCTGGCTGGCGCTGTGCACCAGGCTGACGTCGAGGCTGACTCGCACCTGCGGCTTGCCGCCGACGTATTCGGCATGGAAAGCGCGCAGGTCGCCGAGCAGTTCCAGATCGGTATGCAGGTGGTTGTCGTCGCTGCTCACCGAGGCCGTCCGGCCGTCCTCGCGGAAGGCCTCGATCAGCCGGTCGCGCAGCAGGGTCGGGGCGTCGTCGCTCCAGCGGGCGCCCTGGTAGCCGCTGATCCGGTTGCCTTCCGGCACCACCGCGATGCGCGCGCTGCCGAGCATGCGGTCGGCCTTGGGGGTGGCGATGCACAGCGCCTGGTCGAGACGGGCGGTGGCGGTCTGAGCCTGGAGCGGCGAGCCCGGCAGGCGGTAGACATGGATCTGCTCGGCTTCGGGCAGCACCGAGCAGGCCGTCAGGTTGCCCAGCAGGAGGAGCAGGGCGAGGGGGCGGAGGGGCTGACGGTTCACGGCGCGAACTCCTGCATCTGCTCCCGGCCGAGGAAGAAGCCGGAAGGGTTGTCTTCGAGGTGGCGGGTGACCCGGCGCACGCCGCCGAGGGTGGCGCGCAGCTCGCCGATCGCCGGGCCCAGCTCGGCGATGCCGTTCAGGCCGTCGTCCAGGGCTTTGTGGTTGTCCTCCAGCAGTCGGTCCAGGCGTGTGCTGGTACGCTCCAGGGTGGTCATCGAGCGCTGCGCGCTGGCCAGCAGCTGGCGGCCGCTGCCGTCCAGCAGGCCGTTGGCGTTGCGCGTCAGCTGGGTGACTTCCTCGAGCAGGAGGCCGGTCTTCTGGCCGAGCTGGTTGAGCTGCTGCATGGCCTGGCGGAGTTCGCTGCGCTGTTCGGCGAGCGCGCCGGTGGCTTGCTCGAGATTGGCCAGGGTGCGGCCGAAGTGGGCGATGTTGTCTGCCGAGAAGACATGGCTGGCGCCGCTCAGGATGTTGTTGACGTCGCTCATCAGATCCCCGCCGTCGTCCAGCAGGGCGCTGAGCGGCGAGGGGTCGGCGACGATCAGCGGCAGCCGGCCGTCCTCGCCCTTGAGCGGCGGGCTTTGCGGCGTACCGCCGAACAGCTGGATGCTGCGGGCGCCGGTGATGTTGGCCAGCAACAGGCGGGCGTGGGTGTCGCGCTTGATCGGCGTGCCGCTGTCGAGGCGGATGCTCGCGCGGGCCATGCGCGGGTCCTGGGGGTCGAGCCAGAGCTGTTCCACGTCGCCGACCCGGATGCCGCTGTACTCCACCGGGCTGCCGACCCCCAGGCCGCTCACCGAGTGGTTGAACAGCACTTCGTAATGGTCGAAGTCGCGGTCCAGGCTGGACTTGCCCAGCCAGAGGGCGAGGAGCAGGGCGGCGAGCACCGCGAGGACGGTGAACAGGCCGATCAGTACGTGATGAGCTCGGGTTTCCATCAGGGGGTCTCCTGCAGTTCGGCTGCCCGTTGCGCCGCGCGGCCGCGCGGGCCGTGGAAGTATTCGCGGATCCAGGCGTCGTCGGTGGCGGCCACCACCTCGAGGCGATCGGCCACCAGCACGCGTTTCTGCGCCAGCACGGCGACCCGGTCGCAGCTGGTGTAGAGGGTGTCCAGATCGTGGGTGACCAGGAACACGCCGAGCCCGAGGGCGTCGCGCAGGGTGAGGATAAGCTGGTCGAAGGCCGCCGCGCCGATCGGGTCGAGGCCGGCCGTCGGCTCGTCGAGAAACAGCACCTCCGGGTCCAGCGCCAGGGCGCGAGCCAGGGCGGCGCGCTTGATCATCCCGCCGGACAGCTCGTCCGGGTATTTGTCGGCGGCGTTGGCCGGCAGTCCGGCCAGCGCCAGCTTGAGCCGGGCCAGGTGCTCGGCCTCGGGGCGCGACAGCCCGGCATGCTCGATCAGCGGCAGGGCGACGTTCTCCGCGAGGTTCAGCGAGGTGAACAGGGCGCCCTGCTGGAAGAGCACGCCGAAGCGTCGCTCCAGCCGAGAGCGCTGCGCGCTCGGCAGGGTCAGCAGATCCTCGCCGAACACCTCGATCCGCCCGGCGCTCGGCCGGTGCAGGCCGACGATGCTGCGCAGCAGCACCGACTTGCCGGTGCCCGAGCCGCCGACCACGCCGAGGATCTCGCCGCGACGGATATCCAGGTCGAGGCCGTCGTGCACCGTCTGCCGACCGAAGCGGTTGATCAGGCCGCGCACCCGGATCAGCGGCTCCGGCGGCGGCGTGCCGGCGCTCACCAGCCCATCTCCATGAGGAACAGGGCGGCCAGGGCGTCCAGCAGGATCACCATGAAGATCGACTGCACCACGCTGGAGGTGGTGCGTTCGCCGACCGACTGGGCGCTGCCGCTGGCCTTGAAGCCCTCCAGGCAGCCGATCACGGCGATCAGGAAGGCAAATAACGGCGCCTTGCCGAGGCCGACCAGGTAATGGTTGACCGGAATCTCCTGCTCGAGGATCGTGAAGTACTGCACCGGCGAGATGTCCAGCGCCAGGACGCAGACCGCCAGGCCGCCGAGGATGCCGCAGAGCATGGCGATGAAGGTGAGGATCGGCAGGGTCATCAGCATCGCCAGCACCCGCGGCAGCACCAGCAGCTCGATCGGGTCGAGGCCGAGCGCGCGGATCGCATCGATTTCCTCGTTGGCCTTCATCGCGCCGATCTGCGCGGCGAAGGCGCTGGCGGTGCGACCGGCCATCAGGATGGCGCAAAGCAGCACGCCGAATTCGCGCAGGAAGGAATAGGCCACCAGGTTGACGGTGTAGATGGTGGCGCCGAACTGGCCGAGCACCGTGGCGCCGAGGAAGGCCACCACCGCGCCGACCATGAAGGTCAGCAGGGCGACGATGGGCACGGCATCCAGCCCGGTCCGCTCGATGTGCGCGACCAGCGGGGTGATGCGCCAGCGCCGCGGGCGCGGCAGGGTCAGCAGCAGGGTGCTCAGGGTCAGGCCGATGAAGCCGTACAGCGTCCGCTGCTGCTCCCAGAGCGTTTCGACGACCCGGCCGATGTGCGCCAGCACGTCGCGGAGGGTGGAGCGCTTCGGCTCTTCCCCGGGGCCGGCGGCGGAATCGGCCAACGCCGTGGCGACCGTGCGCAGCAGGGCCAGGCGTTCGGCGGGCAGCTGCGGCGCCCAGCGGGCGATGTCCGCGATGCGCTCGGCCCCGAGCAGTTCCACCAGCAGGCCGGCGCCGGCGGTGTCGAGGGCGCCCAGGTCGTCCAGTGCGACCGGACAGGCGGCATCGAGTTGCGGCCGGGTGCGCTCGATCTCGCGCTTCAGGCGCGGGTAGTGCGGCAGCGTCCAGTCGCCGGCGATGCTCAGTCCGGGGGACTGGCCGGCGCCGCTCAGCTGCAGCTGACCTGGCGGTGAGGGAGTCGGGTGCATCGTTGGCCTGTTCGTGTCGCCTTGCGCTAGGGGATCGCGTGGAGCCCACGGGGGGATCATAACAGCCCCCCTTTTCGATCACAGCATGCCGAAAGTTGGGCGGATGGATATGTTCAAGGGCACGGCGCTCCCGCTAGGCTAGGGGTTTTCCCGTCGAGGATGTCCCGTCATGTCCGACCAGCCCGAAACGCCGCGCGCGCGCGCGCCGCTCAATGCCGTCGAAGTCCGCATCCTGGGTTGCCTGATCGAGAAGCAGGTGACCACCCCGGAAAGCTATCCGCTGACCCTCAATGCCCTGGTGCTCGCCTGCAACCAGAAGACCAGTCGCGAGCCGCTGATGAACCTCAGCCCCGGCCAGGTTGGCCAGAGTCTGCGCCAGCTGGAGGGGCGCGCCCTGCTGCAGCTGGTCATGGGCAGCCGGGCGGACCGCTGGGAGCACCGTCTCGACAAGGCCCTGCAACTCACGCCACCGCAGCTGGTGCTGATCGGGCTGCTGCTGCTGCGCGGTCCGCAGACCGTCAACGAGCTGCTGACTCGCAGTGCCCGCCTGCACGATTTCGACGACGGCGAAGACCTGCAACACCAGCTGGAGCGGCTGATCGGCCGCGAGCTGGTCTGCCGGGTGCCGCGCCAGCCGGGACAGCGCGAGGAGCGCTATATGCACCTGCTGGGTACGCCAGAGGATCTGGAGGAGCTGCTGGCTGTGCGGGCAACGCACACTGCCGGTAACGAAGGGACGGCGAATGCCCGGATCGAGGCGCTGGAGGCGCGCATCACCGAACTGGAGGAGCGGCTGGCGAAACTGGAAGGGGACACGGCGGGAGGCAAGCTGCGGGATTGAGCGGAGCGTCCCGGGAAAAGCGGAGGTTTTCCGGAAAGCACAGAGGGGAGCCTGGGCTCCCCTCCAAATTGACTTTGTGCTTTGTTCTTCTTGTGCTCGATCTGTTGTTGTTCTTGTCGACCGCCACCCTGAAGATGCTTCAGTCGGCCCCAATCGGGGCCAAGAGCAAACGTATTTCTTTGATCGCCGATATCGCGATGACCACTACGTGATCCAACCAGTCCGGGCGCTACCTCGAGGTAGTTTTATTGTTCTCTGTCCGGCTGCGGGGCCTTGACCCCTGAACGCGTATCCTCTCCAAAAAAATCAGTTTGCGCCGTCTCCGCCGTGCTTATTCTTGTTATGTCAGAGTCGTTTCATGTTGTTGTTTTAAGGTGCTGTTTTTTATTTTTGTTGTACACGAGATAGAGCATTACCCGTGCCAAAAAAATGAAAACCTTTAAAATCAATAACTTACTAAAAATGCTCTTTTCTGTGGAGCCTGTGAGGGTGCCGTTCTGTTTCCGTTCGACCCAGATCCGCTACCCATAAGGAGGGTGTGGGTAACAGCTGGGCGTTTCCCGGGGCGAGCCGGGTAACGCCCAACCGTTACCGCCGCCCAGGTGCGGCTCAGTGGCCGCCGAAGCGTGCCGGGGCCTCGGCCTGGTTGGCGAGAATCGCGCTGGCCAGCTCCATGTCGCTGGCCTGCAGCTGGGGATTGGTCTCGCGCAGCTGCTGCAGCGCCGCCTCCAGATAGGGGCCGCGGATCTGGCCGTCGCTGGCGACGAAGCTGCCCGCGTCTTCCTGGGCGGCGACGATCAGCTTGTCGTCCTTGAAGGTCAGGTAGGTCGAGGCGGTGGTGAGGCCGGAAGAGATGATGTCGCGCAGGGAGCCATCGTCGTGGGCTTGCACCGCGCCGAAGGGGAGGGTGGCGAGGATGACGGCGAAGCCGGCGAGCTTGCTTTTCATGGGGAACTCCAGGGAATGATGCCTAAATGAGATCATTCCGCTGCGCTTCGAGTTCCGTGACGTAAGGCGCCGGCGCGGCCGGCCCGATCAGCGGTCCAGCAGGTACTGGCGCCAGTGCTTCCAGAGCAGCAGCAGCGGCATCGACAGGCTGACGAACAGCAGCAGCTGCAGCTTCCAGGACAGCTCGGGCAGGACCTGCAGCAGCACGGCGAGGCCGGTGGCGACCAGGGCCAGCCACAGCAGGTAGCCGCCGGCGTCGAAGACTTCCAGGATCAGCAGGAGGATACCGAGGCCCAGCCAGTGCCAGGGTGATAGCGCTTGCAGGCAGGTCAGCAGCATCGGCAGCTCCGCAGGCCGGTACAGGCGGAACCGGGATGGGGGCGGGCAATGCGACAGCTTGGCATGGGAACTTCCTAGGGGACGGGGTGGTACGGCAGCGGATCGGCGGGGATTTTACCGGGTTAACGCTGTTCGCTCTGTGGGGTGACGCGCATGACCTCCTCCTGGGTGGTCGATCCGGCGGCAACCTTCAGCGCGCCGGACAGGCGCAGGCTGCGCATGCCGTCCTTGAAGGCGGCGCGGCGCAGGGCGAGCAGGTCGGTGTCGGCGCCGATCAGCGGCTTGAGGGCATCGTTCAGCAGCATGATCTCGTAGACCCCGGCCCGTCCGCGATAGCCGGTGTCGCGGCATTCCGGGCACCCCACCGCCCGGTGCGCGCCGCTCGGCAGCGGGGCGTTCCAGGGGCGGGTCAGCGCCTGCCAGTCGGCCTCGTCGAGCGCGACCGGCGCCTTGCAGTGCGGGCACAGGGTGCGCACCAGGCGCTGGGCCATGACCCCGAGCAGGGTGGCCTTGAGCAGGTAGTAGGGCACGCCGAGTTCGAGCAGGCGGGTGATGGCGCTGGGCGCGTCGTTGGTGTGCAGGGTGGAGAGCACCAGATGGCCGGTGAGCGCCGCCTGGATGGCCATCTCGGCGGTTTCCAGGTCGCGGATCTCGCCGACCATGATGATGTCCGGGTCCTGGCGCATCAGCGCGCGCACGCCGCTGGCGAAGGTCAGGTCGATGTTGTGCTGCACTTGCATCTGGTTGAACGCCGGCTCGATCATTTCGATGGGGTCTTCGATGGTGCAGACGTTGACCTCCGGCGTCGCCAATTGTTTCAGCGTGGTGTAGAGCGTGGTGGTCTTGCCCGAGCCGGTCGGCCCGGTGACCAGGATGATGCCGTTGGGCTGGCCGGTCATGTGTTGCCAGCGGCGCAGGTCGTCGGCGGAGAAACCGAGCGCGTCGAAGCTCTTGAGCAGCACCTCGGGATCGAAGATGCGCATCACCAGCTTCTCGCCGAAGGCGGTCGGCAGGGTGGAGAGGCGCAGTTCGATCTCGCCGCCGTCCGGGCTCTTGGTCTTGACCCGGCCGTCCTGCGGCCTGCGCTTCTCGGCGACGTTCATCCGGCCGAGGGATTTCAGCCGGCTGACCACCGCCATGGTCACCTGCGGCGGGAACTGGTAGACGTTGTGCAGCACGCCGTCGATGCGAAAGCGCACGCTGCCCTGCTCGCGACGCGGCTCGATGTGGATGTCGCTGGCGCGCTGCTGGAAGGCGTACTGGAACAGCCAGTCGACGATGGTCACGATGTGTGCGTCGTTGGCGTCCGGCTCCTGGTCCGCCGCGCCGAGCTTGAGCAACTGCTCGAAGTTGCCGATGCCGCTGATCTTCTGTTCGCTGGCCGAGGCGCCGCTGACCGACTTGGCCAGGCGGTAGAACTCCACGGTGAAGCGCTGGATCTCCGCCGGATTGGCCACCACCCGGCGGATCGGCCGCCGGAGCACATGGGTCAGGTTGGCTTCCCAGCTGCCGACGAAGGGCTGCGCGCTGGCGACGGTGACGCCGTCCGGGGCGATCGCCACGGCGAGGATCTTGTGGCGCTGGGCGAAGGCATAGGACATCAGCGGGGTCATCGCGGCGACGTCGATCTTCAGCGGGTCGATGCGCAGGTAGGGCTGCCCGGCGTAGTCGGCCAGCCACTGGGTGAGGCTTTCCAGGTCGAGCTTGCGGCCGGGCTGGCGGCGGTCGTCGAGCTGCTGGGCGGCGAGGAACTCCAGCGGGTGCTGCTGGTTGTTCACCGCGCTGCGGCGGATCGCCAGGCACTGCTCGGCGCTGTCCTGGCCGATCCGGCCGCGGGCGACCAGCTCGCGCAGCAGGTCGCCCAGGTCGAGCCAGCGGTCCTCGGGGGAAGAAGCGATGGAGGGCATGCGGAGTCTCGGTGGTTCTGCGTGGCTCGCCAGCATGCCCGAGGGGGCCGCCGGGGCGAAGCGACGGGCGTCTTCAGAGGCCTTTTCCGTGATCCAGGTCGAAGCTCTGGCCCCGCCGGGCCTTGGCTTCCGACGGCGAGGTGAGGCCCATGGAGACATAGATGCTGGTCAGCTCGTCGATCCCCATATGCGCTGGGCGCACCCATTCGACCGGCACGTAGAGCAGCCCGCCGCCGATCGGGATGGGCGCGGTGGGCACCAGGATGGCGTGGTAGCTGCGGCCCTCGATTTCGACCGGCGCGGGACTCGGCAGCAACGCCAGCACCGCGGTGCCGTCGCCGCCGAAGAAGCACCAGACCGGGCTCATGGCGGTGATGTCGGGGTTCTTGTTCTTGTCCAGCAGGGCGACGAAGCGGTCCGCCAGGTTGTAGAGCTGGCCGAGCAGCGGGGTGCGCCGCAGGGTGAGGTCGATCAGCCGGGTCAGCGGCCGGCGCAGGCCCAGCTGTACGGCCAGACCCAGCGGGTAGAGGCAGGCCAGCAGCACCACGCCGCCGAACAGGTAGGCCAGCGACGGATTGCTCACGAAGTACTGGCCGAGGCCGGCGGAGATCTGCCCGGCGAGGGTGGAAGGACCGATCAGGCGGTTCAGCAGGCTGATGATCCAGGCCAGCAGCACCAGGGTCAGGGTCAGCGGCAGAAGGGCCAGGAGGCCGGTCAGCCAGGTGGCGAAAATCGATTTGAGGCTTTGCTTGAACATTGATTGCGTGCGTCCGGACGGAGTCGCGCGGCAGGGGCTCGCCCTGCCGGCGGGAGCCTATTTCAGCAGCGCTTTCCAGGGTTTCAGGGTCGCCACGGTCTGCGCCTGGGCGCCGCGCCGCTCGCGCAGGGCATCGTCCAGCGGGCGGGCGGCCAGCTCGCCGAGCTTGACCAGTTCGCCGTACAGGCGGTCTGGCTCGGGCATTTCCAGCACACCACGGGCAAGGCGCAGCCAGACTAACATACGCTCGAGGCGCGGGAGTTGTTCGGCGAGATCTTCCGGCTGCTGCCGGTAGCGCGCCAGCGGCAACTCCCGTGCCTCCTCCGCCAGCAGGCGCGCCAGCCAGCGGCCCAGCGGCGCGGCGCCCTGGCGCTGGCCGGCGGGGGTGCGGCGGGCGGTCCAGTCGCGCGCCAGCAGCCAGCGCGAGGCTTCCAGCGAGAGCAGTCCCCAGCGGGTCCGCGCCAGTTCGGCGGCGAACCGTGCCGGGGCCGCCTGGCGCGCGGTCTCGTCGTCCTGGCCGGCCTGCAGGGACGGCCGCCAGTCCTCGATCAGCGCGTCCAGCGCGCCGCGCAGCCCGCTGGAGCTGGTCCGCGGGGCGGCCTGGCCGAGGCTGCCGAGCAGGGCGCGCAGGTCGATCAGTTGGGCGAGCCACTGCTCCAGCAGTTTCCAGTGGCCGCTGAAACGGTACTGCTCGGCCAGCCGCTGGCTGGCGCCGAGCAGGTGCCAGGCCAGTGCTGCGAAGGCCGTATCCAGCTGTGTCTGCGCATCGGGCGTCGGCGCCGGCAGGGCGAGGGCATAGCTGGCCGGGTCGAACAGGCGGTAGCCGCGCTCGGCCTTGCTGATGTCGCTGGGCATCAGCGGCAGGTCGGCGGCCAGGGCGAGGGCCAGTTCCAGCAGGGCGACGGGCTCGCCTTCGCGCAGCTCCAGCTCCAGCTCGCAGATTTCCTCCTCCCGCGCTCCGGCGACCACCGTGCCCAGGTCCAGCGCCGCCTCGACGGCCACCCGCTGTCCGTCGCGCTGCCAGACCAGGTCGGCCTTCTCGCGGACGAAGTCGGTGGTGAAGATCGGCTGCAGGCTCTGCTTGTCCAGCCCGGCCAGCTCGGCCGGCCAGCACTGGTCGTCGAGCCTGGCCGGGTCCAGAACGGGTTGCTCCAGATACCAGTCCCATTCGTTGCGCTCGGACAGCCCGGCGACGCTCTGCCCGCGGCTCTTCAGGGTCTGGATGTACTGCCCGCCGTCGCGCCGCAGGCGCAGGGCGACCCGCGCCCGGGCCAGGTCCCGCGCCGCGGTGTCGTAGTACTGGTTGAACAGCTCGTGGCGTTGCCAGCCGTTCTCGCTGCGTGCCTTGAGCAGGGGATGCTCGCGCAGGGCGGCGAGGGTGGTGCGGCTGACCCGCAGCTTGATCTCGGTTTCTTTGGCCATCATCGACTCATAGTGGATTGCTCAGGCGAACAGCAGGGTGCCCAGCCAGAAGATGCTGGCCGAGAGCGCCATCGAGGCCGGCAGGGTGAGCACCCAGGCGGTCAGGATGTGGCGTACGGTGTCGCTCTGCAAGCCGCTGCGATTGGCGACCATGGTGCCGGCGACGCCGGAGGACAGCACGTGGGTGGTCGACACCGGCAGGCTGAAGACGTTGGCCAGGCCGATGGCGCTGACGGCGGTGACCTGCGCGCACATGCCCTGGGCATAGGTCATGCCCTGGCGGCCGATCTTCTCGCCGACGGTGAGCACCACCCGCTTCCAGCCGATCATGGTGCCCAGGCCCAGGGCCAGGGCGACCGCCAGGATCACCCAGAAGGGCGCGTATTCGGTGGTGGCGGTGAGGTCCTTGCGCAGCTTGTTCAGGTCGGCCTGCTCGCGTGCGGGCAGGTTTTCCAGGCGGCCGACCTTCTTCGCCGTGTCGTCCAGGCAGAGCAGGTAGCGGCGGATCTGGATGCGTCGTTCGGCGTCCATCGCCTTGTAGTCGGTGACGCCCTCCAGGGCGCCCAGCAGGGTGGCGATGGTCGGCTCGGTGAGCTGGGGGTCGCAGCGGAAGTGTTTCGGCAGCTCGGTGCCGTTGTTCTTGCCGAGGGCCAGGTAGTCGCGCAGCGGATCGTGGTTGCGCTGGTAGAACTGGTTGAGGTAGAGCGCGGCGTCGCGGGTTCGCTCGATCTGGTAGGTGGTGCTGTTCAGGTCGAGAACGAACTTGGTCGGGACGATGCCGATCAGTACCAGCATGATCAGGCCGATGCCCTTCTGCCCGTCGTTGGAGCCATGTACGAAGCTCATGCCCATCGCGGAAACCACCAGCACCAGGCGGTTCCAGAACCGCGGGCGCTTCTTGCCCCGACCTTCCCGGCGCGCCCGGCGCTCGCCCGGCGTCTCGTGCATCTTGCTGCGCGGCATCCACCAGCGCAGCGCCAGCAGCATCAGCGCGGCGACGGCGAAGCCGGCCAGCGGCGAGAAGACCAGCGACAGGGCGATGTCGATCGCCTTCTGCCAGTTCACCCCTTCGCCGAGGGGAATGTCGGTGAGCAGGGCGTTGGTCAGGCCGACGCCGAGGATCGAGCCGATCAGGGTGTGCGAGCTGGAGGCGGGGATGCCGAAGTACCAGGTGCCGAGGTTCCAGGCGATGGCCGCGCTGAGCAGGGCGAACACCATCACCAGGCCACGGCCGGTATCGACGTTGATCAGCAGCTCCACCGGCAGCAGGTGGACGATGGCGTAGGCCACGCCGACCCCGCCGAGCAGCACACCGAGAAAGTTGAAGCAGCCGGAGAGGACCACCGCCATGTGCGGCGGCATCGCCTTGGTATAGATCACGGTGGCGACGGCATTGGCGGTGTCGTGGAAACCGTTGATGAACTCGAAGGTCAGGACGAAGAGCAGGGCCAGGACCAGGCTGATCGCGACCCAGGCGTCCAGCCCGCTGAAAAGATCGAACATGAAATTTTTGTGACTGCACGGTGAAGGGGGGCGCGATTATGCCAGATGGAGCCCCGCCCGGGGCTCGGCCATGAGCGACAGAGACGAATGGAGGCGTGGCGTTCCTTCGCCCGCCGCCCCGGCCTATGATGGGCGCACGCTCTGTACAGGAAGCCCGTCGATGCCCATCCCCCCGCTCAAGCAGCAGTTCGCCGAGCTGATCGCCCTGCCCTCGGTGAGCTGTACCCAGGCCGCCCTGGACCTGCCCAACCGTCCGCTGATCGAACGTCTGGCGGACTGGCTGGCCGACCTCGGCTTCGCCTGCGAGATCCAGGACATCGCCCCCGGCAAGTGCAACCTGCTCGCCACCTACGGCAGCGGTCCCGGCGGCCTGGTGCTGGCCGGGCACAGCGATACCGTGCCCTTCGACGCCGCGCTGTGGCGCAGCGACCCGCTGCTCCTCGCCGAGCGCGACGACCGCTGGTACGGTCTGGGCAGCTGCGACATGAAGGGCTTCTTCCCGCTGATCGTCGAAGCGGTGAAGCCGCTGCTGGAGCGGCCGTTCCGCCAGCCGCTGCTGATCCTCGCCACCTGCGACGAGGAAAGCTCGATGTCCGGCGCCCGCGCCCTGGCTGCCGCCGGCCGCCCGCTGGGACGGGCCGCGGTGATCGGCGAGCCGACCGGCCTGAAACCGATCCGCCTGCACAAGGGGGTGATGATGGAGCGCATCGACATCCAGGGGCGAAGCGGCCATTCCTCCGACCCGAGCCTCGGCAACAGCGCCCTGGAGGCGATGCACGAGGCCATCGGCGCGCTGCTCGAACTGCGTACCCAGTGGCAGCGCGAATTTCGCAACCCGCTGTTCAACGTGCCGCAGCCGACCCTGAACCTGGGCTGCATCCACGGCGGCGACAACCCCAACCGGATCTGCGGCCAGTGCGCCCTGGAGTTCGACCTGCGTCCGCTGCCAGGCATGGACCCGGAGCAGCTGCGCGCGGCGATCCGCGGCACGCTGCAGCCCCTGGCCGAGCGGCGCGGCGTGCGTCTCGACTACGCCCCACTGTTCCCCGGCGTGCCGCCGTTCGAGCAGGCGGCGGGCGGCGAGCTGGTACGGCTGGCCGAGCGCCTCACCGGGCATCGGGCGGAGGCGGTGGCCTTCGGCACCGAGGCGCCCTACCTGCAGCAGCTCGGTTGCGAAACCCTGATCCTCGGCCCCGGCGATATTGCCTGTGCCCACCAGCCGGACGAGTACCTGGAGCTGGCGCGGATCGAGCCGACCGTGCAGCTGCTGCGCCAGCTGATCGGGCATTATTGCCTCGACCCCGTACCGACCCGGTAGGAGCCAGCGTGCTGGCGATGCCCTTCCTTGTGACGGATCGCCAGCACGCTGGCTCCTACCTTCAACCGCTTCGGCTTCGGACGCGGTGCCCTCCTGGAAGTCCGGGCACCGTCGGCACCAAACAGACAGGTTTTCCATGCGCGACTACGTCAACTGGCTCCGCCACGCCTCGCCCTACATCAACGCCCATCGCGACTGCACCTTCGTGGTCATGCTGCCGGGCGAGGGCGTCGAGCATCCCAACTTCGGCAACATCGTCCACGACCTGGTGCTGCTGCACAGCCTCGGCGTGCGCCTGGTGCTGGTGCACGGTTCGCGCCCGCAGATCGAGGCGCGTCTCGTCGCCCGCGATCTCGCGCCGCGCTTTCACCGCGACCTGCGGATCACCGACGCGCCGACCCTGGAGTGCGTGATCGAGGCGGTCGGCAGCCTGCGCCTGGCCATCGAGGCGCGCCTGTCGATGGACATGGCCGCCTCGCCGATGCAGGGCGCGAGGCTGCGGGTGGTCGGCGGCAACTTCGTCACCGCCCGGCCGATCGGCGTGGTCGACGGCATCGACTACCTGCACACCGGCGAAGTGCGGCGCATCGACCGCAAGGGCATCGGCCGCCAGCTCGACGAGCGCGCCATCGTGCTGCTCTCGCCGCTGGGCTATTCGCCCACCGGGGAAATCTTCAACCTCGCCTGCGAGGACGTGGCGACCCGCGCTGCCATCGACCTGGGCGCCGACAAGCTGCTGCTGTTCGGCGCCGAGTCGGGCCTGCTCGACGAGCAGGGCGCCTTGATCCGCGAACTGCGCCCGCAGCAGATTCCGGCGCACCTCGAGCGCCTCGGCACCGACTACCAGGCCGAGCTGCTCGACGCCGCCGCCCAGGCCTGCCGCGGCGGCGTGCGGCGCAGCCACGTGGTCAGCTACGCCGAGGACGGCGCGCTGCTCAACGAGCTGTTCACCCGCGACGGAGGCGGAACCCTGGTCACCCAGGAGCAGTTCGAGAAGCTGCGCGAGGCGACCATCGAGGACGTCGGCGGGCTGCTCGAGCTGATCCGTCCGCTGGAGGAGCAGGGCATCCTGGTGCGCCGCTCGCGGGAAGTGCTGGAGCGCGAGATCGGCCAGTTCAGCATCGTCGAGCGCGACGGGCTGATCATCGCCTGCGCCGCGCTCTATCCGATCGCCGACTCCGAGGCCGGCGAACTGGCCTGCCTGGCGGTGAACCCCGACTATCGCCACGGCGGACGCGGCGACGAACTGCTCGAACGCATCGAAGCCCGCGCCCGGGCGCTGGGGCTAAAGACCCTGTTTGTGCTCACCACCCGCACCGCCCACTGGTTCCGCGAGCGCGGCTTCCAGCCCAGCGGCGTCGAACGCCTGCCGGCGGCGCGCGCCTCGCTGTACAACTTCCAGCGGCAGTCGAAGGTGTTCGAGAAGGCGTTGTAGGGGCTCGCCGGTCGCCGTCGCTGCGACCGGAGGGAGCTCAGGCCCCGGCGTTCTGGATGCTCGCCTGATAGGCCGCGACGAAGTCGTCGAAGCTGCCGCTGTCCTGGCGCTCCAGTTCGGCCTGTTCGGCCAGTGAGGCGTGGGCCTCGTCCTCGAAGGCCTGGCGTTCCTCTTCGCCCAGCGGGCGGGCGCGGAAGGTTTCGGCGTGGGCCAGGCTCTGGCGCAGGGCGAAGGCGGTGAAGCTTTCGCCGTGCTCGCGCAGGGTCGCGAGGACTCCGGCCGAGGGGGTGAGGTCCGGGTTGGCGACCTTGGCCTGCTGGGCGCGCAGGGCGCTGCGGTAGCGTTCGCCGCCATGGGCCTGGTCGAACAGCTCGGCGAAGGGCTGCAGGCGTTCGAGCAACTCGCCGGCCCAGTCGGCGAAGAGCACCGGCTTGCCCTGGCGCTGCAGGTGCAGGCCGGGGCGGCGGCCCTCCTTGACCACCTTGAGGAAGTTGCCGGTGCAGCTGGCGCATTCTTCCGGGGCCAGGCAGGGGCTGTCCTCGAGGGCGCAGAACAGCAGGAAGGCGTCGAGGAAGCGCGCCTCGTCGAGGTCGATGCCCAGCGGCAGGAAGGGGTCGATGTCCAGGCAGCGCACCTCGACGTACTGCACGCCGCGGGCGACCAGCGCCTGGATCGGCCGCTCGCCGCTGCCGGTGACGCGCTTGGGGCGGATGCTCGAGTAGTACTCGTTTTCGATCTGCAGCACGTTGGTGTTCAGTTGCAGCCATTCGCCGTCGCGCTGGGTGCCGATCGTCGCGTAGGGCGCGTAAGGGGTGGAGACCGCCCGGCGCAGGCTGTCGGTGTAGCTGGCCAGGTCGTTGTAGCAGGGGGTCAGGCCGGCCTGGGCGTTGTTCTGGTAGCCCAAATCGCTCATCCGCAGACTGGTCGCCCAAGGCAGGTAGAGGGTCTCGGCATCGAGTTCCTGCAGGTGGTGCGGGCGGCCGCGCAGGAAGCTCTTGTCGAGCGCCGGCGAGGCGCCGAACAGGTACATCAACAGCCAGCTGTAGCGGCGGAAGTTGCGGATCAGCGCGATGTAGCGCTCGGACTGGAAGTCGCGGACAGCGCGGGTGTCGCCCTCGGCCTGCTGCAGCAGCGGCCAGAGGGCTTCCGGCAGGGAGAAGTTGTAGTGGATGCCGGCGATGCACTGCATGGTCTTGCCGTAGCGCAGCGCCAGTCCCTTGCGGTAGACGTGCTTGAGCCGGCCGATGTGGGAGCTGCCGTAGCGGGCGATGGGGATGTCCTCTTCGGCCGGCAGCGGGCAGGGCATCGACGGGCTCCACAGGTATTCGCCGTCGAGCGTGGCGCAGGCGAAGCGGTGGACGCGCTCCAGCTCGGCGAGGGTCGCCGCCGGGTCGCTCTCGGCGGGCGTGATGAACTCCAGCAGCGCCTCGGAATAGTCGGTGGTGATCTGCGGATGGGTCAGTGCCGAACCGAGCGCCGCCGGGTGGGGGGTCTGCGCCAGCTGTCCGCCGGCGTCGACGCGCAGGCATTCCCGCTCGATGCCGTGCAGGCAATGCCTGAGCAGGGACAGGTTGGCGGGCTCGCCCAGCAGGGCCAGGCGACGGGAGAGAGGCTCGCTCAAGTTCGGATTCCTTCACGCGACAATCGCGCCAATATGGGGATCGACGGGGGGCTATACAAGTATTGTCGGCCTTGGGCCGAAGGGGAAACGGCGGCGGGACGGCGGGAGGCGTGGCCTTGGCCGCGACGGGAGCGTCGCGGCCAGGCGCGTCCGAAGGCCGGAGGCTACAGGCGGGCGAAGGTGGCCAGGGCCTTGGCCACCAGTTTGCCGTGCTGATGCACTTCGGCCTCGATCACCTGGGTGCGCTTGCCGTTGTGCTCGACCCAGGCGCGGCAGGTCAGCTCGCCCTCGCTGACCGGGCGGATGTAGTTGACCTTGCATTCCAGGGTGACGCTGTCCGGGGTGCCGTCGCTCAGGCTGTGGCTGGCCTGGCCCATGGCGCTGTCGATCAGCGAGAACAGCGCGCCGCCGTGCAGCTTGCCGTGCAGGTTGCGCAGGCCGTCGTGCATGGCCAGGCGCACCGTCGCCTCGCCGCCGGCGGCGGCGAGGATCTCCAGGCCGAGCAGGCGCCCGAAGGCGCTGCTCTTGCCGATGGCTTCTTCTTGCATGCTCACGGGGTTCACTTCCTCAGTTGCTTGGCGCTGGCGAACAGCGCGGCCATGGCGTTGTTCGTCGGCGCCGGTTTTTCCTGGCCGGAATGGCGCTCGCTGCGCGGGGCATTGCCGCGCGGCTTGCCGCCGCCGCGCGGACCCTCGACCTTCTCGCCGGGGGTATCGCCCATGCGCATCGACAGGCCGACGCGGTTGCGCGGGATGTCCACCTCCATGACCTTGACCTTGACGATGTCGCCGGCCTTGACCACTTCGTAGGGGTCCTTGACGAACTTCTCCGACAGCGCGCTGATGTGTACCAGACCGTCCTGGTGCACGCCGATGTCGACGAAGGCGCCGAAGTTGGTCACGTTGGTCACCACGCCCTCGAGGATCATCCCCGGCACCAGGTCCTTGAGGCTCTCGACGCCGTCCTGGAAGGCGGCGGTCTTGAACTCGGGTCGCGGGTCGCGGCCGGGCTTGTCCAGTTCCTTGAGGATGTCGGTGACGGTCGGCAGGCCGAAGGTCTCGTCGGTGAATTTGGCAGGGTCGAGGCGCTTGAGGAAGCCCGAGTCGCCGATCAGCGAACGGATATCGCGGGAGGTGTCGGCGGCGATGCGCTTGACCACCGGATAGGCTTCCGGGTGCACCCCCGAGGCGTCCAGCGGGTTGTCGCCGTTCATCACCCGCAGGAAGCCGGCGGCCAGCTCGAAGGTCTTGTCGCCCAGACGCGGCACCTTCTTCAGCTCGGTGCGGCTCTTGAAGGCGCCGTTGGCGTCGCGGTAGGCGACGATGTTGCCCGCCAGGGTCGCGTTGAGGCCGGAAATGCGCGCCAGCAGGGCGGCCGAGGCGGTGTTGACGTCGACGCCGACGGCGTTCACGCAGTCTTCGACCACCGCATCCAGCGAGCGCGCCAGCTGCAGCTGGGAGACATCGTGCTGGTACTGGCCGACGCCGATGGCCTTGGGCTCGATCTTCACCAGCTCGGCCAGCGGGTCCTGTAGGCGCCGGGCGATCGACACCGCGCCGCGCAGCGACACATCGAGGTCGGGGAATTCGCGGGCAGCCAGTTCGGACGCCGAGTACACCGAGGCGCCGGCCTCGCTGACCATGATCTTGGTGAGCTTCAGGTCCGGGTGCTTCCTGATCAGCTCGCCGGCCAGCTTGTCGCTCTCGCGGCTCGCCGTGCCGTTGCCGATGGCGATCAGCTCCACCCCATGCTTGGCGCAGAGCTTGGCGAGGGTCGCCAGGGTACCGTCCCAGTCGTTGCGCGGCACGTGCGGGTAGACGGTGGCGGTGTCCAGCAGCTTGCCGGTGGCATCCACCACGGCGACCTTGCAGCCGGTGCGCAGGCCCGGGTCGAGGGCCAGGGTCACCCGCGGGCCGGCCGGGGCGGCGAGCAGCAGATCGTGCAGGTTGCGGGCGAACACGTTGATCGCCTCGCTCTCGGCCTGCTCGCGCAGCTCGCCGAAGAGGTCGGTTTCCAGGTGGGTGTAGAGCTTGACCTTCCAGGTCCAGCGCACCACCTCGGCCAGCCACTTGTCGGCGGCGCGGCCGCGGTTGTCGATGCCGAAACGCTCGCCGATCATCCCTTCGCACGGATGCATGCTGCCGGGCAGTTCTTCGCCGACCTTGAGGGCAACGCTCAGCACGCCCTCGTTGCGCCCGCGGAAGATCGCCAAGGCGCGGTGCGAGGGCGCGCCCTTGAGTGGTTCGTCGTGCTCGAAGTAGTCGCTGAACTTGGCGCCTTCCTGCTCCTTGCCGGCGACCAGGCGGGCACTCAGGGTGGCTTCGGTCTTGAGGAAGCCGCGCAGCCGGTCAAGCAGGGTGGCGTCCTCGGCGAAGCGCTCCATGAGGATGTACTTGGTGCCTTCCAGCACCGCCTTGAGGTCGGCGAAGCCCTTCTCGGCGTCGACGAAGCGCGCCGCCTCGGCCTCGGGGGCCAGCTCGGGGTTGCCGAACAGCGCGTCGGCCAGCTCGCCGAGGCCGGCCTCCAGGGCGATCTGGCCCTTGGTGCGGCGCTTTTGCTTGTACGGCAGGTAGAGGTCTTCCAGGCGGGTCTTGGTGTCGGCCAGCCCGATCTCGCGGGCCAGTTCCGGGGTCAGCTTGCCCTGTTCCTCGATGCTGGAAAGGATCGCCGTGCGCCGCTCCTCCAGCTCGCGCAGGTAGCGCAGGCGCTCCTCCAGGGTGCGCAGCTGGGTATCGTCGAGGCTGCCGGTGACTTCTTTGCGGTAGCGGGCGATGAAGGGCACGGTGGCGCCTTCGTCGAGCAGCGCCACGGCGGCGGCGACCTGTTGCGGGCGGACGCCGAGTTCCTCGGCGATACGGGCGTTGATGCTGTCCATATGACTTCCTGCATGGGCGGGGGAAGGTGGCCGCGGCGGCCACAGGGGAGCGCGATTATAACGGCCGGGTGACGGTGCGGGGCTGTGCGGTGCGCCTTGCTGACGATGGCGATGCCGCGGGGGCGAGTAAAATCTGCTAACAATGGTTGGCCGCCCGCTTTCCCCGGGCTGCGTCATAATTGCGCACGATCGTTGCCAGGAGTCCCGATGAACAGCACAGTCAGCGCCGCGCCGGAAGGCGAAAAGATCCTTGTCGTCGACGACGACCCCCGCCTGCGGCATCTGCTGGAGCGCTTTCTCAACGAGCAGGGCTACCGCGTGCGGGCGGTGGAGAACGCCGAGCAGATGGACCGCCTGCTCAGCCGCGAACTCTTCAACCTGCTGGTGCTCGACCTGATGCTGCCCGGCGAGGACGGCCTGTCCGCCTGTCGGCGGCTGCGCGAGAGCGACAACCGGGTGCCGATCATCATGCTCACCGCCAAGGGCGACGAGAGCAGCCGCATCCAGGGGCTGGAGCTGGGCGCCGACGACTACCTGGCCAAGCCGTTCAACCCCCGCGAGCTGCTGGCGCGGATCAAGGCCGTGCTGCGCCGCCAGGTGCCGGTGGTGCCGGGCGCGCCGGCCGGCGAGGAGGAGGTCGTGCGCTTCGGCGACTACCGGTTGTCCCTGGCCACCCGCGAGCTGACCAAGGGCGACCAGGTGCAGATGCTCACCACCGGCGAGTTCGCCGTGCTCAAGGCGCTGGTCCAGCACGCCCGCGAGCCGCTGACCCGCGACAAGCTAATGAGCCTCGCCCGCGGCCGCGAATGGGACGCCCTGGAGCGCTCCATCGACGTGCAGATCTCGCGCCTGCGCCGGCTGATCGAGCCGGACCCCTCCAAGCCGCGCTACATCCAGACCGTGTGGGGCGTCGGCTACGTGTTCGTCCCGGACGGCAACCGCTGAACGATCCCGCCATCGCCGGCCGTCCGGGCCGGCGCCCCGTCGCGCGTTCCGCTGGTAGTGCCCCGATGAAAACCCCGCTCTGGTTCCCGCAAAGCTTCTTCGCCCGCACCCTCTGGCTGGTCCTGATGGTGGTGCTGTTTTCCAAGGCGCTGACCCTGGTCTACCTGATGATGAACGAGGACGTGCTGGTGGATCGCCAGTACAGCCACGGCGCCGCGCTGACCCTGCGCGCCTACTGGGCCGCGGACGAGCGGGACCGCCCGCGCATCGCCGAGGCGGCCGGGCTGGTGCAGGGCGAATCGGAAAGCGTGCCGCCCGGCGAGTACCACTGGCCGTACAGCGAGATCTTCCAGCGCCAGATGCAGGGCGAGCTGGGCCCGCAGACCCTGGTGCGGATGCGCTCCCAGCCGAGCCTGGCGCTCTGGGTCTATGCGCCCAACCTGGGGCCGGACTGGCTGCGGATTCCCATGTACCCGCACCCGCTGCGCGGCCAGCGGATCTGGAGCGTGCTCGGCTGGCTCTTCGGCATCGGTCTGTTCTCCACCGCCGCCGCCTGGATCTTCGTCCGCCAGTTGAACGCGCCGCTCAAGCTGCTGATGTTCGCCGCCCGGCAGATCGGCCAGGGTCGCAGCGTGCACCTGCCGGTCAGCGACACGCCGAGCGAGATGACCGAGCTGTACCGCGCCTTCAACCAGATGTCCGCCGACGTCGAGCAGGCCGCTCGCGAGCGCGAGCTGATGCTGGCCGGGGTGTCCCACGACCTGCGCACCCCGCTGACCCGCCTGCGCCTGTCCCTGGAACTGCTCGGCAGCGACGCCGAGCTGACCGAGGACATGGTGCGCGACATCGAGGACATGGACGCCATCCTCGACCAGTTCCTCGCCTTCATCCGCGACGGCCGCGACGAGCCGGTGGAGCAGCTCGAGCTGGGCGAGCTGGTGCAGGAGGTGGTGACGCCGTTCAACCAGAACGGCGAGCGGGTGCACCTGTCCCTGCGGCCGATTCCGCCGTTCCCCTTGCGCCGGGTGTCGATCAAGCGGTTGCTCGGCAATCTGGTGCAGAACGCCCTGCGCCACGGCGGCGAACAGGTCGAGGTCGCCGCCTACGTGGCCGGCGACCAGGGCTCGCCCTACGTGGTGCTCAGCGTGCTCGACCGCGGCGCCGGCATCGACCCGGCGGAGATGGACGAGATCTTCAATCCCTTCACCCGCGGCGACCGCGCCCGCGGCGGGACCGGGACCGGCCTGGGCCTGGCCATCGTCAAGCGCATCGCCGCCCAGCACGGCGGCAGCGTCGAGCTGCGCAACCGCCCGGGCGGCGGCCTGGAGGCGCGAGTCTGTCTGCCGCTGGGGCTGGTGCTGCCGCGCGACGCGGTGTGAACCGCATTCGCCGGGACAACGCAGGCGTTGTCCCGGTCCGGTTCAGCCCTTGCCGCGGGTCCGCGTCATTCCGTACTCGGCGTTCTTTTCCAGGTATTCGATGATCATCCCCGCGACGTCCTTGCCGGTGGTGGTCTCGATGCCTTCCAGGCCGGGCGAGGAGTTCACCTCCATCACCAGCGGGCCGTGGTTGGAGCGCAGGATGTCCACGCCGGCGACGTTGAGGCCCATGATCTTGGCCGCGCGGATCGCGGTGGAGCGCTCCTCCGGGGTGATCTTGACCAGGCTGGCGGTGCCGCCGCGGTGCAGGTTGGAGCGGAACTCGCCGGGCTTGGCCTGGCGCTTCATCGAGGCGATGACCTTCTCGCCGACCACGAAGCAGCGGATGTCGGCGCCGCCGGCCTCCTGAATGTACTCCTGGACCATGATGTTCTGTTCCATGCCCATGAACGCCTCGATCACCGACTCGGCGGCCTTTTGCGTCTCGCAGAGCACTACACCTATGCCCTGGGTGCCCTCCAGCAGCTTGATCACCAGCGGCGCACCGCCGACCATCTCGATCAGGTCGGGGATGTCGTCCGGCGAGTGGGCGAAGCCGGTCACCGGCAGGCCGATGCCCTTGCGCGAGAGCAGTTGCAGCGAGCGCAGCTTGTCCCGCGAGCGGCTGATCGCCACCGACTCGTTGAGCGGGAACACGCCCATCATCTCGAACTGGCGCAGCACCGCGCAGCCGTAGAAGGTCACCGAGGCGCCGATGCGCGGGATCACCGCGTCGAAGCCCTCCAGCGGGCGGCCGCGGTAGTGGATCTGTGGCTTGTGGCTGGCGATGTTCATGTAGGCGCGCAGGGTATCGATCACGATCACCTGGTGGCCACGCTGCTCGCCGGCTTCCACCAGGCGGCGGGTCGAGTAGAGGCGTGGGTTGCGCGACAGCACGGCGATTTTCATTGGACACCACGGAGCTTGGGGAAAAGGGGTTTGTCCTGCACGTAGGTCAGCGCCGGGTTGACCACCAACTGGCCCTGGACCAGCGCTTTCGAACCGAGCAGCACGCGGTAGCGCATGGCCTTGCGGCAGGTCAGGGTGAACTCCACCGGCCAGGCGCGATCGCCGAGCGCCAGGATGGTGAGGATCACGTAGCGGGTCTGGGTCTGGCCGTTGGAGCTTTTGATGGTCTTGACTGCTATCAGAGGCGCCTGGCAGTGGCGATGGCGCAGTTGCACCAGGGTGCCGAGGTGGGCGGTGAAACGCACCCAGGGCTTGCCGTCGCGCTCGAACTGCACCACCTCGGTGGCGTGCAGGGTCGAGGTGCTGGCGCCGGTGTCGATCTTCGCCCGCAGCCCGGCGACACCGAGGTCGGGCAGGTCGATCCATTCGCGCAGGCCGATCACCGAAAGCTGGTCGAAGGTCTTCAAGAAGGCAGCGCTCCACAGTCGGTGTGAGGCATTCTAATCGGCATGACCGACAACCGCACCTGTCTGCGCCGGCCCTGGCGCGGCCGGCCGGATCGGCAGGGGAGAAGTGATCCGCGATCATGAACGAGAAAGATGACGAAAAGGTACGCCTGGACAAATGGCTCTGGGCCGCGCGTTTCTACAAGACCCGGGCGCTGGCCAAGGAGGCCATCGAGGGCGGCAAGGTGCATTGCCGCGGCGAGCGCTGCAAACCCTCGAAGGAGCCGAAGGTCGGCGAGGAGCTGACCATCCGCGCCGGCTTCGACGAGCGCACCGTGGTGATCCGCGCACTCAGCGCAGTGCGCCGCGCCGCGCCGGAGGCTCAGTTGCTCTACGAGGAAACCGCCGAGAGCCAGGTTCGGCGCGAGGAGGCGGCGGCGCTGCGCAAGGCCGGCGCGCTCGGCCTGGAAACGTCCGGGCGGCCGAGCAAGAAGCAGCGCCGGCAACTGTTCCAGTTTCGCGAGGAGCATTAATTAGAAATTAGATCGCCCTGTCGGCGGCACTCACGTCACGGGATGCAGGGCGTCGCCGCCGGCGGCTCCGGCGCAGGCGCTGTAGGCGACCCGCGGAATGCCGCCGAGACGCTGCTCGAGCAGGGCGGCGAGGGATTCGCCGGGGGCCAGGCAGGCGTCGCCGAAGTCCTCGCCCAGGCTGCAGAGGTGGACGATCACCTCCAGGGTGCCCTGTGCCGGCAGGGGCTGGTCGCGCAGATCGGCCGGGGTGCAGACGTGCTCGACGCCGCGTCCGGCCAGCCGGCGCAGGCGGCGGTTGAGCAGCGTTTTGAACAACCGCTTGAGCGGGTCGAGGTTGGCACCCAGGTTGCGCGCCTGGCGCAGCGGTACGCCCTGGGCGGCGGCGAAGCGCGCCAACTGCTCGCCGATCGGCCAGATGTTATGCACGTGCTGGTGGGAGTCCAGGTGGGTGGGCCGGACCCCGTGGTCCAGGCAGCGCTGCCACTGCTCCTGCAGTTCGTCGTCGATCGCCGTGCGCGCGGCGGGGTCGAGCCACAGGCGATGGCGCGACAAGCACAGCGCGAACTCGCCGGAGGCGTTGCAGAAGCGGCGCTGGGTGGCGATGGCACTGCTCAGCGGGCGGCCGCAGGTGAGGTTGACGTGCAGGCCGACCCGGCCGTGCAGGCCTTCGGCATGGATCAGCGCGCAGGCATGGGTGAACGCCGGCATGTTCGCCATCAGGGTGGCAGAGCTGATCAGGCCGCGGCGGAAGGCGTGGACGATGACGGCGTTTTCCTCGCGGTTCAGGCCGAAGTCGTCGGCATTGACGATCACTCGGCTGGGCATGGCTGCTCTCCGTTGCTGCCGGCGGGCCGGGCCACGATGGCCGAGCGGCGGGCTTTCAGGCGGCTCCAGAGGCGGTGGGCCAGGCCCAGGGCGATCCCGCTCGGGCGCCAGGAATAGAGGCTCCAGCGCAGCTGCAGGACCTCGCCGGTCAGGCGCTCGTGCAACTGATGGCTGGAGCCCTGCAGGCTGACCCGCGAGGCGTCGATCCACTGCCAGCCGTCTTCCAGCCCCCAGCGGACCCATTCGTCCAGCAGCAGGCGACCGCTGCCGAGTTCGGCGTACTCGGGGAGGAAGGCCAGGTTGTAGTCGTAGAGCCGGCCGCGCTCCAGCAGCCCGAGGCGGTAGCTGATGCAGCGGCCCTGGTGTTCGAGCAGCACGACGCGCACCAGCCCGGCCTCGGCCAGGGCGCCGAAGGCCTGGTGCATCCACTGCCGGCGCCGCGCACCGGAGAAAATCCCGACGCCCTGTTCGCCCTTCCAGCTGGCTTGTTCGACGGCGCCGGTGGCTTCCAGCACGGCGCCGATGGTCTCGCCGTCAGGGGTCAGGCGACGTACCCGGGCATCGCAGGCGGCCGCGCGCTTGCGCGCCCGGCGCAGCTTGTAGCGCAAATCGCCTGAGGGTTCCCGGCGGTCGGCCTCGCCGATCGCGTGCACCGGCACCCGGCAGCTTGGGCGCCGCTCGTGGGTCGAGCTGGCCGCGGCCCAGTGTTCGAGCAGCGTTTCCTGCTCGCCGCCGGCCGTCAGTTCGTGCAGTTGCAGGAGGGCATGGGGGAGCCGGCGGTGGATGGCAGCCCGCGCTTGACGCCGGCCTTCCTCGTCGAGCCGGCAGAGCAAGGCGATGCGGTCGCTGAGCGGGTGGCCGAGATGGCGCAGCACCGTCCAGCGCAGGCCGAAGCGGCGTTCGCGGGCGCAGACCAGCGGCAGGCACAGGCGCAGCTCGCTTCCCGTCCACGCCAGCAGCACCTGCAGCGTCTGGCCCGGCTCGAGGGCGCGTTCGGCGGCCTGTAGCCAGCCGAGGTGGTTGAACGGGGTGGCCTGCGGCACCTGGGCGCGAAGCCTGGCGTAGGCTTCACGGGGAAAGTCGGCGGCGGAAAGGGTGCTACTCCATTGAAAGCGACAGTCCATGATGAAGTCCGTTATCGGTCGTTTCCCGCTTGGCTTGTTGTAAAGCAGCGTAGCAGCTGCCCGGACGGACAAGCCGACGGACTGAATAACGCTGATACGTTTCCCCGCTTCCGGGCGGCAGGTGGCTGTCTATAGTCCTGAACGGACCGGCCGTATGGCGGTCCGGTTTCTTACCTCGGGACGACCTTGACGCTGCGCCGGGCAACTTCCCGGCCGGCTGGGCAGGAAGCGCGAAATGACTCCTCGGAAAGTCTTCGACCTCGACGCCAGCGCGCCTTTCTACGGCGGTTACCGCATCGTGCTCGCCCGCTCGCCGGAGGCTATCGGACCCTGCCTGGAGGGCTGGGAGGCACTGGCCCGCGAGGCTGCCGAACCCAATGTGTTTTATTCGCCCTGGGCCCTGCTGCCGGCCCTCGAACACCTGGTCGGCGACAAGCGCTTCGCGCTGCTGTTCCTGGTCCGCCAGGGCGGGTCGGAAGAGGGGCCGGTGCTGGACGGCTTTTTCCCGCTGTTCGAGCCGAGCGGTTGCGGCCTGTTGCCCCGGACGGTGGCGCGGATGTTCCGCCACCGCTACTGCTTTTCGGTGACGCCCCTGGTGCGCCGGGGGCGCGAGCCGGCGGTGATGCGCGCCTTCCTGCGCTGGCTGCACGCCCATCGCCGCCAGTACCCGTTGCTGCTGCTGCGCGATGCGCCCGCCGACGGTCCGCTGGCCGCGGCCTTGCGCACCGCCCTGGGCAACGAGGGCCTGCGCTGCCACGAGGGCGCCCGGCGTTCGCGCGCGCTGATCGAGCCGGGGGACGATGCCGAGCGCTACCTGGAGCGCGCCATGTCGGCGAAGCGGCGCAAGGAATACCGGCGTTTGGGGCGGCGCCTGGGCGAACTGGGTGAGCTGCGCCTGCGGGTGCTGCAACCCCGGGGCGAGGATCTTCAGGCCTGGCTATCGGCCTTCCTCGCGCTGGAGTCGAAAGGCTGGAAGGGCGAATCGCGCTCGGCCCTGGGCTGCCGGACGGCCTGTCGGCGCTACTTCGAGGCGGTTGCCACGGCGGCCTATGCGCGGGGCCAGCTGATGATGCTCGAGTTGTCCCTGGATCGCCGGCCGCTGGCGATGCTCTGCGATTTCCTCGCCCCGCCGGGGGCCTTTTCCTTCAAGGTCGCCTTCGACGAGGACTACGCCCAGTATTCCCCCGGCGCGCTCCTCGAACTCGAATGCATCCGTCTGCTTCACGAACTCAAGGATCAGGGCGTCCAGTGGATGGATTCCTGCGCGGCGCCGGAGGGCGGCCTGAGCAACAGCCTGTGGCTGGAGCGCAAGCCGCTGTGCACCTTCGTGCTGAGCAGCGGTTCGCCGCTGGCCGATCTGTGGATCGATCTGTATCCCTATGGGAAGCGCCTGAAGGGATGGTGGAAGCGGCGCCAGGAGCGGCTGTCGGACGGGTGGCCGAGCGGGTCGCGCACGGCCGGCGGTTGACGGCTGAAGTGCCGGCTATCGGGCAGCCTCCGGCGTTTCGGCTGGCTCGGGCTCAGGGCGTCTCCCACTCGAGGACGAAGAGGGTTTCTCCCGGCAGGCTGAAGCGCCACGGCCGTCCCGTGCAGTCCAGGGTGCCCTCGGCGGGTTGGGCCGTCGCGCCCAGCAGGTGCAGGCGGGGCGCCTCCCGGGCGCTGCAGGTCGCCAGCGGCTCGCCCTGCAGCCGCACCTCCTGTCGCCGCGGCGCCTTGTTCACGCCGAACAGGACCACCCGCCTGCCCGTGTGCATGGCCAGCACGTCCACCTCGAAGGCGTCGTTGTCCAGGCGCAGGACCTGCTCCTGCCAGTGCCGCTGCATGAAGGCCATGGCCTCGCCGACCGGCTTGAGGACGTAGCGGCCGTCGCCGGCCAGGCCGATCATGCCCTTGGGGTGGTTCTCGTTGTCGGTGGCGGGGAACCAGTCGAGCAGCTCCAGCAGGCCGTCCTGGGCCGCGTTGACCGCCACCGAGGCCCACCAGAGCGCGGCGATCCCGGTTTCCTGTTCGTAGGGGCTGACGCTGTTGCCGCTGGACAGGTTGGTCTGCTCCAGCAGCAGCGCCTTGCGCGGCCGGCCGTGGGCGTCGAGGCCGACCAGTTGCGCGGCCTGGCGCACGGCGTCGCGGTAGACGCCGGTGGCGCGCAGGTCGCGGACCATCCATTCGTGCCAGGAGAGGGCGTCGACCCACTCGCCGTGTTCGGCCAGCAGCTGCCGTGCCCAGTCCAGGCCGCGCCGCGCGGCGGCGCCATCGAGGCTCGGGCCGTTGATCAGGCGCGAGGAGGACGGCAGGGCGAGGCGCACCCCGGCCTCGCGGGCGCCGGGATACGCGCGGACCAGCGGGGCCATCCGGGCAAAATAGGCGGCGAAGCTGGCGTAGTCGGGGTAGTTGAGGTTGGGCTCGTCGGCCAGGGCGAGGTAATGGGTGCCCACGCCGCCGAGGGCGACGATGCCGTCGAGCCAGGCCTTCAGCCCGCCGCGGCTCATCTCGTCGGCGGCGAGCAGCGGTCGCCGGCCGCTCTGCGACAACAGGGTGATGTCGGTATGGATGCCGTAACTGTTCAGGTACAGGGGGCGGAACTGTTCCTCGCGCTTGGGATTGCGGGTCATCGCATCGACGAAGCTGTAGTAGCTGGCGGCGCGCGGTGCCAGCTTGGCGAGCAGCTCGGGCGCCTCCGGCGGCGTGTAGGGCAGGGCCACGCCGAGTTTCGGTGTCGGGCCGAGGACCTCGTCGTGCAGTTCGAGCCCGACGTTGCCGGGGGCGAACTCGGGGCCGAACAGGTGCTCGGGGCGCTGGGCGAACAGGTTTGCGCTACCGTCCAGCCAGAAGGCGGCCTTGCCGCGCCCCTGCAGGACCAGGCTCCAGAGCTGGTCCTCGGCCGACACGGGCAGCTCGAGACGGTCGCTCTGGCTGTACTCGCCGTCGCGGGACAGCGGCAGGTAGAGGCTGCGGCCGTCGCTCGGGCGTTCGGCGTACAGCCCCTCGACGCCCCCATGGTACTTGCCGGCGAGCACCGCATGCTCGCCGGCAAGTACCCGGAAGTACAGGCGCGTGCCGGGCGGCAGCTCGGCGCAGAAGTGCAGCTTGACCGGCTCGAACAGCGCGGCGGTGTCGTCGGCATGCCGGACCCGGTAGCGGCGGAAGCTGTAGCCGGGGATCTCCAGGCGCTGGTCGCCGTCCTGGCGGTGCAGCGCCCAGCGCTGCCGGCCGTGGGTTTCCCCGGCGGCGATGTCGCGCCGGGCCAGCAGGCGCCCGTCGCCGGCTTGCAGGTAGAGATGCTCGGCATTGGCCTCGGCCTGCCAGGCCGGCTGCCAGTCGATCTGCAGGCTGTCGTCCCGCGGGGCGCGCAGGTACAGCGCACCGTCGCGGATGCCGGGCCACTCCTGGGCCTGCGCCGGCAGCAGCGCACCGAGCAGCAGGCCGCCGAGCAGGGCGTGCCGCCCGTTCATGTCGCCGGCCTCAGTTGCGCGCGGAGCAGGCGCAGGTCGCTGGGCAGGATCAGCAGGGTCTGGCCGATGGCGATGCCGCTGACCCGCCCGTAGAGCAGCAACATGGCCAGGGCGAGGGCGGTGTGGGCGACCGACGAGGCGATCGCCGCGCCGACGATGCCCCAGCGGGGGATCAGCAGCACCGCCAGCAGGAGATCCAGCGCGGCCGCGCCGCCGGCGAACACCGAGAGGGTACCGGGCCGCTCCTTGCCGAGCAGGTCCAGATGCAGGATGCTCGTGTAGCACAGGCTGAACATGCCGGGTAGCAGGGCCAGCAGGGCCGGGTAGGCCGGCTGGAAGGCGCTGCCGAAGAGCGTCACGATCAGCCACTCGCCGACCAGCGCGAGACTCAGGCAGGCGGCGAGCATCGCGGTGCCGGTCAGGCGCAGCGCCAGCGGGGTGAGTTGGTCGATGCCCTCGCCCTGCTGCAGCAGGCGCTTCATCAGCGGCGTGGTGACCGCTTCGGGGACGATGGACAGCAGCTCGGCGGCGGCGGTGGCCATGGCGTAGTAGCCGAGCTTCTCGCTGTCGAGCAGCAGGCCGATGAGCAGGTAGTCGGCGCGCATCAGCAACTGCTGGAACAGCACGTCGGGGTGGCTCCGGCTGCCGAAGCGCAGCAACTCGCCCTGGCTGCCCGAGTCCCAGCGCAGGCGGATGTTGTGGTAGCGGGCGAGCAGGCAGAGGCCGACCGCCGCCACCAGGGCCAGGCCGCCGAGCCAGCTGATCAGCGCGGCGCTCAGCGCGGCATGCGGCCACATCCAGAACAGGGCGAGGAACAGCAGCAGCGGAACCAGCGACTCCAGCAGGCGCAGGCCGTTGAAGGTGCCGACCCGGCCGTCGGCGTTGTGCAGGGTGAGCAGGGCGCTCTTGAGCACGAACAGCGGCACGGCCAGCAGCAGCAGCCAGGCGAAGGGGCCGAGCTGGTGCATGATCGCCAGGTCCTGGCCGAACAGCTGCATCATCTCCACGCCGAACAGGGTCGCCAGCGCCGAGGCCAGGCAGCCATAGATCAGCATCAGCGTCAGCAGCAGCCCCATCGGATGCTGGCGCGCGGCCTGGTAGCCCACGGCGGTGTTCAGCCCGCCGCTGGTGATCGCGCCGATCAGCTCCGGCAGGGCGCCAAGCAGGGCGAACAGGCCGCGATCGGCGGGGCCGAGGATGCGTGCCAGCAGCACGTTGCGCAGCAGGCGCAGGGCGAGCATCGCCAGCTTGGTACCGATACTGAGGATCAACTGGCGAACATAGTCATTCGACTTCATTGCCGCATTCCTGCAGGTCGTTGCTCTGCGCCGCAGGCGCCGGGGCGCCCGATTGACGGGCGCCTTGCAGGAGGCGCCAGCCGAGCAGGGAGGGCTGGCAGGCGATCCGGTGGCTGACGCCGATGCGCGGCAGCGACAGCGAGGCCGCCTGCTGACTGAAATGCAGCCCGGGGCGAGTGCCCAGCGCCTGGCTGTAGCCGTGCCGCCGGAGCGCGGCGCAGACCCGCGCGTCGTGGTCGCCGTTGGGATAGCAGTAGACCGGCAGCGGCGCTTGGCAATGCGTGCCGATCGCTTCGTGCGAGCGCCGCAGGTCGGCCTCCAGGCTGTCGTCGTCGAGGCCGGTGAGAATCGCATGGCTGGCGCCGTGCGGGCCGAAGCGGATCAGCCCCGAGGCCTCCATCGCCTGCACCTGCTGCCAGTCCAGGGCGTGCGGCTCGGGCGGGCTCGGGCAGCCGTCGGCGAGTTCCTGCAGGGTCGCCGCCGACAGGCCTTTCAGCTGCTGCAGGAACTGCTCGAGGGCCTGGCTGCGCCGCTGCTCGGCGCCCGCCGTGCGCAGCTCCTCCGGCAGGCTCAGGTGCTGTCGCAGCCGTTCGCCGAGCTGCTCGCGGGCCTCCTCGCCGAAACTGCCCCAGAGGGTTTCGCCGATGGCTTCCCACCAGAAGCGTTGCGGGCTGCCGATGAAGTCGGTGGAGAGGAAGATGCTCGCCGGCAGCCCGTGCTCCTGGAGCAGCGGAAAGGCATGCAGGGCGTTGTCGCGCCAGCCGTCGTCGAAGGTCAGGGCCAGGCGCGGCGGCCCGTTCGCCGGGCCGCTCGGGTCGAGCAGTTCGGCGAGCGGCACGCAGTCGAAGTGGCGCTTGAGCCAGCGCAGCAGGTTCGCGAAGGCCGGTTTGCCGATGCACAGGGCGTTGCGGTGCGGCAGGGCCGCCTGCGCGTCGTCGGCCACCACCCGGTGCAGCATCAGGATGGTGCCGGTCCCGCGCAGCAGGCGCTGCCCGGCGGGGGTGTTGAGGCAGAGCCAGCCGGTGCCGGCCTTGATCAGCTGCTTGAGTGGCATGGGGCTTCCTTAGCGGTTTTGTTGTGGATTCCAGTGCCGGTAGCGTCGCCCGCCGAGGAACTGCCAGACGCCGGCGCTCATCGCGGCCAGGGTCACCAGCAGGTAGGCGGCCAGGTGGAAGGGTTTCGGCAGGTGTCGGCGCTGGCCGAGCAGGCCGATCACTGCCAGCCCGTAGCCGGCGAGCTGGGCGAGCAGGGCGAGGCGGTAGAAGACGCCGGCGTTCCACAGCCAGAAGCTGCTCAGCAGCAGGGGAATCAGCAGGATCGGCGCGAGCCGGCGGATGAGCTTGTGGGTGAACAGGCCGAGGGCGAGCAGGCCGTACCGGCGCGGGTCGAGCAGTTCGCGGCGGTGGGCCAGGCTGCGCAGGCCGCGGGTGGTGATCCGGCGGCGGCGGCGGAACTGGTTGTCGGCGCTTTCCACGCCGACGTCGGCGACCCGGGCGGCTTCGGCGAAGACGATGCGTTGCCCGGCCACCGGCGCGCAGGTGCTCAGGAAGAAGTCGTCGGTGACATCCGCCGGCACCGTCTGGAACAGGTTGCGGCGCAGGGCCTGCAGGCCGCCGTCGGCCGAGGCCAGGCAGCCGGTGCGGCTTTCCAGGCGGCGCAGCCAGGATTCGTAGGCGCGATAGAACCGGTCGCCGATGGCCAGCGCCCGGCCTGCGGCGGGGAGGGTCACGTTGCCGATGGTGGCGCCGACCTGCGGGTCGGCGAAGGGTGCGATCAGCGGGCGCAGGGTGTCGCCGGTCCACAGGGTGTCGGCGTCGCTGAACACCAAGACTTCGCCGTCGGCCACCGCCACCGCGTCGTTCAGCGCTCCGGCCTTGCCGCTGCGCGGCAGGTCCAGTACCTGGATGTCGTCCCAGGGGCGGAGCTGGGCGACGCGCCGGGCCAGCGCCACGGTGGCGTCGCCGGAGCCGTCGCTGGCGACGATGATCTGCCGCCGCTCGCGCGGGTAGGCGTCGTCCAGCAGCGAGCGCAGCTTGGCCACGATGTTCCGCTCTTCGTTGTAGGCGGCGACGATCACGCTGACCCGCGGCAGCGCCTGCGCCGCGCCGGCCGGCTCGGGGCGGCGGAACGGGGCGTACAGGGCCAGCAGGGCCGGGTAGCCCAGGTAGGCGAGGAGCGGCAGGAGCAGGCACAGCCAGAAAGTCGCTTCAGCCACGGGAAGGCCTCCGTGCGTTCAGATCGACCAGCCCCATCAGCAGGGCGATGCCGGCGACGTGCAGGCGCAGCCAGTGAAGCACCGTGAGGCGCACCGCCAGCAGCGGGCGTTGCCGGGTGTAGCGGTGGCGCAGGGTCAGCAGCCCGGCCGGCAGCCAGCTCAGGGCGAAGGTGCCGAGGGCGACAGCCGGCTGGCCGAGCAGCAGGCAGGCCAGGGCCAGCGCGTCGAGCGCCCAGTGCCCGGCCGCGAGCAGCGGGAAGCGCAGCCGGCGCAGGCCGGCGCGGCCCTTGCGCAGCAACTGGGCCTGGCTGCTCTGCCGCCAGAGCTCCTTGCCCAGCCACTCGCCCCAACTGCCCTCGAAGCCCCAGTTCAGCACCGTCGGCCGCGGCAGGCTGAGCAGGCGCGCGCCTGCTCGGCCGAGGCGCAGGCCGAAGTCCTTGTCCTCGCCGCTGCGCAGGCTTTCGTCGAAACCGCCGACGCGCTCGAACCAGGCGCGCTCCAGGCACAGGTTGGCGGTCGGCAGCCAGTCCAGCAGCGCCGGCCGGTCGCGCTCGGCGGCCAGCCGCTGCAGCCAGGCGCGGGCATACCAGGGCGCCTCGGGCGGTGCCTGGTGGAGCAGGCCGAGCACCTCGGCGCGGTCCGCCTCGCGCACTGCACGCCAGGTGGTCAGCCAGTCCGGGGGCATCTCCATGTCGGCATCGAGGAAGGCCAGGCAGTCGCCGCTGGCTGCCGCGGCGCCGCGGTTGCGCAGGGCGCCGATGTTCACTCCGGGGCAGTCCAGCACTTGCGCGCCGAGGCCGCGGGCCAGCGCCTGGCTGCCGTCGCGGGAGCCGTTGTCGGGGACGATCAGCTCGTACTCGAGGCCGGCGTGTTCGGCGGCGCGCCGCGCGGCCTCGAGGGTGCGGCCGAGCCGGGCGGCTTCGTCGAGGGTCGGGACGATGATCGCGATCCGTTTCATGGCCGTGCTCCGGCGGCGTCGTCGTCGGCCTGCAGGCGCAGGACGCTGGTTATCCCGAGCATCACCCAGAGGTACTTGTGGCTCGGCACGCTGAGGAAGAACAGGAAGCAGGCCAGCGCCAGGCAGGACAGGCCGAAGTGGGTGGCCAGCGCCGCCCGCTCGGGATCGCCGCGGCTCAGCCAGTGGCGGCGGGCGACCTGGCAGTTGCGCAGGCCGAGCAGCAGCAGGCCGGCGAACAGCAGACCGCCGGGCAGGCCGATCTCGCTGAACATGCTCAGGTAGGTGTTGTGCGCTTCGCGGAACAGTTGCGTCGGTATGGGCTGGTTGGCGAAGGCGATGGCGTAGCCGGTCCTGGCGAAATGCAGGGGGAAGGTGCCGGGACCGCTGCCGAGCAGCGGGTGCTCGGCGATGATTTCGCCGCCCACCACCAGGTAGGCGCTGCGCCGGGCCAGGGAGTTGTCGGCGTGGGACTTGACCCCGGACTTCAGGCTGGTGAGGACCTCCAGGCGCTGGATGAAGCTTTCCGGCAGCAGCGCAGGGCTCAGCGGCAGGACGATCGCCAGGGCGAGGATCAGCCAGCCGAGGTGGCGGGTCAGCAGGTGTTTCACGCCGTCGCGGTAGTGCCAGGCGGCGATGGCGGCGGTCAGCAGTACCACCAGCAGGCCGGAGCGCGAGCCGGTGCGGCCGAGAGCGGCGAGCAGCAGCACTAGCTGCGCCAGCCAGAACAGCCGCTGCGGCCAGCGCGGCGCGCGCAGCGTCAGGAGCAGCGCCAGGGGGAAGGCGACGCTGAGCAGCAGGGCGAAGTAGTTGGGGTCGGAGAGCAGGCCGATGGCCCGGCCGTCCGGCTGGTGGCTGGCGGAGGCCAGGGCGACCACGCAGGTGCTGGCCACCGACAGCACCACCGCGCGGGCCAGGGCCGGCAGGTCGAGGTCGCGGCCGAGCAGCACGCTGAGGGCGAACAGCACCAGGCCGACGGCGAACTGGCGCAGGTGCTGCAGCGACAGGCCAAGGTCGCTGCTGAACGCCAGGCTGAGCAGGTAGCAGGCGAGGAAGGCCAGCAGCACCGGCCACAGGTTGCTGCGCAGGCGCTGTGCCGGCAGCTGGCGCAGCAGCAGTTGCAGTCCGGCGATGGCGATCAGCGCCAGGCCGAGCAGCTTGTTCGCGGTGACGCCGCCACCGCCACCGCCGCCGGCGGCGGCGAACAGTCCTTCGAAGGGCACCAGGGCGACCAGCACGAGCAGGCCCCAGACCGGTTTGCGGTAGAGCAGGGCAAGGCCGGCGAGGGCGGGAAGGGTCAGTGGCGCCAGATAGGGATAGGGGCTGGCCAGGAGCAGCAGGCAGGCCAGGCCGAGCAGCAGGGCCAGGGGCAGGACCAGGGGCATCGCATTACCCTCCGACCGCGTTGCAGTACAGCTGGCGCCAATGCTCGGCCTGGGCCGGCAGGTGGTAGTGGCGGAGCTGGGCGAGCCGGGCCTGGTCGGTCAGCGTCTGGCGCAGCGGCTTGTCGAGCAGCAGGCGCCCGACCTGGGCGGTCAGCCCGGCAAGGTCGCCGGGCGGGCTGAGCAGGCCGGAGGCCTCGTGCTCGAGCACGTCGGGAATGCCGCCGACGGCGAAGGCGGCGACCGGCACGCCGGCTTGCATGGCCTCGAGCAGCACCATCGGCGTGCCTTCGCTGCGCGAGCTGATGACCAGCACGTCGAGGGCGCGCAGCCAGGCCGGCAGGTCCGTCCGGTAGCCGGGCAGGGCGATGCGCCCGCGCAGGCCGGCGGCATCGATGGATTGCTGCAGGGGATCGCGCAGCGGCCCTTCGCCGAGCAGCACGGCGTGCAGGCGGGGATCGCGATGGCAAAGCGCGATGGCCAGCTCGACGAACAGGTCCGGCCCCTTTTCCGCGCTGAGGCGTCCGACGAAACCGATCAGCGGCGCGGCGGGGGCCGTCGGCGGGCGCAGGTAGACGACCTCGGGGGCGGGCGGCAGGCCGTTGGGCAGCACGTGCAGCTTGCCGGCGCCGACCCCGGCCGCGCGGTGCAGGCGGGCGATGCTGTCGGCCACGCAGGCCACCGCACGGACCTGCGGGGTGCGGCACAGCCGCAGGCTGAGCCAGGCGTAGAGGCGCTGCTTGCGGCTGCGCGGCGTGAAGCCGTGCTGGGTGGCGACCAGCGGCAGGCCGAGGCACCGTGCACTCAGCCAGCCGTAGAGCAGCCCCTTGAATCCGTGGCCGTTGAGCAGCGTCGGCCGCTCGTCCGGCGCTCCCATCTGGCGCAGCAGGCTGCCCAGGCCGGTGCAGCGGGTCAGTTCCACGCCGGCCTCGCGAAAGCGCCGGGCCAGCGACTCCGGGCCGTCGAGCAGGAGCACCCGGTGTTCGCCGGGGGCGTACAGACAATGCTCCAGGAGCATCCGCTCGAGGCCGTAGAAGCCGCCGCTGCTGAGCAGGTGGGCGACCCGCAGCGGGGTTTTTCCCTGGCTGGCGCTCAGTCGCCGGCCCAGTGTCGAATCCATGGCAGGCTCCCGGGTTTGTGCGGATTGGGCAGAGCGGTGGGCTGCTCGGCATTGATGGTCATCAGCACGGGCAGGCCGAGCTGGTGCAGGAGCTGTTCGGGATGCTTGAAGCGATGGTCGAAGAACTCGCGGATGTAGCCCACGGCGACGGCCAGCAGCAGGGCGGTGAGCAGGCCGAGGGGGATGATCAGCAGGGGCTTGGGAAAGCTCGCCTCGGTGGGCTCGAAGGGTCGGCTGAGGACCTTGGCGTTGGACAGGCCGCCCTCCAGCTGGCTGCGGCTGCGGCTTTCCTCGTAGCGCTGGGTGTAGGTGAAGAAGGCCTGGTGGAGGGCCTCGATCTCGGTGTTGAGCTGGCGCAGGCCGCTCTGCGCGTCCTGCAGTTCGCGGATGCGGCCCTGGTACTCGTCGATCCGCGCGGTCTTCTGGGCGATCACCCCGGCGATGATTTCCAAGTCCTTGGTGCGCTCGCTGACGCGGTTGCTGACCACCTGGAGGAACTGTTGGCGGGTCCGGCTGATCTGCGCGTAGAGGTTTTGCATCGGTACGCTGTCCGAGCGGTAGACGTCGCTCTCGGCGCCGTACTGGCCGATCTGCTCGATCAGCCGGTCGCCGAGCTGGCGAATCTCGCGGTCCTCGAAGGCGACCTTGTCGATGGTGCTGGCGAAGGTGTAGGGGAAGCCGTAGTCGGTCAGCTTGGCCTTGCGGGCCACGGCCAGGCTGTTCTGCAGGTAGTCCACCCAGCGCTGGTTCTCCAGCTGGCGGTCGCGGTACAGGTTGAGGGCCTGCTCTTCCTGGTTGATGGCGTTGAGGCGGAAGGTGATTTCCTCCTCGGGGTTGGCCGCGCGGATCCGTTCGAGCAGGGCGAGGCGCTGGCCTTCGAGGCCGCCTAGCTGTTCCTGGTACTGGCTCTTCTTCTGTTCGTAGAAGGCTTCCGGCAGGTCGTTGGAATGCAGCGCCTGGCGCCGCACCAGGTAGGTGTCGAGCAGGCGGTTGACGAACAGGGTGCCGAGGGCCGGATCGCTGGCCCGGTAGTGCACGGAGATGACGTTGGAGCCGGGCAGCGGGACGACGTCGAGGTCCTCCAGGGTCTCCAGGGTCAGTTTGTCGAGGCGGCTGTCGCGGGGGGGGGCGACCGTGAGGCCGAGGGCACTGCGCAGCGGATCGAGCACCTGCGCACGCAGGGGGACGAGCAGGTGCTCGCGCAGCGGAGCGAGCAGTTGGCGCAGCAGGCCGTCGTCCTTCAGGACGAGGCCTTCCCCGCGCAGCGTGTCGAGGGTTTCCCGGACCAGCTCGGGGGAACTCAGGATGCTGCTTTCGGTTTCCATGTCGGCCAGGGTCGGCGGCAGGAACTTGTCGGTTTCCTGCTGCAGGGTGGCGCTGTTGGCCTCGGTCTGGGCAACCTTCTTCGACTGCACCATGACTTCCGCGGTGATCTCGAACGACTCCCGAAGCAGCAGCGGCAGCAGCAGGGTGAAGGCGGCGAAGACCAGGAACACCCGCTTGATCAGGCGTCGGTTGGCGAACAGCGTGGAGAAGAACTCATACAGGTGGTTCTCGGTCCTGAGGGCGTCCATCGCGAGGGGTCCTTGTCAGTTGGTTTTATACGTGAAGCCGAAGTTGAAGCCGCTGAAGAGCACCATGTTGGCCAGCTGACGGGCGGTGTCGCCGGCGCGGACCAGGCCGGCCCGCGGCACGAAGAGCAGGTCGTCCGGCTGCAGGTAGGCCACGCTGGCCGCGGCGGCGTCGTCCTTGAGCAGCGACTTGAGGTCGTAGGTGCGCGCCAGCACCTCGCCGCCGCGGCGGTGCAGGACCAACACCGAGTCCAGATCGGCGGTGACGGGGTTGTGCCCGCGCGCCAGGGTTAGCGCCTCCAGCACCGACACCGGCCGGCGCACCGGATAGGCGCCGGGCTGGCCGACCTCGCCGAGCACGTACACCTCGTTGGCGGCGGTGGACTTGAGCAGCACGTCGACCTGGATCGGCCCCACTTCGGTGCGGTAGCGCTCGTTCAGCTGCCGCTCGAGTTCGTCGCGGGTCATGCCGCCGAGTTGCATGCTGCCGAGCATCGGGAAGCTGGCGCGACCGTCGGCGCCGACGGAGATTTCCCGGCTCATCCCGCTGTTCGGGCTGAACAGGGTGTCGCGCAGGTTCTGCGTGCGGCTCTGCGCCTTGGCCACGGAGACGGTGATCAGCGGCGTGCGCAGGGTTTCCCGGTAGCGCTCGACCATCAGGGCCTGGACGTCCTCGACGGTCAGTCCGGCGACCTTCAGGCTGCCGACGTATTCCAGGTTGACGGTGCCGTCGGGCATCACCGTCTTGATGCCGGTCAGGCCCTTGGCGGTGGCGAACTGGATCTCCAGCTGGTCGCCGGGCTGGATGCGGTAGGCGTTGGGCGAGTCCATCTCGATGTGGAAGATCACGTCGAGCACGTCCTGCGGGCGCAGCACCTGGGTCACCGGGATCAGTTCGGTCTGCGTGGCCTGCGCCTCGGGGGCGGTCAGGAGGGTGGCGGGGATCGTGCGGCTGCTGGGCGGGCTGGAGCAGCCGGCCAGGCCGGCAAGGGCGAGGGCCAGGGCGAGCAGGCGGCGTGTCGGATTCTTCATGGCGTCGGTCCTGTCTGCAGGGTCAAAGAAGCTTGTAGAGCCACTTCGGCATATAGAACTTGCGGGCGTTGAACACGCTGCCCAGCAGGTGGGCGTTGGCCTGCCGCAGACGCTGCACGGCGGCCTGAGCGACTTCCCGGCGGGTTTCTTCGGCGCGGACCACCAGCACCACGCCGTCGGCCATGGCCGCCAGGGTCAGGCCGCTGGTGCCGCTGTAGACGGCTTCGGCGTCGATCACCACGAAACGGTAGCGGGCGGCCAGGCAGCCCAGCAGGCGCTGCAGGTCCTCGGCGGTGAAGCGGCCGCTCGCCGGGGAAGGATGGCCGAGCGGCAGCAGGTCGAAGGGCAGGTCGGGATGGCGCTGGATGCAGCGCCCGAACTCGTGCTCGGGGTGTTCGCTGTGCAGCAGCTCGAACAGGCCCGGGTCGGCCGCCATGCCCAGGCGCGAGCTGAGGCCGGTGGCCGACGGGCTGGCGTCGACCAGCAGGAGCTTGCCCTTGGCCGACTGGGCCAGTTGCCGGGCCATGCTCAGGGCGCTGGAGGTGGTCCCGCAGCCGCTGGTCGGGGCGATCAGCAGCAGGGTTCGGCAGGCCTGGTCGAGCACCGTGGCCGCCAGGTTGACTTCGCTGGGACTGAGGACGCGCTTGTCCTGCTCCAGCAATAGCTTGGTTTCCTCGGAACGGAGCATGGTCATGATGCTGACTCCCTGATGCGTGCACGGCCTGGATGGGATGAGGGTTCAGCTGGCGCCGTGGCCGCTGAACACTTCGATAGGGGTCTTCAGGAGAATCCACAGGTCCAGCAGGGGACCCTGTCGGCGGATATAGGCCATGTCGAGTTCGACCCGGTCGTCGAAATCGACGTTGCTGCGCCCGGAGATCTGCCAGAGGCCGGTCATGCCCGGGTAGATGCTCAGCCGGCCGAGGTGGTGCTGGTGGTAGCGGCTGGCGTTGAACGAGGTGGGCCGCGGGCCGACCAGGCGCATCTCGCCGCGCACCACGTTGATCAGGTTGGGTAGCTCGTCCAGGCTGGTGCGGCGCAGCCAGCGGCCAATCGGCGTGACCCGCGGATCGGCGTCGATCTTGAAGTCGATGGACTCGGGGCCGTGCTTGTTCAGGTGACGCAGCGACTCCTTGAGGGCCTCGGCGTTGGCCACCATGCTGCGGAACTTGAACATGCCGAAGCGGCGTCCGCGAAAGCCGGTGCGCTGCTGGACGAACAGCACGGGGCCCGGGTTGCCCAGCTTGATCAGCAGGGCGATGCCCAGCAGCAGGGGAGAGAGCAGCAGCAGCAGCAGCAAGGCGGCGAGCGTTTCACTGAGGCGCTTGGTGCGCGAAAGGGTCCAGGGGCGACCGCCTTGGCGCCCGATAAGCCAGCCGTGGTTGTGCACCCAGAGGGCGTTCTGGATTTTCTCGCGTTGCGAGGGGTCGATGCGTTTTTCCTGGGGGCTGGTTTGTCCGTCCTTAGCGAGGCTGGGTCCTTGGAGTGAGTTTCCCGGGGCATTCATTGCGCATTACCTCGTACGGTAGCTCCCCGTTCGCGGCGGGTTGAGGGGCCGCGGCATCGGGGCTGCCGATCCTGTAGTAGTGGCAAAACCAGGCGACGAAGCGCGCGAGGCCTTCTTCGAGGCTCACCTGGGGCTGAAAGCCGGTGTCCCGCTGTAGTTCCGAGACGTCGGCATAAGTGTCGAGCACGTCCCCGGGCTGCAAAGGCAGCAATTCTCGCAGGGCCTTGCGGCCCAGATGCCTTTCCAAGGTATCGATGTAGTCGGTGAGGGCGATCGGTCGATGCCCGCCTATGTTGTACAGGCGCCAGGGCGCCATGCTGCTTTCCGCCCGGGGCCGTTCGCGGTCCCAGAGCGGATCGGGCTGGGGCGGCTGCGGGAGCAGCCGCACCAGTCCTTCGACGACGTCGTCGATGTAGGTGAAGTCGCGCCGGTGCTGGCCATGGTTGAACAGGCGCAGCGGCCGCCCCTCGACGATGGCCTGGGCGAACTGGATCGGCGACATGTCCGGCCGGCCCCAGGGGCCGTAGACGGTGAAGAAGCGCAGGCCGGTGGCGGGAATGCTGAACAGGTGGCTGTAGCTGTGGGCCATCAGCTCGTTGGCCTTCTTGGTCGCGGCGTACAGCGACAGCGGATGGTCGACGTTGTCCTGCACCGAATAGGGGGTGTGCTGGTTGGCGCCGTACACCGAGCTGGACGAGGCGTAGATCAGGTGCTGCACCGGCTGCCGGCGGCAGCCTTCGAGAATGTTCAGAAAGCCCGCTAGGTTGCTGCGCACGTAGTCCTGCGGATGGCTCAGCGAATGGCGCACGCCGGCCTGGGCGGCGAGGTGCAGCACCGCCTCCGGGCGCTGGCTGGCGAAGAGTTCGGCGATGCCGGTGGCATCGTCGAGATCCAGCCGCCACAGCGGAAAGTCGCCGGCCTCGCGGCGCACCCAGCGCACCCGGTCCTCCTTGAGGGCCGGGTCGTAGTAGCCGTTGAAGTTGTCCAGGCCGATCACCCGATGGCCGTCGAGTAGCAGCCGGCGCACGCAGTGGGCACCGATGAAGCCGGCGGCGCCGGTGACCAGGACCTTCATTGCGCGCCCCCCTGCGGGTCGACGTAGGGCAGGCCGATGCCCAGGTAGCGCAGGCCGGCGGCCGCCGCTTGCTGGGGGCTGTAGAGGTTGCGTCCGTCGACGATCAGGCGGTCGCGCAGTTGGTGGGCGAGCAGTTCGAAGTCGACCACCCGGAAAGCCTTCCATTCGGTGCAGATGACCAGCGCGTCGGTGTCCTGCAGGGTGTCGTCGCGGGTGGCGCAGAGCACCAGGTCGTCGCGGTAGCCGTACAGGCGCCGGCATTCGGACATCGCCTCCGGGTCGAAGGCGCGCACCGTTGCGCCGGCGTGCCACAGCGCCTCCATCAGGTAGCGGCTGGGTGCCTCGCGCATGTCGTCGGTGTTCGGCTTGAAGGCCAGCCCCCAGAGGGCGATGGCCTTGCCGGCCAGTCCCTCGGGGTAGAGCTTCTGCAGCTTGTGGAACAGCACCAGGCGCTGCGTTTCGTTGACGTCCTGGACGCTCTGCAGCAGGCGCAGCGGCTGGCCGCTGGCGCTGGCGGTGTGCAGCAGGGCGCGCAGGTCCTTGGGAAAGCAGGAGCCGCCGAAGCCGCAGCCGGGGTAGATGAAGTGGTAGCCGATGCGCGGGTCGGAGCCGATGCCCCGGCGCACCGCCTCGATGTCGGCGCCCAGGCGCTCGGCGAGGTTGGCCAGCTCGTTCATCAGGCTGATGCGCGTGGCCAGCATGGCGTTGGCCGCGTATTTGGTCAGCTCCGCGCTGCGGTTGTCCATGAAGATCAGCTTGTCGCGGCTGCGGCAGAAGGGTGCGTAGAGTTCGGCGAGCTGGGCGCGGGCCAGTTCGTCGTCGCTGCCGACGATGATCCGGTCGGGACGGACGCAGTCGTTGACCGCGCTGCCCTCCTTGAGGAACTCCGGGTTGGAGACCACCCGCACCGCCAGCCGGCCCTTGCCGAGGCGATCGAGTTCGGCGCGAGCGACCGCTTCCACCTGGCTGGCGGTACCCACCGGTACGGTGGACTTGATCACCAGCGTGCAGTCGGCCTGCATGTGGCTGGCGATCTCGCGGGTCACCCCCAGCACGTGGCGCAGGTCGGCGGAGCCGTCCTCGTCCGAGGGGGTGCCGACGGCGATGAAGATCAGCTGGCCGTGGATCACCGCATCGCTGGCCTGGGTGCTGAAGAACAGCCGTCCCTCGCGCAGGTTGTCGTCGATCATCGCGGAAAGACCGGGCTCCTGGATGGGCGGTACCGCCCGCTGCAGCTGCTTGATCTTCACTTCGTCGATGTCGACGCAGAGAACGCGGTGCCCGACGTCGGCCAGGGCAGCGGCCTGAACCAGTCCGACGTATCCGGTACCGAAAACGCTCACATCCATGTTTGGTGTGCCTCGTTGAGAGGGAGGGAATGCGGTGATACAGGTATAGGCGGTCGAACGAGGAGACTGTCAAGCACGGAGCCTGATGTCTCCGTGCCACTGATGGGGTGGCATAACGATGGCCGCCTTGACCCTGTAACCCCTTCAATTCCTTATATTTTTAAGGGTGGTTGGAGTATCGGTTAGGAGCGGGAAATTATCGCTTCGCCCGACGAGTGGTAGGGTATGGCCGAATAATGACGGAAAGCTTGGAGGTCCCGGCCTTTCTTCCTAGAATTCCCCGGCGAGTCGGCCGCCTGTGGCGGTTGTTCCGACTTCGCGGACTGGCCATCGCCAGCCCCGTCTCCAGCCATGGCCAGCCGATATGCCCGATTTCGATTTCACCCAACGCTTTCTCTTTGACGACACCGACGTGCGCGGCGAATTGGCCGACCTGCGCGGCAGCTACGCCGAGGTGCTGGCCAAGCACCCCTATCCCGAACCGGTCGCCCAGTTGCTCGGCGAGCTGCTCGCCGCCGCTGCGCTGCTGGTCGGTACCCTCAAGTTCGACGGCCTGTTGGTGTTGCAGGCGCGCTCCTCGGGGGCGGTGCCCCTGCTCATGGTCGAGTGCTCCAGCGAGCGCGAGGTGCGCGGCATCGCCCGCTATCACGCCGAGCAGATCCCGACCGGCGCCGGGCTGCGCGAGCTGATGCCCGAGGGCCTGCTGACCCTGACCGTCGATCCCGCCCAAGGGCAGCGCTACCAGGGTATCGTCGAACTGCAGGGCGACAGCCTGGCCGACTGCCTGTCCGGCTATTTCGCCAGCTCGGAGCAGCTGCCGACGCGCTTCTGGCTCAACGCCGACGGCCGTCGCGCCCGCGGTTTCCTGCTCCAGCAACTGCCCGGCGAGCGCCTGAAGGATGCCGAGGCGCGCGCGGCCAGCTGGGAGCATCTGCTCACCCTGGCCGATACCCTGACTGCCGAGGAACTGCTCGGGCTGGACAACGAAACCCTCCTGCACCGCCTCTATCACCAGGAGGCCGTGCGCCTGTTCGAGCCGCTGCCGCTGCGTTTTCACTGCAGCTGTTCGCGCGAGCGCTCGGCCAACGCCCTGTCCAGCCTGGGGCACGCGGATGCCGAGCAACTGCTGAGCGAGCGCAGCGGTCTGGTGGTGGTCGACTGCCAGTTCTGCAACCAGCGCTACGAGTTCGATGCCACCGATATCGCCCAGCTGTTCGCCGGCGGCGGCAGCGAGGAGCCCTCGACGACGCGGCATTGAGCGCTCGGCGGGGCTGCCCGCAACGGCGGTTTCCTGCCCGTCCCGGGGGATTCCTGCCGAGCCCGTGATCCATGGCAACGATGTGGCGCGGCTTGGGGCGCGGCATTGAACCTTTGCCGGACTAACGGCTCCTACTGTGTCGTCGGCTTTTCTGGCATAATCGACGCACTTTTTTTATCTTTTATCTGTAGCGTGACCGGATGTCGCGCTACAAAAACGTATGGAGGAATCGGCCACAAGCCGATCGGACGCACATGACGCAAGCCACTCAAGCCGTGTTTACCGACATCAGCGCCGCCCAACTGGTAGAAGAAGCCATCCGTCGCGGAGAGGGCGAGCTGGCCGCCAACGGCTCGCTGGTGGTCCGGACCGGCCATCGTACGGGGCGTTCCCCGACCGACCGCTTCATCGTCGAGGAGCCGGGTACCCAGCACAAGATCGCCTGGGGCAGCATCAACCGTCCGTTCCCCGTCGACAAGTTCGAAGCGCTCTGGCTGCGGGTCGAAGCCTATCTCGCCGAGCGCGATCGCTTCGTTTCGCACGTTCATGTAGGTGCCGACCCGGAGCACTACCTGGCGGTCAAGATGAGCACCGAGACCGCCTGGCACAACCTGTTCGGCCGCTGCCTGTTCATCAATCCGGAAAAATTCAACCCCGCCGGCAAGAGCGAATGGCAGATCCTCAACGCGCCCTATTTCGAATGCGTGCCGGAGCGTGACGGCACCGCCTCCGACGGCTGCGTGATCATCAACTTCGCCGCCAAGAAGGTCCTGCTGGCCGGCATGCAGTATGCCGGCGAGATGAAGAAGGCGATGTTCTCCGTGCAGAATTTCCTGCTGCCGGAGCTCGACGTGCTGCCGATGCACTGCGCCGCCAACACGGGCGAAGAGGGCGACGTGACCCTGTTCTTCGGCCTGTCCGGCACCGGCAAGACCACCCTCTCCGCCGACCCGGGCCGCTACCTGATCGGCGACGACGAGCACGGCTGGGGCGTGGGCACCGTGTTCAACATCGAGGGCGGCTGCTATGCCAAGTGCATCGACCTGTCCGAGAAGAACGAGCCGGTGATCTGGAAGGCCATCCAGTTCGGCGCCGTGCTGGAAAACGTGGTGCTCGATCCCCGCAGCCGCCAGCCCGACTACGCCGACAGCAGCCTGACCCAGAACAGCCGTGCCGCCTATCCGCGCGAGCTGATCGAGAAGCGCGTGGCGGACAACCGCGCCGGCGAGCCCAACGCGGTGATCTTCCTCACCTGCGACCTCACCGGCGTGCTGCCCCCGGTGTCGATCCTCGACAACGAGCAGGCGGCCTACCACTTCCTGTCCGGCTACACTGCGCTGGTCGGTTCCACCGAGATGGGCTCCGGCAGCGGCATCAAGTCGACTTTCTCGACCTGCTTCGGCGCGCCTTTCTTCCCGCGCCCGGCCGGCGAGTACGCCGAGCTGCTGATCAAGCGCATCCAGGGCTACGACTCCAAGGTGTATCTGGTCAATACCGGCTGGACCGGCGGCGGCTACGGCGTCGGCAAGCGCTTCAACATCCCGACCACCCGCGGCGTGATCGCGGCGATCCAGAGCGGCGCGCTGATCGGCGTCGAGACCGAGCGCCTGCCGATCATCAACCTGGACGTGCCGAAGGTGGTGCCGGGGGTCGAGACCCAGCTGCTCAATCCGCGCAACACCTGGGCCGACAAGAGCGCCTACGACGAGGCGGCGCGCACCCTGGCCCGGCAGTTCATCGAGAACTTCAAGAAGTTCGACGTCTCCGACGCCATCCGCAACGCCGGTCCGCTGCTGTAAGCCGGTCCGTCGGTTGTTGAAGAAACCGCCTTCGGGCGGTTTTTTCATGGCCGGGCTCCGGCAGCCGGCTGCGGCGGGCGCCTGTTATGCTCAGGGAGAGCATCCCGAAGGAATCGTGGCATGGAACAGGACAGTTTCCAGCTCTTGGGTTATCTGCTGGCGCTGGTCCAGGCAGTGGGGGTGGTCGCGGCCGCCCATGCGGTGTTCACCGTGCGCACCGCACAGGGCGCCATCGCCTGGGCCATCTCCCTGCTGTTCATGCCCTATCTCACCCTGTTGCCCTACCTGGTGTTCGGCCGCAGCCGCTTCGATGCCTATATCCAGGCGCGGCGCCAGGCCGACCTGCAGATGCACCGGGCGATGGCCGAGCTGGACTGGCGTCCCTGGGTCGCGGAGGCCCAGGCGGCTCGCGGCAGCGAGGCCTCGCAGAACCTGCAGGTGCTGGCGCGCCTGGGTCGTCAGCCGCCCCTGGCGAACAACCAAGTGCGCCTGCTGATCGACGGTCAGGTCGCCTTCGCGGCGATCTTCGAGGCCATCGCCCTGGCGCGCGAGGTGGTCCTGGTGCAGTTCTTCATCGTCCGCGACGACCATCTCGGTCGGCGTCTGCAGAGCCTGTTGCTGGAGCGGGCCGCGAGCGGCGTGCAGGTGTTCTTTCTCTACGACCGCGTCGGCTGCCATGCCCTGCCGCGCCACTATGTGCAGCACCTGCGCGAGGGCGGGGTGGCGGTGCATGCTTTTTCGGCTGCGGCGCGCAGTGGCCTGCTCAACCGTTTTCAGCTGAACTTCCGCAATCACCGCAAGCTGGTGGTGGTCGACGGCCTGCGCGGTTTTCTCGGCGGGCTGAACGTCGGCGACGAGTACCTCGGGCGCAACCCGCACCTCTCGCCCTGGCGCGACACCCATGTGGAACTGAGCGGTCCCGTGCTGGCCTGCCTGCAGGAGTCCTTCGCCGAGGACTGGTTCTGGGTTACCCGGGAGCTGCCGCCGCTGCTGCTGCCGGAGGGCTACCCCGGTGGCGAGGTGCTCTGCCTGCTGGTCAGCAGCGGCCCGGCCGATGCCCAGGAAACCGGCTCGCTGCAATTCGTCGCGGCGATCAACGCGGCGCGCCGGCGGATCTGGCTGGCCAGTCCCTACTTCGTGCCCGACGAGTCGGTCTTCGCCGCCCTGCGCCTGGCGGTGCTGCGCGGCCTGGAGGTGCGCCTGCTGCTGCCGGCGCGGGCCGATCACCGGGTGGTCTATGCCGCCTCCAGCCTGTATGCCTTCGAGGCGCTCGAGGCGGGCATCCGGGTGTTTCGCTACCAGCCGGGCTTCATGCACCAGAAGGTGCTGCTGATCGACGACGATACCGCGGCGGTGGGCAGCGCCAACCTGGACAACCGTTCGTTCCGGCTGAATTTCGAGCTGACCCTGTTCAGCGTCGACCCCGCTTTCGCCGGGACGGTGGAGGGCATGCTGCAGGAGGATTTCAGCCGCTCCCGCGAACTGGACCAGGGGGAGAGCCGCCGCATGCACCGCCTGAACCGTCTGGGCATGCGCGTGGCACGGCTGATTTCGCCGATCCTCTGAGCAGCAAAAAGCCCGCCAGGGGAGGGCGGGCTTTTTTCGGGGCATTCGGGGGCGCGGTTGCCGCCGGCTCAATCGTTGTGATGGCGGCGGTGCTTGTAGTGGCCGCGATGGTAGCCGTTGTCGTGGCGGTAGTAGTGATCATGGTGTTCGACATAGCGGCGCTTGCCGTTGCCATCGCCATCGCCATCGCCCTTGCCGGCGGCGTTGCCCAGGGCGCCGCCGCCGGCGCCGCCGAGTGCGGCGCCGATCAGGCCGCCGGTCGGTCCGCCGATCTGATTGCCGATGGCGGTGCCGCCGGCCGCACCGAGTCCGCCGCCGATGGCCGCTTCGGTCCGGCTGCCGCGTCTGGCGCCGATCCCGGCACCGGCTGCACCGCCGACCCCCGAACCGATGACTGCGCCGGTGGAGCCGCCCAAGGTGCCGCCGACCACCGAGCCTAGGGTGCCGCCCAGTGCGCCGCCGACAGCTGCCTCAGTGTTGCTGCCAGCAAGTGCCGCACCGCTGGCCAGGCTGAAGGAGAGCAGGAGTATGGATGCGTACTTCATGACGAAGGGAGCCTCAGTAAGGATGACGGGGCGATCCTCGCCGCCGTGAAGGCTTTGTGCAAGCGTTTTCTGCCGATTCGCAGGTTTTTTTGTTGCTTTGTAACTCATTGTTTGTTATGGGGAACTTTGTGAAATTGAGGCGGTCAACCTTTTGCTGCAGATCGTCCCTGCGTTTTTCTCCGGCCTGCCGGCGATCGTCTTGATCTACTCTGGCTCGGTTTTTCCGGCGCTCAGCCGAGCCCCTCGCACAATGCCGGGTAGCTCTCCACGGCGGCGAACTCCTCGGTGTCCTTGGGTTCTTGCCGGCTGTCCGGCTGGCGCACCGCCAGCAGATGGGCGATGCCGTAGCGCCGGGCGCTGCGCAGCACCGGCAGGCTGTCGTCGATGAACAGGCTGCGCGCCGGCGCGAAGCCGAAGTCCTGCTGCAGGGCGAACCAGAACTGCTGGTCCTCCTTGGGAAACCCGTAGTCGTGGGAACTGATCAGGCGGTCGAACCAGGCAGCCAGCTCGACCCGCTCCAGCTTCAGCGACAGCGAATCGCGGTGCGCGTTGGTGATCAGCGCGACGCGCTTGCCGGCCGTGCGCAGGGCGGCGAGAAAGTGGTCGGCGCCCGGGCGCAGGGCGATCAGGTGGGCGACCTCGCGCTTGAGTTCGACCACCGGCAGCTGCAGCTCGGCGCTCCAGAAGTCCAGGCAGTACCAGGCCAGCCGGCCGGCATGCGCGCGAAACAGTGGCAGCAGTTCCTGCTCGGCCTGGGCGCGGCTGATGCCGTGGTGCTCGGCATAGCGCCGTGGCAGGTGCTCCAGCCAGAAATGATTGTCGAAGTGCAGGTCGAGCAGGGTGCCGTCCATGTCGAGCAGGACGGTATCGATTTCGCTCCAGGGCAGCGGGGGCATGGCGGCTCGTGTCGGGTGGCGGCTTCGGGAAGCGTGGCATGCGCAAGGCCTGCGCGCCATCGGCGGAGGGCGAGCCGCGGCGCAAGCCGGAGTATGATAACCGGCGACAGGGCTCCAGAAGAACATCAATCGGGCCTCCCATCCAGTCGAGGAATGACTATGCGCCAGAAACCCACCGTACTCGCTCGGGCAATCGTCGCGACCAGCCGTCTGTTTCGCGTCGAGGAATTGCAGTTGCGCTTCAGCAATGGCGTCGAGCGCACCTACGAGCGTCTGGTGGGCACCGGCAGCGGCTACGGTGCGGTGATGATCGTCGCGCTGATCGACGACCAGCACGCCCTGCTGGTCGAGGAATACTGCGCTGGCACCGACGATTACCAGTTGTCCCTGCCCAAGGGGCTGATCGAACCGGGCGAGGACATTCTGGTGGCGGCCAACCGCGAGCTGAAGGAGGAGGCCGGCTACGGCGCCCGCCATCTGGAATACCTCACCGAGCTGTCCCTGTCGCCCGGCTACATGACCCAGAAGATCCAGGTGGTGCTGGCCCGCGACCTCTACGAAAAGCGCCTGCCAGGCGACGAGCCGGAGCCGATGCGGGTCGAGCGGGTCAACCTGCGCGAGCTGTCCGGTCTGGTCCGGCACGCACAGTTCAGCGAGGGCCGCGCCCTGGCCGCGCTCTATCTGGCGCGCGATCTGCTGATTCAGCGCGGAGTCCTGGTCCTGTGAGCGCCGTTCCGTTCGCCCCGCTGATCGATCTGGTGCGCCAGGCCGGCGCCGCCATCCTGCCGTACTGGCGCAGGGATATCGAAGTGCGCGAGAAGGACGACGCCTCGCCGGTGACCGCCGCCGACCTGGCGGCGCACCGCGTCCTCGGCGCCGGGCTGCAGGCGCTCGAGCCGGCGATCCCGGTGCTTTCCGAGGAGGATTGCGCGATACCGCTGGCCGAGCGCGCGGGTTGGCGCCGCTGGTGGCTGGTCGACCCGCTGGACGGCACCAAGGAGTTCATCGCCGGCAGTGCGGAGTTCACCGTCAACGTGGCGCTGATCGAGGACGGCCGGGTGCTGTTCGGGGTGGTCGGGGTGCCGGCGAGCGGCTGCTGTTATTTCGGCGGTGCCGGACTCGGTGCCTGGCGCAGCGATGCACCGGGCGTGCAGCAGCCGATCGAGGTGCGCAGCGTACCGGGCGAGGCTTTCGTCGTGGTCGCCAGCCGGCGGCACAGCAGTCCGGCCCAGGAGCGCCTGCTGCAAGGGCTCGATACGCGCTTCGGCCGCCTGCAGCTGAGCAGCGTCGGCAGCTCGCTGAAGTTCTGCCAGGTCGCCGAGGGGCGCGCCGATTGCTACCCGCGCCTGGCGCCGACCTCGCAGTGGGACACCGCGGCTGCCCAGGGCGTGCTCGAGGGCGCCGGCGGCGAGGTGCTGGACCTGCAGGGCCGGGCGCTGGGTTATGCGGCGCGCGAGGACTACCTCAACCCGTCGTTCCTGGCCCTGCCTCGGGCGGCGGGCTGGCGCGCAGGACTGCTGGAGCTGGCGCGGACGCTGGAGTGAGGGGCGGGCGGGGGCCGAGGCCCCCGCCAGGCGAGGCGGCTTCAGTCGAGCATGTCGCTGAAGCGCTCGTCCTTCTTGAAGCGGATCGCCTGACTGAAGCCGGGCACCTTGATCCCCTCCTTGCTCAGTTCGATGGCGTGGTCGTCGATCATGTCCTGGCCAAAGTGGTAGAGGATGTCGAGACGACCCTGCAGGGCCTGCTCGTCGTAGCGGCGGGCAGCTTCGCGGATGGCTTCGCGGCGTGCGCAGTAGTCGGCGAAGGCGGCCTCGCCGTGGCGCTTGCGCAGCATCTTCTCGGCGATCCGCGGCGACAGCAGCACGCCGGTGGCGTTGTTGCCGCCAAAGCCCTTGGAGTTGATGAAGCAGACGTCCAGGTCGTCGCGGCGCACGTCGCGGGTGGACAGGCTCAGGTGCTCGTCGTGGACGTCGTCGGCGAAGCGGTCGACGGTCTTGATGCCCGGCAGCAGGCCGTACTTGAAGGTGCCGAGGGCGGAGATCAGCTGGTCGCCGCTGGCGGTGGCCAGGGAGTGGCCGACATAGGCCTTGACCGCGGCGATCGGCCAGTCGGCGATGCCGAAGGCCCCGGCGACGCGGTCCAGCAGCTCCGACTCGGTGACGCGGTTGGCCGGGGTGCTGGAGCCGTGGGCATGGACGAAGCTGTGCTGGCGCACGCCCTCCGCGCCGACCAGTTGCACCGCGCTGGCCACCGCCTTGGCCAGGGTCAGGTAGTTGCCGGGGCCGGGGGCGGAGATGGACTTCTTGAAGCCGTCGGCGTTGACGAACACGTCCGGCACCGCGCCGTGGATATCGGCGCCCAGCTCCAGGGCCAGGGCATCGTCCATCAGCACCACGTACTGCGCCGACTCGGCTAGGGTGAAGCCGCAGTTGGTGCCGAAGGGCCGGCTGGCGCGGCGGAAATCCACCTCGTCGCGGCCTTCGATATGGCGCAGGCCTTCCTCGGTGGCCAGGGCGCCCATGGCCGCATAGCCCTCGACGATCTCCGGGGTGATCGGCGCTTCGGCGTTGCCGACGATGACCACCCGCGCCTGGCCGGAGGTGATGACATCGATGCCCTTCTGCAGGTTGTAGAGGAAGGTGGCGCAGGCGCCGGTGATGCTGCCGGTGATGCCGACGCTGCCCAGCACGTAGGCGTTGATGAAGTCGGTGGGCATGCTGTTGAAGCCCAGCGGCAGCTGCTTGGCGGAGACGCGGTGACCCTTCAGGCGCGACTGCAGCAGGCCGCCGTAGCCGTTCTCGTCGAGCTGGCTCATGATGCTGCTGGAGAACACCGCCACCTCGTCGGGCTGCACGTGGTCGAGGATGGTCTGCCAGTCGATGCCGGTGGAGCGCAGCGCGTCGGTGGCGGCCACCACCGACAGCTGCAGGCCGCGCGGGTGGAAGCGCGAGTTGTAGAGTTCCCCCGGCTCGAAGCCGGTCGGCAACTGGCCGGCGGACTTCACCGGCAGCTCGCGGTAGCTGTCGACCTTGAATTCGCAGCTGCCGTGGATGGTCACCCGTACCTGGTTGCCTTCGAGGGGCTCGACGCTCCAGCTGGCCGGCAGCGGCTCCGGCAGCTGCTTGGCGCCGGTGGTGAAGTGCAGCGGCTCGCCTTCGTCGGACAGCGTCAGGTTCTTGTGCCAGTGGGCGGCGTCGACGTCGAAGTACTGCCGCTCGATGCGCCGGATCAGGGTCGAGGCGAGGATCTGCTCGCCGTGGCGGTGCTCGATCTCGGCCGGAGTGAGGGCGGTGCCGTCGCTGTCGCGGTACTCGCCGTCGACCACGCTCACCCGCTTCATCATCACGGCCAGTCCGGCGAGGGTTTCCTGACGGGTCTGGGGGTCGAGGGACTCGATGACGGTGCGACGGAAACCGTGGTGGAAGGAGCTGCGCCCGGCTGAGTTGTAACCACCAAAACCAACGATGACAGGTAAGCGAGACATAGCTCGAAAAACTCCTCACGCAAGAGAACTGCAGACTCCGGGATTGGGGCCGGTCACTGCCAGATTGCCGATCCGCTGGACGGTCCGGGACTCGGACCTGCCGGATCGGTCACGCCGAAGCGGAATTTGGGATGTCCAGGTTGACGAGATCGCCAACGATCGAGTCACGATCACCGCAGGTCTCCCGTCGCGCGGTTTGCGCGGCGGCCCGGGGCGAGGCATCGACGGGCGATCTTAGCCGATTGTAGCTCTGTGCTGCAGAGGGGAAAGGCGACGACCGCCGCCCGTGTGACGGCGGTCGTCGGGTCGGTCACAGACCGGCAGTGGCGCGCAGCGCCTCGGCCTTGTCGGTGCGCTCCCAGGTGAAGGTGGTGAAGGTGTCGTTGCCGACGGTCATCTCGACCGGGGTGCGGCCGAAGTGGCCGTAGGCCGCGGTCGGACGGTACATCGGGTGGAGCAGGTCGAGCATCCGGGTGATCGCGTAGGGGCGCAGGTCGAAGTGCTCGCGGACCAGCTGGATGATCTTCTCGTCGGCGATCTTGCCGGTGCCGAAGGTGTTCAGCGAGATGGAGGTCGGCTGGGCCACGCCGATGGCGTAGGACACCTGGATCTCGCAGCGCTCGGCGAGGCCGGCGGCGACGATGTTCTTGGCCACGTAGCGGCCGGCGTAGGCGGCCGAGCGGTCGACCTTGGACGGGTCCTTGCCGGAGAAGGCGCCGCCGCCGTGACGGGCCATGCCGCCGTAGGAGTCGACGATGATCTTGCGGCCGGTCAGGCCGCAGTCGCCCACCGGGCCGCCGATGATGAACTGGCCGGTCGGGTTGATGTGGAACTGGGTGTCCTTGTGCAGCAGTTCGGCCGGCAGGGTGTGCTTGACGATCAGCTCCATCACCGCTTCGCGCAGGTCGCCGTACTTCACTTCCGGGTTGTGCTGGGTGGACAGCACCACGGCGTCGATGCCGACCACCTTGCCGTTCTCGTAGCGGCAGGTGACCTGGCTCTTGGCGTCCGGGCGCAGCCAAGGCAGGAGGCCCGACTTGCGGGCTTCGGCCTGGCGCTCGACCAGGCGGTGGGAGAAGCAGATCGGCGCCGGCATCAGCACGTCGGTCTCGTTGCTGGCGTAGCCGAACATCAGGCCCTGGTCGCCAGCGCCCTGGTCTTCCGGACGGGCGCGGTCGACGCCCTGGTTGATGTCCGGGGACTGCTTGCCGATGATGTTGACGATGCCGCAGGTGGCGCCGTCGAAGCCGACGTCGGAATTGTTGTAGCCAATCTCGACGATCACGTCGCGCACCAGCTGTTCCAGGTCGATCCAGGCGCTGGTGGTGATCTCGCCGGCGACGATCGCCACACCGGTCTTCACCAGGGTCTCGCAGGCCACGCGGGCGTGCTTGTCCTCGGCGATGATGGCGTCGAGCACCGCATCGGAGATCTGGTCGGCGATCTTGTCCGGATGGCCTTCGGACACGGACTCGGAAGTGAAAAGGGAATATTCGCTCATCTATCGGTTCCTGTTGTTTACCGGTGACTGAGTCGGCCTCGCGGCCGTGTCATACAGCGTTCAATGGGGTCGCTGGCGCTGGCCTGCGCCCGTCGGCGGTTGGGGGTTTGGCGAAATGGCGCATCTGGATCTGGAAGCCGTTGCGCAAACCGACGTACAGGCTTTCGCCGGGCTCCAGGCCGGCCTCCGCGGCCCAGCGCGCCAGTTCGTCCTGGTCGAAGCCGAGCCAGAGGTCGCCGCAGGCTTCGCGGGCCCAGGCCTGGTCGTGGCGGCACAGTTCGGTCAGCAGCAGGCTGCCGCCCGCCTTGACCCGATCCGCCAGCCGCTTCAGCGCCTCGGCCGGTGCGGCGAAGTGGTGCAGCACCATGTTCAGCACCACGCAATCGGCGCGTTCCGGTGCGTCCTGCAGGGCGTCGGCGAGCTTCAGCTCGACGTTCTCCAGGCCCTCCTGGGCGCAGCGCTGGCGGGCCAGTTCGAGCATCGCCGGGCTGTTGTCCAGGGCCGTGACCTGCGCGAAGCGCCGCGCCAGCTCCGGCAGCAGGGCGCCGTCGCCGGGGCCGACCTCCAGCGCGCTGGCGGTGCCGGAAAAGCCCAGGGCGTCGAGCAGGGCCAGCAGGCTGTCGCGGTACTGCGGCAGGCCGGCGATCAGGTCCTGCTGGGCCTGGAACTTGTCCGCCATGCGGCTGAAGAAGTCGCGGCTGACCGCAGCGCGCTGGGCGTGCACCTCGGCGATCCGCGCGCGGATCGCGGCCTCCAGTTCCAGCGCGTCGACCTCCGCCAAGAGCGCCGCGCGCAGCACGCCGCCGAAGCCGGCGGCGGCCGGCAGGGCGCGCCGGTAGAAGATCGCGTTGCCCTCGCGGCGCGTCGCCACCAGCCCGGCCTGGGCCAGCACCTTGAGGTGGTGGCTGATGCCCGACTGGCCGATGGCGAAGATCTGCGCCAGCTCCAGTACGCCGAAGGAGTCGCTGGCCAGCACGCGCAGCACCTTCAGGCGCAGCGGGTCGCCGCCGGCCTTGCAGAGGGCGGCCAGCTCGTCGCAGTCGTCGTCGCGGCGGAGGGTGGGAATGCGCATGTTCATGGGGTCGGCAGTCTAGTCGGTCGATTTTCGCCCAGCAAGGCTGTATCAAAAAGTTTTGATATTGGCCTGTTGGCGGCCGGATGGACGGAGGCTTCGCGGTTCGCCCCGGAGGCCGGCAGGGCAGGGCGGTGGGTCGCCGCGAGCCGCCCAGCGGCGGGGCCGCGGCCGGTTAGACTATCTGCGATTGCCGCTGCCCCTGCGGCTGGGCGAAAATAGCCGACTTTTTCGATTCAGTACCCCCGCAGGAGATTCACCGATGCCCAGCCGTCGTGAGCGTGCCAATGCCATTCGTGCCCTCAGCATGGATGCCGTGCAGAAAGCCAACAGCGGCCACCCCGGCGCCCCGATGGGCATGGCGGATATCGCCGAAGTGCTGTGGCGCGACTATCTCAGCCACAACCCAGGCAACCCGCAGTGGGCCAACCGCGACCGCTTCGTGCTCTCCAACGGCCACGGCTCGATGCTGGTCTACTCGCTGCTGCACCTGAGCGGCTACGACCTGACCATCGACGACCTGAAGAACTTCCGCCAGCTGCACAGTCGCACCCCGGGCCACCCGGAATACGGCTACACCGCCGGTGTCGAGACCACCACCGGGCCGCTCGGCCAGGGGCTGGCCAACGCCGTCGGCATGGCCGTCGCGGAGAAGGTGCTGGCCGCGCAGTTCAACCGTCCCGGGCACCGCATCGTCGACCACCATACCTATGCGTTCCTCGGCGACGGCTGCCTGATGGAGGGCATCTCCCACGAGGTCTGCTCGCTGGCCGGCACCCTGGGGCTGAACAAGCTGATCGCCTTCTACGACGACAACGGCATTTCCATCGACGGCGAGGTGCACGGCTGGTTCACCGACGACACCCCGGCGCGCTTCGAGGCCTACGGCTGGCTGGTGATCCGTAACGTCGACGGCCACGATCCCGACGAGATCAGGACCGCCCTCGAGACCGCGCGCAAGAGCGAGCGGCCGACCCTGATCTGCTGCAAGACGGTGATCGGCTTCGGCTCGCCGAACAAGCAGGGCAAGGAGGAATGCCACGGCGCCGCGCTGGGCACCGAGGAAGTCGCCCTGACCCGCGCCGCCCTGGGCTGGAACCACGCTCCCTTCGAGATTCCCGCCGACATCTACGCGGCGTGGGACGCCAAGACCGCCGGCGCCGCCCGCGAGGCCGAGTGGAACCAGCGTTTTGCCGCCTACCGGGCCGCGTTCCCGGAACTGGCCGCCGAGTTCCAGCGCCGTCTGGCCGGCGAGCTGCCCGCCGATTTCGCCGCCAAGGCCGCCGCCTACGTCGCCGAAGTTGCCGCCAAGGGCGAGACCATCGCCAGCCGCAAGGCCAGCCAGAATGCGCTGAACGCCTTCGGTCCGCTGCTGCCGGAGTTTCTCGGCGGCTCGGCGGACCTCGCCGGCTCCAACCTGACCCTGTGGAAGGGCTGCAAGGCCCTGAAGGCGGACGACGCTTCCGGCAACTACCTGCACTACGGCGTGCGCGAATTCGGCATGAGCGCGATCATGAACGGCATCGCCCTGCACGGCGGCTTCATTCCCTACGGCGCGACCTTCCTGGTGTTCATGGAATACGCCTGCAACGCCGTGCGCATGGCCGCGCTGATGAAGCAGCGCGTCTTGTTCGTCTACACCCACGACTCGATCGGTCTGGGCGAGGACGGCCCGACCCACCAGCCGGTCGAGCAACTGGCCGGCCTGCGCAGCACGCCGAACCTCGACACCTGGCGCCCGTGCGACGCGGTGGAATCCGCGGTGGCCTGGACGTGCGCTGTCGAGCGCCGGGACGGCCCGAGCGCCCTGGTGTTCAGCCGCCAGAACCTGCCGCACCAGGCACGCAGCGAGGCGCAGATCGCCGACATCGCCCGTGGCGGCTACGTGCTCAAGGACTGCGCCGGCGAGCCGGAGCTGATCCTCATCGCCACCGGCTCCGAAGTCGGCCTGGCCGTGCAGGCCTTCGAGGCGCTGACCGCCGAGGGCCGTCGGGCGCGCGTCGTCTCGATGCCCTCGACCAGCCTGTTCGACCGCCAGGACGCCGCCTACCGGCAGGCCGTGCTGCCCCTCGAGGTCGGCGCGCGGATCGCCATCGAGGCCGCCCACGCCGACTTCTGGTACAAGTACGTCGGCCTGGAAGGGCGCATCGTCGGCATGACCAGCTTCGGCGAGTCAGCCCCGGCTGGCGCGCTCTTCGAGCATTTCGGCTTCACCCTCGACAACCTGCTGGCCACCGCCGAAGAGCTGCTGGAAGACTGATTTCCGTCAAGGTGGAGGGCTTCGGCCATCCACCCTGCGGGTGCAAGCCTTCTGCAGGGTGGAAAACCCGCGCAGCGGTTTTCCACCACCAGCACAACCATCAGAGCTGCCATGCCCAACCGTCCCTACCGCGTCGCCCTCAACGGCTATGGCCGCATCGGCCGCTGCGTTTTGCGTGCCCACTATGAGCGGGGCGCGTCGTCGGAGTTCCGCATCGTCGCGCTCAACGACCTGGCCGATCAGGCCAGCGTCGAATACCTGACCCGCTTCGACTCCACCCACGGCCGCTTTCCCGGCTCGGTGCGGGTCGAGGGCGATTGCCTGTACCTCAACGGCGATGCCGTCAAGGTACTGCGCCAGAGCACGCCGGAGGCCGTCGACTGGGCGGCCCTCGACGTCGACCTGGTGCTGGAGTGCTCCGGCGTCTACCACAGCCGCGCCGACGGCGAGCGCTTCCTCGCCGCCGGTGCGCCGCGGGTGCTGTTCTCCCAGCCGATGGCCAGCGAGCACGATGTCGACGCCACCGTCGTCTACGGGGTCAACCAGCAACGCCTCGCGGGCGGCGAGCGGCTGGTCTCCAACGCCTCCTGCACCACCAACTGCAGCGTGCCGCTGCTCAAGCGGCTGAACGAGACGGTGGGGCTGGAGTACGTCTCCATCACCACCATCCATTCGGCGATGAACGACCAGCCGGTGATCGACGCCTACCACCACGAGGACCTGCGCCGCACGCGCTCGGCCTTCCAGTCGGTGATCCCGGTATCGACCGGCCTGGCCCGCGGCATCGAGCGCCTGCTCCCGGAACTTTCCGGGCGCATCCAGGCCAAAGCCGTGCGCGTGCCGACGCTCAACGTCTCCTGTCTCGACATCACCCTGCAGACCGCCCGCGACACCTCGGCCGAGGAAATCAACCGCGTGCTGCGCCAGGCTGCCGAGCAGGGGCCGCTCAAGGGATTGCTGGACTACACCGAATTGCCCCACGCCAGTTGCGATTTCAACCATGACCCTCACTCGGCCATCGTCGATGGCAGCCAGACCCGCGTGTCCGGCCCCCGGCTGGTCAACCTGCTGGCCTGGTTCGACAACGAGTGGGGGTTCGCCAACCGCATGCTCGACGTCGCCGGTCACTGGCTGAACGTCGCTGCGGCACGACAATAGAACTCTCTGCCTCCTGTGGAAGGACCGACCGTATGACCGTGTTGAAGATGACCGACCTCGACCTCAAGGGTAAGCGCGTACTCATTCGCGAAGACCTCAACGTGCCGGTGAAGGACGGCGTGGTGAAGAGCGATGCCCGCATCCTCGCCTCGCTGCCGACCATCCAGCTGGCGTTGGAGAAAGGCGCGGCGGTGATGGTCTGCTCGCACCTGGGCCGGCCCACCGAGGGCGAGTACTCCGAGGAGAACAGCCTCCAGCCGGTCGCCGACTACCTGTCCAAGGCCCTCGGCCGCGAAGTGCCGCTGCTCAAGGACTACCTGGGCGGCGTCGAGATCGCGCCGGGCCAGCTGGTGCTGTTCGAGAACGTGCGCTTCAACAAGGGCGAGAAGAAGAACGCCGACGAGCTGGCCCGGCAGTACGCCGCGCTCTGCGAGGTGTTCGTGATGGACGCCTTCGGCACCGCCCACCGCGCCGAGGGCTCGACCCACGGCGTCGCCAAGTTCGCCAAGGTCGCCTGCGCCGGCCCGCTGCTGGCCGCCGAGCTGGACGCGCTGGGCAAGGCGCTGGACAAACCGCAGCGGCCGATGGCGGCGATCGTCGCCGGCTCCAAGGTGTCCACCAAGCTCGACGTGCTCAACTCCCTGAGCCAGATCTGCGACCAGTTGATCGTCGGCGGCGGCATCGCCAACACCTTCCTCGCCGCGGCCGGCCACAAGGTCGGCAAGTCGCTCTACGAAGCCGACCTGGTCGACACCGCCAGGGCCATCGCCGCCAAGGTCAGCGTGCCGCTGCCGGTGGACGTGGTGGTCGCCAAGGTCTTCGCCGAAGACGCCGAGGCCACCGTCAAGGCCATCGCCGAGGTCGCCGACGACGACATGATCCTCGACATCGGCCCGCAGACCGCCGCGCAGTTCGCCGAACTGCTGAAATCCTGCAAGACCATCCTGTGGAACGGCCCGGTCGGAGTGTTCGAGTTCGACCAGTTCGGCAACGGCACCAAGGTCCTGGCCCAGGCCATCGCCGATGGTGAGGCCTTCTCCATCGCCGGCGGCGGCGACACCCTGGCGGCCATCGACAAGTACGGCGTGGGCGAGAAGATCTCCTACATTTCCACTGGGGGTGGCGCCTTCCTCGAGTTCGTCGAGGGCAAGGTCCTGCCGGCCGTGGCGGTGCTGGAAGAGCGCGCCAAGTAATACCCGTGTCTGGAGGGCTCCCACGCGCCTGCGTGGGCGCCGCGCTTGGGACGCTCCGGTGTCCCGGTGCATGGATGCTGGAGCGTCCGGGGAGGCGTTCCCACGCTGGAGCGTGGGAACGATCACGCGAGCAAGCTCGCTCCCTCGGGCGCGCTACCCGAAATTCTTGACCCGGGCTGTGCCCCTGCGGCCGGCCGGGCAGCGATCCAACGATCATCATTGGGAGTAGAAAGATGGCACTTATCAGCATGCGTCAGCTGCTGGACCACGCCGCCGAATTCGGCTACGGCGTGCCGGCCTTCAACGTCAACAACCTCGAGCAGATGCGCGCCATCATGGAAGCGGCCGACAAGACCGACTCGCCGGTGATCGTCCAGGCTTCCGCCGGTGCGCGCAAATACGCCGGCGCGCCCTTCCTGCGCCACCTGATCCTCGCCGCCATCGAGGAATTTCCGCACATCCCGGTGTGCATGCACCAGGACCACGGCACCAGCCCGGACGTCTGCCAGCGCTCGATCCAGCTGGGCTTTTCCTCGGTGATGATGGACGGCTCGCTGCGTGAAGACGGCAAGACCCCGGCCGACTACGACTACAACGTCCGCGTGACCCAGCAGACCGTGGCGTTCGCCCACGCCTGCGGCGTCTCCGTGGAAGGCGAGCTGGGCTGCCTGGGCAGCCTGGAAACCGGCCAGGCTGGCGAGGAAGACGGCGTCGGCGCCGAGGGCATCCTCGACCACAGCCAGATGCTCACCGATCCGGAAGAGGCGGCCGCCTTCGTCAAGGCCACCCAGGTCGACGCCCTGGCCATCGCCATCGGCACCAGCCACGGCGCCTACAAGTTCACCAAGCCGCCGACCGGCGACATCCTCGCCATCGACCGCATCAAGGAAATCCACAAGCGCATCCCCGACACCCACCTGGTGATGCACGGCTCCAGCTCGGTGCCGCAGGACTGGCTGAAGGTGATCAACGAGTACGGCGGCGACATCAAGGAAACCTACGGCGTGCCGGTCGAGGAGATCGTCGAGGGCATCAAGTACGGCGTGCGCAAGGTCAACATCGACACCGACCTGCGCCTGGCCTCCACCGGCGCGATCCGTCGCTTCATGGGCCAGAACCCCAGCGAGTTCGACCCGCGCAAGTACCTGGCCAAGACCGTCGAGGCCATGCGCGACGTCTGCATTGCCCGCTACGAAGCCTTCGGCACCGCCGGCCACGCCTCGAAGATCAAGACGATCTCTCTGGAAGGCATGTTCCAGCGCTACGCCAAGGGCGAGCTGGCGGCGAAGGTCAACTGAGCCTGCGCGTCACGCCCCGCTAGTAACACAAGGCCCGCTGCGTGCGGGCCTTGTGCTTTCCGGGGGCGGCGACGGGATTGGCGGGACGTTCGGGCAGGGAAAAGGGACTTTCAGCGCCTGCGGGACGTCGGCCTGGGTTCCAGCTGGTCGAGGGCGTTCGCATTCGCCCGTGCCCAGTCGTAGACCAGCTCGATCGGTTGCACCATCAACTCGCCCAGCGGCGTGAGGGTGTAGTCGACGGCGGGCGGCACGCCATCGTGAACATGCCGCTGCACCAGCCCGCTGGCCTCCAGTTCGCGCAGGGTCTGGATCAGCATCTTCTTTGAGATTCCCGGCAGGCTGCGTTGCAACACGCCCGTGCGGGCATTTCCGCCGTGTCGCGCATGCAGGGTGTGCAGGATCATGCTGGTCCATTTGGTCGCGAAGACTTCCAGCACGCGTCTGGGGGCGCAGTCTTCGCGCCACGCTTCTTCGGGGGTACCCGGTTGCATCGAGGTGGTTACCTTTTGGTGCCGACTTGGTTTGCCGCATGGCCGTGGTTATGGTGCCGGCTCCGTTTTATTTGGAGGGCTAGACCATGTCAAATCGTGCACTGGTTGTCGGAGCGAGCGGCATCGTCGGTAGCGCCACCGCGCGCCTGCTGGCGGAGCGGCAGTGGTCGGTCGCGGGGCTGGCCCGCCGGCCGGTCGCCCAGGCCGGCGTGACGCCGGTGGCAGCGGACCTGCTGGACCCGGCGGCACTGCTCAAGGTGCTGGGCGATCTGGCGCCGACCCACGTCTACATCGCCAGCTGGTCGCGCCAGGCCAGCGAAGCGGAGAACATCCGGGTCAATGCGGCGATGGTGCGCAACGTCCTCGACGCGCTCCGGCCGTCCGGCACCGTGCGCCATGTGGCGCTGGTGACCGGCCTGAAACATTACCTCGGCCCGTTCGAGGCCTATGGCCGGGGCAGCTTGCCGCAGACGCCGTTTCGCGAGGAGCAGGGCCGCCTCGCGGTGGAGAACTTCTACTACGCCCAGGAGGACGAGCTGTTCGCTGCCGCCGCTCGCGACGGCTTCAACTGGAGCGTGCACCGTCCGCATACGATCACCGGGGTGGCCGTGGGTAACGCCATGAACATGGCGACGACCCTGGCGGTCTATGCGTCGATCTGCCGGTTCGCCGGCCGGCCGTTCCGCTTCCCCGGATCGGCAGTGCAATGGAACAGCCTCACCGACATGACCGATGCCCGCCAGCTGGCCAGGCACCTGCTCTGGGCCTCGACGACGCCGGCAGCCGCCAACGAGGCGTTCAACGTGGTCAATGGCGATGTCTTTCGCTGGAGCTGGATGTGGCAGCGCCTCGCCGAGTGGTTCGGCATCGAGGCCGCGCCCTTCACCGGCGAGCCGGCGCCCCTGGCGCAGCAGATGGCGCAGGACGCCGCCCTCTGGCAGGACTTGGCCGCCAAGTACGCACTGGCCGAGCCGGACATCGACCGGCTGATCTCGCCCTGGCACACCGACGCCGACCTCGGCCGGCCCGTCGAGGTGGTGACCGACATGTCGAAAAGCCGCCGGCTGGGATTCCTCGACTATCGGGCCAGCGACGAAGCCTTCTTCGAGGTGTTCGCCCGTCTCCGGGAGCAGCGGCTTATCCCATAAGCGATATGATGGCGGATCCATCGCCTGCGATACCGACTGCCCATGACCCCGCTGAAATACCTCGCCGCCTATCCCGTCCACCTGCAGGACCAGGTCCGCCGGCTGATCGCCGAGGAGCGCCTCGGCGGGTACCTGGAGAAGCGCTACCCCGGCCGCCACGACGTGCAGAGCGACAAGGCGCTGTACGCCTACACCATGGACCTCAAGCAGCAGTACCTGCGCAACGCACCGGGCATCGACAAGGTGCTCTACGACAGCAAGCTGGACGTGCTGCGCAACGCCCTCGGCCTGCACACCGCGATCTCGCGGGTGCAGGGCGGCCGGCTCAAGGCGAAGAAAGAAATCCGCGTGGCCGCGCTGTTTCGCGAGGCGGCGCCGGAGTTCCTCGCGATGATCGTGGTGCACGAGCTGGCGCACCTGCGCGAGTTCGACCACAACAAGGCGTTCTACCAGCTCTGCGAGCACATGCTGCCCGGCTACCACCAGCTGGAGTTCGACCTGCGCGTCTACCTGACCTGGCGCGAGCTGGGCTGAACCCGGCGGCTTGGCCCGCCTCACCGATCCTCCCGCAATCCCGGCGGCTGTCTTTGCCGCGCCGTGCCGACCTGCTTTACTGGCGGCCCCGCCAGGTCCGTCAAGCCCCTGGCCGTTTCTGACAAGGAGTTCCCCCATGGCTGGTAGCAGTCTGCTGACCCTGATCGACGATATCGCCACCCTGCTCGACGACGTCGCGGTAATGACCAAGCTGGCGGCGAAGAAGACCGCCGGCGTGCTCGGCGACGACCTCGCCCTCAACGCCCAGCAGGTCGCCGGCGTGCAGGCCGAGCGCGAGTTGCCGGTGGTCTGGGCGGTGGCCAAGGGCTCGCTGCTGAACAAGGTGATCCTGGTGCCCGCCGCGCTGCTGATCAGCGCCCTGGCGCCCTGGCTGGTGACCCCGCTGCTGATGGTCGGCGGTGCCTTCCTCTGTTACGAGGGCTTCGAGAAGCTGGCGCACAAGCTGACCCACGGCGCCGCCGAGGACAAGCTCGAGCACGCCGAGCTGAGCGCCGCGCTGGTCGACCCCAACATCGATCTGGTCGCCTTCGAGCAGGACAAGATCAAGGGCGCGATCCGCACCGACTTCATCCTCTCCGCCGAGATCATCGCGATCAGCCTCGGCACCGTGGCGCAGGCCACCTTCGTCACCCAAGTCGCCGTGCTGGTGGGCATCTCGCTGATCGTGACCGTCGGCGTCTACGGGCTGGTCGCCGGGATCGTCAAGCTGGACGACCTCGGGCTCTACCTGACGGGGCGGCCCGACGCCTTCCTCAACCGCCTCGGTCGCGGCCTGTTGAGCGCCGCGCCCTGGCTGATGAAGGCTCTGTCGGTGGTCGGTACTGCGGCGATGTTTCTGGTCGGCGGCGGCATTCTGGTCCACGGCCTGCCGTTTCTCGCCCACGGGCTGCACGGCCTGGAGGCCACCACCGGCGCCCTGCCGACCGTGGGCAGCATCCTGTCGGCGCTGCTGCCGACCCTCGCCAACGCGGTGGTCGGCATCGCCGCCGGCGGCCTGGTGCTGGCCGGCGTCGGTCTGGCCAGACGGGTGCTCAAGGCTACCGGTCGCTAAGCGCCCCGCTCAACTGACCTGCAGCACTTCGTAACGCTGGCGCACCCCGGCCAGCGTCAGCTCGATCTCATCGCCCTCGCCCCGTCCGAGCAGGCGCTGGCCGAGCGGCGAGTGCGGGGTGATGACCATCACCGGCCGGTCGCCGTCCTGGACCTTGAGGCCGGCGGCGTCCGGGCCGAGGAACAGCATCAGCTCCTCGTCCTGCCCGTCGACCAGGCGCACCAGGGCGGTCAGCTGGATACCGCGCCCGGCATCGAAAGGGCGCAGCTGCAGGTTCTGGTAGCGGCTCAGGGCCTGGCGGATTTCCTCCACCCGTCGCGCCTGGCCGGCGGCCAGGTAGGCCGCCTCCAGGCCGAGGGTGTCGTACTTGTTCTCGGCGATGTTCTCTTCGTGGGTCGCTGTCTCGTGGGCCGTCTGCGCGGCGTGCCGGGCAAGGGCGAGGTTGGCCTCCAGGCGGGCGAGGATCAGCGGTAACAGGTCGGCTTTGGTCATCGAAAGGCGTCGGAGAAGTCAGAGGGATCGGGGCGCGGTGGCGTCCGGTCGATAGTGCCTGAATCGTCGGTGGCGGTTGGGGGTCGTTCGCCAGCCTTGTTCCTGAAGAAGGATGACGCCGTGGCGTCACCCTCCACCGGCCGGGTCGGTCGGGATGCTCAGAGCGTGCGCAGGAAGGCTACCAGATCGGCCTTTTCCTCGGCGCTCAGGCCGCGTTGCAGCACCAGATTGAAGAACTCCACGGTGTCGTCCAGGGTCAGCAGGCGGTCGTCGTGCAGGTACGGCGGCGAGTCCTTGATGCCGCGCAGCGGGAAGGTCTTGATCGGCCCGTCGGCCTTGGCCAGGCGGCCGTTGACGGTCTGCGGCTCGAAGAAGCGTTCGACCTGCAAGTTGTGCATGGTGTTGTCGGTGAAGTAGGGCGGGGTGTGGCAGCCGGCGCAGGCGGCCTTGCCGTAGAACAGCGCTTCGCCGCGCAGTTCCTGCTCGCTGGCCTTGCCCTTGATCAGCCGGCCCTCGACGTCCAGCTTGGGCGCCGGCGGGAAGTCCAGCAGGGCCTGGAGTTCGCCCATGAAGTGTACCTGGCTGCCGCGCTCGAGGATGTTCACCCCCTTCTTGGTGGCGGTCACCGGGTCGCCGTCGAAGTAGGCGGCGCGCTGCTCGAACTCGGTGAAGTCCTCCACCGACTTCAGCGCGCGCTGCGAGCCGAACAGCCGCTGGACGTTCACCCCGCGCAGCGACGGGGTGTCGATCCGGTGGCGCAGCTCCTGCGGGCGGATGTCGCCGGCCAGGTGGGTCGCCGCCGTGGTGTGGCCGTTGGCGTGGCAGTCGAAGCAGGCCACGCCGCGGTGCGGTCGTTCGCTGCGGCGGTCCTCGGTCTGGTTGAACTGCTGCTGCGGGAAGGGCGTGACCAGCAGGCGCAGGCCCTCGATCTGCTTGGGATTGAGGATGCCGTTGAACAGCGCGTAGTAGTTGTCGATGGTCACCAGCTTGCCCTGGGAAACGTCGCCGAGGTCGGGCCGGGTGGTGAGGAAGATCGGCGCCGGGAATTCCGGCAGGAAGCGGTCGGGCAGGTCGAAGTCCAGGTCGAAGCGGGTCAGGTCGCGCTGCTCCTGCTTGTTGACCTCGTCGATGAGGAACCGCGGGAAGACCATGCCGCCTTCGCCGTGGTTGGGGTGGGGCAGGGGCAGGAAGCCGGCGGGGAAGAGCTTCTTCTGACGGATCTCCTCGGGGCTCATCTTGCCCAACTGGTCCCAGTCGGTGCCGCCCGCCAGCCTGACCCGCACGCCGCCCTGCACGGGCTTGCCGCGGCTCATGGCGACGCCCTGGACGGGCTTGTCGGCGAGGTCGTAGCGATCCTCCAGCAGCGCCTTCTGCTTCTGCATGATCCCGGCCTTGGCGGCCGCCATGCGTTTCAGGGTGGTCTGGAAATCTTCCTTGATCGCTACCGGGCTGTAGCTGGTCGGCTGCTCGGCCGCGCTGCCGCTACCGGCGCTGGCGGCCAGCGCCAGGGCGAAGGGAATCGCCAGGCCCGCCTTCACTGCTGGTCTGCTCATGGGTGCCTCCACACGATGGATTTCCCGAGGGAACAGCAACAGGTATAGACGAGCGCGCCGGGGAAGGCGAAAGGCCGGGGCGGAGCGATGGCAGGGGGCTGCCCCGCCGTCGCCGCTCAGGCTGCCGGGTTCTGCTGCAGGTGCGCGGCGAGGCCGCGCAGCGGACCCAACTGGCCGGCGATCAGCGCCAGCTGGCTCTGCACCAGGCGCAGGCGGTCGTCCTGGTCGTCGGGCAGCTGTTCGAGGGTCTGGGCCAGGGTCTGCTCGGTCGTGCCGTCGACGGTCACCGGGCGGTTCCCGGCGAGTTCCCGGGCGATCCCCTCGAGACTGCCGGCGAGGCGCTCGGCGGCCTCGTCGAGCGGCGGGCGGCCGTCCGTCTCGGGCAGCCGCTCGCGGTGCGCGCCGAGCGCCGAGAGGTGGCCGAGCAGGGTGTGGGAGAGGATCAGGAAGCGGAAGCCGAGGTCCGTGTCGCGGCGGAAGTGGCCGGGCTCCAGGAGCATCCCGGAGAGGGTCGAGGAGAGCGCCGCGTCGGCGTTGTGCGCATGGCGCCGGGCCAGGCGGTAGGCGAGGTCGTCGGACTTGCCGCTGCGGTACTGCTGCATCAGCTGGCGCAGGTAGCGGGCGTTGCAGGTCAGGGTGTTGGCCAGTACCTGGTTGAGCTGGCGGTTCTGCCAGTCGGGGAGGATCAGGAACACCGCGAGGCCGGCGATCAGGCTGCCGAGCAGGGTATCGACCAGGCGCGGCCAGATCAGCCCGTAGCTGTCGCCGGTCTGGTTGAAGCAGGACAGTACCAGCAGGGTGATCGCCGCGGTGGCCAGGGTGTAGTGGCTGGCGCGGGTGGCGAAGAACACCACCCCGGCGATCACCGCGAACAGCGACTGCACCAGCAGGCTGGGGAACAGCGCGAACAGCACCCAGCCGGCCAGCAGGCCGAACACCGTGCCGGCGATGCGCTGGCTGACCCGGCGGCGGGTGGCACCGAAGTTGGGCTGGCAGACGAACAGGGTGGTCAGGAGGATCCAGTAGCCTTGGCTGGGGTGGATCAGGTGCAGCAGGCCGTAGCCGGCGGAGAGCGCCGCGGCCAGGCGCAGGGCGTGGCGGAACGGCCGCGAGGCCGGGGTCAGCTGCTGGCGCAGGCGGTCCAGGGCCTCGCCGAGCGACTGCGGCTCGCGGTCGAGCAGGCTGCTGTCCTGGGCTTCGGCGAGGGCGTCGGGGTTGCGCGCATCGTGCAGCAGGCGGTCGATGTGGACGAGGTTGTCGGCCAGTGCACCGAGCGAGCGCAGCAGCTTGCGCCAGGCCGGGTTGCTCTGCAGGTGCAGGTGCGCCAGCGAGGTCTGCAGGTCGTCGAGGGCCGGGGTCTGGTCGAGGTAGTCGAACGGCTGGCGCAGTTCGATGGCCTGCGCCAGGGCCAGGCAGGACTTGCCCTGCTGGCGTATCACCCGGCGGCAGCGGAACAGCACGTCGCTGTGGAAGAAGGCCTCGGCCAGGGCGTTGTAGGGATAGTGCGAGGAGCTGGCACGCTCGTGGAGGTCCTGGGCGAGGAAGTACAGCTTCAGGTAGCGGTTGACCTCCGGCGTCGGCCGGCCGTTGGCGACCCGGTGCAGGATGATCTCCTTGGCGGCGTTCAGCGCCGCCACCACCTGGCCGTTGCGCTGGACCAGGGCCAGGCGCCGGCTCTCCACGTCGAGGTGGCGCACCGGCTCGAACAACGACGCCTTGAGCTTCAGGTACTCGCCCAGCTCGCGGAACACCCGGGCCAGGCTCTGCTGGACCGGCTGGGTGCTGAACAGCGCCTGCCAGATCACCGAGAGCGCGCCGTACCAGGCGGCGCCGGCGACCAGCACCAGGGGTTCCCGCCACAGGTCGACCGGCGGCCCGCCGCGCTGGTCGATGCCGATCATGGTGTAGATCGACAGGATCAGCGTGCCCGAGGCGATGGTGGCATAGCGCTCGCCCAGCGCCCCGAGCATGGTCAGGCCGAAGCTGGACAGCGCCAGGGCGGCGACGAACCGCCAGGGATAGGGGAACAGCAGTTCGACGGCGAAGGCCGCCGCGGCGAAGCACGCCAGGGTCACCAGCAGCGCCTGCAGCCGGCCCTCCCAGCTGTCGTCGGTTTCCGCCAGGGCGCTGGCGATGATGCCGAGGAACAGCGGGACGAGCAGGTCCATGCGCTCCAGGGCCCAGCACAGGGCCATGCTGCCGGTGAGGGCGATGAACACCCGCAGGCTGTAGCCGAAGATGTGGTGGGCCCAGAGCTGGCGGAAGGGTTGGCTGAGGGAGGTCGAGGGCATGGGGTCGGCCTAGGGTCTGTTGATGTTTTGGCGTGAGCCGCGTTGCCGCGCAACCCGAAGGGACGGGGCCCGTCTGGCGCAGCACGGCGCCTCTCGTCGTTCATTTGGAATGACCAAGCTTCTCTCCTCGCTCCTTGTTCTGCGCCAGACGGGCCTCCGTCGCGGCCTACGCCAAAACGTCAACAGACCCTCGTGGTGGGGGCGGGCTATTGTAGACATCGGGGGAGGTGCGGGGGGAGGCTTTAGCGGCGGAGTCCGAACGCCGCGCGTTTCGTCGCGACGGCCGGGAAACGGGCTCGCACCGGCTTTAAACCCGCTGGAGGGCGGTTAACCGCCCAGCCGTTCCCTCGCCTCGTCTATCCTTTCTCCATCCACACGACGTTGTCGGGGAAACCATGCCCGCTTCCGCCCGTTGCCTGTGCCGGGCCCTCGCGCTGCTGCTGCTCGCCGCCCTGCCGGTGCTCGCCGCACCGCCGCCGGTCGCGGTGCTGGCGGTGGACGGGGCGATCGGGCCGGCCAGCGCCGACTACCTGGTCCGCGGCCTGGCCCGCGCCGCGGAGGAGGGCGCGCAGCTGGTGGTGCTGCGCATCGATACCCCCGGCGGGCTGGACACCTCGATGCGCGCGATCATCAAGGCGGTCCTCGCCAGCCCCGTGCCGGTGGCCAGCTACGTCGCGCCGAGCGGCGCGCGGGCGGCCAGCGCCGGTACCTACATCCTCTACGCCAGCCATGTCGCCGCCATGGCCCCGGGTACCAACCTCGGCGCGGCGACGCCGGTGCAGATCGGCGGCCTGCCCGGCCTGCCGCCACCGCCGGACGACCCGCGGGCGAAGAGCAAGGGCCCAGCGCCGCCCGAACCCGCCGACGCCCTGGGCCGCAAGCAGATCAACGACGCCGCCGCCTACATCCGCGGCCTCGCCCAGCTGCGCGGGCGTAACGCCGACTGGGCCGAGCGGGCGGTGCGCGAGGCGGTCAGCCTGTCCGCCCGCGAGGCCCTCGGACTCGGGGTGATCGACCACCTCGCCGTCGACCTGCCGGATCTCCTGCGCCAGCTCGACGGCAAATCCTTCGCCGTGGCCGGCGGCACGGCGACGCTGCACACCGCCGGCGCCGCGGCGGTCCTGCACGAGCCGGACTGGCGTACCCGAACCCTGGCGGTGATCGCCAATCCCAGCGTGGCGCTGATCCTGATGATGCTCGGCGTCTACGGGCTGTTCTTCGAGTTCTCCAACCCCGGCATCGGGCTCGGCGGCGTGCTCGGCGGCATCTGCCTGGTGCTCGCCCTCTACGCCCTGCAGCTGTTGCCGGTGAGCTACGCCGGGGCCGGGCTGATCCTGCTCGGCGTCGTCTTCATGACGGCCGAGGCCTTCCTGCCCAGCTTCGGCGTGCTCGGCATCGGCGGCGTGGTGGCCTTCGTCATCGGCGCGCTGATCCTGATCGACACCGAGGTGCCCGGCTTCGGCATTCCGCTGCCGCTGATCCTGACCCTGGCGGTGGTCAGCGCCGGGCTGATCGCCTTCATCGTCGGGATGGCGCTGAAGGCACGCCACCGTGCGCTGCAAAGCGGCGACGCCGGGCTGGTCGGCAGCCTGACGGCGGTGATCTCGGTCGAGGCCGGCGACCCGCTGGCCGGCTGGGTGCAATTGCAGGGCGAGCGCTGGCAGGTGCGCAGCCCGGCGCCGCTGAAGCCCGGCCAGGCGGTCCGGGTGGTGGCCCGCCAGGGGCTGCTGCTGGACGTCGCGGTGGCCGAGCGACCCACTCCACAAGGGGACTGACATGGGCTTCGAACTGAGTTTCGGTTTCGTCCTGGCACTGCTGGTGATCGTGCTGCTGTCGGCGTTTCGCATCCTGCGCGAGTACGAGCGCGGCGTGGTGTTCCAGCTCGGACGCTTCTGGAGGGTCAAGGGGCCGGGGCTGATCGTCCTCGTGCCGGGCATCCAGCAGATGGTGCGGGTCGACCTGCGGACCATCGTGCTCGACGTGCCGACCCAGGACGTGATCTCCCGCGACAACGTTTCGGTGAAGGTCAACGCGGTGCTCTACTACCGGGTGCTCGATCCGCAGAAGGCGATCATCCAGGTCGAGGACTACCACGCGGCGACCAGCCAGCTGGCGCAGACCACCCTGCGCGCGGTGCTCGGCAAGCACGAGCTGGACGACATGCTCGCCGAGCGCGAGAAGCTCAACAGCGACATCCAGCAGGTGCTCGACGCACAGACCGACGCCTGGGGCATCAAGGTCGCCAACGTGGAGATCAAGCACGTCGACCTCGACGAGTCGATGATCCGCGCCATCGCCAAGCAGGCCGAGGCCGAGCGCGAGCGGCGGGCCAAGGTGATCCACGCCGAGGGCGAGCTGCAGGCCTCGGAAAAGCTCATGCAGGCCGCCGAGATGCTCGGCCGCCAGAGCGGCGCCATGCAGCTGCGCTACATGCAGACCCTCGGCGCGATCGCCGGCGACAAGAGTTCGACCATCGTCTTCCCGATGCCCATCGACCTGCTGACGCTGCTCGGGGAGCGGGAGAAGAAGGACTGAATCGCTCGGGGCTCCCGCGCGCCGGGCGCCAGCCCCGTATCCAGCGGAAGGATCACCGGCATCGCCCGCCCGGCGAGGAGGTTGCCATGCGCATCGGAGTACCCAGGGAACTCAAGAACCACGAACACCGGGTCGGCCTGACGCCGTCCTCGGTGGCCGAACTGACCGCCCTCGGCCACGAGGTCTGGGTCGAGCGCCAGGCCGGCGCCGCCATCGGCTTCGCCGACGCCGACTACCGGGCCGCCGGGGCGCATCTGGCCGCGGACGGCGCGACGCTCTACGAGGCCGCCGAGTTGATCGTCAAGGTCAAGGAGCCGCTGCTCGAGGAGCGCGCCCGCCTGCGTCCGCACCATACCCTGTTCGCCTACCTGCACCTGGCCCCGGACCGGGCGCAGACCGACGATCTGCTGGCCAGCGGCGCCACCTGCATCGCCTACGAGACGGTCAGCGACGCCCAGGGCCGCCTGCCGCTGCTGGCGCCGATGTCCGAGGTCGCCGGACGGATGGCGATCCAGGCCGGCGCCCACTGCCTGGAAACCGCCCAGGGCGGGCGCGGCATGCTGCTCGGCGGGGTGCCCGGCGTGCCGGCCGGCAAGGTGACGATCCTCGGCGGCGGGGTGGTGGGCAGCCAGGCGGTGGCGATGGCCGTCGGTCTGGGCGCGGACGTCACCGTGCTCGACCGCAGCCTGGATGCCCTGCGCCGGCTCGACGGCCGCTACGGCAACCGCATCGCCACCCTCCTCGCGACCGGTGCGGCGGTCCGCGAACAGGTGCTGGCCGCGGACCTGGTGATCGGCGCGGTGCTGATCCCCGGCGCGGCGGCACCCCGGCTGATCGCTGCGGAGATGGTCGCGCGGATGAAGCCCGGTGCGGTGCTGGTGGATGTGGCCATCGACCAGGGCGGCTGCGCCGAGACCTCGCGCCCGACCACCCACGACGAGCCGACCTACCTGCTCGACGGGGTGGTGCACTACTGCGTGGCCAACATGCCCGGCGCGGTGGCGCGCACCTCGACCCTGGCGCTGAACAACGCGACCCTGCCGTTCGTCGTCGCCCTGGCGGAGAAGGGCGTGCGCCGCGCTTTGGAGGAGGACCCGCACCTGCGCGGCGGCCTCAGTGTGGCCCGCGGCCAGCTCGCCTGCGCCAGCGTGGCCGAGGCCCACGGCCTGCCGTACCGCCGTGCCGCCGAGCTGCTGGCCGCGCTGTGAGCGGCGGTTTTCCAGCCTGGCCGCGCAGACCGCCGATTGACTTGTGAACCGTTCGGTCCTAAATTCGCCCGATGAACCGTGGACGTCCCCGTACCTTCGATCCGGAGCAGTTGCTCGACCAGGCCATGCAGGTGTTCTGGCAGCGCGGCTATGAAGCCACCTCGCTGCAGGACCTGCTGGCGGCAACCGGCCTGTCGAAGAGCAGCCTGTACCAGAGCTATCCGAGCAAGCGCGCGCTGTTCGAGGCGGCGCTGCGCCACTACTGCGCCCAGCGCCGCCGCGAGCTGCGCGAGCGGCTGCAGGCGGCGCCCTCGCCGCGCGAATTCCTCCGCGCCTGGCTGCTCGGCGCCCTGGAGGAGGAGCGTGTCGGCGAGACGCCGCGCGGCTGCATGCTGGTCAACGTGGCCAGCGAGTTCTCCCAGGCCGACCCGGAAATCGCCGCCTTGCTGCGCAGCGGCATCGAGGGGCTGCGTCAGCTGCTGGGCGAGGCCCTGCAGCGCGCCCAGGCCTGCGGCGAGCTGGAGGCGAACGCCGATGTGCCGGCGCTGGCCGGCTATCTGCTGTGCGTGATGAGCGGCCTGCGCACCCAGCGCAAGGCGGGGGCCTCGGCGGAGATGCTGCAGGCGGCGATCGAGGTGGCCCTGAGTTGTCTCAGGTGATGGTTTGCCTATTTTTGGACCGAAAAGTCCCAATCAAGGAGATAGAGATGCGCGAACTGTACGAACTCTGCGGGGCGTCCCCCGAGGTGGTGTTTTCCCCCTACTGCTGGCGGGTACGCCTGGCCCTGGCGCACAAGGGACTGGACTTCGCCAGCCGCCCGGTGCGCGTCACCGACAAGGAGGCCCTGGCCTTCTCCGGCCAGAAGCTGGTGCCGGTGCTGCGCGACGGCGAGACGGCGGTCCACGACAGCCTGGCGATCTTCCGCTACCTGGACGAGCAGTACCCCGAGCGCAGCCTGCTCGGCGGTGCGGTCGGCGAAAGCCGCCTGCGGCTGGTCGACCAGCTGATCGCCCAGGACCTGCGCCCGGGGCTGTTCCGCCTGCTGGTGCTGCGCATCCTGACGCTGCTCGATCCGGCCGACCGCGAGCCTTTCCGGCAGAGCCGGGAGAAGAACTTGGGCATGACCCTGGAGGCCTTCGCCGACCGCGAGGCCGGGCAGGCGCAGCTGGCGCGGGCGCTGCAGCCGCTGGATGCGCAGCTGGCCGGGCAGCCCTGGCTGGACGGCGCGGAGCCGGGCGGCGCCGATTATCTGATCGGCGGCTTCTTCTTCTGGGCCTGGACGCTGGGCGAGCAGCCCTGGCCCGAGGACTCGCCGGTCGGCGCCTGGTTCCGCCGCCTGCTGGCCTTCTGCGAGGAGCGCCAGGGGCCGGTGCAGCGCGCCGCCGCCGCCGTCTGAGGAGAACCGTCCGATGATCGATCTCTACTACTGGACCACCCCCAACGGCCACAAGATCACGATCTTTCTCGAGGAAACCGGGCTGGACTACCGCTTGCGCCCGGTGCACATCGGCAAGGGCGAGCAGTTCGCCCCCGAGTTCCTGAAGATCGCCCCGAACAACCGGATTCCGGCGATCGTCGATCAGGCTCCGGACGATAGCGGCGAGCCGCTGGCGCTGTTCGAGTCCGGCGCGATCCTCGAATACCTCGCGGACAAGAGCGGGCGCTTCCTGCCCCGGGAAACCCGCCCGCGCTTCCAGGTGCTGCAGTGGCTGTACTGGCAGATGGGCGGGCTGGGGCCAATGGCCGGGCAGAACCACCATTTCGTCCGCTACGCGCCGGAGCCGATTCCCTATGCCATCGAGCGCTACGTGAAGGAAACCGCGCGGCTGTACGGGGTGCTCGACCGCCAGTTGCAGGGCCGCGACTACGTGGCGGGCGACTACTCGATCGCCGACATGGCGATCTACCCCTGGGCCAGGCTCTGGGAGGGCCAGCGCCAGCGCCTCGAGGACTTCCCGAACCTGGCCGCCTGGCTCGAGCGCCTTGCCGCGCGGCCGGCGGTGCAGCGCGCCTACGCCCTGGCCGAGCAGGTCAACGCCGACCCCGGCGCGTTGCTCACCGCCGAGGCGCGCCGGCTGCTGTTCGGCCAGGGGCGCTGAGGGGCGCGGAAACCAGGGGAGAACCCACGGCGCGCTGGGCGTTCACGCGGTGGGTTTTCCCGGTCGATCCCGCTGGCCGGGGAGGCCGCCTGCGTGCTTGCCGGCGGCGCACTTGCCGCGAAAATCCACTTGGGGCAGGATCTTCCCCGCTGTTGCTGCAAGTGCCTATCCGCCCGTTTCGACGGGCCAACATCACTATCACGGAGACAATATGAATAATAAGGGTGCCGATGTTGCTATCTACGTGCAGGAGTACAAGGGGTTCGATATGGCCGTCGAGCCGTACCGCGCCGCGCTGGGCAGGCCGTGGACCATCCGAGCCAGCGTGCGTCGCGACAAGGAAGTGTTCACGTCCAGAAAGACCGATATAGATCAGTCCTGGGATGGCCTCGATGCGGCTCGCGAAGCCGGGTTCCGGCATTGCCGAACCCTCATCGACCGGCTGGCCGCCAACTGACGGCGGATATTCCTTGCTGCCATCCCCATCGGCTTCGCGCACGATGACCTGGAGCCTGACCGCGGTCGCCCAGGCGAGGTTGACAGCGCTTTCCCCCGGCCCCGGTTCCGTCGACGCATCGGCGTAACCGCAGCATAACGGCCGCGAAGGCCAGCATTTCCCCGAAATGACTGGCCTTCTTTTCGTAGCGCGCAGCGTCCTCCGATCCTCTTGCCTCAACGGCGCCGAGAGCATTTTCACCCTATTCAGATTCGCCTTTTGGGGGCGATCAGGATAACGACATGCGCGGATGGCCGCTCCGTAGGTCGGGTTAGCGTAGCGTAACCCGACAGCCTGCCCGGCATTGCCTGTAGGTCGGGTTACGCCCTACGGGCTGGACCGACCTACAGTTGCAGCAGTGATTCGGTATTTCATGAGAATGCTCTAGCTCACCGGCCGGTACGTCGGGTCGAGCGGGGGCAGGCCGCTGTCGGCCTGGTGGATGCGGCTGCGCCCGCCGGTCTTGGCCCGGTACATCGCCTGGTCGGCCTCGCGCAGCAGGGTTTCGCAGCTCTGCCCGTGGCAGATGCTGATGCCGATGCTGGCGCTCAGGCCGACCTGCAGCTCGCCCAGCTGCATGGGCTGGCCGAGCGCGTGGAGGATGCGCTCGGCCAGGGTGCGGGCCTGTTCCTCGGAACCGATGGCCTCGCAGACCAGCACGAACTCGTCGCCGCCCAGCCGGGCCACCAGGTCGGTGGCGCGGGCGCTGGCCTGCAGGCGGACGGCGACCTGCAGCAGCAACTGGTCGCCGGCGGCATGGCCGTGGCGGTCGTTGATCGCCTTGAAGCCGTCGAGGTCGATCAGGATCAGGGCGAGCAGTTCCTGCTTGCGCAGGGCGCGCTGCCAGGCCTGGGTCAGGCGCTGGTTCAGCCCGGCGCGGTTGGCCAGGCCGGTGAGCGGGTCCTGCAGGGCCATGGCGCTGAGCCGCGCGTTGGCCTCGGCGAGGGCGGCGGTGCGCTCGGCCACCCGCCGTTCCAGCTGGCGCTCCTGCTCCTGGAGGGCCTGCAGGGCTTCCTGCTGGCTGCGCAGGACGGCGTCGCGGGCCTCCAGCTTGAGGCGCTTGAGTTCGCTCAGGCGCGCCGCCAGGCCGAAGGAGAGCAGCAGCATCTCCAGCGCCGAGCCGAGCTGGACGCTGTAGGCGGTGATCAGGTTGCTCGGCAGCAGGGTGAAGTTGCGCAGCGCCATGAGCAGCGCGCCGGCCATCAGCGCCAGCTCGGCGAGCACGAAGATGCGCGCCCCCGGCAAGCCCCGCAGCAGGCCGGCCAGGCCGCTGCCGAGCAGCAGCAGGATGCCGCCGATGCTGGTCAGCGAGAGCGTCTGCAGCGCCAGGTCGACCGGCAGCAGCAGCGCGGCCAGGGCCACGCCGAAGTGCAGGGCGCAGGCCTGGCCGAGCAGGCGGTGCCAGCGCGGCAGGGCGTGGCGGGTGTCGAGGAACTCGCGGGTGAACAGGGTGCCCATGGCCATGGCGAGGGCGAGAAACAGTGGCAGGGCGCGGTTGTCCAGCTCGCTGCCGGCGCTCCACAGGTACTGGGCGCCGAGGCCCGACTGGGCGAGCATGCCACCGCCCAGGCTGGCGGCGAACAGCACGTAGAGCAGGAAGTTGCGCTCGCGCAGGGCGAGGAACAGCAGCAGGTTGTAGCCGCACAGGGCGGCCAGCATGGCGAAATAGCCGGTCTGCAGCATCAGGTTCAGCCGGCTGTGGCGGGCGAAGGCCGCGCTCTCCCAGAGCTGCGCATCCAGGGTCAGGGTGCCGCTCGACTGGGCGCGGAAGAACAGGCTGCGCCGCTCGCCGGGTTCGAGGTGTATGGCAAAGGCCGGCGACAGGTGAGCGCTGCTGCGCTGTTCGACGGGCACCCGGTCGCCGGCCTGCAGGAGCTTGCCGGTCTCGCCGAACAGCTCGATGCGGTCGAGGGAGGGGTAGGCAAACTCGATCTGCCAGTCGCGGGCCTGCGGCGCGCGCGACTCGAGGTCCAGGCGTAGCCAGACGACGTCGCGGGTGTAGCCGAAGTTCAGATCCCGGCGATCCGCCAGCGGGACGAACGGTGCGTCGCCGGCCATGACCTCTTCGATCTGCAGGGTGCCGGCGGGATCGCGCAGCAGTTGCAGGTGGGGACGCAGGTCCAGGTGCCGCTCGCGGCCGTTCAGCGGCAGGCTGGCCGCTCCGTCCTGGCTGGCGAGAGTCGGCAGAGCGCCCAGCAGCAAGGCCAGCAGCAGGGTCAGGCGGGCAGCGATCCGCCGGCGAGGGGCACCCCCGCCCACTTCGTTCGGGGGCTGGCCCCATCGCGCAGACAAAGACATGGACGACTCGCTTCCCTGACCCTCAAGGCTGTCTCGATCGATCAACCGCCGGATGGCGCGCACGGGCCCGTGCCGGGGCGCTCCCGTGAGCCTCGCCGGACCCTCCCAGCAGTGAAGAACGGAACGGCCGATCCCGCCAGTCGCGTGCGGCTAATCCGCCAGCTCGTCCTCGCGGCGCCGTCCGGGGCGGCCGTCCTCGGGGCGCAGCTGGAAGAACAGGGTGGCGCCGAACATCGCCAGCAGGCCGACGCAGACGTAGGTGGTCTGGAAGGCGGCGAGCAGCGAGTCGCCCTGGGCCGCGCCGTCCTCGCTGAAGCCGTTGAGCAGGGCGGCGCCGATGCCCACGCCGAGGCTCATCGACAATTGGACCACCACCGAGAGCAGGCTGTTGCCGCTGCTGGCGTCGCGGGTGGGCAGGTCGATCAGGGCGACGGCATTCATCGCCGAGAACTGCAGGGAGTTCACCGCGCCGATCAGCCCCAAGTGGAGGAGCAAGAGCGCATAGGGGGTGCCGCCGTCGACCAGCGCCAGGCTGGCCAGCAGGGCACCGATCAGCAGGGTGTTGCCGACCAGCACCCGGCGGTAGCCGAGGCGGTCGATCAGCCGGGGCGCCAGCGGCTTCATGGCCATCGAACTCAGCGCCACGGGGATCATCGCCATCCCCGCCTTGCTCGGCGAATAGCCCAGGCCCAGTTGCAGCAGCAGCGGGGTGAGGAAGGGCAGGGCACCGCTGCCCAGGCGGGTGAACAGGTTGCCGAGCACGCCGATGGCGAAGCTGTGGGTACGGAACAGCCCGGGCGAGAACAGCGGCTCGTCGGCGGAGGTGGCGCGCAGCCAGTAGGCGGCCAGGCAGGCCAGGCCGGCGAGCAGCAGCAGCACGACCCGGGCGTGGGGCAGGCGCAGTTCGCCGAGGCCTTCCAGGGCGATGCTGATCAGCAGCATGGCGGCGCCGAACAGCAGAAAGCCCGGGGTGTCGAAGCGCGTCCGCTGCAGCCCGCGCAGGTCGGGCATCAGGCGCACGGCGATCAGGCAGCCGAGCAGGCCGACCGGCAGGTTGAGCAGGAAGATCCAGTGCCAGCTGGCGTACTCCACCAGCCAGCCGCCCAGCGGCGGGCCGAGCAGCGGGCCGAGCAGCGCGGGCATGGTGACGAAGCCGAGCACCCGCACCAGCTCCGTGCGCGGATAGGCGCGCAGCACCACCAACCGCCCCACCGGCATCATCAGCGCGCCGCCGAAGCCCTGCAGCACGCGTGCCGCGACCAGTTGCAGCAGCGAGTCGGAGAGCGCGCAGAGCAGCGAGCCGAAGGTGAACAGCAGGATCGAGCCGAGGAACACCCGGCGGGTGCCGAAGCGGTCGGAGATCCACCCGGAGGCCGGCATCAGCACCGCCACGCTGAGCATGTAGGCGATCACCACCGACTGCATGCGCAGCGGGTCCTCGGCCAGGTCGCGGGCCATCGCCGGCAGGGCGGTGTTGAGGATGGTGCCGTCGAGCATCGGCATGAACTGGGCAGTGGCGATGAGCCAGGGCAGCAGGCGGGCGGTGCGGGGAGAGAGCGGCAAGGCAGTGGGCATGGGGTGTCCTGGCTGGAATGCCCGTGCAGTGTAGGGCCTGGCGGCGAAGATTTCCCCGGCGCGTTGCCCCGCGGCGGACGGCGCGGGCGGCGACCCGCTCCGCCTTGTGCAACCGGCGATGCTCTTCTATGACTTGAAGACCCGCCTCTGCGGGTTTGTCCGAAGAGGAAAGGAGATCAGCGATGCGCCATCTCGCCCTGCCCGTCCTTCTGCTGGCGTTCGCCGGCGTCCTGCCGGCGGTCGCCGGCGAGTGGCCCTCCGGGGCCCGCGAAGCGTTCGTCCGCGACTGTCTGGTCAACGCCAAGGCCCGCCACAAGGAAGGTCCGGCGCGGCATTACTGCGAGTGTTCGGCGGACCGGGTCGCCGCCGAGTTCAGCAGCGCCGAGCTGCTCCATCTGCAGGGCTCGGACGACCAGGTTCCGGCGCCGATGCAGGAGCGTCTGCTCGGCGCGTCCAGCCAGTGCCTGTCGCAGCTCAACCGGCCGTGAGGCCGGAGGGGCCTTCGGGGCGCTGCCCGCCTTGAGGCTGGCGGCCGACGCGGAGTGCGTCGCGCGTGCCGTCGGGCAGGCCGCGGCGCGCGAGACGGCGCTCGACCTGCTCAAGTGGCTGGCGCTCGCGAGCATGCTGCTCGACCATCTGCGCAATGTCTGGCCCGCGCAGATCTGGCTGTACGTGCCGGGGCGCCTGGCGTTTCCCTTCTTCTGCCTGATCCTTGCCGCCAACCTGGCCAGGCCCCGCCCCGAGCCGCTGCGCAGGCTCGCCCTGGCGCGCTATTTCGGTTGGTTGCTGGCCTTCGCCCTGCTCTCGGAATGGCCCTACCGGCTGCTGGTCGAGCAGCCGATCAGCGTCAACGTGCTGCCGACCCTGGCGCTCGGCCTGCTGCTGGCCAATGCCGTGCGCCCGTGCCCGCCGCCGGAGCGCCTGCTCGGCCTCGTCGCGCTGGCGCTGGCCTTCGCGTTGCACGCGCAGCTGATGTTCGGCATCGGCGGTGTGCTCCTGCCGGCGGCGTTCCTGCTCGCCCTGCGCCGCCCGTCTTGGGGCTGGCTGCCGGCGGGCGTGACCTTGATGGCCAACTACTGGACGGCGCTGTACGTCGAGGCGCTGCTCGGGCGGCTCTTCGCCCAGGCGGTGCTCCTCGCCTGCTTTCTCGCCGCGCCCCTGGGACTCGCCCTGCTGCGCCACCCGCCCGGCTTTCCGGTACCGCCGCTGCGGCGCTGGGTGTATGCCGTCTATCCGCTGCATTTCCTGCTGCTCCACGGCCTGCGCGAGTGGCTGGGTTAATCGAGTGAGTCGTCAACTAGTTGCAGCGTTTTTCAGGAAAAAAACAGCGGCTTATTGAATAGTGGGCTTCACTGGCCGAGACACTGCGACAGCAAATAAGCGACAGCTTCTTGAAAGGGCTCTGAAAGCTTCCCGTGATAGTTTTTCGACAAAGCACACGCGATAGAAAGAGTTCAGTCTTTCCATGTGTACTTTCAAGTCGCTATTGCCAATAGCGGGTCACGAATAAAAACAATGGGTATCTCTATGTGCCAGACGCATTGCACCAAAACGCCTCTTCCCTCATAGCGCTGTACTTGCTCGAGCGGGTACCCCGTCGAGCGGCGGCCGATCATTTTCCGAAACTCGGCTTATGTGTGCCGGTCTGCGCCTTTATTGAATGGCAATGGTCGTCGATCAGGCATGTGCCATGCATTTCTGGAATCTGAAAATGGCTGCGTCTCGATAAATCGAATGCCTTGCAAGTTGGTAACGAGGAAAGCCATGACTAGTCTCAGTCCACCGAAAGACTCGCTAGAATATCAAACGATGAGGAAGCTGGGCTTTCGCCTGATTCCCTTCCTGGTACTTTGCTATTTCATCGCCTATGTGGATCGCGTCAATATCGGTTTCGCCGCGCTGACCATGAACGAAGATCTTGGCCTGAGCGCCTCGGTATTCGGTTTCGGAAGCAGCCTGTTCTTTGTGGCTTATGTCTTGTTTGAAATGCCAAGCAACATAGCCATGGAGCGATTCGGCGCCCGGCGCTGGATTGCCCGCATCATGATTACCTGGGGCATCGTTGGCTTCTTGTCCGCCTTCGTCGTCGGGCCTATTTCCTTTTCGGTGTCCAGATTCCTGCTGGGCGCCGCCGAGGCGGGCTTTTTCCCTGGGGTGATCCTGTATCTGACCCAGTGGTTTCCGAAGGCTTACCTGGCCAGGATCATTGCGTTCTTCATGGTCGCGATCCCGCTTTCGAGTTTCTTCGGGTCCCCGCTGTCGGCACTCCTGCTGAAACTTGACGGTTTCTGGCAATTCCAAGGATGGCAGTGGCTATTGATGCTGGAAGCTGTGCCGGCCATCGTGCTGGGCTTATTGGCACTGGTCTGCCTGCCCAGCAAGCCGTCCGAAGCCAAATGGCTTGCCGCCGAACAAAAAGAGTGGCTGGAAGCACGGCTCAAGAAGGAGGCGATCGAGCGCCAGGAGCAGGCGCAAGAGGGGAAACATACTCATGGCGGCAAGATCAGGGCGGTTCTGACGAACAAGTATGTGTGGCTGCTCGCCCTCGTGTATATGGGCAGTTCCGCAACCAGCAATACGCTTTCCTTGTGGATGCCGCAGATCCTCAAGTCGTTCGAACTCACCAATACGCAGGCCGGCTTGCTCAATATGATCCCGTTCGGGATTGCCGCCGCGTTCATGATCTTCTGGGGGATTCGTACCGATAAAAGCGGCGAGCGCGTGTTGAACACGGCGCTGCCGTTGGCGCTGACCTCGATCAGTTTCGCGGCAACGCTGCTGACCGGCTCGTTGGTCGTCACGCTGATTCTGCTGACGCTGGTGTTGATGGGCAATTACGCCATTAAAGGTCCGTTCTGGTCGCTGACTTCTGAAACGCTTTCGCCGGCCTCGTCTGCCGCGGGGATTGCCGCAATCAATACGCTTGCCCATCTGGGTACCGGCGGCATGAGTGCGCTGATCGGCTACTTGAAACATGAAACCGGAAGTTTCCCGATGGCCCTGCTGCCGCTTTGCGCACTCACCGCCATCGGTTGCATGCTGGTTCTGTTTATCGGCTACCGCAATACCAGGATGAACAGTGCGAGGCCCCTGGCGAACTGAGCCAGGCCGATCGCGGCGTTGCTCCGGGGGGCTTCAGGGATTGTCGCCCCCCATTCTTCGGTCCGGCATCGGCAAGCGCTCCACCCGCTAGATATATCCGCGCGAAAAACGCTCAAGGACAGTGTTTCAGGTATGGATTCCGACCGCTTCTGTATGAACGCCAGCCCTGCACCGGGCGCCGCCGGGTCGAGCCGGCGGCCTCGGTCTTCCCCCATCTGCTCCATCCCCGTCGTTGCCCGTCCCTGTATCCTGTGCCTGCCGGCATCCGGCCATGCTCCTGCCCGGCCGAGCGCCCGCGCCTGACCCGTACCGGAGGAGATCCTCATGGCCCCATCGATCCTTCGCGCCCTGCTGGCGACCGCCACGCTGTCGTTGTGCAGCGCTCAGGCCGCCGAGCCCGGACCGCCGCAGTGCATCGTCCCCGCGGCGATCGGCGGCGGCTTCGACCAGCTCTGCAAGCTGACGCGCCAGGCACTGCGGGAGGCCGGGCTGACCCGCCAGCCGATGGATATCGCCTACATGCCGGGCGGGGTCGGCGCGGTGGCCTACAACACCGTCGTCGCCCAGCGGCCGGCCGAGCCCGGCACCCTGGTGGCCTTCTCCAGCGGCTCGCTGCTCAACCTCGCCCTCGGCAAGTTCGGCCGCTTCGACGAAACCGCAGTGCGCTGGCTGGCGATGATCGGCACCAGCTACGGCGCCCTGGCGGTGCGCGCCGATTCGCCCTACCGGACCCTCGACGACCTGCTCGCGGCGCTTCGCAAGGACCCGGACTCGGTGGTCGTCGGCTCGGGCGGCACCGTCGGCAGCCAGGACTGGATGCAGCTCGCCCTGCTCGTCCGGCAGGCCGGCATCGATCCGCACGAGCTGCATTACATCGCTCTGGAGGGCGGCGGGGAAATCGCCACGGCACTGGCGGCCGGTCATGTACAGGTGGCCAGCACGGACATTTCCAACGCCATGCCGCACCTCAACAGCGGCGCCGTCCGCCTGCTCGCGGTGTTCGCCGAACGGCGTCTGGACGAGCCGGCGATGGCGGCCATCCCGACTGCCCGCGAGCAGGGCTACGACGTGGTCTGGCCGGTACTGCGCGGCTTCTACATGGGGCCGCAGGTGAGCGACGCCGATTACGCCTGGTGGAAGGAGGCCTTCGACCGGCTGCTTGCCTCCGAGGACTTTGCCCGCCTGCGCCAGCGCTATGGGCTGCTGCCCTTCGCGCTGACCGGCCCGGCGCTGGAGGCCCATGTGCACCGGGAGGTCGCCCGCTACCGGGACATGGCCCGGGACTTCGGCCTGACCCGCTGAGCCGGCCTCGCCCTCCGGCCCCGGCCGGGCCGATGCCCTCACGCCGCGCCGCGCAGCCGGGCGATGCGCGCGTCCTTCTCCTCCCACAGGCGCGACACCCAGTCCTGCACGTACTGGCGAAATTGCGCATCGTCCTGGTAGTCGCCCTGCCAGAGGCGCGGGTCCAGTTCGCGGGTCTGGATGTCGACGATCACCCGCGCCACCTGGCCGCTGATCAGCAGCCAGAAGCCGGGAATGCGCCGGCCGGGATAGACCAGGGTGACGTCCAGCAGCGCGTCCAGCCGGGGGCCGAGGCTGGCGAGGGCGAAGGCCACGCCGCCGGCCTTGGGGCGCAGCAGGTAGCGGTAGGGCGAGGCCTGCTGGGCGTGTTTGAGCGGCGTGAAGCGGGTGCCCTCGAGGTAGTTGACCAGCGTCACCGGGATGTCGCGAAAGCGCGCGCAGGCGCGCCGGGTGATCTCCAGGTCCTCGCCGCGCTTCTCCGGATGGCGTTCCAGGTAGGCCTTGGCGTGGCGCTTCATGAAGGGGTAGTCGAGGGCCCAGAAGGCCAGCCCCAGGAGGGGGATCCAGATCAGCTCCTGCTTGAGGAAGAACTTGAAGAAGGGCACCCGGCCGCTGAAGGCTTCCAGCAGCGCGGGGATGTCCACCCAGCTCTGGTGGTTGCACACCAGCAGGTAGGAGCGGTCGCGGCGCAGCCCGGCGCTGCCGCGGATGTCCCAGACGGTGGGAAGGAGCCTGGCGAAGATCCGCTTGCCGATCGTCACCCAGTGCTCGGCGCACCACATCACGCCGCGCCCGCAGGCGGCTCGCAGGCGGCGGCCGGGCAGCAGCAGCCGGAGCAGGGCGAGCAAGAGCAGAGGGACGATCATCAGCAGGGTGTCGATCAGCAGCAGGAGGAGGACGCCGAGGGCGGTGAGCAGTGGACGCATGGGGAATCCCGGTCAAAGAGGCAGGGCATCTTGACTGCTCCCCTCCCAGAGAAGGAAGGAGATTCCCAATTCAACGAGAACAGGACAGCGGTACTTGACCGATGCCACTTACATTCTCTCCAAGGGCTAACACCGCCAGCCCGGCGGCTTTGATGTTGAGCGCGGCATTCACGTCGCGGTCATGCTCGGTTCCGCACTCCGGGCAGGTCCAGGAGCGGACCGACAGGGGCATGGACGCGACTGTGTACCCGCAACGCGAGCAGCGCTTGGAACTGGGATACCAGCGGTCGATCCCGACTACCTGCCTCCCGGCCCAGCCGCCCTTGTATTCCAGCTGGCGAACGAGTTCGCCCCAGCCGGCATCGGCGCTGGCTTTGCTCAGCTTCGGGTTGCGGATCAGGTTCTTCACGGCGAGGGATTCGACGCAGACCACTTGGTTCTCGTTGATCAGTCTGCGGGACAGCTTGTGCAAGCGGTCCATCCGGCAATCGGCGATCTTGGCGTGAATACGGGCCACCTTCAGCCGGGCCTTGGCGCGGTTCTTCGAGCCGAGCTTCTTCCGGCTCAGCCGGCGCTGTGCCAGGGCCAGACGGGCGGCGTATTGGGCCGTGTGGCGGGGATTGCCGATTCGTTCGCCCTCGCTGGTGACGAACAGGTCTTTCAGGCCCAGGTCGATGCCGATCGTTTTC
>Ga0209575_10000112_pt1 | contig 90333 bp, 66 predicted proteins | sample Medcelwee11metaG_FD_187172 | JGI IMG/M metagenome (GOLD analysis project Ga0209575, IMG submission 187172) | Freshwater pond sediment microbial communities from the University of Edinburgh, under environmental carbon perturbations - Medium... | ecosystem: Environmental > Aquatic > Freshwater >... | reverse complement strand
TATAAAACGCTTGTGGAGTCGTTCTGGCGGGGGTATCAAGAGTAATCTTGATGTCTAGTTAAGAGGCAATCTGAAAGAAGCAAGAATCTCCCGTTATAGCCTTCGGCTATAACGGTGAGAGTGTCAACAATCACAATTCCTTTTGATTAGGATTTATTGGAAAAGCACTTTTATTCTCTTCCTCATCTCTACAATAGAAAGTCTTGGCCAATAGTAAAAAAATTTTGATCACAAAAAGTTGTTTAGCGGGAGGGGTAAGCAAATGTGGAAATATCCAGGGCGACTTTATCAATTGATCATTTATTTGGCCACAATTTTATCATTAGTGACCCTCAATACTAGTTGTCGTCGGCAATCATCCCCCACTTTATCTCTGGCCACCACTTACCAAAATGATAGTGAGAAAATTACCCTGATTAGTAATTCTACAGATCAATCTCAGCGACCATCCCTATTAGTCAGTCAAAATGATGACTGATATTACGGAACGGAAGTTAGCAGAAGAAAAAATCCAAGCCTTGGCAGAACGTTTACAAGTGGTGATTGAAACAGTAGATGAAGGTCTTACCCTTAGCAATGAATATGGCTACTTTGAAATTTTCAATTCTAAAATGGTAGAAATTACTGGTTATACAAAAGATGAGGCAAATAATTTACCGACTCAATTATTACTGGCACAAGCCAGATCAGGGGAAATACACCCCACCCAAATAGACTTTTTAAGTTTACTTTACCCTAATATTCAGAGCCGCTTGCAAGCGATCGCTGGTGTATCTAAACTGCTACAAAATGGCCGGGTGCAAAATGTGGAAACTCGTATTGTGGCAAAAGATGGTACTGTCAAAACTTTGTTAATTTCTTCTGCCCTAATTATGGATTTGGAAACGAATAAATATTGGTTTTTGAGTGCTTATCGGGATATTTCTGAGAGAATGCGAGCAATTGATGCTTTAAGAAATTCCGAAGCTCAATACCGGGTATTAGTGGAACAAATGCCGGAGGCTACCTATAAAATTTTAATAGACGGTAGTAAGAGTCTGTATATTAGTCCGCAAATAGAAGAGATGACCGGCTATTCCCAGGGTGAATGGATGAAACGGGCTAATTTGTGGTATGAAATGATGCCCATAGAGGATTGTATTAGGGTAAAGGCTGAAATAGCAGAAAGTCTGAAAAATCAAGATGAATTTTTAGTAGTAGAATATCGCCTCTGCCATCGCCAAGGCAATATATTATGGATTCGGGATCAAATAGCTATTGTCACTGATGAAGATAATCAGCCTTTATTCTTACAAGGGGTAATGTTAAATATTAGTGACAGTAAGGCAACGGAAGAACTATTAAGCGAACAAAAACATTTTATTCAAAAAATTGCCGATGCCAGTCCGAGTATTTTATATCTCTATGATTTAAAACAAAAATCTATTATTTATATGAATCGTTCTATTGGTAAGATGTTGGGTTACAGCACGGCAGAAATCGAACGATTAGGCGATGACTGCCTGAATACTTTAATTCACCCAGAAGACCTGAGTAAAATGCCTATCCATCGGCAATCTTTTGATATGGCTAATGATGGCGATATTGCCAGCTTTGAATATCGGGTGAAATCTGCTAATGGCGAATGGCGTTGGTTAATAAGTCGGGATACTATATTCACCAGAGGGAGCGATCGCCAACCTTTACAGATATTAGGAACCATGGCTGATATTAGTCAACTGATCAAATGCTCTATCAGGCTAAGGCGGAAGGGCGTGATCGGGTGGTGGCAATGGAGAAAAGTGAGGTTTCTTAGTAGTTTGATTTAGGTAATGGGGAATAGGTAATAGGGAATATATGGGATGAAACCCTAAACTAGTAGGGGCAATTCATGAATTGCCCGACGGTCGGGTTAACCAGAGAGAAATGCCTACCATTGTTTTTAATATTTTACCAAAATATGAATATCACCTATTATTTTATTATTTTTCTATGGAAAAATCTGACGTAACATACGCATAACCTGCATAACCAAAGTAGGAATAATTCATGAATTATTCCTACTGTTATCAATGGGATTAAGTCGTATATTCCGCATTAATTTTTACATAATCATAACTCAGATCACAGCCCCAAGCCTTACCAATACCAGGACCATTACCAATACTTACCTGAATTAATACGGTATCATTCTGTAAATATTCTCCCGCTGCCTTTGCTACTAAATAGGCATTAGCGGCAGACCGATCAAATTCTAAGGGTTGACCATTCGCCATTAATAAAAAATCACCTAATTTGATTTGTAAATTATTTTGATCAAATTGCACCCCTGCCCGCCCAGCAGCTCCAGCAATTCTGCCCCAGTTAGGATCTCTGCCGAAAATAGCAGATTTCACTAAAGATGAGCCAGCTATCGTCCGAGCAATTTTATTAGCAGCCGTTTCATCTGCTGCCCCAGTTACTTGTACTTCGACTAAACAGGTTGCCCCTTCCCCATCACGGGCGATCGCCTTCGCTAAATAAATACAAACTTCTGTTAACATCGCTTCTAATTTCTCTGCCTCTGGGCCCATCTCTGTAATAGCAGTAGTGCGAGATGCACCATTGGCTAAGGCAAATAAACTATCATTCGTACTCGTATCACCATCTACTGTAATTTGATTAAAACTACGATTGGCTGCCCGACTTAACATTTGTTGCCACAATTGAGGCGAAACCGCAGCGTCACAGGTAACAAAACCTAACATAGTTGCCATATTCGGGTGAATCATCCCCGCCCCTTTTGACATACCACCCATCCGCACCGGGCGATCGCCCAACATCATTTCTAAAGCAATTGATTTTGGTACCGTATCCGTCGTCATAATTGATCTAGCTGCCTGATCACCGCCATCAGACGAGAGGGCTTCTACCACTTTGGGAATCCCAGCTTTTAAAATATCCATTTTAATACGTTGTCCGATTACGCCAGTTGATGCTAATAAAATTGCATCTGGGCTAGTATTTAATACCTGGGCTAAAACTTCCGCCGATTCCACCGCATCTAACCAACCCTGTTCCCCTGTGGCAGCATTAGCCTGTCCTGAATTACACAGAATCGCCTTAGCGATCGCTTTGCTTTCCAATCGTTGGCGACAATAATCCACACAAGCCGCCCGCACCTGACTAGTAGTAAAAACTCCCGCTGCGATCGCTTCCACATCAGAGACGATTAAAGCCAAATCTGGTGAACCAGAAGGTTTTAAACCAGCCGTAATACCTGCCGCCCGATAACCAAGGGGAGCTGTGACTCCTCCAGAAATTACTTGCCAATTAGTCATAATTATCCTCTATAACTTAGTTAAGCAGGCATTATAACAATTTCTGTGACTCGCTAATTAGTTGTATGTAATACATATTTGATAATTTTCTAGCCCGCTTGTCAGTACAAGTAATAAACCCAGTAAGATTACTAGTAATAGTTGATTTTTATAAAAATTTTATATTGATCCTCCATCATTTTGTGGTAGGCTATGAAAAATCTAAACAAAACTTTGGGGCTGTAGCTCAGAAGGATAGAGCGAGCGCCTCCTGAATATCGGGCACCAGGCAGGGAAACCGCCTGTGTGAATGTGGTCAAACTCAAGGAAGCCTAAGTCAAAGTCAGTTTAGTTGTATTAATAACTAGATGTGATAAAGATACGGTAATCTTGAGCCAAGCTCTCATCTGTATGGATGGGAGAAGGTGCAGAGACTGGTTTTTTAGGTATTTTGCCTAAAAACATACGGCCACCACCTACAGGTATTTTTTACCCATGGTGAAGGAATAGTCCAGAGAGTGGGGAAACTCACACCAATCTGAAGCGCTAGGCCGCCAGTTCGACTCTGGCCAGTCCCGTTCAATTATCAATATTCTGTGTCATGGGAATATTCCTGAGAATTATCATGACGGTGTGCGGGGTAATAATCCTGAAGGGTGCTTGTTTGTATTGAAAAAAATTTGATTAATGTTACTGCTTCGTGTAACAATGCACTGGGATTTTGGGCAGAATATGTTATTACCAATAGTCAATCGCCCAGTTAAACGGGGATTATCAAGTTTTCACTGGGGGCGATTTTTAGTAGGAGTATCAATAGTGTGTTGGCTAAATTATCAGCAGGTGTCAGCACATTTAACTAATCCGCAGGCTGTCTTAGTATTAGGTGGGGCAACGGAGCGGGAATTTTTTGCGGCTAATTTTGCCAAGGAACATCCTGAATTAGAAGTATGGGTGTCTTCTGGTAGTAATCCTGAATATGCTCAATGGGTTTTTCTCCAATCGGGGATCGATCCTGATAAGTTGCATTTGGATTATGATGCGGTGGATACGGTAACAAATTTTACTACTGTTGTAGATAAGTTAAAGCGGTCGGGGATTAATAATATTTATTTGATTACTTCTGATGATCACATGAGGCGGGCTGAGGTGATTGGAAATATTGTTTTGGGTAGTCGGGGTATTACTTTTCAGACCTTGCCTGTACCTTCCGGGCGATCGCCCGAACCGTTTGAGAAGGTGATTCGGGATGGTTTACGGTCAGTATTATGGTTAACTACTGGTTTCACTGGGGCCAAATTTTAATGGGAAAAGTATTGAGAAACCCGGTTTTTTGAAAAAACCGGGTTTCTCTGGAAAAGTGTTATAGTGAAATATAATTTTTTGTAAATTTTCCCATTGTTAATTATATTAATTATTTATTATTTATGACAAATTCCGACCAACCTGTTGATACTGCTACAGAATCAGCAACCCAATTAGATATTTCTACAGATAATGAAAAGCAGATAACAGAGCTAAATAATAATCCCATACCCGCAGAGCCTAGTTTACTATCGCAAGAATGGGGCGTATTTGCTTCCACTTTTGTGACAATTCTCTTAGCAGAAATCGGCGATAAAACTCAGTTAACCACATTATTAATGACGGCAGAATCACAAAACCCTGTAATAGTTTTTTTAGGGGCAGGTTCCGCTTTAATCCTGACTAGTTTATTAGGGGTATTAGTTGGTAAATTTTTAGCTTCCCGTCTATCACCTAAAACCGTCGAAACCGCTGCCGGTATATTATTAATACTGATTTCCCTTACCTTAGTTTGGGATGTGATACCCCATTAAGGGCAACATTCTTAGCAATATTCTCAAGACAATATACAAATCAATTAATTACAAATTAATCAAACAAAAATTATGGATTGGCAATTATTAGGATTAAGTTTCGTGGCGGTTTTTTTATCAGAATTAGGTGATAAAAGTCAATTAGCTGCGATCGCCCTGGGTGGTTCATCTAAATTTCCTCGTGCCGTATTCCTAGGAACAGCGGGAGCCTTATTATTAACAACTTTATTAGGAGTATTAGTGGGGCAAGGTATGGCGGAATTTTTACCCACGAGAATAGTCAAAATATTAGCTGCTATTGGTTTTGCTGTATTAGGAATAAAACTATTATGGCCGGGACAAGAAGCAGAAGATAGCTAATCCCTCTCTATATTTTTTAAATCATTTTTAAACCAACCCTTTTTCCAGAAAAGATAAATTTGTACAGCACTGGTAATGATCATTACTGATAAACACAAGGGATAACCAAAATACCATTCTAATTCTGGCATATTAAAAGGGGATTTTTCTGTGTCAAAATTCATGCCATAAATACCAGCTAAGAAAGTTAAAGGAATAAAAATACTAGAAATTACGGTCAATGTTTTCATTACCTGATTCATTTTATTACTAACCGAAGAAAGGTAAATATCCATGAGACCGGCAGCTACTTCTCGATAGGTATCAACCATATCCCGCAATTGAATAGTGTGATCATAACAATCCCTTAAATAAATCCGCACCTCTTGGCTAATTAAATTATTATCATCCCGGATTAGAATATTTAATGCGTCTCGATGCGACCAAACAGCCCGACGCAGGGTTAATAACTCCCGTCGTAACTCGTAAATTTTTTTCAAAGTTTTCGGTGTCGGTTCAAATACCACCTCATCTTCCAAATCATCGATCATTTCGCCGTATTGTTCTAATACTGGGAAAAATTCATCAATAATCGTATCAATCAAGGCATAAGCTAAATAGTCAACCCCTTCACCTCTAATAATACCTTTATTATAACGAATTCGATCTCTGACCGGCTCAAAACAATCATAATCAGGTTCTTCCTGAATAGTTAATAAATAATTTTTACCGATCACTAAACTAACTTGTTCTTTATGCAGGGAACCATCATCAGGATAAATCATTACCATCCAAGCCACCATTAATAATTGCTCTTTATAGTCAACTACCTTGGGACGTTGAGGCACATTAACAATATCCTCCACCGCAATGGGATGTAATTTATAAATGTCGATTAATTTATCCCAAGTATGTTGATTTCCTAACCCTTGTATATCTACCCAAGAAACCGATTGAGTATCTAAATAAGGGCGACATTCTTCTGGATCGCTAATAGTTAAGCGGGTGGCATTTTCTCTATTATAGTCAATTAAAATAATATTAGGGTCCGGGGCATTAGGCTCTAAATCTAATGTGCCGGGGGCTTCACCTGGCTCATCATAATAATAATCAATAAATGATTCTTCCTCGTCATCATTATTGGGTGGAATATTAAAATTAGGGGATGGTATTTTTAAAGAGTGTGCCATGGGGAATATTACTTAAATAATAGGTTTTAATAGGATTAAAATCAAGTTAAATTTGAGTTAAATTTATCTATTTACGATACGAGGGGCAATTGATTAACTGCCCCTCGTATTATAGAAGATATTGACAATACTGGTTAAATTGCCAGATTATTATTAGTGACTAAGATGCACACCGGCAACTAATGGGTCATATTCCTGTACTTGAATAGACACAGGTTCTGCTTGCCAAATTTCTTTGACATAACCTCGAATCGTCCGGTCAGAGGAGAATTTACCCATACGCAGACCGTTGTAAATAGACATTTTCACCCATTTTTCTTCATCAGCAAAAGCCTGACTGACTTCTTCCTGACAACGAATATAATTGGCATAATCTGCTAATAACATAAACGGATCATCATAAAGTAAATTATCAACCAAGGGTTGGAATAAACCAGGATGATCAACGCTGAAATAATCTTCTGCTATTAGATCTATTACTTCTTTTAGGTCAGGACAGTTATTGTAATATTCACGGGGTTGATAACCTTTTGCCTTTAAGTCTGCTACTTCCTGAGCATTTAAACCAAAGAGGAAAAAGTTTTCGGCTCCTACTTCTTCCCGGATTTCAATATTAGCACCATCTAAAGTACCAATAGTCATCGCTCCATTCATGGCAAATTTCATATTACCTGTACCAGAGGCTTCCATACCCGCAGTGGAAATTTGTTCTGATAAATCGGCGGCTGGATATATTAACTGTGCTAAAGAAGTATTAAAGTTAGCTAAGAATACCACTTTAATTCGCCCATGTACATCAGGATCATTATTTACCAGATTAGCAACGGAGTTGATTAATTTAATAATCAATTTCGCCATGAAATAACCGGGAGCTGCTTTACCACCAAAAATAAAGGTACGGGGTAAAACATTGGTACTAGGATTTTTCTTAATCCGGTTATACAGGGAAATAATATTTAATACGTCTAAATGTTGTCGCTTGTATTCGTGGATCCGCTTCACCTGAATATCAAAGAGAGATTTCGGATCAACTTCAATCCGATTGTGTTTCCAAATATAATCAGCTAATTTCTGTTTATTTTGTCGCTTAATCGCTAACCATTTTGCTTGGAATTTCGGATCATCAATTTTATTCTCTAACGTTTTCAACAGGTCTAAATTCGTTAACCAAGCATCTCCCCCTAACTGTTGATTATAAAATTGGGATAAACTAGGATTACTCATTAATATCCAGCGGCGGGGAGTCACACCATTAGTTTGATTGAAAAACTTTTCCGGGAATAGTTTATAAAAATCCTTCAGCACACCTTCTTTTAATAGCTCACTATGTAAAGCTGCTACCCCATTAATTGCATGGGAACCAACAGAGGCTAAATGTGCCATTCTCACTTTCTTTTCCCCACCTTCCTCAATAATCGATAACCGAGAAATTAAGTCATGATCCTTCGGATACCAGGTTTTCACCTGAGTTAAAAAGCGATTATTGATTTCATAAATAATCTCTAAATGGCGGGGTAATAGTTTTTCAAAGAGACTGAGAGACCATTTTTCTAGGGCTTCTGGTAATAAGGTATGATTGGTATAAGCAAAGGTTTTCTGCGTAATATACCAAGCCTGATCCCAATCCATCGCCCGCTCATCAATCAGTAACCGCATCATTTCTGGAATAGCGATCGCCGGGTGAGTGTCATTTAACTGAATAGCAGCCTTTTCATGTAAATTATCCAAACTAGGATAACGATATAAATGCACCCGTAAAATATCATGCAAAGCGCAGGCGACGAAAAAGTATTGTTGTTTCAGACGTAACTCTTTTCCTTGGGGCGTATTATCATTAGGGTAAAGCACCTTGGAAATAGTTTCCGAACTCATTTTTTCCTCTACCGCCCCGTCATAATTACCGGCGTTAAATTCTTCAAATTTGAAGTCAATACTGGCTTCTGCTTTCCATAAACGCAGGGGATTGACTGTATTAACTTTATAACCTGGTACGGGGGTGTCATAGGGTACACCGACGACAGTATGTTGAGGAATCCAGGCTACCCGATAATGACCTTTTTCATCGTGATAACCTTCCGTATGACCGCCGAATTTTACTTCCACTTCTTCTGATGGCCGGGCAATTTCCCAGGGATTACCAAACCTTAACCATTTATCAGGAATTTCTGCTTGCCAACCATCTTGAATATTCTGGGTGAAAATACCAAATTCGTAACGGATGCCATGTCCCATGGCTGGTATTTCTAAGGTGGCTAAAGAATCGAGGAAACAAGCCGCTAACCGACCTAAACCGCCATTACCTAAACCGGGATCGTCTTCCTGTTCCAATAGTTCATCTAAGTTCAAACCGGCTTCTGCCATAGCTTCCCGCACCTGTTCATAAATACCCAGGTTAATTAAACTATTACCTAAATGTCTGCCCATCAAAAATTCAGCCGATAGGTAATAGACAACTTTTACATCCTTTTTTAAATAGGTGCGTACAGTGTCCAAAAACCGTCGTAGCAAGCGATCGCGCATCGTATAAGCCAAGGCCCGATAAAAATCAGCCGGCTTGGCGATTTCATCATAAGCACCCTGTAAATAAAATAGATTATCGGCAAAGGCCCTTTGAATTGCCTCCACACTCATACCGGTGCGATCGTCTTCTACCCGCACTTGCTCGTTATGGGGTGGATCAATAGCTTGGGTCATATTCCTCCTAATTGTTTCTTTAAAAATAGACTATTTGATTTTAGATAGTTCTAAAAATCAAGCTGTTTCAGTACAATTTTTCACTCTTAACATAAAGAATTTGTTTTGACTTGTACCTAATGACACAGTTTTCCAGATTAACATTATTTCTTTTGATTTTCAGTGGACATTCTTTATAAAATTAGGCCCGTTGATCCTAATATTTGATCCTGATATTTGATTCTCAAATTAAGAATGAAATAAAAAAATATGACAATCCTCTAAGGTTGTCATATATCAAATCAATAACTAAAGAGATGCCAATAGGCTTAACTTGTATTCATCTCGTTAACTTCTATTAAATTAAATTGACAAAGATTTATTGATTATTGCATCGACGTTGCCATTCAGCGGAAGGAACCTGGCGAGTAATTTGATTTAAATCAATACTACTATTGTAAATAGTTGCACCATCCCAGAGTTTTGCTCCCGTTAAATTAGCCCCGTCTAAACTAGCAATATCAATGATTGCCCCAGTCAAATCCGTTCTAGTTAAATTAGTTTGCCGTAAATTAGCTCCAGTCAGATTCGCATTCACAAAATTAGCAGAAGAAAAATTGGCATTTTGTAAATTGGCATTACTTAAATTTGCACAGGTAAAATGAGACCCCTCAAAATTACTATTACTCATATTAACATTCTGTAAATTTGCTTGTCTTAAACGCAAACCAGACATATTCCTATTACTTAAATCAGCTCCCATCAAGTTACATCCTTGACAACCTCTGCTTTCTCCTCGTAAAAATACGGCTGCATCTTTTGTATTAAAAAGGTGAGGCTCTTGTGCTAAAACAGGATTAAGTAATCCTAAATTAACTATGATCATCGCCCCTAAAATTGCTTTATTGTGCATCATATCCTCTGATTATAACAAAATGAAAGAAAAAATTGATTATTATCTAACTGCACCATAACACATTTTTTGAATATGCAGAGAATTGGCTAAATTTTTATTTTTTTCTATATCTAACAATTCTCAATTCTTTATACTGAGGCTAATTTATCAATTTTCCTGATACTAAAAATTAAATTCACCAGCATACGATAATTAACATATAATTTGCTATAATAATAAAGGTGATAATTTTTCTTGAATTTTAAAAAATATTGATAAGTGAATATCTATAGGTAAATAATAATTCTTTTAAATAATAAGTTTCTGTAAAATTATCAACTCTATTATCTACCGAATAAATCCTTTTGATCTTGTAACAAATTTTCCGTCATAGTTGCTAATTGTTGTAACTCAAATTCCAACTCATCTGCCCGCTGTTGACACAATCGTTTTTTATATAAAGCCTGCCGTGCCAAATCCTCCCGATCCTTCTGTAAAGCTAATTTCGCCACATTTTGCCACATTTCACTATCAAGTTTCATCTGTTTAAACTCCGGCTGAATAGCATCCCAAGCCACCCGAATATCACCCAAAGCCTGACCAATTAAAGAGGCAGACTGTTCTGTTTTCCCCCCTAATATTGCTTCCCGTAAAGGTTTAGTTAACTGATCAATATTAATATTTTGTATGGAAGGGAGAAAATCCCTGATCTGTTTACTATCACTAATTCCTGTTACACACCAAGTAGCAAAATGTTCACAATTATTAAATAATAAATTATATTCCCGCTCTCCTAACCGACTTTCTGCCCGATAAATTGTTGTATCCGCAATATAGCGAATAGCATAGGGTTTCACATATATTCTGTGTCCGTGACTAAATATTTCCAGAGATGTCCGTTCAATCATCTCCGACGGTTTGCGGTAGTGAATGACTGTACCATCACCACAATCAATGCCATGATGTTCATACACACCCGATATATTCATCAATTCTCGCATAGCGTAAATTTGATCGCCTCTTGCCATTAGCTCCTTCTCCTAATCTTTATTTCAGCCAATTTTTAATATATTCTACTAATATTTCCGCTTGACTATCCAATAAATTTTGATCAGCCCCAGCAATTAATTGTAATTGCCCTTTCGGTATTAAATTAGCATAGGTGCGACTATTATTTAATACCGTTTGATTCGCTTGTTCAGCCGCAATAATCAAAGCCGGTATTTCTATCAAAGATAAATTTTCTCCCAATAATTCATTGGCAATATCAGCCCAACGTCTTTGACATAATAACTTACTACTAGCGGGAGATAAACGCAAATTTTTTGCTAAATCTAAATATTCCTGACTACCAGCTCGATCATACAACGACCAAAATTTCAACCACCAAACAGTTACGGGTATAGGTTGACTTAAATATCTTCCCCATTTCCATTGCCACTTAATTTGTTTATTTTCTAAACCAATTGGTTCAATTAAAATTAATTTATCTATTTTTTCAGGATATTTCAAGACAAAACTCGCCGCAATCCAAGCCCCCAAACCTTCACCCAATAAAAATACCCGATCTAATTTTAAATTGCTCAAGTATTCTGATAAAAATTCTACAATCAAGTCAATACTATAATCAGATTTACCGATTAATTGGGAATCACCAAACCCTAATAAATCGGGGGCAATACAATGATAATTATTAGCTAAATCAAACATGATCGGTAACCAGACCGCACTATTATGCCAGGCTCCGTGTAAAAATATAATATTTTCTCCCTCTCCTAATTCCCGCCAAAAAACCTTTACGTGAGATAATTGGCAACGGGATATTCTCACCCTTAAATCCATCTATTTTTTTTGTTGTAATACTTAAACTAATTTTTATAGTCGTGAAATATTTTTCACCAATGCCAATATTTTTAATTTATTTTAAAAAATATTTATGTTGAAATAATTTACATGAAATTCATGCTAAAACCGTTTGACCACTGAAATAATCCTGCATCTGCCGATCATAATCATAGCTTAAATCAGTAGGCAAATTATTTTTCTCAAAGGCTTCTACTGCACTAATTTCTAAGGTATCTTGTACCTGTATTTCTCCCGTCACCTCAGCCTCGACTAATACACTAATAGAATGAATACGGGGATCCCGATCAGGTGCAGAATAAATCCCCACTAATCGGTTAATTTTCACTAACTCTAAACCAGTTTCTTCCCGCAATTCCCTTTTGACTGTAGTGGCAATATCTTCACCCCAATCCACCATCCCACCAGGTAAGGCCCAAAGTCCATTGTCCCGTCTTTTCACCAGAATAATCCGACCATCAGGTAATATTGGCACAATACTGGCCCCCGTCACCGGATGCCGAAAAATAATACCTAAAACAGTTTGTCCAAATTGCCACAGCCGACTGACAGACGGGAAAGATGCTCTCACCATAAATTTTTCAATTGTGCTTGATTTTGGCTATTCATTATGACCGATCTTTGTGGCTAGTAGTGATGGCAGAACAAATTAAAATTATTCTTCTATAAAATCTTTGGGATGTTTTTCCATAAATTGTTCAATATCGGCGATCGCCTCTTCTAACTCAGAGAGGGGAGATTGATCTAAGGAAAAATGTTCCCGTGGTTTTGGACGGGCCACAGGACGCACAGGTACAGGTGGCGGTTGTACCAAAGATTTTTCTAACTGTTGATCAATAGTTTCTGAAAATTCCTTAGCGATCGCCTGGCGTATTTCTTTCGGGTCCGATTTCGGGTTTTCCATGGGAGAATTACCTCAGTTATATTTAATTATATAAAATTAAGATTTTAAGTATTAACAATCTTCTTATTATAGGACAAATTTCCGTAAAATATTATCTGCGTTAACACAGGTATTGTTCTTAATTTTGCACAATTATTAAATCTTCCCCAGTTATTCAGAGAGCAATCCTCAATTTAATCCTATTTTGGCTGGCTACGAGTGAATGAATTAATTGCAACAGGATGAAGCACTTTCTCAATAAAACTTTGAGCAGATTTTGTATGTAATTCTAAGGAAAATAATTGACTCAGATGCAGATCAATTTTTTGTTGTCTCAGTTGCTGAATATTAATAGCATTAAGAAAATTTATCCACTCCTGCGGTTCATCTAATAAGGTGACATTTGGATCAGTTCCTAACAGGAAACCTCGCTGGGCAAAGGAACTAGCTAATATAGGTACACGATTATAAATAGTTTCAGCGAATTTCACATTCACCCCCCCCCCGGCAAATATGGGGCAGATCATCAAGTCTATTTGTGACCAAACATCTTGAATATTTGGGACAAAACCATGATTAATTATTCTCTCTGAAGGATCACAAATATTAATTGGTTGTTTCCCAAATATGTGTAGTCTAATTTCCTGTTTAGTATGGGGAAAAACGTTCTGTAAAAACCATTTTAACCCGTGAATATTGGGCCACCAATTAAAATTTCCTATAAAGCCAATATCTATAATTTCGGTTGATAGATTACTGCGACCACGGTCAAGTATGGGATAATCAAAGAGGGGATAAATAGTGGAAAGACTTAGTTGCTTATCTTGCTTTAATTGTAGTGTTAAATTGGTTAAATTATCTGATATAAATTGCTGATCATCATGGGAAACGCAAATAATATTTTTAATTTGACTAATTCCTGCCATTTCATGATTTTTCAAATGTTGATAGTCTTGTAATAATATTTGTCGTAAAATCCAGGGAGGATTAAGGCTATTAATCTGGGATAAAAATAATTGATGTTCTATATTATGGGCAATTAGAATAACTGGTATATGAGATGGTAGGTAAGGAGCTAACCAAATTAAATCCGAACCATTAATAATAATTAAATCAAATTTGTTTGTAGCTAATTTATTTTTGACAGTTTGCAAAAATTTGTTTGAATAGGTAAATATTGCTTTGGCCGGTAATTCAGAAAAAAAAGATTTAACTAGACTAGTTAATTGACGTAATTTATGTAAATGAAGATTTTGGGTAAAATAATCGCTGGTAACAACACATTCCACCTGACCATTAATTGGTGATTGTTCTAATATTTTTAATAGACTGCGTGTCACCCTGCCGGCTCCACCTTGGTGGCTCATCGGATCAATAATTGAAGGCATTAGTATATTCAATGGTTTAGTCCCCTGAAAATTGTCGTTTAGGACTGTCTTATGCACAGCTAATTTAACTGACAAAATATTTATAATAGATTAAGTATATCATAGTGGACTGATCACCTTTCAACATCCGTAATATTACGTAAATTATGAGGTTTCTAATCTCGTCCTTAATTCAATATACTCAATCAGAATTACTGAAATATTAATAAAAATCCCTCCCACTTAGATATTTGAGAGGTATTGAAAGGTGGGGAGGTTCTATATTATCAATCAATTATTAATATAACTATAGCGGTTTTCATTCTAGGTAGTAGGGGAAATTCATAAATGGTCCCTACGGTCGGTTGATCAACAGATTTTTGTATTCTAATAGACTAAAATTAGCTATACTTATGGCGAATCAGCTCATAAATTTCTAAATAATTAGCTCCTGGATTTTTCCAAGAATAATCATATTCCATTCCCTGAATAGCTAACTTAGTAAACTCTTGAGGATAAATATTATATAAACCAATCGCCCGATCCATCGCCGATTCTAAAGCCGTATTATCGGTTTGATAGAATACATAACCATTACGTTGATTAGCCGGTTTTTCTTGCTCATAATCCCGGTCAAATACCGTACTAAATAAACCACCAACCCCCCGCACAATTGGTACGGTACCATATCTTAAACCAATCATTTGAGTTAAACCACAAGGTTCATAATTACTGGGTACAACAATCATATCAGCCCCAGCATAGATTAAACGGGATAATTCCTCATTAAAACCTAGTTCTAAATGTACATCGGGATTATAGTTGAGAAAATTCTTTTCATGCCCAAACCAATTATTAATAGCTGATTCTGTACCGACTCCTAATAAGACAAATTGAGCTTCTCGTTGTAAGGCATAATAAATCGCATGATGTACTAAATGCACGCCTTTCTGATCATCTAACCGACCAATATAAGCAATAATCGGTTTATCACCATGGGCTAACCACAATCTTTCCCGTAGAGCTTTTTTATTTTTCGCCTTATCAGCAAAGGTTTTACTAGTGTAATGATGAGGAATTAAATGATCTGTTTCGGGATTCCAGACATTATAGTCAATACCATTTAAAATCCCACCAAATTTATTTTGATGGTTATAGAGAGTATCACCTAAACCATAATTTTCTGCTGTGTGACGGGCTTCCCAAGCATGATGCGGAGAAACAGTATTAACGAAATTAGAATAGACAATCCCACCCTTCATCATATTTAAAGCAAAGGGGTTAAAATTATCTTGTAAGCGATCTGGAGCAAAATAATAGGTTTCTCTGTTTAAACCCGTTGCCCATAATACTGCCGCCCCAGCTAAACCTTGATGTTTAAAATTATGAATAGTATAACAAATCCGCTGATTACCCATACCATGATATTGATACATTTCATATAACATGACTGGTACTAAACCAGTTTGCCAATCGTGACAATGAATAATATCAGGACGTTTATTAGTTTTTTGCAAAAATTCTAAGGCTGCTTTACTGAAAAAAGCAAAACGCATATTATCGTCACTACATCCGTAATAACAACCCCGATTAAAGAATGAATCATCGGAATGGGGGTCTATAAAGAAACATAAACGCCCATGTACCCAACCACAATAGACAGTGCAATGAATCGCCCCACCAAACCAAGGAACCCACAAGTCTTGATACGCCTCATGCAGTCCCCAAATTTGGTCATAACGCATACAGTCATATTTGGGCAGAATAATATCAACTCCATGACCTCGTGTTTCTAGCTCCCGACTGAGTCCATATACTACATCACCTAAGCCCCCAGCTTTAATCACAGGGGCACATTCGGAAGCAATTTGGACAATATACATTTTTCCTCTAGGCCTTGTTTTAATTATTTTATTTATGGAAAAATCATAGTTGATTCCTTGCCCCTATGCCAAATAATTGTAGGTTGGTATAGTGAATGATTAACTACAAAATATTTACAGGCAAGGAGAAAATATGGCGGATATTGTTGACATAGCGGTAGGAGCAGGTAGCTTTACTACTTTAGTAAAAGCGGTGCAAGTAGCAGATTTAGTGGCAGCTCTGAAAAGTGCTGGCCCATTCACGGTTTTTGCCCCCAATGATCAGGCTTTTGCCAATTTACCACCTGGTACGGTACAAACTTTAGTACAAAATCCTCCCCAATTAGCCCGTATTCTCAAATATCATGTGGTAGCGGGTAAGTTCACTAGGGCTGATTTAGCGAAATTAGGAGAAGTTACTTCCTTAGAAGGTTCACCGATTAAAATTAAATCTTCTGAGCAAGGTTTTCAGGTGAAAAATGCCCAAGTATTAGCAGCAGATATTGAGGCAGATAATGGCATTATTCATGTTTTAGATCGGGTGATATTAATGGGATGATCAAAATACTGTAGGGGCAATTAATGAATTGCCCCTACTCGTCTGCGAAGGTAGTGATTAACTTATTAACTATTACGGTCGTGAAACACTCACAGGAAACAATTTTCGTAAACCGGCACGCCTTTTAGATGGCGGATCATCGCTCCAATGCCATAAACTTTCATAGAAAAAGAAACCGACCCCAGCAAAACCCTCTTTTCTCACAATATCAACCTGCTTCTGAATAGTATTAATCGGTACGCCCTGATTTTTCAACCCGCTTAAAATACCAATAGCCACAGGAATATGATTTTTTGCCAGTATTACTTCTGCTCGTTGCAACTCCCAACGAAAACGATCTAAATCAGGTCGATATACTTGTAAAACTAATTCCTCAATAAAACCTTTTCTTTCCCAGGTAAACCAATCTTGTAAATAAGCTGGTAGAGCAAAATGCAGAGGATTAGGAGAAACGGAAATAATACATTTAGGTTTAACCGCTTTTACCGCATAAAATACTTTTTCCATCACTTGATTAATCTTATCAGCCCGCCAACGTACCCAAAAAGTCTCCTTGTAATCATCACTAGGTTGCAAACCCTTTAATTCTTTTTCATAGGTTTTTACTGTCAAATCATCATAACCGTATTCTGTGGGTAAACCAAAATGATCATCAAATTGAATACCATCAACATCATAATTCGAGACAATTTCCACCACTAGATCAATAATAAATTTTTGTACTTCTGGATGCAAAGGATTCAACCAGACTCTTGGTTCCACCCCTTCCATTTTGACTAATTCACCATTACTTTTTTTAGTTAACCAATCGGGATGTTGGCGGGCTAGTTCTGAATTAGCGGGAGCCATAAAGCCAAATTCAAACCAAGGAATCACTTTTAAACCTTTAGCGTGTCCTGCTTTGATAATTTCTTTTAACATATCCCTTTGTTGCAAACCTGGATTCGGGTCTATTTTCACACCAAAAGTTTTTTCTGTCACTTTACTCGGATATAAAGTGTAACCGCCTTGCCAAACCGTCGGATAAAGGGTATTAAAATTCATTGCAGCTAAACGGTCAACCGCTTGCTTAGTATTAGCACTGGAGAATAATACATCACTATCCACATTAGTTAACCACACTCCTCGAATTTCTGAGGTTTTATGTTGAATAGCAGTATTCGCTGTAACTATTGTATTCAGTGGAATAATTGACCAGAATATAGTTAGACAAAATCCTAAAACTATTAATAATATACGAGTGATTTTATCTGAGATATTACGTGAGATTTTCATAGAATATTTATATCAAGAGTCAGATGCGTTAAAAATCAGCATACTCAATTTTACTGTAATTTAAGAAATACCCATTAATTTTAGCAATCTTTTAAGTTTTTTTATATTTACTAAAATGTGTTGGCCTCTGATAGGTACTGTATTATCTGAGAATAGCTCACCTAATAAGTGATAATGAATTAAATTACAAAAATTACTTAATTGCCAATAACAATTAGGAATAAATTGGGGAGAAAATATTTCTAAAACTTTTGTACCAGGCTGACAAAATACCAAATTAGTTAAACCGGCACCATGGGGAGAGATAACTACATCTGCATGAAATAAATATCTTGCCTGTTCTTGAACAGATAATTTTTCTAAGAAAACTCTTTGAAAACCATAATTATTTAAAATATTAACTAATTCTTCTTCATTTACTATTTTTCTTTGGTATGCAAGATCACGACTAATATAAAGACGTTGAGGATATTTTTTTTCTATATCAGAGTTCAGTAAATCATTAGATAAAAATATTTTTTTCAGGAAACTATCAGTCCCCGGCATAAATAGTAATTTACATTGATGATTAGTTGGTACTGATGGTACTAATAATTGCTCGGCCTGCCAATGGGATTTTTGTGGTACTGATATAACCTTGGTAGGGTCCAAACCTATTTTCCCCAAACATTCTTGAGCAAACCGTAAATCTGTTCTATTAACCACTACATGATCAATTTCTGATAAACTAAAACCTGCTTTCAATAAACTGGTAAAACGAGGAAACATTTCTAACATCCAATGAAAATAACCTGCTCCCCAGAGGGTGGCTAAAAATGCTGTAATACCTTTTAGCTTCTCAGTATTTGGCAAGTATTCAGAACACAAAACGATTTCAGGGCAACCGGCAGATAAATCTTTCACTAATTTATTTTGATTGGTAAAAACTGCATTATGCCGTCCATCCGACCAAAAACGGGCATTGTTTAAAATTGCTAAGAATATAGGTTGAGATGTCATTACTGTAGGAATAAAATCCTTGATGGTTTTTTTTTCAATACCCAAAGATTTTGACATTTGAATCTTTTGATCAGGATGGGTATTAATACAAGTAACTTCTGCTGATTGGTGAGCAAGAATAGCGTAGTTTTCAGGTAATTGACAATATTCTTTTAGTATTCTGATGGGTAACTGATAATAATAACAAGTATTAGCCTCTTTTTCTTTACCTTGTGCTTTCAAAATATCACCGATCATAATATATGTCTTGAGGTTATTTGGTTGATATTTTAAAGATTTGAGTAGGTGAATCATTGCTTGTTTTGTTTCACCTTGCTTGTCATAAAGTTGACCTAATTGACTATAATAATTACTAATTGTTGTATGATCTATAGATTTTAAATTAGTTACTTGTAATACTTGTTTACAACACTCGATTGCTTTAGGTAAATCATTTAATTTTTCATGGATTTTTGCTAAATAACTATATACCCAAATAAATTCTGGTTCTAATTTTAATGGATGTAAATGAATTATTTTTTGATAAAACCTTATAGCTTTTGCCAACTCACCCTGTTCTTCTAGTAAAAGACCTAAATTTTGGTAAATTTTTCCATCATGAGGTTTTAATTTAATTATTTTTTCACAAAGGGCGATCACTTCATCCAAATCCCTTTGCTCTATCAATAAAACAGCTAATTTTTGATAAATTTGCCAAGACTCTGGTTTTAACTCAATAATTTTTTGATAAGTGGTAATTAAAGCAGATTTATTATTTAATTTATCGTAAATTTTCCCTAATTCATAATAAATATTAACTAGTTCAGGATTTAAATTAATTGCCTGCTGATAAACTGCGATCGCCCCTTCTAACTGCCCTTGGTTTTCTAACAAAACACCTAACTTTTGATAAATCCACCAAGAGTCCGGTTTTAACTCAATGATTTTTTGATAATTTTTGATTAATTGACAACTATCACCTAATTGCTCCTGAATGGTCGCTAACTTTTGATAACCGCCAACAAAATCAGGATTAAGTTCCACCACTTTTTCATAACAAAAAATTGCTTGTTGTAATCCACCCAATTTTTCCATGATTATTCCCAGATTATGATGACTCCAAGGAAAATTAGGATTTAGATCAATAGACCTCTGAAAATAAATACCAGCAGCAATAAAATCTTCTTTTTTCAGAAAAATATTACCTATTTTTTGTAAAATCAGCCAAGATTTTGGTTGTAATTTTTCAGCAGATCGATAATAATCAAGTGCTTGCTCTAGTTGATTAGTATCAGCATAAATATCCCCTAAATTTTGGTAAGCAACTATTAATCCCGGATTTAAAGCAATTGCTTTTTTATAGAAGGCGATCGCCTGACTAATATTACCTTGACTTTGGAAATCTTTGGCTAAAATGAAATAATCTTGAGATTGTACATCAATCATCACTAAATTACCTGGTGTTCTCAATACTAGAGCGAAAATATAGCCGATTTTAAACTCTGGGGCTACAAAAATATCATCTTAACTCTACACCGTTGAGTAATTCATCAATTAACCCTAATACAGTCAAGATCAAAATTGCTAGATATTCAGTAATTAATTCCCAATAACTCTAAATAATGTTGTAAACTCTTGAAAAAACTGTACTTAACTGGCCATTTAGCCCACGTTAAACCACTGGAAGCGATAGAATAACAATCTATTAGAACAATTAGAACAATCTATATTAGGACAATAAATTAAGAGCTATTAGTATGGGAAGAGTAGTTGGTATTGATTTAGGTACAACTAATTCAGTCGTGGCCATCATGGAAGGGGGAAAACCTGTTGTTATTGCTAATTCTGAAGGGATGCGCACTACTCCCTCTGTGATTGGTTTTACGAAGGAAGGGGAAAGAATTGTTGGACAAATGGCACGGCGACAAAATGTATTAAATCCCCAAAATACTTTTTATGGACTAAAAAGATATATTGGCCGTAAATACGCTGAACTCTCCCCAGAAGCGAAACGGGTTCCTTATACAATTAAAAGGGACGAAGGGGGTAATATTAAGGTCAAATGTCCTCGTTTACAGAAGGATTTTGCCCCGGAAGAATTATCGGCGATGGTTTTGAGAAAATTGGCAGATGAGGCAAGTCGTTATTTAGGGGAAGAAGTAACCGGCGTGGTAATTACAGTACCGGCCTATTTTAATGATTCTCAAAGGCAGGCGACGAGGGATGCTGGTCGGATTGCTGGTTTGGAAGTGAAACGAATTTTAAATGAACCGACGGCTGCTTGTTTAGCTTATGGTTTGGAGCGGGAAGATAGTCAAACTGTTTTAGTTTTTGATCTAGGCGGTGGTACGTTTGATGTATCAATCCTGGATGTGGGTGATGGAGTATTTGAGGTTAAGGCGACTAGTGGCGATACCCAATTAGGCGGTAATGATTTTGATCAAAAAATTGTTGATTGGTTAGCAGAAAAGTTTTTAGCGGAAGAAAATGTTGATTTACGGCGGGATCGGCAGGCTCTGCAACGATTAACGGAAGCATCGGAAAAAGCTAAAATTGAGTTATCAGGGGTAGGGGTAACGGAAATTAATTTACCTTTTATTATTGCCACGGATGAAGGTCCGAAACATTTAGAAACTCGCTTAACCAGGGGGCAGTTTGAATCTTTATGCGCCGATTTAATACCCCGTTTACGTCGTCCGGTGAAACAGGCTTTAAAGGATGCGAATCTCAGTCCATCGATGATTGATGAAGTGGTATTAGTGGGAGGTTCTACCCGCATTCCTTTTGTCAAGGATATGGTGCGGGAAATTATTAATCGGGAACCGAATGAAAATGTTAACCCGGATGAAGTGGTGGCAGTCGGTGCGGCAATTCAAGCTGGTATTTTAGCGGGGGAAGTGCGAGATATTTTATTATTAGACGTGACACCGCTTTCCTTTGGTTTGGAAACGATTGGTGGGGTGATGAAAAAATTAATTCCCCGCAATACAACTATTCCGGTGCGAAAATCTGATATTTTTTCTACTTCTGAAAATAATCAGACGGTGGTGGAAATTCATGTATTACAAGGGGAAAGAGAGTTAGCGGTTGATAATAAATCTTTGGGGCGGTTTAAGTTAACGGGTATTCCACCGGCTCCCCGTGGTATTGCTCAGGTACAAGTCGCTTTTGATATTGATGCTAATGGCATATTACAAGTAACGGCGATGGATAAAACTACTGGGCGGGAACAAAGTATTATTATTCAGGGGGCTTCTACTTTAACTCAGGCAGAAATAGCTCAGATGATTCAGGATGCAGAAAAATTTTCTGAGGTTGATCGCCAACGGCGGGAAAAAGTAGAAAAACGTAATAAAGCGGAAACCTTAATTATTCAGGCAGAACGGCAGTTACGAGAAGTGGCTTTGGATTATGGTATTCAGTTTGCTCAACGTAGTCGCCAACGCATAGAAATGTTAGTGCGAGAATTGCGAGATAGTTTAGAAAGGAATGATGAGAGAGGGATTGATCAAATTGGTACTGATTTACAGGATGCTATTTATGAGCTGAGTCGGGAAGTTTACGCCTTTATGAATAATGATGAGGATGAAAGTTTCTTAGAGGCAGTCAAGCGCACGTTTTTAGGAGATGATGAAAAGGATGATTATGATCCCTATCGTTCTCCCTATGGTAATAATTCCTATAACAATAATCCCTATGGGAATAATCGGGAGCAATTTAGTCGCACGCCCTATGGTCAGGGTGCTTATGGGCAAGGGGCTAATAATCAGAGTAATGATTGGAATTATGGTCGGGATAATTATGGCAACCGTGAGAATAGAAATGAACGGGAGCAATATGGCGTAAATAATTCATCTGTTAATCGGGAACGGGATTCTTATCCGAATAAACGTGAGCAATACGGTGCAAGGAATGATAGTTATAATGATAATAACTATTCAGAACGGAATCAGCGTCGCCCTCGTCCTGATGTTGATCCTTATCGTTCATCTCCGCCTGATAATCGGGAACGGGGTAATAATTATGCCAATAATAGTTACCGGGAAAATGATAATTATCGGAGCGATCGCCCTGGGCGGGAAAATGATCGGGAGCGTTATCCGTCAGATGAGCAGGAACCCCAAAAGATTTATCGACGGAAAAATAATAACGATTGGGGAGATGAAAAAATGAGTGTGAAACGACCGCCGAATAATGGTCGCCCTGTTCGCAAATATCAAAGTGATGATTGGGATGAAGATGATGACGGTTGGTTGTAAATATTAATATAAACCTTGCAAAATCTCAGGTTTAGATTAATCATCTTTTCAGCAACGGGGGAGAAATTTGATCAATTTCTCCCGATGATACGGCAATTTCAATAGTCATAGATGAACTGATGAAAACTTTGATCAATTAAAAAATTAAATTATGCAAAATTTTAAAAATTATTATCAAATATTAGGCTTAACGAAAGATGCCACACCGGAAGAAATCAAAAAAGCCTACCGTCGTTTAGCTAGACAATATCACCCGGATGTAAATCCAGGTAATAAGGATACGGAGGAAAGATTTAAGGATATTAATGAAGCATACGATATTTTATCGGATCCAGAAAAACGCTCAGAATATCAGCGTTATAGTCAATTTTGGCGACAAAAAAGCGGTTCTGGTAAGGGTAAATGGCCGGTAGATTTTGGTTGGGGAGGTGGTAATAATAAACGTCCAGTCAATCGGCGTAATCAGACAGTAGAAAATGATGATTACGGCGAATATTCTGATTTTAATAGTTTTGTCGATCAATTAATTGGCAGACGGCGGGAAATTAGACAACCGACAGCGGAAGAATTACAAGCTGATCAAATGTATCGTCCAAATCGTCAACGGGTGAGTTATACACCAAGGCAAACAGGGTGGGAATCAGAAGAAACTCAAGCACCGATGAGAGAACCGAGAGAATCCAGAGAATCAGAACCTCGTATTCCTCGCCAAGATATTGAGGCAGTATTAACTCTATCTTTGGAAAGGGCTTATGTCGGTGGAATAGAAAGAATTAAATTAGAAGATGGCATGACGGTGGAAGTTGATTTACCGGCTGCCATGATCACTGGGCAACAAATCCGTTTACGAGGTCAGGGGAAAGGTGGCGGTGATCTGTATTTAAAAATTATTGTCTCGGAACATCTATTTTTTCAGTTGGAGGGTTCGGATATTTTTTGTGAGTTACCGATCACGCCCTGTGAGGCAGTATTAGGCGGGGAAATAGAAGTACCGACTATTGATGGCTTAGTGAAGGTGAAGTTACCGCCAGGGGTTTCCCATGGTCAACGGTTACGTTTAGCTAATAAGGGTTATCCTGATGGGCAAGGGGAACGGGGTGATCAATTGGTGGAATTGGTTTTGGTGACAACTAAAGATATTTCACCGGAGGAAAAAGAATTATATGAAAAGATTCGGGAAATAGAACAGTTTAAGCCTCGGCAGGATTTACCTGTTTGAAATCAAAAAGAATAATAAAAAATTTCTTGCCACAATATAATTAAGTCGTAGGGGTAATTCATGAATTACCCCTACGACAAATATTGAAAATTGCTCTATTAATTCTCTAATGCCAATTACGGTTTTCTAAATCCCTCACCTGTCTTTCTAGGCGGTCTAACCGTCCCCTTAATTCGTCGACTTCTGCTTGCCGGGGGACACCTAAGTCCATCATAATATTACGCATTTGACGCTGTAAATAGGTTTCCCAATTATTAGTATCTAATACTTTCATTTGTCGCATCATATCATCGACAAAACCTTGGGCCTGATTAGAATTGATTTTGCCGTCTTTTACCCATTGATCGGTTACTTCCTGCAATTTATCCGCTACTAATGCCGTCGTACCAATACCAATCATTAATAGCTGTTTCAACAAGTTATCGTTATCCATAATATTTTATTTCCCCTCTGGGGCCAAAAGAAACTATATTTTGGGGCCTTTGGCTGGTGATGCTATTTGACCCTAATACTATTGTGCGTGATCAAAGTTTAATTTATTTAGAGTTTTTTAGTGTGGATGTCCGAAAGACATTTTTCTGATAAATTTCCCCTAATAGATCTATTTGATCAAATAGCTTTCCCAAAATTTTAATTGTGTAAAGTTCGGCAAATTACCTAACTATTTAGCTAACTATAATTTTAATTGTTTTTTTATCAGAATTTTCCTAAATATGCGTTTAAAATCTCTTGATGTTTTTCGGGGTATAGCGATCGCTACCATGGTTTTAGTCAATAATCCGGGCAGTTGGGAATATATTTATCCTGTGCTAGAACACGCTAAATGGCACGGTTGTACACCGACGGATCTAATATTTCCCTTTTTCCTGTTTATCGTTGGGGCTGCTATGCCGTTTTCCTTATCACCGTATTTAGCGACTAATTTTCAGGGAAGAAGTAGTTTAGCTGCCAGCAGAATCTATGGCAAAATTTTCAAACGAGCCTTAATACTATTTTTATTAGGATTAGGTTTAAATCTCTATTCAGCGATCGCCACCCAGGGAGATTTATTTTTAGCTAATTTACGGATCATGGGCGTATTACAGCGGATTGCTCTGGCTTATTTGATCGGGGCGATCGCTATTTTAAATCTCAGTAAAAAACAATTATATTTATGTAGCGGATTAATTTTAATTGCCTATTGGTTACTCATGCAATTTATTCCCGTACCAGGTTCCGTAGCCGGTGATTTATCTGAGGCAGGCAATTGGGGTGCTTATATTGATCGGTTAATTTTGACAGAACCCCATTTATTAAAAGGCGGTCCTTTTGATCCAGAAGGATTATTAGGCACTTTACCGGCGACCGTCACCTTATTTATCGGTTATTTCACAGGAGACTGGTTAAAAAATCGCCCGATAGATGCCGGCAATAGTATTAATTTAGTGATGGCAGGTCTCTGTTTAATAATTATTGGTTATGGTTGGGGTTTGATCTTTCCTTTGAATAAACCCTTATGGACTAGTTCCTATGTGATTTATACCGGAGGATGGGCCTTGCTAACCCTAGCCGCCTGTTATGAGTTAGTAGAAGTACGACAACAGCGATGGTTATGGCCGTTAGAAATTATGGGATTAAACGCTATTTTTCTGTTTGTTGGTTCCGGTTTGCTGGCACGTCTCATGCTATTTACAAAAATTGGAACAGGGGAAAATACGGTGAGTATTAAAACTTGGTTATATGAAAATATTTTTCAGTATTTAGGCGGACCGACTAACGGTTCCTTAATATTTGCCTTAGTTAATTTAGGTATTTGGTGGTTAATACTTTATTTTATGTATCGGCGACAATGGTTTTTTAAGGTTTAAATGGGCAAAAATATGACAAGTCAAATCAGATTGTTATATTATGATAAAAATATTAATAATTTCTAGGAAAATATTTGTATGGCAGCCAAACCGAAAAAGTCATCAGATAATAGCGATCGCCCTAATAAAAATGCTGAAGTAAATCAACCTGACATTTTACCAAGTTTAAAAGCTGATATTGTACCGATTAATGAGCGTCTTTCCCAGTTAGAAAAAGAATTAGATAATCAAGCTATTGCTCAAGCTAGTAAACAGAATTTACCAGTTACTAAGGGGCAAAAACCAAAGAAGAAATCAGGTTTTTTCAATAAACTCTTGGGTACCGTGTTATTAATTGGCTTACCTGTGGGATTTGTGGCAATGGCTAATTTACCCTATCCAGTAATTAGACAACCCGTAGCGAGAAGTATGCCTCTCATATTAATTCCTAGCTTTATCAGTATGGATCATAATTATCGGGAAGCTATTAAAAATGTAGAACAGGCAGATCAATTGATTAATAAAGCAACAGCTAAGGCAGATATTGAATTAGGTGCGACAAAAGTACAATTAGCTCAACAACATTTAGATCAATTACCAGTCTGGTTTTTAGGAGCTTATCCTCAACGATATTGTTCATTTTTTGAATGTAGTTGGAAATTTACCTTTGATGAATTTGAAACTGCTCGTAAAGAAGTTGCCCGCATGGAGGCTAAAGTATTTCAGGAAAAAAATGCCCAAACTCAATTAGAACAAGCAGAACAAGCCATTAATACAGGTAAGCAACAATTTCAGCTAGGAAAATCAGCCACTGAAAAACAAACTGCTATGACAACTTGGCAAACAGGTATTAATCAGTTACAGGAAGTACCAGGGCAAACTTTAGCCGGTCGTATGGCAGATATAAGAATTTCTCCCATCGTCACAGAATTTGAACAATTAACTGATAATATGGTTGACACCATGAGTGGCAATACTTTAATTGATTCTGCTAAGATTTATGGCATGAAGGCAGCCCAAGGATCCCAAAATCCTCCCCATTCCTTAGAAAAGTGGCAAACTATTGAGGCGGGCTGGCAAAAAGCGATTAAGGAGTTAGAACAAATCCCTCAAACTAATAGTGAATATTTAGCAGCTCAAAAATTATTAGCGGAATATCAAACTAATTTGGGCGATATTCGCATCAGGATGGCAATGGAAGAAGCCTCTATGCGGGCTTTACAACAGGCGAAAAACTTAATACCTAATTTACAACGCATGGCTAATAATAATCAGGATAATTTAGGGGAAATCGGCGGTCAGATGCAGGAGATTATTAATTATTTAGAACAGGTAAAACCAGGTACAACAGCTTATAATGAGGCTCAAAAAATATTGGAACAGGCTCGGCAAAAAATTAAATAATTTCAATTATAGTAGTTGCCATGCGTCTTAGGATAAATATGTAGGGTGTGTTAACGAAGTGTAACGCACCCTACATGATACCTACTAATCAAGGGGTAAAAATATCGTCATTACTTCCCCTTTTTGCGGTCTTTGCCGTACCACTAATTTACCACCCATAGCTTGGAATAAATTTTTTGTCACCTTCAGATTTAAACTTAAACTACCTGTTTCCGGCTGGAAAGTTAATAGCGGACCAATAGATTTGGCTGTATTTTGAATATGATTCATCGTATATTTATCACTATGTTCATTAATAGTAGAGGATTCTAATTGCAATTTCAATTGATGACCAGCTAAAGTTACCCCCACCTGAATTTGACTACCACCTGGTAAATTGCGGGAAAAATTTTCAATCAAACTACTTAATACCTGTTCCAACATCACCGGATCACTAACAATCGTCGGCATTTGAGTGGGTAGATTAACCTGTAAGGAGTGATCCCGCTGTTGAGCTTGCTGTTCCCATTTCGGCACACTATTTTCAAATACTTGGGCGAGAGGTATTGGGGTTAATTGCATTTCACTGTGATTATTCACTGGGTTATGACTATTGGCTTTGCGTTGTTTTGTTTCTAACTCTACCGCCCGAAAAATCAAGCCAAACCGATCTATTTGGCTAGTACATTCAGAATCGATCATCTGTAAACGTTTTTTTAATACTTCTACATCTAACTGCGGACGTTTTAATAATAGCCGGGTTAACGTGCGAATTGTGGCTAAAGGCGTTTTCACTTCATGCGCGATCGCCTGTAATAATTCCACTTCTAGGGATTTCAAATATTCTAACTTAGCTGCAATATTAGAAATAATTTCCGATTTAGGAGCCTCATGATCTTTCTTACCAAATACTGTTTTCATTGAATCAGCCGGTAAATTCTGCAAAAGCAATTGGGTAAACTGCATCACCGTTTGATAATCAGGGGTAACAGGTGCAAACTGATTAACTAGTTTTTCTAATAATGCTAATCTGGCCCCCACTTGAGTTAGAGTAATATTAGTTAATTGTTTATCAGATAAACTTTCCGTATGTTTTTTTAATAATAATAATCTTTGTTGTAACAATAGCCAGGATTTATGCACTATTTCTGGATCAAAGCTAAAGAAAAAAGCCGGTTGACCAGTCTGATCTTTACCTAAAACCATGACTAAGTTGAGATGATCAGTGAGAACTAAACAAAAAGGTTCTTGATTTAATGGATCTTCTTGAAAAAGGGGAAAAGTCGGTAATTCTGATAATAAATCTGCACAATAATATTTTTTTTGATGATGAGCAGGTAATAAAGCAATCGGTTTATTAGTATTAGAGATTTCTGCTAGACTAATGCCGGCTTCATTCGTGAAAATACCAGTAATTAAATTATTAGTTAATTGGGGATAATTAAAGACAGCGCTCGGTCCTGCTAATACTAAACCTGGTTTTGTCGGAGGAAATACTTGATAATTTTGATTTAATAATTGTTGTACCGAAGCGATCGCACTGTACCATTCTTTTTGGGCTTTTAATTGCCAATCAACATTTTTCCCCTTCGGACTAGAAGGAGTTGGTGTACTAGTTTGATCAAATTCAATTAATCGTAAATCCCGATTAATATTTTCTCTCACTAATAAATCACTAATGGTTGGAATCACCCATTTTAATTGATTCATAATTTTAAGTAATAAATTTATTTTATAATTGTCAAGTAAAATTTTAAGTCAAAGTTATCTAGTCAAAAGTCTAATATAAATCAAAATAATTCAAGCAATGTATCTAATGTATCTGAAAATAGGAATATCCAGCTATTGGTACAACCGAACGAAAGAGCGGTGATCTCCCCTATATATCCCTGATCTATAGTAGTTTTCATTCTAGGATAGTAGGGGCAATTCATGAATTGCCCCTACTGTCGGTTGATCAATATTTCATTACCTTGATTGTCACCGACAATAGGATAATAGGAAAACTAGAGAAATTTGATCTGTTCTTTTTGGGGTCCTAAACCGATGTTAAATTTACAAATAGACGCTCGTAATCTTTTAGCCGATCTGATTGCCCGTTATGGTTCCCAAGTAGATTATTTAGCTATTCGCTTAGAATCCTCGGAAGGTACCGATATTTTATTAAGGGGGAAAAAAATTGAAACCCTCAGTGAAGAATTGGCAATTGGCGGTCAAGTGAGAGCTTGTTATCGGGGCGGTTGGGGTTTTGCTAGTTTTAATCAATTAACGGATATTAGTCAACGGGTGGCAGAGGCGATCGCCGTAGCTAAATTAATTGGTACGGAAGAAACTATTTTGGCCCCTATTCTGCCGGTGGTGGGTAGTTGGGTTTTACCTTTAACCGGCACAGATCCTAGAAAAATTCCCCTATTACAAAAAAAACTATTATGTGAACATTACGGCGAAATCCTCCGCACCCATCATGACAAAATCGCCACAGTTTCGGTCAGATATAGTGATTGCAGTCAGAAAATTTGGTTAGCTACGTCGGAAGGAACCCTCTTAGAACAGGCTTGGACTGACATGGAAATGCGTTTTGCTGCCACCGCCCGCACTGGCGAAACGGTACAAACCGGGCGGGAAACTACGGGATCTCGCAAAGCCTATGAGGATGTGATTAATTTAGATGAACAGGTAGCTAGTGCTGCCTCCAGAGCGGTGACGGCCTTAACTTTACCGCCGGTGAAAGGTAATACTTACACTGTGGTTATTGACCCAATATTAACCGGCCTATTTGTGCATGAAGCCTTCGGTCATCTCTCAGAAGCAGATATGGCCTATGAAAACCCCGATTTATTAGAAGTCATGACCATGGGGCGGAAATTTGGTCCGGCTGATTTACAAATATTTGATGGAGCAGCGATCGCCCCTGAAGATATTAATCATGGTGATATTCATCGGGGTAGTTATTTTTATGATGATGAGGGAACCCCGGCTACTATTACCCAGTTAGTGCAAGATGGTGTTTTAGTGGGGCGTTTACATTCCAGGGAAACGGCAGGCAAATTAGAGGAAACCCCCACCGGTAATGCCCGCTGTTTAGATTATCATTATCCCCCTATTGTCAGAATGACGAATACTTGGATTGGTCGGGGCAAAACCCCTGTAGCAGATCTATTTAGTGATATTCCTCAGGGAGTTTATGCGAAAAATTGGTTAGGTGGTATGACCAATGGGGAAATGTTTACTTTTAGTGCCGGTGAAGCCTGGATGATTAGAAATGGTGAAATTGCTGAACCTGTTAGAGATGTCACTTTATCGGGTAATGTATTTTCGACTCTGGCTGATATTGAGGGCATTGGTGATGATTTCTATTGGGATGAATCAGGTGGTTGTGGCAAAGGTGGTCAAAGTGGTTTAGCGGTAGGTTGTGCTGGTCCCAGTTTACGGATTAAAAATGTCGTAGTGGGAGGAGAATCAGTTTAGGATTGCTATATAAAGCTGAATATTCGTCATCCCATACTGTAGGGGCAATTCATGAATTGCCCCTACTAGATTCAGAGAATATATACAGACAATAATAAAGACTCCCTCGATTATCACGGAGGGAGTCTTTATTTTATTATTGATCCTGGCATCGAGCTATTTTACCAGGCAGCTACCCACCAAGTATCTTCGCCACCGCAACGTTTAACAGCCGAGTTCGGGATGGAATCGGAGTGGTTCCATTGCGTCATAGACACCAGAAAAGTTTGAAAAACTTTTAAGTAATATCTAAATCGGTCAATTCAGCTATTTGCTTGCTTCATTAACGCTTAATCAATATATACAGATATTTTTGATTTGTCAACCCCTTTTTGCAGGATTTTAGTATAATCTTTAGTATTATTATGAATCGTTATAATTAATAAGACTTTTAGGGAGATTATTGGCCGGGTATAACAATCAATGATAAATTTATGGTTTGAATTGTTGGTTGGTTCTGGAAACCAGTCAAATAAATTGATTGACTAACTTCTCATATTTTTAATTAGATAAATTACTAGGAAATTTCAATATCATAAAAAATGAAACGCAGACAATTACTTCAATATGCCCAAGCTGGATTATTCAGCACTTTAGGTTTAGGTTTAGCATCGGCTTTGCAACCATGGCAAGCAGTTGAGCTACCGACAGTAAATCAGCCTAATACCAATACACCGGATCCTAATTTATTAACTAATTCATTAAAAATTACCTGGTTCGGACACACCTGTTTTTATTTTACAGGTGATAATCTACGTCTATTAGTGAATCCCTTTCAGCCCCTCGGTTGTACAGCCGGTTATCCCGCCCCTATTGCTGATCCAGAATTGATTTTAGTCAGTAGTCGTCTCTTAGATGAGGGAGTAGTAGAAGGTTTTACCGGCGATCCACCACCATCTTTATTGTATGAACCTGGTAACTATAAATTTAATGATCGACAAATACAAGGTTTTAATACGAAAAAAGATCGGGAGGGCGGTCGCAGGTTGGGTACTAATGTGGCTTGGATGTGGCAACAGGCTGGCATGAAAATTTTACACATGGGTAGTTTGGCTAGTCCTTTAGGGATTGAGGAACGTATTTTAATTGGTCGGCCTGATATTCTCTTGTTACCTGTGGGAGGTGGGGTGAAATCTTATACCCCGACTGAAGCCCAGGAAGCGATCTCCCTATTAAAACCTAAGTTAATTATTCCTACCCATTACAGGACCAGTGCCGCCGATGCCAATAGTTGTGATTTATCAAATATTGAACCATTTTTACAATTATTTGATACCAGTGCCGTGACAATGATCAACGGTAATATTCTTACCCTCTCCCCGACAGATTTACCGAGCAGCGGTACACAGGTAAAAGTATTTAACTATAATTTTGCTACTCCTAACCCCATACCACAAACTGGTCCAGAACCCAAGTTCCCAGCAGTTGACTCCCCCACTTTACCTAATTTCTCTAATCCGGCCCCATAGATTTAACTATAGATTTGATGATTTAATATAAATTTTTATAAATTGATATTAAAATACTTACTAAAAAGTTACATAATATTCTGCATAAATCCTAGTGTAAATTAGCACTAATTAAATATAATTAGTGCCAATAATTAGAGCCAATGATTAGAACGAACCATAAAAGTGCTACTAGATCAAGATTAACGTTGAAACTCTCTCTGAATTAACTAGTTGTTGCCTAGCTTGTTATTGCTTAACCCTGTGACTATTACCTGTTTAATATTAGGTAAATATAGCGGTGACAGATTAGGTAAAATTTCACCCAAGAGAAATATCACTTAAACCTTGAGAATATAGTTTCAATCAAATCAATTATGGAAAGAGAAGTCGAAGAAATATTAGCGAAATATGAGGCCGGAGAAAGGGATTTTTCTGGGGTGATCATGTGTGAGGTGAATTTCAGCCGGGCAAATTTGAGTGGAGCTAATTTTAGTAATGCCACCCTCAGTTTAACTAACTTTAGTGGGGCAAATTTGAGTGGTGTTAACTTAGCTAATGCCAAGCTGAATGTGGCAAGATTCAGCGGTGCTAATATGATCGGTGCTAATTTACAGGGTGCTATTCTCAATGTGGCAAATTTGATTAGAGCTGATCTGACTGATGCCTTATTAAATGACGCTACTTTGATTAGAACTGAGTTGATTCGGGCTAACTTGACTAGAGCAAATTTAGAGGGGGCGAATTTACGAGAATCTGATCTGCGGGAAGCTATGTTAAAACAGGTGAATTTTGTTCGGGCTGATATTAGCGGGGCGAAATTACGGGGGGCGAATTTAATGCGGGCTAATTTGGAAAAAGCAATTTTACATAGAACTGATTTAAGTCGGGCAGACTTGCGTTATGTGAATTTTACTGATACGGAGGCTCGCCAAATTAATCTATCCCTTTCTAATTTATCAGAAGCAGATCTACAAAATACTAATTTACGTTGGGCGGATTTGAGTGGTGCTAATTTAACAGGGGCGAATCTATCCCTAGCTCGTTTAAGTGGTGCAAATCTTTATGGGGCGAATTTACATCGGGCAAATTTAACTAATGCGGTTTTAGTTCATGCCGATTTAACCCAGGCTAATTTAATTGATGTCAGTTGGATGGGGGCAGATCTAACCGGGGCAACCCTGACGGGAGCGAAGTTACATGGTGCTTCCCGTTTTAATTTAAAGGCTGCTGATATTACCTGCGAATGGGTTGATTTGACTCCGACGGGCGATCGCACGGAAATATTACATTTGACCCCCGAAGAATCTCAACAATTTTTTAATGCGACTAGTCCGACTGTAGCGATTGTAATTGATGCCAGCATGGATTATAACGCCTTATTTTTAATAGCTCGGTTTTATCGGCAACTAGCACAGGAATATCAAGGTTTAACGATGCCACCTAGTATTGAGGTCGGTCCAAAGCAAACGGTTTTATCCTTTTCTCTGACTAAAGACGCTGACTTATTTTTAACGGCTTTTTTAGTAATTTTACCTTTTCAGAATTTTGCCAAGATCCAGCATAATATTATTGATTTAATTAATACCATATTTCAAAATCGTCAACAGTTAGAAATAAGACTAGCTAATTATATGGGGAAAATGCGCAGTCAGTTGAAATTCTTAAGTGAAAAATATAATAGTTTTCCGCCTCGTCATTGGTCAAATTGGAAAGCCGTACCAAATCTTAGTTTATTCTATGCGAGAACCCAATTAGTAATTACTAGTTCTAACGGTTATAGTTTAACTTTATATGATCATGTCGGTTCTCATCAGGGTAATGACCTATTAATTGATCAGCCTGCCAATTCATCAGAAATTGCCGTGAGTGAGATTAACTTAGATAATTTAATTAGTTTTATTCAGAGTTTTCAAATTAATAATTTTGATGAACAAAATTAATCAAGCCAAAATCAATAAAAAATAAGATAATCTTAATGAAATAACTAAAATATTTATCTTAATTCGTGCTTGAAGCCACTGTCCATAACTCTTTGCGTTATTTTTTGCGTTATCTGCGCCAAAGCGACCAGATGCCTTTAGACTTGGATATTTGGCCTCACCATTTGACCATGGCAAGGTTAGTAGCGAGGGCTTTACGGTTGGGACGCAGTGCTTTAATGCAGACGGGTTGTTATGGTTATGAGGCCTGTTATCGTTGGGGATATTTAATGCCCCTGGGTTTATGGCCGGAGACAGCTATTTTAGTTATACCGGCTACCTGGCAATCACAATTATTAACGGTAGATATTCCTTGTTTGTGGAATCATACGAGTCAAATTAATAAGGCGATCGCCACTGATATTAACGCCCTGACTACGGATTTTCAAGGTTTATTAATTCTCACTCCTGATCAATGGTTAGACGCTCATCAAGCAGGCAAAATACCGGCAGGTATTCCGACGGTGATTGATGGGGTTGATGATCTAGCTGATTGGTGGCACGCTCACCTCACCTTATCTTTTACTTCGGCTGATTGGCAACAACTGATGGCAATTTATCCCCAACAACGGGAGATGATTCGGGATGGAAAAATTCAGTTAACCCGTCTATTATTTCAGCGATCACCCAATCCCTACGAAAGTTATATGATTGATCTGCCGGAACAGGCAGTATTAGAGAAAATTATTGATCTGATCAGACCGGCGGGGAAATCTTATTTACCTAATCAATTATTTTGGCAACAGTGGCAAGAGGTCGATCAATTACATTGGGCAAAAATAGATCGGCAACACGGTCATTTTTCCTTGCATTGCGCTCCCATTAATCTTGCTCCTATTTTACAGCCGCTTTGGTCAAAGCAACCAATAGTATTAATTGGTAATGGTTTAGAAGTGGATGCGAAAGCCCCTATTTATCGGCAAGAAATGGGTTTAGATGATTTAACCTGTGTGAAATTTGCCCCGGATCGGGAACGGGATTTGATGCAATTATATGTGCCGAATCATTTACCTTTACCTAATACCCCAGAATTTCAAAAAAGTTTACTGAAGGAAATTTTTTACTTATTAACCGCTAATATTACGCAAACGAAAGCGATTCCTAACTATGATTTGACGGTAATATTAGTGGGTGATGTGCCGTTAAAAGCCCAAATCGCCTCAGTTTTAGCCTCGCAATTTGGTTCTCGTGTACAGGTAGAAACGACCCAATTAGAAACTAATAGTATTTTAGTAACGGACTGGCAATTTTGGCGACAAGAGCAGGCTAATTTACCGAATCCCAGTTTATTAATTATTCCCACGTTGCCAATTCCTTCTTTGGAAAATCCTTTAGTGGCGGGGCGGGTTGCCTATCATAAAGCTAACGGTCAAGATTGGTTTCGTTTATATTTATTACCGATGGCTTTACGCCAATTACAACGGGCGATCGCCCCGGTACGGGGTTATAGTCAGGGGCGGGAAAATCCGGGGATTTTAGCTTTATTAGATAGTCGGGTGATCTATCGCAGTTACGGTCAGGAAATATTAGCGGCGGTAAGTCCTTTTGCCAGAATTAATAGATTTTAAATTGATTATTCTTTGATTAAATCAGTAGATGGTTGGAAAAATTTTAAATTATCCTGATCTTGATTTAATTGATAATCAAGATTTAATGACTGCTCATTTAAAAGAAAAGAATATTGATTAACTGAATTGTGATTCTGTGGTATTGATTTTAATAATTGCTGATCAACTGATTGATCAGGTTTCACCTCGGTCGCTAAATCTACTAAATCTTGATATTCCAGATCATTAGTGATTAATATTTCATCTAACTTTTTTGTCACCTGGGTTTTTTGTTTCAACTCTTGTGTCGCCGAAAAGAGACCACCCATGCCATTAATCACCCTTTTAATATTATTTCTTAAATTTTCATCTCCCGTCAAATCATTCAAATCAGCCGTGATTTTCTGCATATTATTCAACGTTTCCTCTGCCACATTGAGAGTATCCTGTAAACGCATAATATTATTCGGTTCTGTTAAAGTTGCTGATAATAGTCGTAAATTGGCAGAAGTTTCCACCGCATTATTCGATAAATCATCTAAGCGATTAATAATTTGAGAATTCTCTAACTCCCCCATCAGCGGTTTTAAAACTTGCATGGCTTCTTTCAGGGTGAGACTAGTTTGATTAATATTATCTAAAGTTGTCGTAATTGCCTGACTATTATCATTAATCAGAGCATTCACCTGATCGGCACTCAGATCAAGTTTACCACTGAGGGCTTTAATCGTATCACTGGTTTCCAGGGCTGATTGGGAGATTTTCCCCACAGAAGTATTGGCATTATTAATTAATTCTTTGGCTGCATTCGCCGAATCTAAAGTCACACTGGAAATTTGATTCACGGCTTTTTGACTATCATCTGCAACTTGATTAATTTTATTGGTAGTATTAATCGCAGAAGTGGAAAAAGTTTCAATGGATCTTTGGGAGGTATTAGTTAAAGTATTAACATTAGCTGTAATTTGTCCGAGATTACTAGCAAAAACGTTAGATATACCACCAACTTCTGTTTGCAAAGACTTACTTAAAATACCTAATTCTCCCCGTACACCTTGATTTAAACCTTTGATTTCTGATTCTACTGTGGTGCTAAGATTGGATAGATTACGGGTTAATTTCGATGCTTCGGCTGAGGCGATCGCCGTATTAGCGACGATGGATTTAATATTATTAACTAACTGTGGATCGTTATAAGTATTAGTAATTTTTAAACCAGCTTGAATTAAATCCTGAAAACTAGCTCCAGAAACTCCTTGCAACTCATCATTATGACAAATAATTTCTGCCCTCGGACAATCTTTTTTTAAAGGATTACTGGCAACCATATTACCAGGTATTTCTCCCTTGGGAGTAATATCAATAAAAGCGGCCCCAACAATCCCTGATAAATTCGCTTCAATTAAAACATTGCGGGGAATCAGCGTTTCCACTGACTCAATTTCCACCGTCACCGCTACCCCATTTAACTGCGGTTTAATAGCAATCACTTTTCCCACCTGAATACCTCTGTATCTCACAGGTGTACCATTTTGCATACTGGCAGCATTAGCAAAATTAATCACTAATTTATAACTATTCTTACCAAATTCTATGCCTTTTAACCAAAGGATCAGCGTTCCCAATAGACTGAGACCGAGAATAATTAATAAACCAACTGAACCTTCCCTAACTCGCCGTGATTGTGTCATATTGCTACCATGATTAAGTAAACTGCCTGATTACTAACAGAATCAATGATTGACAGATTGATTAATTAAATTATTTTTAAATTATTATGAAATTGTTTGGTAATGATTTTTAAATTATTGATTGAGTTTTCTATTATAGAACAATCCTAAATTATTTATATATCAACAGGAATTGCGTAGGGTGGAATGTTCGCACCCTACAATTGAAGTTTTTCACTGGTTAACCTAAAACTTGAATAGGTCCTTCTACTCGCCCAGCAAAAAATTGTTGCACAATCGGACTGCTTACGTTATCTATATCAATAGTATTGCCCGCCCATTGCACTTTGCCTTGATACAATAAAATGATTCTTTCTGCCGTCCGCTTAATCGTACTGTGTTGATGGGTGACTATTACGTATGTACTACACCCCCCTTCTACTATTTGTAAATGTTTTACTAAATCTTCAATTACCGTCGAGGCAATTGGGTCAAGGCCAGCCGTTGGTTCATCGTATAATAAAACCTCCGGATTATCTTGGGGATTCTCTGGATTGGTCATGATTGCCCTGGCAAAACTCACCCGCTTACGCATCCCGCCTGATAGTTGACTAGGATAGCGATCGCCAATATTAGATAAACCCACCATCGCTAACTTTTCAGCGACTAATGCTTGGATTTGCCAACGAGATAGATGGGAATGTTGATATAAATAAAAACCAATATTTTCTTCTACTGTCAGAGAATCAAATAAGGCAGAATTTTGGAAGACTAAACTAATAGTGATGGGATCCGCTAAGTCATCCCCCCAACCTAGCCGTTTTTCGCCTTTAATATAAACTTCTCCTTTGTCAGGAGCTAATAGGCCGCTCATAATACGTAAAATTGTTGATTTGCCTGTACCTGATGGGCCAACGATGGCCAAAGCATCTCCCTGATTAATAGTTAAATCGACTTCATCTAGGATTAAATGTGGGCCAAAAGCCTTACTTACCCCCCGTAGTTCAATTAAAGGTTCTGTCATAAATTATGTTAGTAAATGTCAAGCAAACCCTATCTCATTTATTTGGGACCAGTAATTCAATGATCCATTGGCGCGATCGCTCGCAAAATCGGGTAAATCAGTGGTTTAAGTGGTTATCGCCAGGTTTATTGGTGAAACGCTGGTTACTATTGAGTGTATTGGGAGTTGTGATGGCAATTCTGGGTATTGCCATTTGGACGGGCATGACTCCCATTAATTACATTTTAAAATTATTAAGGCATTTCTTAGGCTGGATTACTACGGTAATTCCTAATTATATTTCAGGCCCTTTAATTATTTTATCTGGTTTATTGTTGGTATTTTTAGGCCAGATTCGCAGTTTTAATTCGATCACTGAGGCCATTATGCCTGATGGTGATCAGGAATTAATAGATCGTTTATTAACCCATCGGCGGTTAAATCGGGGACCGAAAATTGTAGCGATAGGCGGTGGTACGGGTTTATCAACTTTATTGCGTGGTTTGAAGCATTACAGTACAAATATTACAGCGATAGTGACGGTGGCGGATGATGGTGGTTCGTCGGGGCGTTTACGGCGGGAAATTGGTGTTTTACCGCCGGGAGATATTAGAAATTGTTTAACGGCTTTGGCAAATGAGGAAAAATTATTAACGGAGTTGTTTCGTTATCGTTTTACGGCGGGGGATGGTTTGATTGGTCATAGTTTCGGTAATTTATTTTTAACTGCTATGTCAGAAATTACCGGCGATTTGGAACGGGCGATCGCTGCTAGTTCTAAGGTTTTGGCGGTGCAAGGGGAAGTATTACCGGCAACGTTAAGTGATGTGCATTTGTGGGCACAGATGGATAATGGTGAAATTATTGAGGGAGAATCGAAGATTACTTCTAATCCTGGCAAGATTATGAAAATTGGTTGCACGCCTGCTAATCCGCCGGCTTTACCGAAGGTTTTACAGGCGATCGCTGAGGCGGATTATATTGTGATCGGACCGGGTAGTCTTTTTACTAGTGTGATTCCTAATTTATTAGTACCGGAAATTACTTTAGCGATCGCCCGTAGTCAGGTTCCCCGCATTTATGTGTGTAATATTATGACGCAACCAGGGGAAACTGATAATTATTCCGTAGCGGATCATATTCGGGCGATCGATCAAGCCTGTGGTCGACGACTATTTGATGCGGTGCTGGTACAAAGTAAATCCCCTTCAGAAAGGGCTTTACGCCAATATGCGGAAGAACAATCTCATCCAGTATTTTTGGATCGGGAGGAGGTGAAAAACTTGGGGAGAAGAATAGTTCTGACGAATATTATGTATGAGGATGAAAATACTGGTTTTGTCCGTCATGACCCAGAACGTTTAGCTCAGGTTCTCTTCCGTTGGTATAATCGGGGTCATGTTTGATGGCTATTTATTACAAATTTTATGTCTAATTTAATTAATCAAGTTAGTTTAATTTTACCTGGTGCGATCGCCACTGCTGATTTGGGAAAACGGCTGGCAGAATTTTTACCGGCTGGTAGTGTAATTTTCTTGGAAGGTAATTTGGGAGCGGGTAAAACAACTTTTGTGCAGGGTTTAGGGTCTGGTTTAGCCATTACCGAAACTATTGATAGTCCGACATTTACTTTAATTAATGAATATATGAGTGGTCGTTTGCCTCTGTATCATTTAGATTTATATCGTTTAACCAGTCAAGAAATAGATGCTTTATACCTGGAAAATTATTGGGAAGGCATCGAGGTGACACCAGGTATTATGGCGATTGAGTGGGGAGATAAATTAACTATTCGACCGGCAAATTATTTACAAATTGATTTTCACCATGATGTTGATCAGGAAAATCAACGGCAGGTATTCATACAATCGGTGGGTAATAATTTAAACTATATTTTGCAAGAATTTTTGTTAGGTTACGTTCCTTAACCCAACCTACTAAAAAATTTGTGACTTTTTGTTGGGTTGCGTGCCTTAACCCAACCTACTAATTAGGATTTATTCTCAGATTGGGTTTGCTCTTCCGTTGGTAGAATATCATTCGCTGGTAAATTATTTAGATCACTATTATCATAATTATTCGGCGTTGTATTATCAGGATTAACTACACCACTCGGATCAGTGGTAGGAATTGCTACAGGTAAATTTTCTAACTGATCAGATACAGAAGTATTACTTTCATCGGATTCAATCGGGTTAATAGTGGTTTCTAAGGGTGTTGGGCTAACTTCCGTATTAACCTGATCACTAGGAATAGTATTTTCTAAAGTATTCTCTGTTGGTAAAGGAGATTCTAGGGGAACTGAAGGATCATTATTAACATTATTAATTGTTTCATCCGTATAATTCTCGGTTGATGGTAATTCCGACGGTTCCACGGTCGGTGAACTTGCTGGTATTTGATCATCTAATACAGTTTCAGGGGCTGTTTCAACATCTACCGGAGGTACTATTTCATTAACTGCCGGTGCTTCTTCTGCTATTCCCTCGTCTGGTAATACTTCTAAATTTTCGTCTGGAGTTGCCCTAACGGCGGGAGTTTTTACCCGCACAGGGAAAGCTGGTTGATCATTTTCCTCCTTTGATAAACTATCAAATATCGGTGTAGATTGATCCTGTGGACGTAAAATCGGATTAGTAGGTGAAGAGTTGCCCTGACTTTTTAAATGGCGATCACCCTGCAAATGTAGGGTAGTGGTAAAACCTAACCAAGTGGAAAAAATAGACGTACCCAGGAATAGTAAAAAGGTTAGGATTTGCACGGCATAAAGAGGTAAATGGGGCGGTTGCCAAATCGGTTTTTTCAATAAACTAACAAAAGTATTTTGTTGTGCTACGGTTACTGCCCGACGGTTAGTTGACTGAATATCATCTGCCGGTGGATTGATCACAGCCACAGCAGACTGTTTGATCGGTTCTAAATTGGTATCTAATAACCTAGTTGGCATGGTGGTAACAGGGAAATTTTCTGAGGGTTTTGCCGACGGCGTTTCTACCTTGGGTAAATCACTCACACTACTAATACTCATAGAATAGCTGCGCAAATTAGATGACTCGCTGGCTGTTTGACTATGAAAAGATTTCGGTGTAGTTAACTGTTTTAACCAGAGGGTGACAGTCTGAGGTCGTTCCGTTGCCTCTAAAGCCATGCCCCGCAGAATAGTAGAAGCGATCGCCTCTGGTAAATGGGGATGAAATAAATGTAAATCGGTCAAAGACTTTTTCACTCGTAGGGGAGCGGTGATCGGTATTTCACTACTGAGTAAACTATATAAACTAGCAGACAGAGAATAAACATCTGTGGCGGTGTTGATAGTTAAATTTTCAGCAAATAATTCTGGCGCACTATAACCTGTTAATTTGCGTTTAATTGGAATATTATTTGCCGACAAAAATAAATGATCAATCAAATTCATATCCGTCAAAATGATCTGATTTGTGCCGGCTTGCCTAATCATATTTTGCGGACAAACTTGATCGTGCAATACTCCCTTATGATGTAAAGCGGAAAGGGCGATCGCAGCCTGGGAAATATAATGAATCGCTTGGCTAGGGGTGAGGGTATGACCGTATTTTAATAATTCCCCTAAATTAGGACCGGCAATATATTCCATCACGAGAAAATCTTGAGTATTATCAGCAGAATTTTCCGTAAAATAGCCGAGAACTTTCACCAAATGTTGATGATGACAGTCAAATAATTTTTTTGCTTTATTTTGAAACTCTTGGGACAATAGAGACCATTGCACTTTTGGCACTTTGGCCATTAAGCGATCGCTGAGGGTTTTTAAAACCACTATTTGGCCAGATGTCGAATCAAAGGCCCGATAAGTTGTATGTAAATAACCTTCCGCTAAAACCGCTTCAATTGTGTATTTACCTTGTTGCAGAAGAGTGCCTGCTGCTAATTTCATAATATTTGGCAATAAATATTTTTCTTAAATGAATCAGTTTAAACTTTAATTGACATAAAATCTAAACGGAAACTGTCGTCTCTACCAATCCACAGGGTAGGATTACTGTAAAAGTAGTACCTTCTCCCTCTTCACTTTCTACCGCAATTTGCCCATTATGTAAATCTACTGCTCGCTTCACTATCGATAAACCTAAACCTGTCCCCTGAATATTACCGACATTAGAAGCCCGTTCAAATTGTTTAAATAAATTTGTCTGAAACTCAACGGGCATCCCAATACCATGATCAATCACTTTAAAAATAACGATGTCATCAGTGCCAATTAATAATAGTTGAATAATTCCTCCATTCGGAGAATATTTCACGGCATTGGAAATTAAATTATTTAAAATATGTGACAACAAATTACTATCTAAACATACCTGAGAAAAAAAACCTTGTTGTTGCAAAATAATTTGATATTGTTTACCCAAACTAATTTGAAAATCCTCGACTAAATTATGACAAAATTCGATAATATCTAAGGAAACTGGCTGAAAAGATAATCTGCCTAAATCAGCCCGACTGAGAATTAAAACATCTTCTAATAATTGATTCATATTATGGGCAGCTTTTCTGATCCGATCCAAATGTTTATGTTTTTTCTCTTCACTTAGACTTTCCTCATATTTTTCTAACATTTCCGCCGACATTTGAATAGCAGTGATCGGGTTGCGTAACTCATGGGAGGCAATCGATAGGTAGCGGGATTGTTCTATATTTAAAATTTGTGATTCTGACAAAGATTGGCGCATTTCTTTATCTTGTTTATGTTTTTGCAGGGCAATTTTAATCGTAGCGTGCAATTCTCTTTCGTTAAAAGGTTTCAGAATATAACCGTAGGAACCAGTCCCCTCCGCCCTAGCTAAGGTTTGATCATCGGCATAGGCGGTTAAATAAATTACTGGTATTTGGTATAATTGATTAACTTTGCGGGCTGTATCAATGCCATCCATATCACCTTTAATCACAATATCCATTAAAATGATGTCTGGTTTTTGTTTCAGTAAGGTTTCTAATACCATTTCACCAGAGGAAACTATCTCAATAATTTGATAATCTAACTTTTCTAACTTGCGAGCTAAACCTTTGGCAATTAATAATTCGTCTTCTACAATCAATACTTTCACTTGAGTCATAAATATTACCCGTCCCTTTTTAGGATACTGGAATTAAGTTTTAGTTAGTTTTAATTAAATTTAAACTTTTCAATAAATCAATCAAATTAATAGATGCCCCTAAATTATACCAGGAAAAAATAGATTTTACCATAGAATTATTCTAAAAACGCTTACGATAATTTAACTCCTTAAATTTTATACAAAAACTAGTACCAATATCCCCATGTAAATCTATTTCTCCCTCAATTTGTTTGGTGAGAGTACAAACTAATTCCATGCCCAGAGATTCTAAATGTTGAAAATCCAAATCAGCCGGAAAACCCACCCCATCATCTCGGACAATTAAAATAATTTGATGATTTTCCACCTCATATAATTCTACCCAAATTTTGCCATGACGGCTATCTGGGAAGGCGTGTTTAAAAGTATTAGATAATAACTCATTGACAATTAAACCGCAAGGATTTGCTGTTTCTACATTCAGATAAATTGGCTGAATATTAAATTCAAATTCTATCCGATCATCACCGTAATTATAAGAAGCAAATAAATTATCTACTAAATCTTCTAAATATTCACCAAAATTAATCTTTTCTAAATTAGGGGAACGATATAATTTTTCATGAATAAGAGCCATAGACTGAATACGGTTTTGACTTTCTTTTAATACCTTTAAAATATCAGGATTATTAGTATAATCGGCCTGAAATTCTAGTAAATTAGAAACCACTAATAAATTATTTTTTACCCGGTGATGAATTTCCTTTAATAATAGTTCTTTTTCTTTAAGAGCCTCTTTTAATTGCTCCTCAATTTCCCGGCGTTGTGTAATATCAATCCCTACAAATACAGCACTTTCACCTTTTTGATATTTTTGAGCAATGAATAAATAATGATAAATTTCTCCCTCTATTTTATAGGTAATATTAGCTTGACTAATTTGCTGTTGTTGATTGGGAATAAACTCCCGCATAAACCGACAAATTTCTGAGGAGGGGGCAATAAAATCAATCGGTTTACCAATAAAGTCTTCTGGTCGCAGATTACTAATTTGAGCAAGATTTTGATTGACCCCTTGATAACGTAAATCATGACTTACCCAAAAAATAAAGCCCGGCACTGCTTCTAATACTGCCTGTAATTGCTCCTTAGCTGCCTTTAATTCTGCCTCTGACTGCTTACGGGCAGTAATATTCCTAGTGATCGCACAATTATATTCTTTGCCGTTGAATTCCAGATAATTCATATTTACTTCTACTGGAATACTACTACCATCCCGTTTTAATAATACGGACTCAAAAGTATAAGATTTGCGTTGACGCAGTTTTCGCCAATGGGATTGCCACTCTTTTAAGGAAAAATCTGGGTCAATTTGATCAAAGGTCATATTTAATATTTGCCCCCGTTCATAACCAAGAGATTGACAGGCGACTTCATTCGCATAGAAAATATGAGCATCCCACTCGACAAAGAATACAGCATCCCCTAACCGATCTAAGGTAAATTGGGTTAATTTTAGACGCTGTTCAATTTTTTTCCGTTCTGTAATATCCTCATAGGTGACTAATAAACCGACTACTTGATTGTTCTGCATATTATGTAAGGGAATCCGGTTAATATCTAACCAAGATTGTTGATTACCATCAAATAAACGGGTTTCTACTAGGTGTAATTCTGCTTGCCCATTTTTCATGATGCGGCGATCGCAAGACCGATACCAGGAAGCGTCATCTTTTTTCCAGGGTAAATCATAGTCAGTTTTGCCAATAATTTTTTCCGGTTCAGTCATACCGACAAATTTGGCAAAATTTTCATTACAACCTAAATAAACTGATTTACGATCCTTCCAGAAAATCATCTGAGGAATATTATCAATCACTAATTGTAATAACTGTTTTGATTCCTGTAATTTTTCCTCCGCCCGTTTGCGTTCCGTAATATCATGGATAATCACCTGAGCCAAACGTTTGCCGGCATATTCAATCACACTAGCGGTCACATCCACTGGCACGGAATGACCTAGCTTATGTAATAAACTAGTATTATTCCAAACAATACTTTTATTTCGCCAGAGTAACTGCCATAAATCCTCGGCTTTTTCTTGTAATTTAGGGGGAAATAGCACCCAATGGGAAAGCGACATTTTGCCAAATTCTAAGGCAGTATAACCAAATAGATCTTCTGTTTTGTGATTAATTTCTATGACTTGATAGTTTTGGTCGATTAACATAATGCCATCACTGGCATCATTCATCATGGCACGATATTTCGCTTCTGATTCTTGAATCACATTCTGCACTTGTTTTTGAGCGGTAATATCCCGGAAAATTCCCCGGATCATGGTCGGGTGATCGTTTTCATAACGACAATTTAAGTTACCTTCTAGGATCACTAATTTTTTCTTTTTAGTGAGAAATCTCACTTCTTGCCGATCTAATACACCACTTTGGGGACTTTGTAATTGCTGGCAAATATTTTCAAACAAATACCAGTCATCCGCTGGCACAATATCAGATAAAGAAAGTTGACTAATTTCTGCCTCTGTATAACCCAAGGTTTCCTGCCAAGCCCGATTCACATAAATGAAATGCCCATCTACTAAGGAAACACTTTGAATTAAGTCATTAGCATTATCAAATAATTCCTGTAATTGAGCTTGACTTTCTTTCAGGGCGATCGTCCGTTGTTCTACTCTCGCTTCTAATTCCTGATTGAGTTGTTGCAGAGCGATCAAAGCATCTCGTCTTTCTAATTCTACCGTTGCCCGCACCGCAAAAATCCGCATGATTTCATCACAAAAAGTCGTTTTTAATAATGGTTTGCGACTAATGACAGCGATTAAACCCAAGGGTTCACCAGCACAACGTAAGAGAGGTGTACCAATATAAGCCTCCGCCTCCATCATGCTTAATAAATGATCATCAGGGAATAATACCTGTATATTTTCGCTAAAATGACATAATTTTTCCTCAGTAATCACTTGCTGCGAGGGAGTACCTGTCAAATCGTATTCTATATTAGAATGAATCTTGCCATCTTGCCAAATCGCCACAGTGCGGGCTTTACGTCCTCCCGGATAATTTTCTATTTCTGAAACGAGGGCAATATCTACTTCTAAAAGGGTGGCTAAATATTCTACTAAACTTTGGAAAAAGGCATCGCCGGTTTGGGCTGATACGCCCTCGGCAATTTGCCTAATAGTTTCTTCAATACCCTTGCGATCGCTAATATCCGTAATAGTTCCCACATAACCTGTCACCTGCCCAGTTTGATCCCGATCAGCGGTTGCCTGCCCTAATACCCAACGCTTTTTACCAGTGGAATTTAATAAACGGTATTCGGCAGAAAAACGACTATTAGTATTGACCACAGTTTGCCATAATTGACGCACCCTTTGTCGGTCATCGGGGTGAATTGCCTCGCTCCAACCGTAACCCATGGCATCCTGGGTGGCAAAACCAGCAATCACTTGCCATTGTTGATTGACATAAACACACTGACCGTCTATGTCCGTCCGAAAAATTCCCACCGGCACATTTTCTGCCAGATTAATATAACGTTGTTCACTTTCTTTCAGGGCATCTTCTGCCTGTTTACGAGCCGTCACATCCCGGCAGGTATAGAGAATAGTTCCTTCTTTGATCGCCACTTTTTTCACATTGATCAAAACAGCGTGAATTTCTCCTAAACAGTCTGTAATATTCTGTTCAATATTAGTCAGTTCGCCTTTTTGCTCCAATTCATGAAAATCAAATAAATCTTTTCCTAAAAGTTCTCCAATATTATTAAGTTTTTCTACATCCTGTTGGGAATAGCCGAAAATACAATTAACATTCGGACAGACAAAAGTAATTTTTCCCTGATCATCGGTAATTAATACAGCATCAGAAATATTACTTAAAGTAATCCGGTGTAATTCTTCCGATTCTTGGATCGCTACTTCGGCCAATTTCCGGTCAGTAATATCCCTAATCACCGCATAAATTAATTCTTCTGTGCGGGAAGGAATAGCAGTCCAGGCTAACCACCGGCAGGAACCATCGGCACAAATATAACGATTTTCTAAATCGAGAATTGGTAAACCCATGGCTAATTTTTCCATGTTTTCCCTGGTGATTTGCCGATCTTCTGGATGGACTAAAGTTAACCAAGAACTTCCTAAAATTTCAGTGGGAGTATAACCGAGATTAGTCATGAAGCGGGGATTAATTCTTTTAAACTCACCATTAATACTGGAAATTGACATCATATCCAGGGAAATATTGAAAAAGTGATCGAGTTCTGCTTCTGCCTGTAAACGTTCCACGGCTGTGCCAATCACATTGGCGATCGCCTGTAAAAAATTCACACTATCTATGCCAAAATGGCGGGAATTTCTGGTATGTACCGCTAAAACACCGTAGGGTTTTTCCTGCCCATAAATCACCACACTTGCCCCACTGACTACCTGATGATTATGTAATAATTCAGATACCCGAAAACGGGTTTCTATCCGCAGATCATCGACAATTACTGGTTGTTCTGACTCTAGGGTATAACCGGATTGAGATTTATTGCCGATACCTAAATGCACTTCCCTGACAATATGAGAATGCCAGCCCATGCCGGCCCGCATCCATAAATTACTTTTGTTAGAAGATAGTTCAAAAATCGAGACAAAATCTACTGATAACACATCTTTGACTAAAGAAACCGCCTGATTAAACAAATCATCTAAATCGGTTTTGCCTAAAGCTCTTTGACTGAGTTGGGCGATCACTTCCTGTTGTTTGGCTTTGATTTCTAAATGAATTTCTGCTTGTTGTCGCTCCCGAATTTCCTCAATTAAAATATCATTTGCTTCGGCTAAAGCGGCCGTCCGTTCATCCACAATAGATTCTAACTGATCCCTAGCTTTCGCTAAAAATAATTCAGTTTTTTTATGTTCTGTAATATCAGTCGCTACCCATACCACTTTTTCTTGAGAAATTGGTGAAATATTAGCGACAAACCAATAGGTATCACTACCTGACTCTAATTTATAGTCAAATTTGACAGTTTGTTGACTAGTCAGGGTTTCCTTAATTACGCCCGTAAATAAATCCTGTTTTTCCTGCCAAAATTGGGCAATAGTTAAATCAAAAATATTTTTTCTCGGATCATAAATAAATTCTGGTTGAGTCGGGGCGATCGTAATATTTTCCACCGTCGCATCAATGATTAAAACAATATCATTCATGGCATTGAATACCGCCAATAATTCCGTTTCCGATGCCTGTAAGCGGGCAGATAAACCTCTTTTTTCAGCGATTTCCCGTTGTAATTGGTAATTAATCGCATTCAGGTGGGCAGTCCGTTCAATTACCCGTTCTTCTAATTTGGCGTTTAAATAACGCACCTCTGATTCCACCCGTAAACGTTCCCGTAATTCTGCCTGGGATTTCTGCTGTAACTGGTCCTGATGAATAGCGATCGCCAATTGGGTCGCTAATTTTTGTAACCATTCAATTTCTAAAGTTTGCCACTGCCGGGAATGTTTAGATTGACTAGCATGAATAAAACCCCACAATTCGCCATTATGGACAATTGGTATTAATACCTTGGAGCGAATCGGTATTTTTTCTAATAATTTAATTTGGGAGGCGACGAAATCTATATCATAAATATCATTAATTACTAAAATCTCATTACTTTGCACAAATTCATTATCATGTACAACACAATTTGATAGAGCCTGGTTTTCGCTATCAGTCATCAATTTACCGATTAACTTCGGCCATTCTTCCCCCACAGATTCCGCTAAAATTTGCATATTCCAGACATTTTCACAACGGAAAATTAAGACCCGATCACACTCTAAAAATTGCCGCACTTTAAAAACGGCATCGGTAAAAATATCCGTTAAATTTTTTGTTTGTAAAATATGTAAAGCAATTTCATATAACAATTGATGACACAGGCTCTGTTCCTTTAACTGTTGGGTGCGTTCCCGTACCTGTTTTTCCAAGTCATCGTAATTGGATTGTAATAATTGTAATTTTTCCTGTTCTAATTGATAAACTTGTTCTTCTAAGTTTTCTACCACTTCATACAAATCGGCAGTAGATAAAGGGTGTAATAAACTTCTCTGACTAATAATACCTAACATTCTGCCCTGTTGGTTCGTCACTATTAGGCGACGAATCGCCAGACTTTGCATTTGCCGATAGGCTTTCCAGAGACTATCCTGGGGACTAATGACCCAGACAGGCTGACTCATAATATTAGCGGCGGTCAAATTATGTAGATTATCGTGGTGATGTAGGATTCTCACTAAATCTTTTTCTGAGACAATACCCAGGGGAATAGGTAATGCTAAATTATTAGCTGATACTTTATCTCTGGAAGAATTTTCAGTAATTATTATTGATCCCACCTGATGAGTGGTGATCATCTCAGCTAGTTCTAATACGGAAGTTTCGGGAGTTGCTTGAATTACGTGCGATCGCATCACCTCTTCCACCGTTCGCCAACGTAATAAATTACTAGGATGTAATACCGCCTGCATCGTCTCCGGGGCAATAATACCGATGAGTTCCTGCCGTTCATTCACCACGGGTAAATGGCGAATTTGATTGACTTTCAGAATAGACAGGACGGTAAATATATTTTTATAGGCGGTATTGAGCAAACTAATCACTGGCGTAGTCATCACTGCTTCTACTGGTATTGCTTGCATAGATTCCCTACTACTTAAGCAACCTACCACATCTCTTTCTGTGAAAATACCAACTAATTTGCCCTGTTCTACTACTAATACACAACTATGCCGGTTAACTATTTGATGTCTGGTAGCATTATTAACACTATTAATATTTTGCCAATTTTGCTGGGTAATTTGGGCAATGATCTCTGGCAACAAAGTATTAGGTGAAACGGTGATGAGGGCCGTTGCCATGATCTCATTTAAACAAGGGGAATAGACTAGCAATGAGTTTGACAGCATATATCCAACCAGAAGAGAAAAGAATCCGCCTGAACGGGTGATCAGTATTCTTTAATTATACCTGAAAAAATTAGGGCAAAAATCAAGGCCAAGTTTACTGACTATTTTTCTTTTATAAGTAGGGTGCGTTAACAAGGTAACGCACCCTACTATCCCTCAGTTGATCGCCCTTTATGCCACTTAATTAATATTATTGTGAGCAGTGAAGCTAAACCAGCAAAGGCTAAACTCAGGAGAAAAGCCCAGATAAATGGGTGAGGGCGATCGCCGTGGATGGCTTGCCAAGGAAAGGTGATCGGTTCCTGTTGAAAAATTAGGGTGGAGGATGAGGCTGCGATCGCCCCGACGGCAATCCCAACCCCAATGATCTGAAATTGGTTTTGGAATTTTTCGTTTTGTGCTTGCAGGGTGCGATCACGCTGGGTTTGTTCAATTTCTACGATGCCCCGAATAGAGGCGACTGCTTTATCTGCTAAGTTAGAGCCTTCTATAAAATAGTTTACTTCGTCATCAATCCGGGATTGATAATAGGGAGAAGTGCGATCGCTAAATTCTTGGAAAAAATCTAGTTCTGATCGTTTTAAATGATAATCTGTCTTTTGCAGGTTTTGAAAAATCTCCGCTAATGTCACCTGATAATTTCTTGTATTAATAGTGATCGTATTACGACAATGTTTATAATTGCGGAGCAGGCGACCATATTCTAAATCTAGTGCCACTAACTGTTTTAATACTATTTTCAAGTTTTCTAGTTGTGGTTCACTCAAGCTGAGATGGTCGCCACTCTTGCTTAATTCTTGCTGAAAAGATTTAACTTCTTTTTCTAAATTTGTATAGGTTTTATAAATTTTACGGTACACATTGCGGGTTTCTTGATAGGCGGAAACTACTTTATTGCGGTAATAGAATAAATTAATAAATTGCCAATAACTATACTCATTCTCAAATTTGCTACTAGCGACATTATTACGGAATAGATAAATTAAAATATGAGGTTGTCTGTTTGACTCTTCTGCGACATTCGCATCTAATACTTGACCGCCAAATTCAAAAATTGGGCTACCAAATAGTTCCCCTAATTTGTGTAAATGGGGACGTTGAATTTCCTCAGATGGCATGATCTGTTTTAGGCAATTGTGAGCCAAGTCTTGTAAACTTTCCGCTGATTGATTTTTGTTAGCTTTTGGTAAAAATGCTGTTAATAGTAAAGTTTGCCCCAAAGAACTTTTGACAAAATCTGGGGAAAAGAGGAATTTTTTTGTATTGAGATTTTGCTTTTCTCTTTGGTGAGATGCTGGTAAAAATGCTGTTAATAGCAAAATTTGCCCCAAGGAACTTTTTATAAAATCGGGGGAAAAGAGGAATTTTTTTGTATTGAGATTTTGCTTTTCTCTATTGAGGTTTCGCCAAAAAGTAATAGGTATATCAGCGGTTTTTTGCTCATTTTCTTTTTCGGGGCGACGCAGATTGATGGTTAAGCTATAACTATCATACAGCCGATGGGTGAATACTAGGCCGGTAATAGTCAGATCAGATTGAGGTAATTTGCCGGTTAATTCTAGTTGCTCGTCGGGATGTAAGTTAACTTGTTCGCCGGTTGGTTCGTTTAAGTCATGGGAATAGCCATAAATATGTAGGCGTTCTGTGAAACCTAATTCTTGTAATATTTCATCACATTTTTGCCACAAATGTTGGGGATTGGGGGCAAGGGATTCTGGTTTGCCAGTTAAGCCTCGCCACAGATGGAAAGCGAATAGATGTAAATTAGGTGCATAAACCGCCGGTATTATTGGTTGTTCTGATTGTTCTGAATCCATTGTTTTACGGCTTGGATAAGGTGGGACAATAATGATATTGGTTTTGCTTGTGGGGCGGGAGTAATAATAACATCTGTTTCTGTTTCTTCAATAATTTGCAAGTTGGGGAAAGTCCATGTCACCGCACTAGGTTGGGCAATTTTTTTTAGGTCTTTGGTTTTTTGAAAAACTTTTTGAAAAACTTTGCGTTCTTCTGGAAATTGTTGGATCCAGGTGATAATCAGTTCGGCTGCCTGGTTTAAATCGGTTGCAGATAGTTTGGCTAATTCACTGGCTAATTGTTTGACTGATGGCAAAGCCTTTGTTGGTAATATAGCTGGTTTGACTTCCAGCAGTTGCACGAACATTATTAAGGTTTCAGTTGAGTCTTTCATATTTATATTTTATATATTTTTGAGGTAGGTTGTGGGAGTTTTGTTGTTGAGGAGCAAAACTGCTCAATCAAATGCCGATCGCACAGAAGGCAGCCCAGTGAATAGGATGTTCATAGGGACGCTCATGGGAGCCTAAAACCCCTAATTTTAAATTTTCTCGCAATTGAGAACGGACCTGTGAGGTAGCTGGTAAGGCAGTATCAGTTTGTGATTGTAAGGAATAATCCTCTAACCATTCTGTTAATTGCTGTTTTGTGACTGTTCTCATCCAATATTGTGTCTCCTTTAAGGCTAGGGCAATAGATGGTTGATTTTGCATGATTTCATAGAATTTTACCATGAAAATAGCGGTGGAAGCATCGTTGACTGCCCAGAGGCTACAAATAACGTTGGTGGCTCCAGCGTAGAGAAAACCTAGCCCTAAACTAATATATTCTTCACTAATATATTTTTCTGGATCGGGGGAAAAGTCGGTTAAGCCGGTTTCACAGGCGGAGAGAATCACCAGGCGACAGGCGGGTAAATACAGTTCAAATAGTTCTCCCAGGGTATAACATTGGGTGAGGTCTAGGCCTATACCAGAGTCTTTTCGCCAGGGAATAAAGCGGGGTTTTTCCTGGGTTGCCTGAGTGGGAATAGTTGGGTTATTTAAGTTATTAATTTCTGAAGTATTGAGGGTGACTTTGCCTCCCGCTAATACTAGGCTTGACAGGAGGGGATTTTGGAAATCAAATGTACCATGTCCGGCAAAATGTAGATAGTCGGCTACTTGTAAGTTTTGTTGGTGGGGATTTTGTTGCAGGTTGGTTTTGCTGGCATCTTGCCGGATCAGTCGGTGGGCGGTGTTGGTGAAGTTAGGTAAAATTGCCTCTACTTCTAAGTCAGAGTATTCTAGGTCTTCTGTGGGATTTTGAATAGCAAATAAATTTTTGCTGGTACTGGTTTTGATGTTACGGCGGGAGACTTGCAGGAATTGACAACTAGGTGTATAGGTGATGCCTTGGGGAAATCTATCTGCTAAATAGGTTGGTTGATCATCGCTATTATCTAGGGGTAGGGCGTGCAAGGGGAATAGATGTAAATCCCGATAGGGTACTAATATTAGGCGGTGGAATTGGTCGGGGATGGGGGCGAGTAGTTGGGGTAATTCTAATATATCTCGCAGTTGTTGCAGGAATTGTTTAAGCTGTTTTTCCCAATCAAGGGATTGATCTTTATTTTGATAGCTATTAAAATAGTTTTGGTTGAGTGCCTGTAATTGTTGAGATTGTTCTGGGGAGGAGATGTGAACGTAAATACCATTAGCCCCCGTCCAGAATAGCGGTTCTGCTAATGCCTTTAAGGGGCAAGCACTGTCACCTAATACCAGGAATGTATAAATGGCTTCTTTGGTAATATACCATTCGATTAATACAGTTTGCTTGTCTAATAATGCTTGTATCTGGTTAAATTGGATGGATAGTACTTGTTGCGTCAGGATAAAATCGGGGTCATATTTTTTCAATACCTCGAATAGTTGATTGAGTGCTTGTTGATCTTTTGCATAGTTTTCTCGCAGGTTGTTAATAGTATCGGTGTTAAAACCTGATGAGTTATTGTCAAGAGAGATACCGCCTGTTCCTCTGGTGAAGGGAGGTTCAGGGTCTGCTTGTCCGGTATTTGGCTGTGGGGTGGGAGAATTGTCGAGGCTTTCTAATAGTCGTTGTTTGGCGCTGACTGACCGACGCAGGCGATCTAATTCTTTTAGTAATTCGGATGGAATGTCACCTTTCGGATAGAGTTCTAGGTTAGATAATAATTCGATTAAGTTGCGGGATTTACTGCGTTCCACACTAGCCAGGGCTTTGCCGAAGTCTCCCGCTTTGATGCAGGTTTGCACTAGTTTTTCATAGATGTCTAGGGCGGCGGTGCGCCGTTTTTGTTTTTCTTGGTAGGAGTCGGTGAAACTACAACGGGTTTCCACCGCTGCAATAGCGGCTTCATAACCTTCTATGGCTGTTGCCCAGTCTTGATTATCAAAGGCTGCATCACCTAAATTAGTACCGAGTTTTAATGCTTCTAAGGGGAATTGGCTGGGCGGACAAATTTCTAAACCGGCTCTCCAGGCTGCGAAAACCTCATCCCAGTTACCCCGATTTTTCTCAATATCTCCCAAAACTCCCCAACAGGATGCTATGCCAGAGCGATCACCCAATTCCGTTCTCAATTGCAAAGATTGCCGATAGAGACGCTCTGTCTCATCCCAGTTGCCCCGCTTCCGCTCAATATCTCCCAAAACTCCCCAACAGGATGCTATGCCAGAGCGATCGCCCAATTCCCTTCTCAATTGCAAAGATTGCCGAAAGAGACGCTCCGTCTCATCCCAGTTGCCCCGCTTCCGCTCAATATCTCCCAACACTCCCCAAGAGGATGCCATGCCAGAGCGATCGCCCAATTCCGTTTCTATTTCTAAGCATTGCCGATAGAGACGCTCCGCCTCATCCCAGTTGCCCCGATTCCTCTCTATATCTCCCAACAGTCCCCAAGAGTTAGCCATGCCAGAGCGATCGCCCAATTCCGTTCTCAATTGCAAAGATTGCCGAAAGAGACGCTCCGCCTCATCCCAGTTGCCCCGCTTCCGCTCAATATCTCCCAAACTTGCCCAACAGGATGCCATGCCAGAGCGATCGCCCAATTCCGTCATCACTTCTAAATATTGCCGATAGAGACGCTCCACCTCATCCCAGTTGCCCCGATTCCGCTCTATATCTCCCAACCGTCCCCAAGAGGATGCCATGCCAGAGCGATCGCCCAATTCCGTTTCTATTTCTAAGCATTGCCGATAGAGACGCTCCGCCTTATCCCAGTTGCCCCGATTCCGCTCTATATCTCCCAACCGTCCCCAAGAGGATGCCATGCCAGAGCGATCGCCCAATTCCGTTTCTATTTCTAAGCATTGCCGATAGAGACGCTCCGCCTCATCCCAGTTGCCCCGATTTCGTTCTATATCTCCCAAAAGTTCCCAAGAGGATGCCATGCCAGAGCGATCGCCCAATTCCGTTCTCAATTGCAAAGATTGCCGATAGAGACGCTCCGCCTCATCCCAGTTGCCCCGATCTCGCTGGATACAACCTAACATTCCCCATGACAGAGCTATATTTGCCTGATCACCGATTTCTTCATACAATTTTAGACACTCTTGGAAAGATTGCCAGGCTAGGTCATGTTCACTATGTTGATACTGTTGGGAACCTTGCTGTAAAAGGTCATCTGCTGTTAATTTGATTTGTAGTTGAGGCAGAGAATAGTTAACAAGTTCTATTCTTTTCGCAAAATCCTCTAACCAGTCAGCATTCCCCTCCCCCTGTTCTGCCATCTTTTCGGCTTCGGCTCGCATCACCTGCACCAAATCTGCATCAACCAGTTCAGCATTCTCACTCAACAGGTTAAATTCCTCCCCACTAGCACAAGTGAGAAGTTCTTGAATTAGGGAGAGATAAGCCTGCACTCTTTGTTCATCCATAACAGCACACCGGGTTAATACAGTATTACCTATTGTAAACTATTTTTTCGTGTGATGAACAGTGACATTCTTAAATTTTTGTGAAGCAATATTACGAGTAAAGTATTGAAGTAGGGTGCGTTACTTTGTTAACGCACCCTACATTTTTTTATGAGGATGAAAAATTGGGGAAAAACCCGCCCCTGCGAATATCTCTTAAAACTTAATTTCATATTCCAGACTCATCACACTATTATCACCAAAATTACTACCTGCCCTTAATAATAGGCGATCGCTTAAACGATAACGGAAAGACATTTCTGGATTATCGTCAGTGCCAATTAATTTCATCACCGAAAAACCCATATTTTGAGTAATATCCACCCCAACTTCCACACCAACCCCAAACTCAGATGATCGTTTAGAATCATTCGTGCTGGTGCGAGCGGGGAATATTCTAAATTCACTTAAACCCGTGGCATTAATAATATCCTGTTGCAAATTAGAAAATAGGGTGGTACTGGCAACACTGGCTAAAGCTAAACTGGGATCATTCGCTAACGTATCAATCACACTGCCCCCTAATAGGGCAACTATTTGTTGTTTACTGCGGGTGGGAGAACTAGTTAATTGTAAATTTTCATTTAATTGGGAGGCAGGACCCTGGGCGATCGCCTGTACAATAACTTTTCTCGTCGTACCTAAACTACCTTGAATTGGCACATCAATAATTTCCGTAGAGTTAAGAGCCATATTATCAGCGGGATTACGATAGGTTTCCAATACGGGAGCAATTAGCCGAATATCTAAGATCGGATCAAAACCTAAATGGGGCGCAAAGATAGCTGTTTGAGGATGGGCTTTATCTAGTCTTAAACTGGTGCTGAATAAATTGATCACTCCTGAAGTGAGATTAATTATGCCTTCTGGTTCCGGGGCATTGGCAGTGCCGTTAATAGTTAAACCACCTATGGCATAAAAATTGAGAATACCGGGATCCACTAATCGCAGGCGATCGCTCAAAGTTACTTGGAAATTATTTAAACCTATTTCAAAATTATTAGCAGTATTATTCACATTACCGTCTAAAGCATTATTAGGCAGTGGTGTAGCCGTTGCCATTTCTGCTTGTAGAGATTGAGCCTTATTAATAAATACTACGCCATTCGCCACTTGAATATCACCGCCCACCTCTGGAGCAAAAGCACTACCGCCAATGGTGACACTACCATCAATCCCACCATTAAATATCTCTTGGAAATTCACATCTAATTTATTTAAGTTAAGGGTGACTAAATTATTAAAATCAGGATCCTCCTCTGTGAAAGGTTCTAATAAAGGCAGGACACCCGCCATAGTGATTTCTCCATCACTAAATTTCCCACTCACCCCCGACACCGTAATGCGATCGCCCTTAAATAAAATTTGTCCTTGTAACTCAGTCAGAGGCTCATCCCACACCGGCGATCTTAAAGTAATTTGAGAAAAGTCTGCCACCCCAGTTAATTCTGGTTGAAAAATAGTACCTTTTGCTTCTAATCTGACTAAACCTTTACCCTGTTCTAACTCTATTTGATCAGTTAAAGCATTAACTATTTTTAAAGCATCATTCTGCATTTCTAATTTTAATTCAATTAATTCTGAACCTGGTGCGATTTCAGAATTAGGCAAAGCAAAAGGTAAACTACCCACAAAGGTAATCGGGTCTTCTCCCGTCACTAAAATATTACCACCGAAGCGGAAGCGGGCTTCGTTATAACTGAAACCACCGAGGGCTTCCTGTACCGGCTGATCATTTAAAAAACCATTGGTAATATTAATATCACCGATCATACTGGGATTCGTGGGAGTACCGGCAATCGTGGCTTGTAAGTTTAAATTACCTTCAATATCAACTAAACTCGGTGGCAATTGTACAAATTTTTGTAATTCTGCTAAAGGTACATTTTCTACCCGTAATTGACCGTTTTGATTTTCCGGGGTAATTTGACCTGTAAAAGCGATTAATGAATCACCTATTCTCAGTTCCACCGGCAGAATAGTTAAAACATTATTATCAAACTCACCCTGTAGGAGAAATTCCCTCGCTTTGTAGTTTCCCCATTGCCAATTATTCCCATTCAAGTTAAATTTACCATTCACACCAGACTTGAGGTCTCCAGCAAAATTAATTTCCCCGGCAAACGCTCCTAATACTGTTGACAAGGGTGGAATATCAATGGGAGTTTGAGCGTCCTTCACATTATCTTCTATGGCTAAGAGGGCGTTAATTTCAGCAAATCTTTGTAATTGCCAATCAATGCTACTATTACCGGGTAATATTATGGGATAAGTCAGATCTAAATCTTGGGCTGTGCCATAAATGGGCGCTCGAATCCCTCTGGATATATCGTTTAAATCAAACCATTGCAGGGCGACTAAAATATCCTGTAACTCGCCCCGTTCGATGGTAACTTTGCCATCAAATTGTGGGTTAAAGTTATTCATATTTTGGGGAAAATCTGCCCCTAAGTTAACATTCCCAGCCAACAGAATGCGACTATTTTCTAAGGTTAATTCCCCTGCCTGTAAACTCGCTTGACCGTTACCATAATTAATTTGAGCAGTAAATTTTTTGCCGTCAATATAACCAAAACTGGGTTGCTCAATTGTCACCTCACCTTGGGCGGTAATTTTGGCTGGATCGAGGGTAGCTAATTGACTAATATTCAGTTGACCGGAAACATTACCTTTGATCGGACCAATATTTAATTCACTAGCCGGATTAATCCCTAAAATATCTAACGGGAAATTACCTAAATCAACTTGAAAGTTATCCCCTTGAGTCGTGCCTTTAGCAAAAATTTGATCATGTTGCACAAGGAAAGATTGGGGAATAAATTTATCATTTAATACTAGGGCTATTCTATCGTTAATATTGCCGTTAATATCAATATTTAATCCCTCTTGTAAACCGCCGGTAATACTGCCCGCTAATATCGGATCAAAAGCAATATTATTAACGGCTAAATTATTTAATCTAACGTCACCATTTAATTGTAAATTTTCTAAATTCCCAGTCACTTTACCAGCAAAATTGACTCTGCCGGCTAACATTTGTAACTGTTGTTGGGGTGACAAATTAGCGGTTAAGGCTTGTATTGGTAAACGACCTAGATCAAAATCTGATAGTTGAATATTAAAGTTAACTTCATTAATATTAGGCTGATTATTAGCTTGATTATTAGTTTGATTATTATTGGGATTATTACTAGGAAAATTTACGGCAATAAAACCATCAGAGTTAATACTAGGAGTTCTTGCTTCTAATACATTTAATTTTTTACCATCCCAATTAAAGGTACTAGTAAAAGTATCTTGTAAGACGGGGATTTGTGATAAATCAATTTGGCCATCACCTCTAATATTAGGGGGGGTAAGATTTGTTAAATTTCCAGCTAAATTAATCTGCCCATTTAATACACCATTTAAGAGCGGAACATTACTATTAGTTAATAAATTTTGGGTTTGTTGCAAACCATTAATAGTTGCTAAATTTTCCGCTGGTAAATTCGCTAAAATTTGATTAAAAGGATTTAAAGCGACTTGATCACTAGTAATATTAGTTTGCCAATTATTACCTTTTAATGTGCCGGCAATATTAATCACACCACCTTCATCAAAAATTATTTTACCATCTAAATTAGTCGCTATTTTCGCTAAATTAGTATCGGATAAATTACCTACTGCCGATAAATTGCCGGTGATCACCCCTGGTAAATTAGTGGCATATTCAGCCGGTAATAAGTTCATGGATTGGGCGACTTTTTCCACAAAACTTAAGGGGATGGGTTGGGCGATCGCCCGTAGGTCAAAGGCTCCCTGTTGTAGATTAGCCGTCGCATTGACAATTTGATCATCAATGATTAATTGACTATTAGCTTGGGCGACAATTTGATCCGGTGTGAGTTTCGTTAAATCTCCCTGAATATTTGCCGTGGTGGTAATCGTGCCGATGGTATTAGGGGGGAGAAAAGCCGTAGTGATCAAGCCAGCCTGTTTTGCTAAATTTTCTAAAGCATTCACAGAAATTACATCGGTTTTTAAATCAGCTATTAATAGCCCGTTATTAATACTAGTTGTGGCATTAATATTATTACCATCAATAGCGAAATTGCCCCGACCTTCTGCCGTAATACCTTGGGGAGTGGGATTATTAATCATGCCGGCAATTTCTGCTCGCCCGGTAATTTTACTATTAATTGGATTGGGTGTGAGATTATTGGCAACCAGACCAGCTTTTTGTAATTGATTAATTGATAAAGGATCCGCTTGTACTTCCGCAAAAAATTCGCCAGCCTGTATATTACCGCTGGCATTAATCGCATTTTCCCCAATCATTAATTGACTATTACCACTAGCGTTAATAGTATTAATATTCAGATTAGCTAAATTACCCATAATATTTAAATTACCAGCTAAACTACCCTGCGGTTGACCGGCGAAAATTGGTTGATCAATCAGACGAGCCTGAAGAGCTATGTCCTGCAACGCATTAAGGGGAATAACTTGAGATTTAATATTACTAACTAAATTACCATTATTTACTGTTGCCGTGGCAGTAATCTGCTGATTATTAATAGTTAATTGACTATCAGCATCAGCATTAATACTATTCATACTAAAATCAGTTAAACTGCCGGTTAAATTGGCATTTAAATCTAATTGACTATTTAAAGATTGGAAAGCGGTTAATTGGGGTTTGATTTGGGCAACTTGCTGTTTGTCTAAACCCGCTAAACCAGAAATGATCACCGCTTCCCCTAAATTAATTAAAGGACTCAAAGCTAAATTTTCACTAGCAACATTTGCCCGCCAAATATTATTCAGAGCCTCAGCCTTAATATTAATATTGCCGCCCTGAGTCGTTAACTGACTATCAGCCGTAATATTCAGTTGTTCGGGTAATTGATTGACATTACCAGCTAAATTGATATTAGCTTGTAGGGAACCGTTATTTTGATTATTAAAAATTTGAGCGTAATTATCATCAATTAATCTCGTTTTTCGCAATACTTTTTCAATATCACTAAAAACAATAGAATTAGTATTAACACGGGCTTGTAAATCGCCTGATCGCAGTTGACCAGTTGCCGTAATAGTCGCCTCTGGTATAGCGACTACGCTATCTAAATCAATATCTATTTTGCCAATCACTAATTCATCTATGTTACCAGTGACATTAATATTAGTAGTTAATTTACCGTTTAAGTTTTGAATATCGGCAATGGTGACGGGAGTATTGAGGGGCGGCGTATTAGGAAAAGCTAGGGCAAAATTTAAGAGGGGATTAATAGCAATATTATCAGCCTGAATCGTATTAGTAAAATTGCCCTGATTTAATTGACCTGTCGCTCTAATTATATCTCCAGCAAAATCAAAATTTCCTGCCCAATTACCATTAACTTTACTAGGATTATTCACATCACCGATTAAATTAAAATCGCCATTCAAAGTATTATCAGCCGTGGCAAATAATACGGGAGTATTCGCATCAGGATTATTACTTCTGGCTAACTGTTCTAAGATTGATAAATTAATATGACTGGCTTGCCCTTGACTTTGCCAGCGACCGTTATTAATTTCACTATTAATATTAATATTGCCGGTAGCGATCGCCATATTAATATTACTTTTGCCCTGCAGGGTATTGGCGTTAAAATTTTTACTATTGCCTGCTAAATTGACATTTCCATCTAATAAACCAGCTACTTTCACCTGACTATTAGGTAATAATTGTGCTAATTCCTGTAAATCAATTTTTTGGGCGATCGCCCCTAATTGCCAAGTATTAAAATTAGCATTGCCATTCAGCAAAATATTTCCATCGGCAATATTAATCACCGTATTTTCTAAGGTGGCATTACTATTAACAATATTCACCGTTCCACTGGCGGGATAAGAACCCTCACTTAATTGCCATTTTGCCTTACCCTGGAGTTGATCCAGCGGACCAGTAATATTAGTATTAGCGGAAAATTTACCTAATATTACAGGTAATTCTGTATTATAAGCACGGGCAAAATCATCAACGGGTAAATTACTAATTTGTAAATCTAAATTTAATTCAGCGGGTAATTGATTTTTGGCATTATTAGTAGTGTTAGAATTGTTATTAATATTAGATTTAACATTAGGTTTTGTCGCTAAATCAGTCAGATTATAACTACCCTTGCCAGTGATCGAGCCACCCGCTATCGGTAGAATATTCAGATTATTAATATTAATAGCCGTGGCTAATAGTTGTAAATTTTGGTCAAATTTGGGAATAACCTGCACATCCGTATTAATCTGACTAAAAGCAATATTATCAACTACCGTTTCCCCTTGGGTTTTCAGGCTAATATTAATTACCGGCTGAGGCATCTTGCCAGTAATTTTCGTATTAACTAATAGTTGACCCGCTACTAAATTTTTATTCTGAGCAATTTGCTGATTCAGATCAAATAACTGTTTTTTTACTGCTGGGGTAAGACTTTTAGCGACTGTACTATTAGGCGGAAAAGCTGTTTTTAATAAATAATTAATTTGATTTGACGCTAAATTAACCGCTGATTGTACGTTAATCGGATTTACGCCAGCTTGCAAATTAAACTGACTTTGATCGAGGGCAAAATTCTTACCTGTTGTTACATCTCCTTGTAGATTGAAAACAATACTCTGCTGACTATTCGGCCAAATAGTCGTAAATTTTTTAATAGTAATTTTAGGCTGATTATTCTGATCATTAATTTGACTATCTAAACTAATATTAATCAGTTCCTTAATACCTGTAACTTGCGCCTGAATATTACTTAAATTAGCCGTACCCTGAATTTTTTCAATATCATTATTTTTAATCTGTAAATTCAGATTAGTATTCGCCAAACCTGATAATAACTGTACATCTGGATTACTCGCTAATCTTGCCAATTCTGAGATCAGTAAATTACTAGCATTTAATTTTAATTTCGTCTTAGCCACCGGCGGACTAATCTTGGCATTATCAATATCGGCATTCAGATATATTTTCCCGCCTGTATCAAATTTTCCTTGTAAATCAACTAATATTCGTTGGGCATCATCCTCAAATTTAGTTTCAATATCATTCAAAGTTAAATTAATCGGTATAGCGGTTTGCCCATTCGCCTGTAACTTCGGCTGAATAGTGACTAATACCCGATCCGCTGCAATCTTCGCCGGTTGTACATTCACCGGACCTGGTGGTAATACAGCTAATTCTGGTACAACAAAACTACCGTCAGATCGTTGCTGAATATAAACACGAGAATTTAATAACTTAATATCGAGGGGTAAATTACGAGCTAATAAGGGAGCTATCGAAAACCGGATTTCTATGCCATCAACCTGAGCATAATCAGGATTATTAGCCGTCGGTGGTACTCTCGTCGGACCAAATTTTAAATAACCAATCTGCACATCCGACAACTGTCCCAACTCTATGGGTCGCTGTAATAACTGCCCCACCGTATCCTGAATAATTGGGACAAATTTTTGCTGTACAAACCAGGTCGTACCGGCTGCCGCCCCAATGACAACGCCACCTAACGTCAAACCACCTATTAATAATCGTCGGCGACGGGCGGAAGATTTGGCCTGTTTTTTCTCATCTATGGGGTTTTCTTCCGATCTTTCCGGTATAGTCATGTTCTTGGCCCTTACCCTGGTATAGTGACAAAATTTAATTTAATCTAAATTAATCTAAATGATAAGTTAATACTATAAATTGGGAAGAATTTGTGATATTTCCATAGTGTTTTAAGGTAACATAGGGCTTGGTTAAAACCGATGCTAATTACTTGAATCAAATTACTTGAATAAATTTATAACTATTTTTTTTTATGCGTGTATTTGTTTTATTATTCAATGCTGGTACTGACAAAGAGGGTATTCATACGATCAAAATCGGCGATCGCAATAAGGTATTAATGTTTGAATCGGAGGATGATGCCACCCGGTTTGCTATTTTGTTAGAAGCTCAAGACTTTCCCACCGCTACGGTTGATCAGTTTCCTGAAGCGGATATTATCGAATTTTGTGAAAGCGTTGACTATGATTATGAATTAATCCCAGAGGGAGAATTAGCGATTCCTCCTGATGCCAATGTGGAGGAATTAGATTGGGATGAAGAAGCAGATGTAAATGCAAATGGTGAGAAAAAATCACAGTCAGATGTAGAAACTGAAGCCCAAGAATTTAGTGATCGGGAATTAGAGCAAATTCGCCGGCGTTTGGAAGGTTTATTATAGGGGATTTACTATATTGTGATACTAAGTCATACTAAATCCCATTAATACGGCTCCTGATAGCGAGCGAGACGCTCGCACTCCTGGAAAAATTTTTATTTGACTTTTCACAAAATTTAGCTAGATGCCAATTACATCAATCATTTCTCAAATAATCTATACCATAATTTATTTAATCAAATGACAAACAAATTACCAGAACGGGGCCATTTACTGACAGAACAAATTAACCCTAATAGTATTAATTTAGATCAGTTAAGTTCTTTAGAATTAGTTGATCTATTCAATAAAGAGGATATAAATACTATTAAGGCGATCGCCCTAGCTCGTGAGGAATTAGCCGATGCCATTGATATGACTGCCGAGGCTTTAAGTAAGGGTGGTCGTTTATTTTATGTAGGAGCGGGAACCAGCGGACGTTTGGGGGTATTAGATGCAGCGGAATGTCCTCCCACTTTTTGTACACCACCGGAGATGATTCAAGGGATTATTGCTGGCGGGGCAGGGGCTTTGGTGCGGAGTTCCGAGGATTTGGAAGATCGGCGGGAAGATGGGGAACAGGCGATCGCCCAACGACAAGTCACTAATTTAGATGTGGTTTTAGGTATTACGGCTGGTGGTACAACTCCTTATGTACAAGGGGCGATCGCTGGTGCGAAAAAACGGGGAGCGAAAACTATTTTTATTGCTTGTGTACCAGAAGAACAGGTGACAATAGAAACTGATATTGATATTAGATTATTAAGCGGACCGGAAATATTAGCCGGTTCTACCCGTTTAAAGGCTGGTACTGTCACGAAAATGGCGTTAAATATTTTATCGACTAGCGTCATGGTGAAACTAGGCAAAGTCTATGGTAATCGCATGATTGATGTTTCTGTCAAAAATGATAAATTGCGGGATCGGGCGATTAGAATTATTCGGGATTTAACAGATTTAAGTACGGAAGCATCAGCCTCCCTATTAATCGCTAGTCAAGATTCGGTGAAATTAGCTCTGATGATGCACTGGACGGGTTTAAATCGGCAGGAAAGTGAAACCTTATTAGCTCAATATCAAGGTAATTTACGACAAGCTGTCGATTCTCAAAAAAGTTAGAATATGATCACCAATATAGTAGGGGCAATTCATGAATTGCCCCTACGGTCTGTATTTGAGATAATATTTTTATCCGTGCGAAATTTCAAAATTATTAATTAAATTAACTATCTATAAATTTATGACTAGAAAAAAACTACCAATTAACCGTCTGCTGAAAATATTAAAACAACCCAGTATTTCCATGGGAATGATGTGGGTAGGGTTAGTCATCACCCTAATATTTGTGATCATTGCCTTTCTCGCCCCAATATTACAATCTTGGGGATGGTTACAAAATCCTACCGAATTTTTGAGTAATCCAATTAATGAACCACCATCTGGTAAATATTTATTTGGTACGAGTCGGCAAGGTTATGATATTCTTTCTCGTACCATGTTTGCTACCCAGGTAGCTTGGCAGGTGGTGATTTTAGCGACCGCCCTCAGTTTAATAATAGGTGTTCCCCTCGGCATGATCAGCGGTTATTTAGGGGGGAAATTAGATAAAGTTTTATTGTTTATCATGGATACAATTTACACTTTACCCGGTTTATTATTATCATTGACCTTAGCTTTTGTCGTCGGTCGAGGCATCTTCAACGCTGCGATAGCCCTGAGTATTGCCTACGTTCCCCAATATTATCGGGTGGTGAGGAACCATACAACTAGTGTCAAAACAGAATTATTTATTGAAGCAGCTCAGGCTCTAGGAGCGAATACCTGGACTGTATTAAGTCGTTATTTATTCTTAAATGTGGTGCAAAGTGTGCCGGTATTATTTACCTTAAATGCGGCCGACGCTATTCTAGTATTGGGGGGCTTAGGCTTTTTAGGATTAGGTTTACCGCCGGAAACCCCTGAGTGGGGGCATGATTTAAAATTAGCCTTAGATGCTTTACCTACAGGTATTTGGTGGCCGGCATTTTTCCCTGGTTTGGCTTTAACTTTAATGGTGATCGGTTTATCTCTTTTAGGTGAGGGATTAAATGAATTTGTCAACCCGAAATTACGCAATCAATAAATTATTAATTATTACCCTAAACCAGTAGGGGCAATTCATGAATTGCCCCTACTATTTTGGTGTTTTTTCTGAAAAATTTTGAGACAAAAATCCTAATTTTTCTGAATAGACCACCACGGGAATTGTTGACTAGGCTCCACCTTCACCCCAGTAATATTTTTCTGAGCAAAAATAAAATCCTTGTCTAACCAGAAAGGAATATAAGGTACATCTTTTCCTAAGAAATTTTGCAACTCTTGGAAAATCGCCTTCCGTTTCACCGGGTCTAATTCCCGTCGTTGATCATCAATTAATTGATTCACCTGAGTATTATAATAGAAAGAACCTTGAGATTTACTAGCTCCTTCCTCACAGCCGGTTGCTTCTGAACCTTTAGAACAATATAAAAACGGCTGAATATAGGCATCAGGATCAAAATAATCACCGTACCAATCTAAAAGAAAAGTTTGATAAACACCTTTTTCTAAATTTTGATAGGCGGTAGTTGCTTCCACACTATTTAACTTTAACTGCATCATCCCGCCTAATTCCTTCTCAGCGATCGCCTTGAGGGTATTCCCAGTCAAACCCCGTTTAGAGGAACTAGAAGGATACCAGATTTCAATGACCGCTGGATTAGTAGCAGAAAAACCAGCCTGAGTTAATAGCTCCTGGGCTTTTGTAATATTACCATCTTTACCATAAAGCTGTTCAAATATCGGTTGATAAACATCAAATTGCGGTAATACTGTGCTATAAACTGGTTCAGCCTGATTTTGTAAGACCCGATTAATAATTAAACTCCTATTCACTAAAGCCGCTAAAGCCTGTCGCACTTCAGGTTTATCCAGAGGAGGAGATTTGACATTTAAGACCATGTAGTTAACTGTCTTACTATCGGTAGCGATCGCCTGCCAACCCTGAGTAACCGCTTCTTTTTTCAGGGTTTCAATTTGTTGTGGATCTAAAGATAAATAGGCAATATCAATTTCACCTGTTTTAAAAGCATTAAACAAATTCACAGAACTAGAAAAAATCCGCATATCTACCCCTAAATTTTGCGGTTTTTCGCCCCAATATTGAGCAAACGGTTCAAATCTTAAAACATCTGTACCATATTCCGTTAACTTATAGGGTCCAGTTCCCACAAAGGTGCTAGGCTGAAAAGCTCCCGGTCCAGCTTTATAAACTTTGGGAGAAACGGGGGTTAAACCAGAAAAGGCTAATAGGGCAGTAAAAGCAGCAAAAGGTTTAGTTAATTTAATAGTTAATTCCTGTTCGCCGGTGGCGGTAATAGATTCCACAGAAGCATCTTTTAATAAGAAGGCAGGTCCGCCGCCATTTTCCATAAATCTATTCAAGGAAAAAGCGATCGCTTCGGCATTACAGGGCGTACCGTCATGGAATAATACACCGCTGCGAATAGGAATAGTATAGGTTAAACCATCGGCGCTAATAGTCGGTAAAGCCGTCGCTAATTGGGGCATTAACTCGGTGGTACCAGGTTTATAAGTATAAAGGCGATCGCCCAGATTATAAAGCAAATTACCAGAGATCACTTCATAGGCATCAGCGGGGTCTAAACTTTTTAATTTCAAAGTTGTACCAATGGAAACTCGACCGGCTCTATTTGTATTAGTAACAGTGCTATTAGGAGCGGGGCTATTAGCGGGCGCTTGCGTATTATTAGGAGCTTGACCGCAACTAATGGCGAAAAAACAGCAAACTATGGATAAACTAATAAACTTGAAAAAAGAGCGTTTAGATTGATTTCTCATACTGCCGAAGGGGAATAATTTTAGTAAGAATTGGTAATATTTTTGCAACATTAATTTAATGAGAAATTTAATAGATTTTCTAGGTAATATTTTCTGGGTAACGCACAGATAAAAGTTTCTGTAGAAAAAGGTGATAAGTTGGGTTGCGTTCCTTAACCCAACCTACTATTAACTACTATTAACTTTTCCCTCTTATTAAGGGGGATCGTAAATCTTGATGATCAATTAATCTTTAATCTTAAATAACTTTCTCATCGTATCCCCTTCAAAATTTTCACCCCGTAACATCCGATTCCAATAGAGCCATGGTAAAACGTGCTTTTTCACAAACCACATACTCCAGTATTCCTGACTGGGATCATGGGGAAAACTGGGAGTCGGTTTTTTATCATAATCAAACTCTGCCATGATCGTTTTATCATAGCCAGTGATCAAAGGACAGCAAGCATAACCGTTGTATTGAGCAGATAATTTACCTTTTGCCATTAACTGTAAAAGATTTTCCACTAATACAGGAGCCTCTTTTCTAATCGCCGCTGCGGTTTTAGAAGTCGGTAAAGAAGAAGCATCACCCAAACCAAATACATTAGGATAACGATTATGTTGCAAAGTCAACTTATTCACATCAACCCAACCGCCGGGACCTTCCTGAATAGCTAACGGACTTTCTTTAATAAAATCTGGTGCGGTCATTGAGGGAGAAACATGAAGCATATCGTAATTAATCGTTACTTCCTTTACACCGTCAGAAGTCGTCACATCAAATACAGCTTCTTTTTGATCACCCCGTACCTCTTTCAAATTATGCTGATAGCGAGCATCAATCCCCCGATCCGCCACCACCTTTTCTAAACTTTTCGCAAAAGTCGGCACACCAAAAATACTGGGAGTAGCGCAACCATAAATTATTTTAGTTTTATTTCTTACCCCACTCTTATGGCGAAAATAATCTTCCGCCAAATACATAATTTTTTGTGGTGCACCAGGACACTTAATCGCCCCAGCCGGGAAAGTAAATAAAGCCGTACCACCTTGGAAATTTTGAATTAATTCCCAGGTATAGGAAGCCCCCTCTAAATAGTAATTACTAGTGACACCATTTTTCCCTAAAGTTTCCGGTAAACCTTTAATCACGCTCCAATCAATTTTCATCCCCGGACAAACTATTAGGTACTTGTATTGAATAGTCAAACCATTTTGCGTAATAACTTTATGATCATCAGGTTCCAACTTAGTGACAGCATCCTTAATCCATTTAGCACCATTAGGAATTAATAACTTTTCATCCCGTGTCACCTGTTCCGGTGTAAATACTCCCGCCCCAATCAGAGTCCAGCCAGGCTGGTAATAATGCTTATCCGATGGTTCAATAATTGCCACATCCAAAGATGGTTTGCGTTTTAACAATTGGGCTGCCGTCGTAATACCAGCGGCACCGCCACCAATAATGACTATTTCATGAGTGATTTGAGTATTTGTCATAAATTCTTATAGCTAGGTTAATTCTCAAAAGATAAACGATCATTATACAGTCAACTCTCACTTTTAGAAAAAATCATCTCTGAATATAGCTTTTAGCCCTGTGGACCATACGATTATTAATATATTTTTATCCTATTTTCATATTATTTTCATCCTAGTATAATAAGGGCGATTCAGAAATTACTCTTGACAGCAAATTAATCTATTATATTTTTGTATTTTATCCCATTCAAATAAACTGTATATTTACCTATTCCCTATAATTGTTACAATCATGCCAAGCAAAAAAAATATTGTTGCCCTCACCGATGAGCAACGAAAAATATTAGAAAAAATTACTAAAACCGGCAAAGCCTCTGCCAGTAAAATTAATCGTGCCCGGATTCTCTTAAAAGCAAATGTCAACCAACCAGGCGGAGGCTGGACTGATAAAGCCATTAGCGAAGCATTAGACATAAGCACCAGAACTATTGAACGGGTGCGAGAAAGATTTGTCCTGGAAGACTTAGATCAATCTATTAATTCCCGTCCGAGGGGCGGACAATCCCTAAAACGTTTAGATCATCAAGTAGAATCTGGTTTATTAACTCTGATCGCCTCATCACCACCGACAGGCAATCGCTGGACCCTACGCCTATTAGCTGAACAAATGGTGAAACAAGGTTATGTAGAAAATATTTCCCATGAAAGTGTGAGATTGCTGTTAAAAAAGTTAAAGTTAACTCTTAATTAATCACGGCAAAAATCGAGTCGGTGACAGTTGTTCAATAATCGGATCAGGACACTCTATGAGATGAGTAGCAAAATGTTTCGCTAAAGGTGGAATAATTGCAAAAGGGGCAGTAAAACCCGAAAATATATGTAAACCAGGAAAACTCGGTATTTCCCCAATTAAAGGCAAACCATCCCGACTAAAAGCAATTAAACAACGATACCATTGAGCCGGTAAATGTTCTAAAGGCGGTAATATTTTACCGATCGCCTGACGCAGAGCTTGTTCACTAGCATTGGCACTCACTGCTAATTCCACATCACTGACAAAACGGGAAATTTGACCAATCCGAATTTTGCCACATTTAAATTGAGCCGCTCCCACATCAAAACTAATCGGTGCTAATTGTTCCCCTGGAATATCCCAGAGGTGATCATTTTCCTGACTACCAGCAGTTTTTTCGTAGGGTTTTCTTTGCTGTATGGCTGGCATTACCAGAGTATTCATCTGAATACTTTTATGTTCGGCAGAAACTTCTAACATTTCGGCATGACTAAAATAAATCGGTATATTCACCCCAGCCGATTTTAATAAATTACGAGTAATACCGCCGGCACAAATAATAATTTTCTGACCATAATAAATATTATTAATAGTTTTCACGCCGGTTACTTGTTCACCATTTTTCACTAAATCAATTACTTGCTCATAAATAATCTGCCCGCCCTGCCGAGTCAGAGCCTGACAATATCCTAAATTCGTACTATCAGGGCAAAAATGTCCGTGTCTTACTCTTAATGCACCAGCGATCGCCCAAGGACTTAATAAGGGTTCCAATTCACAGGCTGCTTGATTATTAATCAGCCGGGGAGGAATGGCAAAATTAGCATAACTATCTGCCACTTTTTTCGGTTTTTCTCCCACCGGAATAGTTAATAGTAAATCTAATTCCCGAAACTGAATATCAGTGTCTAATTCTGCTCCCAAATGCCGATAATATTCCACCCCTTCCTGTAATAATTGCCGGGTCAAATCATTAGTACCTGACCAAAAAGGCAAGCCACCATAACTATAACGGGTAGCATTTTGCAGAGTTTGATCTTTTTCTAATAGTAAGACACTTACCCCCATTTTGCTAAGAGTATAACTGAGGGCGGCCCCGGTTATTCCGCCACCCACAATAATAAAATCAAAGGTTTTCATAATTGATTATAAAAATTAGTTATAAATATGTACTGATCATAATATCACCTAAATGCAGTATAATCTGATCACAAATAAGGAAATAGGATTATTATTTCATCACAAATTATGTCAAATAAATTATTTTTAGTATTATTAAAAGTGCTTGTCAAAAAAATTGTTTTATGCAAATCAAATATACAGTCTGAGCAAATTAGTTATTGGAGCAAAATTTCTACTGTATTAATACTATTAACTTATAGTTTACCTAGTATTGCTCAATTACCCCGTTTTGAAACCCCTTCCCCTAATATTCCGGTACAGCCGTCGCCTATTCCTAAACCTTCTTCGCCCGCTCCGATTCCGATTCCCGTGCAACCGCCACCTGCTCCCAGACCATCACCTGCCCCAATTCCGATACCCGTGCAACCGCCACCACCAATGCCTGTACCGTCTCCTGTGCCTGTTCCTATACCAATTCCGGTACAGCCACCCCCAATACCAGCACCACGCCCAGTTTCTGATGATGCGAGTAATCCTTTACCAGAAAATGTTACACCACCCGTCGCCATTATTACGCCGATTAACGGTTTGGTGAATGTGGTATTAGATAACCGAACTCTTGCTAATATTACTTATGAAATTATTGGTGATACCAATAGTCGCAGTTTACCAGGTAGATCTAATGTACCTTTAAGAAATTTACGTACACCCGTCAATATTAGTTTCCGGCGGGATGATGGCGGATTTTTATTAGTGAGAGTACAAATGGAACCAGGTGGTAATACGTTAATATTAACTTTGACGGAAACTGCTGATTTTCCCACAGATCGTAGTTCTTTGATGATTGAAAATAACGGTCAAGTATTCTTAAATTAATGAATTATTAATCACAAGAGAGATTATAATAACGAGATATGGCAATTCTCAATACTCAATAGTCAGGGCTATATCACAAAAGGGAGTGTATTTACAAGGTCATTAACAAATAACCAAATAATTAACCATAGCAAATATGCCTGATTCTTCAAACCATCTATTCCCAATCAAACCTATGAATCAAGTATTGAAAAATTCTAGTGATACTGGTATTACTAATGCTCAAAATTTATTACAGGAAAAATTGCAAGGTTCCCCTTTCAATAAATTTATTGCTGAATTATTTAATAATAGTGGTCACTTTTTAATCGTCAAAATTATTGCCGATATATCGTTAAATGGTTGGCATCAATTTTTGCTGGACCCGACAGAATATTTATTAATCATAACTATGTTGGTGCAAACTTGGTATTTATCCCGGCCCAAGGCAAATCGGTTTTTAGGTAACTTAATGGGGGTAAGTCTCTATACATTAATTGATGTACCGCAAGACGGATTAGAATTTTTTGCCGAACCAATTCATATAATATTTTGGTTATTCTCAATTTTCATCGCTATTTTACAAGGCTTAAAAAATTATTATTCGCCTCAAATTTTAAGATTGAGTTTACTACTAGAAAAAATAGTCAGGACTTTTTTGATTTGTGCGTATTACATTGTCATCAGTATGGAAAGCCATCTTTTGCCGGTGGAAAATCCTGCCTATATACTAGCTTTTATGTGGCAACCACAACATAAATTTTTAGCTATCAGTATGTTTTGTCTTGGTTTATTATTAGGTTTACAATCGTTACAAATATACCAACAACAAGAACAGTTAAAAAATATCGCAAAAATGTTAGGTAATATGGCTGAATGGGGCATGGGTAGTCATGTGGTAGTGACAGCTTTAACTAATCCCCAAAATTTAGTTTTTAAAAAGTGCGATCGCACGATTATTTTTATGGATATTCGGGGTTTTACTAGCTGGTGTGAAACAACTACGCCTGATCAGGTGGCGGAGGTACTTAATTTGTATTATCAAGCCGTGGAACCTAATGCCACTTTTTTCAAACCGATTAAAGTAACTTTCACCGCTGATGAGGTGATGGCTATTTATGAAACGCCTCAAGTGGCTATTCAAGCATCTTTAGCTATGCAACAAGCCTCTCAACAAGTTTTGTCTCGGTACGGTTTAGGGGCAGGCTGTGGCATCCATTGTGGTCAGGTGATAGAGGGTTTATTTGGTAGTGAAGGAGTGCGGACTTATACGGTGATTGGCGATGTGGTTAATACGACGAAACGAATTGAGGGAGCGACGGCGGCGGGAGAAATTACTATTTCTGATACGGTTTATCAAATCATGGGGCAATCTGTGCAGGCGATCGCCCTATCACCATTATTAGTTAAGGGTAAAGCTCAGGAATTAAAGGTTTGGCAATTATTAAAACTGAATTAGCTAATATTAAGCAGATAATTTTTAGAGAGATTTAAACTAATCCTCAGAAAAATAATCAGAATCTATTTTTTTAATTTCATAGGTGCGAATAGTTGAAATACCTACATTGTAATCAATCATAAATTGGGTAAGTCGTTTACCGTTAATCAAAACTATTTTTAAATCAATATTTGTCACATATTCCCTGGCATCTTGCGAAAAATTAGAAGTAGTAATGAATACCCCTTTTTTAGCTCTTTGACCATGTAATGCACCAACAAATTTTTGAATTTCGGGTCTGCCTACGGTGGTATTATCCCATCTTTTCGCTTGAATATAAACAATATCTAAACCTAATGGATCTTCTTTGATAATCCCATCTATGCCACCATCTCCACTTTGACCAATAGCTTGACCGGCATCCCTTTTAGAACCACCATAACCCATTTTGACTAATACATCAACAACCAAATATTCAAAAAAATTAGGGGAAGACTCTTTGATTTTTTGTAAAAGTTCATCTTCTAATTCTTGCCGAATTTTTTGATAACCAATTTCTATCGCTTCTTCTGGTGTAATGTTTTCATTAACAATCGGTAAATTAGATAAATAATCTTCTTCGCTATTCTGTTTAGAATTTGCACGAGTACCTTTTAAATTTTTAAACTCAATATAACCAGGAAAATTTTCTAAAAATTTCATGTTAATTTCTGAGGGTGATTGTTTCAAAACTTTTATTCCCAAATCAGTAATCTTAAAAATTCCTCTGCGGGTAGATTCTAATAGGCTTGCTTTGGTTAAATAAGTCTTTGCCCAACCAACCCGATTCAAAAAAATAGCTTGTTGTCCACTTGGTAATAGTTCTTTTTTTTCTTCCTCAGTTAGTTGAAATTGTTGAGCTAATGCTTCTGTTGTTTCTGCTAGAGAATGTTCATTTTGATCGCCTGCATATTTTAATAACGGTAGCATAATACTTTGAAAGTCTGGTATTGCCATAATTTAAATTTAAACAGAAGATTTTTTTGTTAAACGTTGCCAAGTTAATTGAATAGCCAAAGCAATTAACCCCAAAGTGACGATCGCAAACATGGAAGAAGCCAGGGAAGCAATACCAACAACTAAACTCCTCACCGCAGCGGAAATATTGATGACAAAAGTATTATCAGAATGAATAGGTTTGTTAGCAAAACTAGTAGCGATCGCCTGAGTCATCCAGTAAACGCCATAACCAATTGTGCCAGCAATTGTTGCACTCATCAAACATTGTAAGGGGCTAACATTATCTAAATTATCGGGTATGCTAACATTTTTAGATTTTTCAGAATTATTCGGAGCAGGATTATTATTTGTCATAAATTTATCTATAATTTGAAATATTTGTTGAAATCTAACCCTTGCCGTAGGGGCAATTCATGAATTGCCCCTACTATATTACGGCAAAAACCTGTATATTAATGATGTTCTACCTTAATCCCCGATGGAATAGTTTTCGTCACCCAATAGGAAATATTATTATCAGCCATAGTTTGTCTCACCTTTTGCATCACCTCTTCTGCTTGAGTCTGAGATTCAGTCAAAGCAAATACCGTCGGACCAGAACCAGACATCATCGCCCCTAATACTCCCGCCTCTGTAAAAGTATTACGTAACTTTTCAATTTGCGGATGTGCCGGTAAAACAACTTTTTCTAAGTCATTATATAATAATTTGCCAATCTCCGCCCCATCCTGCCGACTAATCGCTCCAATCATCGGACCTGAATGCACTTGATGCCGACGATTAGTTAAATTTTCTTCATCCCGAATATAACTATTGCCAAACTGTTGCCGATAGGTATTATAAGCCCAGGCAGTGGATACCCCTAAATTATTGTATTTAGCTAAAATTACATATAAATTATCCAGGTCAGTTAGTGGTGCTAATTGTTCACCCCGCCCAGTTGCCAAAGCCGTTCCTCCCATGACACAGAAAGGAACATCAGACCCTAATTTTGCCCCTAATACTTGAATTTCACTTTGGGTTAAACCGAGTTTCCACAATAAATCTAAACCCACTAATACGGCCGCCGCATCAGTAGAACCACCTGCCAAACCCGCTTCTACCGGAATATGCTTATGTACCGTAATTTCTACCCCACCATAACGGGCAAATACATCAGGAAATTCCTGTTTCATCAAGTGAGCTGCCCGATAGGCTAAATTTCCATTATCTGCCGGTACTTGCGGATGATCACAGTGGACAATAATTGTTTCTATGCCAATTGGTTTAATTTCAATCCGATCACTTAAGTCAATACTTTGTAAGACCATGGCTAACTCATGGAAACCATCCGGGCGATCGCCAATAATTTCTAAATATAAATTTATTTTGGCGGGAGCAATTAAAGAATAGGTACGCATTTTTTTTGATAAATTTTAATTAATTCTTAATTTATTGATAATTTTAGATTTTACAGGAATTTTTGACCACCGATTAACCAGTAGGGGTAATTCATGAATTACCCCTACGATTTGATCAAGAAGCATGAATTACCCTACGCTGTAAACTTCACACAAATAAACGATTTGTTAACTCCACCCATTGGGCCACACTTAAATCCTCTGCCCGACAGAGGGGATTAATTGCTAACTCAGTCAGTAAAGTAGTTAAATCATCCGGTTCTATCACACCTTTCAAATTATTTTTTAACATTTTTCGCTTACTGGCAAAACCCTGTTTAATTAAACTTTCTAATTTACTAGGATCACTCACCACAAATTGGGGTGGACGAGGCGTTAATTTGATCACTGCTGAATCAACTTTTGGGGGCGGAACAAAGGCTTTAGCCGGCACATCACAAATAAATTCCCCATCCGCTAAATATTGAATTTTCACCGATAAAGCACCATAGGCTTTACTACCAGGTTTAGCAATAATTCTTTCCGCTACTTCCTTTTGCATCAAAAGAACTATTGACTCATATTGTTGTGCCGGTTGAGCAATATTTCCCAATAGTTTTAATAGGATCGGACCAGTAATATTATAGGGAATATTAGCGACAACTTTATTAGGGTTTTGAAAATCAGGAAAATCTTTAGTTAACTCAGCAATATCTAACTCTAAAAAATCCCCTTCTAGTAGTAAAAAGTTTTCCCTATGCCCAAACTTTTTTACTAAACTTTTCACTAAATCCCGATCAATTTCAACCGATAAAACTACCCCCGGTAAACCTAATAATTTTTCCGTTAATAAACCTGTACCTGGCCCAATCTCCAATAGGCGATCGCCCGACTTAATCTTGGCAGCTTGGCAAATAGTATTTAATATTGCATCATTACGCAACCAATGTTGGGCAAACTGTTTACGGGGCCGAATAGTCATATATTTTTATGAACAAATGTATAGTTTGTTGAGATATTAGGGCAGAATAATTCTATCAGTAATTGTTCAATAACCACGATAAAACTAAATAAATTCTATGAATTATATGCAAGTTAAAGTTTGGCATATAAATAATTAATCAGGGGAGAAAAATAGCTATGCAATATGAAATTAAATATCAACCATCCTTTGCCACTATTTTTGTGAAATTAGCTCCAGGGGAAAGTATTGTGGCAGAAGCCGGGGCGATGATTAGTATGGATGGTCGCTTATCTATGAAAACAACGTTTGCTGGTGGGTTGATCAGTGGTTTACTGAAGAATTGGTTTGGCGGAGAATCCCTATTTGTCAATAAGTTTGAGAATAATACCCAAGAAAATTTAGAAATAATATTCAGTCAAGCCTATATTGGCGATATTGTGGCGGTGACATTGGACCCCAATAGTCAATTATGTTTACAACGAGGGGCATATATTGCTAGTACGGTGAATATTAAGCTAGGAGCAAGATGGGCAGGGTTTGCCAGTTGGTTCGCCAGCGAAGGTTTATTTAAGTTAAAGGTGAATGGTCCTGGTATTGTATTTTTTGGGGCTTATGGTGGGATTAGCGAGGTGATGGTCGATCAGGAATTTATTGTCGATAATAGCCATCTAGTCGCCTATACCCCTGGTATTAAAATGAATGTGGGTTTAGCCGGTGGTTTAATAGGTTCTATGACTTCTGGTGAAGGTTTTGTTAATCGGGTGAAAGGTAAGGGCAAAATTTATTTACAATCTCGCAGTGTCGCCAGCTTAGTCAAGTCTTTGGCAACCAAGGTTTAACAAAATTTAAAGGACATTAGCAAAATTTGACCAAACTAAAGGTCATTCAATCAATTTTAATTGGCCTGAAATATTGATTAATAGGAAGTTTATTGCCAACCCATTTATATAGCAGATAATGAGAGAGATAGCAAGAGTAAATAAATCCTGTGAGGGATGATTGATCAACTGTAATCATTGCAGAGATTGGCTTTGTCAGATTATGATTACTGAAATAAAAATGAGTATAGTTATTAATACTTAAACAAGATTTAAAGAATCATTAAATTTTCTTGGTAAACTGAAAAAATACATTAGAATGCAAATCGTACTTGCTAGGGCGATCACTATCTCTGAATACTGTGATGATTTGCTCACTATCAAATGTGGTGGTTAGAGAATAACAGGATTAAGTAATAGTCTCGTTACCAGCAAGCAAATAGAACAAGTAGTTTATCAAATACCCATAATTCATTTCCTTATGGATTTTAATCAAGCCTTACAGAATTTTAGTGTAAACCTGTCAAATTTTATACCAGGTTTACTTGCGGCTATCTTTTGGATGCTTATCGCATGGGTGGTGGCAACCGTAGTCAAAACCTTAGTTAATAAACTATTAACAAAATTTGGTGTAGATCGTACCGTCAACCAAAGTTTGCATGATCCGAATATAGGAGAAACTCAAAATTTGAGTAAAACCCTATCTGAGGTGGTGTATTGGTTCATTATTTTGCTGTTTTTACCTCTGATCCTAGCTCCTTTAGGTTTAATTTCAGCTCTGTTACCAATCCAGAACTTAGTAGATCAAATTTTAGGAGCCTTACCTAAGATCATTAAAGCAGTGATTATTGCTGGGGTGGGTTGGTTAGTTGCCAATACAGTCCGCAATTTAGTCGAAAATTTGATGAAGGCATCCGGTAGCGATAATATCGGCCAAAAATTCGGTTTATCTTCTACCCCGACTAAAAATCAATCCTTATCTTCTATTGTCGGCACTTTACTCTATTTTATTGTGCTGATTCCCTTTGTTGTAGCAGCCCTACAAGCATTGGAAGTGCAAGCGATCTCTGGACCAGCGATCGCCATGTTGAATAGTATTTTCGGCATGATCCCGCAAATCTTCACCGCGGCTGTTATCTTATTAGTAGCTTATTACATTGGTAAATTTATCTGTGATTTAGTTACCAATTTATTAACAGGTATTGGTTTCAACAATATTTTTTCTTGGTTAGGTTTGAAGATTCCCCAAGCTAAAGTAACCACAACTCCTGGTCAAGATGCTCCCTCGATTAATCAGGCAACTTTGCGTACTCCCTCCGAAATTGTCGGGATCGTCGCTTTTGTCGGCATCATGTTATTTGCTTTAGTAACAGCCACTGATATTTTAGGGTTGCAAGTATTAACTAATATTGTGCAACAAATCTTACTAGTAGCTAGTCAGGTATTAGTCGCCGCTGCCATCTTTGCAGTTGGTTTATACCTTGCCAATTTTGTCTATAACTTAATAGCCAGTTCTGGTTCTCGTCAAGCTCGTTTAGTTGGTCAAGCAGCTCGCATCGGTATTATTATTCTGGTGGGTGCAATGGCTTTACAACAGATGGGCTTAGATACTGATATTATCAATCTAGCGGTTGGTATGACTCTAGGGGCGATCGCTGTAGCCTTAGCCTTAGCCTTTGGTTTAGGTGGTAGAAATGTCGCAGGTAGTCAGTTACAAGAATGGTTAGACGATTTCAAAAAGGATTAAATTTTTAGTCTATTTTTTGATTAACTCAGTTTTTTATAAAAAACTGAGTTTTTTTCATCAATTTTTTTCAACTTGCTAATATTTTTTCGGGTAAACTAATAGTAGCAGCCATAAATGTAAAAAATATTATTTGCTTATTTTGACTAACCTGCGGAATGTGGATTGGTATTTTTAACCTAAATTTTTAGTAGCAAAATACAGTAAAGCATAACCACCAAAAGTTATAATAGGCATAGCAATCAGAACAATTAATAAACCTGTAGGAATATTAGCTGCCGTAACAATATATGAGACTATTAATCCATAAACAAAAAGTGCGATAAATCCAGTCATTAATACTTTTTTACGAGTCCAACGAATTTTAATTTTTGCTTTTTCTAAATTTTTTAAGTCCTTTTTTTTCAGTGGTGAGCGCATGGTAATACTCCTATTAATATTAAATGTTAAAAGGTTTAGCGAAAATCAAGACAGATAGATTATTTTATATTCTAACAGTAGTTGAAATATAGTAATTGTTAACTTATTAACAAACTTGCTATTAACCCTGCCAGTCAAATTTCTGCCCCAAAAATTCTTCTAATCTAGCATTATGCGGGGCAAAATATTTGTGTAACTTGCTTCTGATTTCTGGTGGTATTCTTTGACTATAAAAACCCGCATTCATTTTTTGATAGTTAGTTAATCGGTAGGACGGTAAATTGAGGAATTGCCAAACAGTTTCTAAGGTTGCTGAGGTTTGCTGATAAAAGGATTCAGCTCCCAAGATCAAAAATTGTTCCCTAGGGAAAAAATCCAACCATTTTTTTAAAAATTCTATATAAACTCCCCGCCCCAAATAACCCACCGTATTAGACCAATATTCCTGATCGCCCTGGGGAATATTAGGCGTTTTCTCTAATAGGGCTAGTTCTGCCTCTACCACCTGCATAAAACTGCGTTTTTCCCAGTGAACACTAGACCAGTGATTATATTGAGAAAAAGCCCGATCAATCGGATTTCTTAATACTACTAATAATTTCAGGTGAGGGAATGTATCATAAATTCTTTCTATACCATGATCGAAACTGGCTAACTGTTCTAAATAGTTAGGGGTAGCTTCTCCTGTGATATAACCACTATTCGGTAATATTTGGGGAAAATGGGCTAAATACCAATCAATACCCCGCTGAAAATGCCATCCCCAAAAATGTACTTCTTTTTTCAAGGCTTTAATCACTTGGGGATGTTCCGTTATATAAGTTTCTAAAGAGGTAGTACCACTTTTTTGCGCACCAATAATAATAAAATCTGGACCGTGACCAGTTTCCTCATCCCAATATTGTTTAATAAATTCAGGATAATCTAGTTTGGTCTTATGTTTGCAAGCAATTTGATAATAGGGAATAGCCTTTTCTATATTACCTTCAACAGTATAAATATCAGCTAAATTAGAATAAGCCCAAATACTATTAGGCTTATCCTTAATCATTGTTTCATACATTACTTTTATCGGTTCTAACTGCTGATGTTTATGAAGATAACGGGTTAATTCATTAAAATAAACAAACCAGGGATATTCTGGGTTAAATTTAATAGCTTTGAGATAATAGGCGTATGCTTCTGGATGTTTACCATCTGCCTCTAATTTCTGACCGACACCTACGTATGTTTTACCTAAAGCATTGGTTGACCAAATAAATTTTTGCGGTTCTGGATTGAGTTCTATGGATTTTTGGTAATGAGCGATCGCCCTTTGTAAATCTCCTTTGGTTTTATAAATATCAGCTATGCGATGATAAACCAACCAGTTATCTGGTGCTAATTTAATAGCTGTTTCATAATGATGTAAAGCTAAATCATATTTAGCCTGTCGGCAAAAAATATCACCAAGGGAATGATGAACTGTGGATAAATCTGGTTGCAGGGCGATCGCCCGGAGAAAACAATCTTGAGCTTTTGACCATTTTTCCTGTTGCAGGAAAAGTTGCCCGATAGTCTGATCAATTGTCGCTAAATTAGGTAAATCGGGAAAATTTTTAATTAATTGCCGATAAAAATATTCTGTTTTTTCCCAATCTTTTTTATTCTGATAAAACGTGATTAAGTTCTCATAGGGAATTGGTGAAATATCGGGATTGTTTGCCGTGAGATATTCATAACAACTAATTGCCCAGTCAATTTTTTGAAAATCTCCTAAACGATTCGCTAAAGTCAGGGTTTCCTGCGACGTAAAATAAGTCGGATTTGTTTGCCATAATTCATATTGTCGTTGGGCAATATTAGTATTAATAGGAATTTTATGATAAGCATGAATCAGAATACGTCGTACGGGTTGAAAATTTGGGTCAAGAGCCAGGGCTTTTTCACAACGGGCGATCGCTTTTTGCCATTGTTGTTGATAGTTGTAAATACTGCCTAAATTTGCCTGAGCTTCTACTAAATTAGCATCAAGATTGATCGCCTGTTCATGCCACTGAATTGCCTCATCAAGTTTTTGTGATTTCTGACAAATCTGCCCCAAGGTTTGATAAGCTAAGGCAAAATCAGGATATATTTGGGTGATTGTCACGCAAGCTGTATAAGCCTCTTGCCACTTCTCCTCGGCAAAATATTGGAGGACAATATTATGTAATTCTTGAATAGCGTCGTTGTTCGTGAGAGATGGCATAATTTGGCAGTGAATTATTTTTATTAAGTATCAATTATATAAATTATTTTGAATATATACTTTGTAGCGAGTATGATTAGCAGAATATTATGTTAACTCAATCGCTCCAATACAACTATTAATAGGCTATGCTTTACCCATAAGTCCTGAGAATATTGTTGTGCAAGATTTTCAGCGATGATACCGAGAGGTAATTTAGCTTAAATACCACAATCCAATCACATTAACTTACCGTATGCTCCTTATTGTTAGCGGTTTTTAAATTGAAGTTGCACTGCATATAGCGTGAATACATTTATGTGCGCTATATATGGATTGTCTGAATGTGGATTTGATTGCGATCACACCGGAACGATATACAATCGAGCCCATTTCCATCCAAAAATCAAAGGCTATAAACCTTTACAGACAAGAGTTACATAAGTTATAGGTAAAGCATAGTATTAATAGGCGATAACTCAACCAACTAACCCCTAATACTAAAAAAATAAACAAACTAATACTGAAAATTGATCGTAGTTTTGCCATCTTGTCCCTAGCGGAATTTTTTGTTATATAATAAGTAATAATTTTTTGATACTACCAGCCATGGGACAATCTAACTCAACGGTTCTGAAAAAATTCAGAAAAAATCGTCAAAAACCACATTTGTTAGATATAGCCGAGTATGCCTCTTTTATGGGGTCGCTGATTGGTAGTATTGCTGTTGCAATTTCCGGTCAGGCCATTTATGCTGTCGCTCCCCTCACCTTGGCCCTGGGATTAAGTCTGGCCAATCGTCAACGTTTAGCCCAAAAAATGCAATTATCCCATTTGATTGAGATTGCTGAATTACAAAAAACGGTTAGTAAGTTAGAAAAAAATACAGTCAAAGTTATCCTGAAATTACGCCAACAATTTGCTACAGAAATCGAGTTAGTACGTCGGGAATTAGAACATTTATCGCCGGCTCAGGTGGCAGAAATTGCCACTATTGAACAGGATTGGCAGGAGATGGTAGCGATCGCCCAAAATCCTGAAAGTCAAAATTCGGTAGATTGGGAAACTTGGAATACCCGTTTAATGTTATTGGAAGAGGCGATCGCTAATTTACAATCTCAGTGGGAAACCAGTATAGATGAAAAAAATAGTGATTTGGCTGATGTGCAAACGAAATTGCAAGAAATGGAAGATCAAAACGAGGAAATTGTCAAACCTCATTTAAAACGATTAATTAGTATTGTTAGACAATTGCAACAAACCAGTGCTGCTATTCAATCCACTCAACAGTCTATTAATGCTAAATTAAAAGAACGGGAACCGCTGAAACAACCTGAACGGGGTATTTAATTTAAGAATTATTTAAGAGGTATCTAGTTTGTCTGATAAGGTTAATTTACGGCGATCGCTCTTACAACAAAGGCGATCTTTAACAGTTGAGGTGTGGCAAGAGAAAAGTCAAAAAATATGTGAAAATTTATCTAATTTTTCCCTTTATCAACAAGCTAAAACAATTTTAACTTATATTAGTTTTCGGCAAGAACCGGATTTACAATATTTAGTAACTTTAGCGATAAAATCTGATCATGAAAAAAAATGGGGTTTACCTTGTTGTCAGGCAGAACTATTAACCTGGCATGAATGGCAAATTGATGATCTGCTAATCAAAAATCATTATGGTATTTTAGAACCGATTATTGAGACTCCCACTATTTCACCTGAGCAAGTTGATCTAATTTTAGTGCCGGCGATCGCCTGTGATCGGGATAAATATCGTTTGGGTTATGGGGGCGGTTTTTATGATCGTTTATTTACCTTACCTGCTTGGCAAAAACAACCTCGTATCGGTATTATTTTTGATTTTGCCTATATTGATCATGTACCCAGGGATGAATGGGATATGCCTCTTTCGGCTATTTGTACAGACAAGGGAATATTTGAGTAATTTGCATAAAGTAAGGGCAATTCATGAATTGCCCCATATTAATTATTGAATAGCTGTTTTCAAACTTTGACAAAAAGTTTTCACCGTTTCTAAAGCATGATGAGGCGAACCATCTGCCAATCTTTTCACCACCGCACTACCAACAATTACCGCATCGGCTCCCCATTCCCTAATTTGTTTCGCTTGGGCTGGTTCCGATACACCAAAACCCACCCCAATGGGTTTATCGGTGACAGCTCGAATTTCTTTTAATAAATCTTTCACCCGACCCTCTACCGCTGTCCGCATACCTGTCACTCCTGTCACACTCACTAAGTAAATAAAACCTTGGGATTGTAGGGCGATCGCCTTAATTCTTTCGGGAGGACTAGTAGGAGCAATTAATAAGGTTAAATCTATACCATAATTAGCGGCAGGTTTTAATAAAGTATCAGCTTCCTCCAATGGTAAGTCAGGTACTACTAAACCTTTCACTCCCGCCCGTTGTAAACTCTGTAAAAACGGCTCAATCCCCCGATATAAAATCGGATTGTAATAGGTGAAAAGAATAATCGGCGATCGCAATTGCGGACCGACTGACTGGATCATCTCTAATACCATTTCTAACCGCACACCTTTTTCTAAAGCCCTGGTCGCTGCCGCTTGAATCACCGGACCATCCGCTAAAGGATCAGAATAGGGAACCCCCAACTCAATTATATCTGCCCCATTTTGATCTAATATTTCTAAGGCTTTAGCCGTGGTTTCCAAATTCGGATCACCGGCTGTAATAAAAGGTATCAGTGCACATTGTTGCGATCGCCGTAAATTAGCAAAACATTCAGAAATAGAAGTCATAGTTAATTAGTTATAAAAATTATTAAAAATTATCATAGCAGTGATATTAGTAGGGGCAATTCATCAATTGCCCCTACGATCTGTTGTTGATCAAAAAATGATTAAGATTTTTGTTGTCTTTCTTGCTCAATTTCCGCCTGTAGTTGCTCAATTTCCTCTGGGGTCATTTCATCCAAACGCTTTTGGAAAACAGCCGTTTCATAATCCTTTAACTGTTGGTTATAGGTCATATTATGAGTGAATACTCGTAATAAATAAGTAAGTAACCAGATAATTAAACCACCCACTAGAATGGCTTGCGTCCAAATACCTGCCTGCATACTATCTATTCCCAGTAACTGCAATCCACCGTATGCGATCGCCCCACCGCCAAAAATCAGCAGACTAATCAAAATAATATCTATGCGTCTCATCAGGCAGGAATTCCCCGGCGTTTAGGACGAAAATTGAGAATGGGAGCAAACAGTAACATTCCTGGGAAAAATAAAAATACCAGGAAATACATTAATAATCTTTCAATGGAACTAGCCACATACCAACGGGCCTTCAGATAAATATAGGCGAAGGCAGGACCAACGAATAAATAAGCTCCGAATAAAAGGACATAAATTAATAAAGTAGTAATATCCATAAGAACCATGGTAAATATTGTGGACGATGAGCCTGTTACCAGGCCAAATAACATTCTAACTATTAAACAAAGTTTGTTGCTAAATGTCTAACTAATATTAATGTGATTCTGGTTGATCAGTGTATGTCCTTTTTTCTTAGCTGACTGAAAAATCACTATTTTTTGGACAATTTATTAGTAAATGGACGGGAAATCTAGGCAAAACAAAAAATTTTCTCAAGATACTTGTAAAAAAGAAGAAGTTATGATTCAATTAAAAATCGAGTGAATTTTTCAAACATTTCAAATTTTTCAGTTCTCAATTGAATTTCTGAAATGTAGATAAACCCAGCTCTTGGGGGTGTGGCGGAATGGTAGACGCTACAGACTTAAAATCTGTTGATCAGTGATGGTCGTGTGAGTTCGAGTCTCACCACCCCCATATAAAAATAAATATTTCAAAAATAGTAGGAGCAATTAATTAATTGCTCCTACTGCTTTTTATGCCTGAGAATTGAATTGTATTGTTGGGGCGATCGCTAATACCCGATATAAAAAGACAGATATGTAGGGTGTGTTAACGAAGTGTAACGCACCATTCCAAAGGTCTATCAGAAATTTTGTCTGAGTGGCTGCTATATTATTGGGGCGATCGCTAATACCCGACATAAAAAAGCAAATTGATCAGTCACTTCCTCAATAATTTTTGTCGTTGGTTTCCCCCCACCGTGGCCGGCTTTCGTTTCAATCCTAATTAAAACAGGTTGTTCCCCAGCGTGGGCTTTTTGCAAAGTAGCCGCAAATTTAAAACTATGGGCAGGTACGACCCGATCATCAGTATCAGCCGTAATAATCAGGGTCGCAGGATAGGCAATACCCTCCCGTAAATTATGCAGGGGAGAATATTTATAAATATGGGTAAAATCATTCGGATCATCAGGGGAACCATAGTCAGAAATCCAAGCCCAACCAATCGTAAATTTATGGAAACGTAACATATCCATGACTCCCACCGCTGGCAGAGCCGTCGCAAATAGTGCAGGTCGTTGAATCATACAAGCGCCTACTAATAAACCACCATTACTGCCACCTTGAATAGCTAACTGACTAGAATTAGTATATTTTGCCTCGATTAACCATTCTGCGGCCCCAATAAAATCATCAAAGGTATTTTGTTTATTAGCTTTAATCCCCGCCTGATGCCACTCTTCCCCATATTCTCCGCCACCTCTCAGATTAGCGATCGCATATATACCACCCATTTCTAACCAAACTATTCGACTGACAGAAAAAGCCGGTGTAAGGGAAATACTAAAACCACCGTAACCATAAAGAATACAAGGATGACTACCATCTAACTGTAAACCCTTTTTATGGGTAATAAACATCGGTATTTTTGTACCATCTTTACTGGGATAAAATACCTGTACTGTCTCATATAATTCTGGATCAAAATCAACTGAAGGTTGACGAAAAATACCACTTTCCCCCGTCAGCATATTGTAATGATAAATAGTCGGCGGTACAGTAAAACTTGTATAACTATAAAAAGTTTCTGTATCAGTAGATTTACCACCAAAACCATTAGCCGAACCTAAGCCTGGCAATTCTACTGGCCGAATAAAATTACCTTGTAAATCAAAAATTTTAATTTCCGTATGAGCATCCCGCAAATAGAAAGCGACAAATTGATGATTAATTAAACTAATCCCCTGTAAAGTATTTTCACTTTCAGGAATCACCTGAGACCAGCCCTGTTGATGAGGAATTTTACCTAATGGAAAAACAGGCGGGTTACTAATATTAATAGCGATCGCCCGTTTTTTCGGGGCATCTAAATCAGTCAAAAACCAGAATAAACTACCATCATTCCCAATAAAAGTATATTCTGCTTCAAACTGATTAATTAACTCTACAACTGGCGAATTAGCAATAGTCAGATCTTTATAAAAAACTAAATTTTTCCGATCCGTACTTTGCCAAACCGTTAATAATAAATAGCGACCATCTTCCGTAATATAGCAATAATAACTCCATTCTTTCTGATCAGGTTTTTCATAAATTAATAGATCCTCCGCCTGTTCTGTGCCTAGACGATGATAATAAACCCGTTGCAAATAATGGGTTGCCGTGAAAGTTTCGGCAGTATTTGGTACTTCATAACGGGCATAGAAAAAACCCTGGCGATCATGGGTCCACGTCACCCCCGAAAATTTAATCCATTTAATCACATCAGGTAAATATTGAGCGGTCGCTACATCAATTACCCGCCATTCTTGCCAATCGGAACCCGACACAGAATAACCATAAGCTAATAACTGCCCATCCTCACTAATAGAAATTCCACTGAGGGAAATCGTCCCATCCTCTGACCATAAATTAGGATCAATTAATGCCCTGGGAGTCGCTTCTAAATCAGGTAAAACATACAAAACATTTTGATTTTGCAAACCATCATTTTTAAAATAAAAATATTGATCACCTTGTTTAAAAGGCAAGCCATATTTTTCATAATCCCACACTTCTGTTAGCCGTTGTTTAATATCAGAACGACTAGAAATTTCCTCTAAATAACTAAAAGTTAATTTATTCTGAGATTCTATCCAGACTTGGGTTTCCTCTGACTGGGTATCTTCTAACCAACGGTAAGGATCAGCAACTTCTACACCATGATAATTATCCACAATATTAACTTGGTGACTGACAGGATAGTTTAAACGGGGTGAATTTTCAGACATAAAGAATTTAGATAAAATAGCAGTTTTTCTGTATTAAAGGTAAGGGGCAATTCATCAATCGCCCCTACAGTATATTGATCATAGTTAAATTTTCATGATCAATGTTAATGATCAATTGTCATCATGAATTGTAATTATTGTAATTATGAGTCGGCTCATTAATAATTACAGTATTAATAGGATTACTAATCTCATTAATATCAGGGCGATTAATATTACCCATAAAAGTCACATTGGTACTCATAACAGGCGGCTCCGGTGGATTTTGGGTGGGAATATTAGCACCATTCACGAGAAAATCACTAAGAAATTGATAAATTTCCTGTAATTCTTCAGTTTTAAATGACCGTACTAATTTTTCCGCAGCTTTTTTCGGATGATAAGGTAAAACCACCCATAAATTATCATTAGAAATACGACCTGGTTGCTGTTCTGCCCAACTTTTGATCGCTTTTTTACCCGTTTCTGTAATGTGATAAAAACCTCGACCACCCGTCTTAGTTTGTTCTAACCAACCCAAATGTTCCCAGCGTTTGCGCCACAATTGAGCTGTACTATGGGCATAATCCAAAATTTCCCCAATTTTCCCAGCATTTAGTAACTGATCCTCACCACAGGACTCAATTAACTTAGCGAACTTATGAAAATAATTAGATGGATTACCCAAATCCTTCAGCGGGTCTTCCATTAAATCAACTGGTTTGGGCGGTTCCGATGCCTCTATTTGGCTGATCATTCTCTCTATTTCACTGGGTTCACATCCCAAACCATAGGGAGGCTTTGCCCGACATAGATCATCATAACAAGTAAACTCTTTGCGATTTTCATCCAATAGCTGGGTATAGGCAATCGGCTGTCTTAATAGTTCTCGCCAGGCCTTCAATTGCTCAGAATTTACCCCCGTATTCTTTTGCAGTACCGATTGTAATTTTAATTTAAGTGCCAGGGCCCATTGTTTTGACCCCGGAGTGGTAGAAATCCCGCCGGTTCTGCCTAACGCCTCATATTCTGTTCTTTCCATACTGACATCAACTCACTTATTCCTAGAATTTATGTCCATCTACCCTAAGTAAATAGACTTTGATATTTTTTCTATTTTATCTATTTTCTATCGTTTTTTTATATTTTATATTTATCAAACTTTTGGTGGTATTTTAGGTATTACTTTAGGATTGAAATTTTTGCCAATAAAAAACTGAGCGATAGCGAATCCTTTTGACGGATAGGCCAAATATTGTCAACTTAATGGCAATAAGTGTAAAAATTATCATGACAGTAACCAGTCATGTGGGCTGCCAAAACA
>Ga0209575_10000111_pt1 | contig 90410 bp, 69 predicted proteins | sample Medcelwee11metaG_FD_187172 | JGI IMG/M metagenome (GOLD analysis project Ga0209575, IMG submission 187172) | Freshwater pond sediment microbial communities from the University of Edinburgh, under environmental carbon perturbations - Medium... | ecosystem: Environmental > Aquatic > Freshwater >... | reverse complement strand
CCGGGCGTTGCGGAGCGTGCTACCCGAGCCACAATCCCCGTGCTGCCTCGGCTAGGGCCCCCATCCCAGCCTTCCCCCGCCTCGGGGGAAGGAGCCCTCTCACGCGCCGCCCACCTTGTTGGTGGCGGGCCGCCTTGCCATTCGTACAGCAAGATCCAGAGGTTGCCCCCGCGGTCCGTCGCTTCGCTCCGGATCAGGGGGGCGGGCAGGCCGCAAGCGATCAGCCGTCAGCCCACAGCGATCAGCCAGTCCGACGCCCGGGACACGGTGGGGGTCAAGATGGGCAGCGCTGACTCCGCCTGAGAGGGGCGAAAACCAACTTAGAAGCGATAGCCCAAGCCCGCGCTCACGCGGAAGTCCCAGGAGGTCTGCGCGTCCACGACGAACCGGCCGTTGGCCTGGTCGACCTCCACGCGGTCGAGCCATGCTTCCTCCTGGCCGAGGTTCTTGGAGGCCCGCAGCTCGACGGGGATCTCGAGGGCTGCCAGATCGATGGTGAGTCCCAGACCGCCGGTCAGCATCGTGTAGTTGTTCTTCTCTGCGTGCAGGGGGTCGCCAGTGACGGTGCCGTTGCCTTCGACCACCTCGAGGCTCGGCTCCGCAGACGAGACGCGCACGAACTCGGGGCCGAGCAAGAAGAAGAGACGACCGAAGGGCGTGGGCACGTTCGCCTTGGCGAGCACGGGAATGCGCCAGCTCGTGATGTCGATCTTCTCTCGAACCTTGATGGTCTGGTTGTAGGTCACGTCGCGCTGGATGACGGACATGTCGCGGATGATGTCGAGCTCGAGACCAAGGAGCTTGATGAAGCGCGCTTCGAAGTACACGCCGCCCCCCCAGGAGAACCCGCCACCATTGCCGGCGAACCCGACGGCGTCGTAGTTGCCTGGCCGGTCCGACGGGGTGGTCCACAAGCTGCCGCCGGCCATGAGCTTCACACCGGCGGAGGTGTCGACCACGTCGGCCCGCACGGAAGGCGCCGCGAGAAAGACGGCGCAGAGGGTAGCGGCTGCGACGGAAGCGGAAACGATGGAACGCATGGGACCTCCTGCAAGTGCCGTAGACGCTTTCCGGTCCGGGTGGAAGCCCGGACTCGGTCCCCAGATCCGGAGCCATCGGAGTTGGCCGCAGATTCTGCAGAGAGCCGCAGATGGTTTCGTTGCTAGTCCCAAAGGCGAGGCGTTTTCCACTCGTTGGAGGCTTGCTTGCGTGGGATCACGCCGCGCGACGGCGTCGACGGAGCAGGGAGGCAACCAGACCGGCCATGAGCCAAGCGAGCCCGTGGTGCGACGAGGCAGCGGGAACAGAGCACGAGCAACCACCTTCGTCGCTCGATTCCTCCGCGGGGAGTCCTCCGGACGAACCGCCCGTCCCCGCGGTGCCGCCGGTCGACCCACCGGTTCCCGCAGTCCCGCCGGTTCCCGCAGTCCCACCGGTTCCCGCAGTCCCGCCGGTTCCCGCAGTCCCTCCCTCCCCAGCGACTCCCGCCGTGCCCGCAGTCCCGCCGGTTCCCGCAGTCCCTCCCTCCCCAGCGACTCCCGCCGTGCCCGCTGTGCCCGCTGTGCCCGCTGTGCCTGCGGTACCAGCCGCCCCCGCGGCGCCTGCCGTCCCTGCCGCGCCAGAGGAGCCCGCGGTTCCGGCCGCGCCCGATGCACCCGCAGCGCCGCCGCCTCCGTCGCAGTCCTCGTCCACGTCGTCCACATCCCCGTCGCAATCGTTGTCCACACCGTCCACACAGCTCGAGTCGCCCGCAGGGCCCTCCGTCGACGCCTGCGCCGGAGTGCAGCCCTCCACCCCGTTCACGCACGTGCTCTGCGCCTGGCACACGCCCACCCCACACGTGGACGCGACATAGCTCTCGTCCACGACCCCGTCGCAGTCATCGTCCACGCCGTCGCACGCGATCTCGTCTCCGCTGGTGGCCACGCACGCGTATTCGCACCCGTTGACGTAGCTTCCGTCAAGGTCCACGTACCCCGTGGCACACGAACCGATCCCACACACCCCCCCAACACACGCCCCGGTGCCATTCGGCGGCGCGCACACGTTCCCGCAAGCCCCGCAGTTGGCCGCATCCGTGAGGTGTCCTGCCGTCTCGTACTCACAGCCGTCCGCAGCCTCGCCGTTGCAGTCGTCGTATCCCTGCTTGCACCAGTCAATCTCGCAAGCCCCGTCGACACACTGCCCGACGGCCTGGAACGGGTTGCAGACCAGACCGCAACCTCCGCAGTGGCCCTCGTCCGTGAGGAACCCGGTGGTCGCGTACTCGCACCCGTCGGACGCGAGCCCATCGCAGTCGGCCCACCCCGTGTTGCAGGAGGCCACGGAGCACACGCCTCCCGTGCAGCTGCCCGCGGCGTTGGCAGGGGCGCAAGGCAGCGAGCATCCGCCGCAATGGTCGAGGCTGGTGAGCGTGTTGGTCTCGCAGTCGCCCGAAGGGGCGACGCAGTCCTCGGTGCCCGCCGGACAAACCGCCAGGCCGCAAACGCCCGACAGACACGTGTACCCAGGATCGCACGTCGTCGCGCAATCTCCGCAGTGGTTCGGGTCCGTCGCAAACCCGGTCGTCGCGTACTCGCAGCCGTCCGCCAGCAACCCATTGCAATCGGCCCACCCCGCGTCACACGTACCCACCGCACAGGCGCCGCCCACGCAAGCCCCGGAGGCCTTGGGGGGATCGCACACCACGCCGCACGCCCCGCAGTTGACAGGGTCGGTCTGCATGCCGGAGTTGTCGTATTCACACCCGGTGGCGTAGAGCCCGTCGCAGTCGCTGAACCCCACGCCGCAGCCGGCCACGGCGCACACACCGTTGAGGCAGCCCGCGACACCGTTGTCGACGTCGCAAACATTCCCGCACGTGCCACAGCTATCGACGTCCCAGAGGAGGTTCTGGTTCGGGTTCGGGTCGTCGGGACAGATGTCCACGCTGTCGAGGATGCCGTCGCCGTCGGTGTCCGCATCGTAGAGGGTGGAGGTGGTGTTCGACGGCAACGTGAAGTCGTTGAGGCCCACGCGATAGTCGAGGTTGGCGGTGTTCTCGTAGACTCCATGTCCCGATAGGGTCACCGTGAAGGTGACCGTACCGGACTCACCAGCGCCTAGATTGTCGAGGTCCCACGAGATGGTGCCACCGGATAGGGTTCCGTTGTCGCTGGCGGACACGAAGGCGGATCCGGGTGGCAGATCGTCCTCGAGTGTGGCCTGGAGCGCGATGCCAGGGCCCGCATTCCAATAGCTCAGTTGGAAGGTGACGGTGCTGCTCGTCGTGGTCGCGGGCGCGGTCTTCTCGACCATGATCTGGGGTTGGCCGGCCATGGTGGCGCACTGCGCCTCGAACAGCGAGTTGAGGAAGAGCCTCGTGCCCTGCGTCTTGGGGTTGGCGGAAACGGGCAGCTTCACTTCGTATTCGTGGCCGCCGAGGTAGCTGACCTTGCCGACGTTGTTGCACACCTCCTGGTTCGGCGGACAGGTCCCGTCCAGGTAGCCCGTCATCCACACGTCCATGTCGCCCTCGGGGGTACCCTGCCCCGTGATCATCGTGATCCCCCCGGCCTTGTAGCTGCCGCCCGGGGGCAAGGAGTACGAGGGCTCGCTGCCCCCCACCGCCTCGAAAGCCCCGTCGAACTGCGCGTAGGGAGAATCCTGGTTGTAGAAGTCGAGTGTGGCAGGCCGAGTGTCGATCTGGAACCCGTGTGTGGTGAGGAACAGCCCGTTGACCAGGTCGTCCTCGTACGCGTTCACCGCCTGGCACTCCGCGAAGAAGTGCGTCGGAAACTGCAGGAAGGAACGGACCTCCGCCACGACCTCGGGGTTGTCCCGTGCGTCGTTCACCCCCCAGTGCATCGACATGAACTGGCAGTAGACCGGGTCCCCGTCCTGGTCGAAGAGCTTGCCGTCCCTTTGATTCGTCGTGGTCGGTCCTGCCACCTCCGTCGGGTCGAGCATGTCCGGGCTCGTGTCCGCCCACGCAAGGCTGAGGGTCGAGTCGGGAATGCCCGCCGCCTGCACGTACTTGCGCGCGATCTTCTGGTTGCCGTCCGCGAACATCGCGATCGTGGGCGCGACCACCAACCGACGCGCCACCGGGGCTTCGAACTGCGCGGAGGCCTCGTGCACGACGGTGACGTTCGCGGCTTGCCAGGCGGCAATGATGGGCTTGGCTTCGGCAGCAAAGGTCGACCGAATGACCCACGGACCGCCACGGTAGCCGTGGGCATTGATGACCTGACCCCCAGGATAGGCCGTGGCGTTCGCCGTGAAGTCCACGCCAAACGTCCCCTTCCCGCTCCGGATGCACCAGTTCACGGGGATGTGGTTGCGGAGCAACCGGTAGACCAAGCCGTAGGCCTTCAGCATGCCCATGTCTTGGTAGGTCGTATCCATCGGGATGATGATCGACCCGGCCTCGAACGTCTCCGCCCGCGCCTGCGACGCCGCCGTCGCCGCCACCCCCGCCGCGAGTGCCGCCACCAGGTACCTTCTCATCACTAGACCTCCTTGACCGACCGCCGGTGCAACCTCGAATCGTACCACGTCGCCCACACGTTCGAACACCCTCGTCGCCCGGTTGACCAAGACCGATCCGACCGATACCCTTCCTTTCATGGACGCCCGAAGGCCGGACCGAGGACCGGTCGCCAGACCGATCCTCCTGTTCGCGCTGTCGGTCGCGTGCTCCCTCGACACCCAGGGCCAAGCCTCTTCGCCCACGGACGGTTCCATGGAAGACGCCTCCGGCGCAGGCGGGACCTTCCTCGACGCCGCAGGAGGCTCTTCCGCCGAGTCCAGCACGGGGGGAAGCGGCGGCACGTTGGCCGACACGGGGGCGGGAGGCTCCGAGACCGGAACGTCCGGAACCGCAGGCATCGCAGGCCAATCCGGCGACGCAGCCCCGCCGTGCCTCGCGCTGGGAGAGGGCGACTGCACGCAGGCGGAACAATGCTGCGGGTTCGACCCCAGTGTGGTCCCTGCCCTCGTATGCAGCAAGGATGCGCTCTGCTGCATGCCCGTCAAAGGAACCTGTCAGAAGGAGGGGCAGTGCTGCAGGGGGACCTGCGAGAACGAAAGGTGCTGCCTACCCCTGGGAACCGCTTGCTCCTACGGCGCCGAGTGCTGCGGCGCGACGCCCACGGCCACGCCTGTGATGTGCGGTTCCCCTGCGAAGGTCTGCTGCTCGACCGTGCAGTCGTCCTGCTCCTCGCACGGGGACTGCTGCAGCGGCATGTGCAAGAACGGCTCGTGCGGATGCCTGTACATCGGGGCCACCTGCAAGAGTCGGTGGGAGTGCTGCTCGAACAACTGCGAGCAGGACGTCTGCTGCCGCCCCGCAGGACGCCCCTGCACCACGCCCGACGAATGCTGCAACAAGGCTTGCGCGGGCGGATCGTGTCAGTGAGTTGGTCCCTCCATCGGGACCGCAAAGAACCGAAGACCGATGCCCTCGACAGAACCTCACATGGGAGCGATCGGCGCGTTCTCGCCATTCACCTTCAGGCGGTACATCCACAGCTTGCGAGAGCCGACCTCCGGGCCAACGTCCGGCGCGAGCCAGCCGTGCATGTAGATGAACAGGGTTCCGTCCTCGGCTTTGACGAAGTCGGCCCCTCCAGGGCCCAGCATGTCGCCCTTGCTCCCCAACCACGGCGTCTCCTTGCTCTTCTTCGCGCAAGGACCGGTCGGCACATCGCAGATCGCTCGCCCGTTGGCGTACTTCGCCGTCTGCCACCGGAACCCCGAATAGAAGAGATGATAGATGCCGTCCTCGTGGATCATCGCCGGGTTCTCGAGCACCCCTCCGGTGCTGTCGAACTCCCAGGAAGGCTCGACCTTCGCCCGGGAGATAAGCAAGTGCTCGTTGAAGGTCAGCCTCCCGGTGTCGTCGAGTCGTTGGATGAACGCGTTGCCCGACGGCATGTCGGCCGTGTCCTGGCGCCAGAGCAGGAAGTCCTTGCCGTCGTTGTCTTGGAACACGCTGGGGTCGATGGACCAGTGCGACGAACGGCACAGGAAGGGCGTCGTGCTGGTGTCCACGAATGTGCCGGTGATCGAGTTGGCGACGGCGCGCCCGATACAGTGCTGCGAGGTGGCCCCCTTGATCTCGGAGCCGTAGTACAGGATCCACTTCCCGTTCTTCGCCCGGTAGACGGCCGGCGCCCAGAACCCAGCGTCTGCCTTCTTCCATGGGGCCGTCTCGAGTGCCGTGTCTGCCGCCGTCCACGTCACCAGATCCTTCGAAGACCTGCGGCGGACCGTGCTGCCGGTCGCGAAGGTGTAGTAGGTGTCTCCGTGCCGCACGATGTACGGGTCGGCCCACTGCGCGTCGAACACGGGATTCGACGGGACCTTGCAGCACGAGACGCAATCCGAGGAGGCGAGCTTGGAGAGGCCCGCGCACTCCTCGGCGGTGTTGGCGCACCGATTGCCCCCGGCTTGTTGGCAGGTGGGAAGCGGCGCGCCACCGGAACCACCGGAACCACCGATCCCCGCGACGCCGCCCGCACCACCGCTCCCTGCTGCTCCACCCGAGCTCGTCCCTCCCGCGCCGACACCGGATGCCCCCGCCGAACCGCCGGTCGAGGGCCACCCTGAAGCCCCGGCACTCGCGTCGACACCGCCTCCGCCCGCGGCGTCCACAGCCCCCGCTTCGGGGCCCTGCTGCGCTCCCCCGGCCGCATCCGTCTCCGACGAGCCGGAGCACGCAAGCGCGAACCCCACGGAGACCATCAGCAGCACGGCGGGGTGGTCACTGGACTTCATTTGCCTAGCTTACACCGACCAGCACTCCCTCCACACCCATCCCCAGCCCCAGCAAGCCACCATCCATCCCAGGCAACCCCATCAGCTGCAACCCCACCGGCAACCCCAGCGCGTCACGCCCCACCGGCAACGACAGCGCACAGAGCGAGAGCAGGTTGCCGATCGACGTGTTCCGCAAGGCCAGCAGGTTGCACCGACGATAGGCATCCAGGTCTTCGAGGTCCGCCACGGCGGGGGGCGAAATGGCCACCGTAGGCGTCAACAGCGCGTCCACCTCCGCCATGCGCGCCCACGCCTCGCGCGCCAGATCCTCGAAACGCTTGCGACGTTTGATGTACTCGGTCGCCGGCGTGGACGACGCCGACCGGATGCGATCCTGCACGGCCGGGTCGAGACCAGCGATTCGATCGGGCAACGCCTCCGCCAGAAACGCCGCCACCTCGACCCCTGCCAGCCCGCCCTGCAGGAAGATCGCGTACGCCTCCTCGGCCTGCGGAAGGGTCACCGGCACCAGCGTCGCCCCGGCACGTTCGATCGCGCGCAGCCCTTCGGCGAACGCCTCCTCGATGCCCGGGGACAGGTCCTCCCGGAACAACCGCTCCGGCACACCGAACCGGCGTCCCTCCAAGGAACGCGCGGGCACGGGGTCGCGTCGTCCGAACCCACCCTCGATCGCCTCGAACGCGAAGGCTAGGTCCCGCACGCTCCTCGCGAGCAAACCCACGCTGTCGAACGTGAAGCTCAGCGGCACCACGCCGTCCGTGGGCCAGCGCCCCACCGACGTCTTCAACCCCGCCGTGCCGGTCATGCTGGCTGGAATGCGGACTGACCCGGCCGTGTCCGTGCCGAGCGCCAGCAAGGCGGACCCCTCGACGAGGCTGACGCCAGCCCCGGACGACGACCCCCCCGGCACGCGATGGGTCACGAGATCCCATGGGTTCCTTGGCGTGCCCCAATGCAGGTTCGTGCCCAGACCGCCGAAGGCAAGCTCCACCATGTGCGTCTTGCCCATTCCCACGCAGAGCTGCGATCGGACGCTGGACACCACGCTGCCCTCGGTCTCCCAGCACGCTGGCAACCGGCGGGCCGTCCCCGCGAACGTGGGCCACCCACGCACCCCGAACAGGTCCTTGAAGGACACGGGAATGCCCTGCAGCGGGCCCGCATCCATGCCCGCGCGAAACGCCTCGTCCACCACCGTGGCCTGTCGCCTCGCCCCCTCCGGGTCCCAGGTCTTGTACGGCCCCAGACGGTCGGGAGAGGTTTCGCGTCCCGCCAACGCAGCATCAACCACGTCCTTGCAGCGACGCGTCCCCGCACGCAGCTCTCCCGCGATCACGCGCAGGTCAGGCAGCTTGGCAGCCGTCATGACAGCGACGTGAGCTTGTCCCGGTGCCGCGCCTGGGAGGCGTTGTAGTCCGCCTGCGAGAGGCCCAGTGACACGGTCAGCTGCCTCAGCTGGTTGATCTCGGGCAAGCTGATCTCGCCGTCGGCCGCGGCGAGGTCGACGAGAACATCGAGGATTTCGAGGCGGACGTGGGGCTCGGTAAGCTCCTTGAGCTCGCGCGTGAACGCATGGCTGTGAAGCGTGGACAGCTCCGCGAGATGGCGGCTCAGCACGCCGCAGATGACGTTCGTGGACTGGGGCGTCATGCCGTGAATACGGCCGATGGACGTCCTCACGTGCTCGACCTCCTCGGGGGCGAACACGCGGTCCGCATACGCCACGGTGGCGAGCAGCCCGGCCACCGCCGTGACGATGCGCACCGTCTCCTCGTCCGCTCCCGCCATCTCGGTCACGACGGCATGGCGCAGGAGGGAAGCGGCGTCTTTGGGGGAAAGGGGTTCCTGTTTCTTGCTGAAAATCGGCATGGCATCGCGTTCCTGAGGCGGCGGCATCATAACGCAGGTTCGCGGCTTCGGCAGCGTTCCGTGCGCCTCACTGGTTGCACGCGACCCAGGCGGTGGTGAGGTCGTCGCAAGCCGCGGGCGTGCCACTGAGCACCGGAATGTTCGACGTGACCGGTCCTCCGGTGCAGCTGATCAGCTCCGGGTCGGCGTGGTCTTGGAGACACCCGCACCACGCATCGAGCGTGGCGATACAGCCCGCGTCACCGCCCAGCGAGTAGGTCAGGTACGCGGCCTTGCACTGGTCGACGGAGTCCGCGGGACAATCCCCCGCGACCTCGACTTCCCAAGCACAAAGCTCGAGACAGCTCGGAACGCTGACGGTGCCTCCCCCCGAGCCTCCCGAGCCGCCCGAGCCGCCCTCCGCCGTGGCGACAGGAGGGGCAGCCATCGATCCGCCCGACCCTCGCTCCGGCTGGGGATCGGGTTCCCCCCCGCAGCCACCCAAGATCACGCAGACCACCAATGTTTCGCGCCAGCTCCACATGCGGCCATGGTATCGAAGCGGCCGCATCAGAGGAAGAAACTATGCAGAAGGCCCTCGATCCCCTGACCGCGCTGGTCCTTGCGCACACGGCGGTGGCCGCGCCTCGGCTGTGCCCCGCGATCCGACTGCACCTGATCACGCCCGATCAGCCGCTATGGCGTGCGAACCAGGCCCAAGTCGACGCGACCGGGCTCGAAGACCCGTTCTGGGCCTTCTGCTGGCCCGGAGGCCACGCCCTCGCCCACCACCTGCTGCAACACCCCGAAATCGTGCAAGGCAAACGCGTCCTCGCCTTCGGCGCTGGGGGCGGTGTCGAGGCCATCGCCGCGGCCCAGTGCGGGGCCGACGTCATCGCCTGCGACACGGACCCCGTGGCCGTCGCCGCCCTCACCCTGAACGCCGCGCTCAACGGGGTCAGCATCCTCACCACCACGGAGGACCTCCTCGGGACCGAGCAAGGCCCCTGGGACGTGGTCCTCGTCGGCGACGTGACCTACGAGCGCGAGCTGGCGAGGTCGATGCGGGCCTGGCTGACGCACCTCGCGCAAAGAGGTGTGCTGGTGCTCGTCGCCGACCCACGACGCGGCTTTCTCGAGACGGACGGCTGGGTCGAGGTGGCGTGCTACGACACGCCCGCGGACGACGACTCGGACGGGACGAGGCTGGTGCCCACGCCGGTGTTCTCGATTCCGCGGTGACGAGCCCGCCCCCCGGGTGCCCTTGGACGAAACCGGTGGCCTGTGGTAGCTACGCCCCTCCGCGAACGCCTGCCACGAGGAGCCGAACTTGGGAGCCATCAAAGGAAACGTCAGCTACACCCGCCTGTACGTCTGGGGCGAGCTGGAAGGGGCCTTTCACGACCGGTTCATGCGGTCGATCAAGAACCGCGTGTTCGAGCCGCTCGTGGCGCAGGAACCGGACGAGGAGCACAGCGGCTGGGTCTCGATCGCGGACCCCTTCGACCTGGACCTCTCCCGCGACAAGATCTTCCTGAACAACTTCCTGAACCTGTCCCTTCGCATCGACAAGTGGCGCTTGCCCAAGCCCGTGTTCGACGCCCACTTCGCCGAGGCCGAGCGCCAGCACCTCGAGCGCAAGGGACGTGAGCGGCTCGGACGCAAGGAGAAGGAAGAGCTTCGGATGTTCGTCGCGAAGCGGCTCCGCAAGCAGGTCATCCCGGCGATGAAGGTCGTCGACATGTCCTGGGACCTGGACGCGGGCCTCGTCCGCTTCTGGAGCAACTCCCCCAAGATGCACGAGCGGCTGTTCGAGATCTTCGAGAAGACCTTCAAGCTCAAGCTGGTCCCCGAGAGCCCCTACGCCAATGCCGTTCGCGTGGGCATCTCGGAGCCCCAGGCCCTGTCGCTCCTGCGCCTCGACTTGAGCAAGTTCCACGGACCCGACGAGAGCGGCCTGCCCCGTGTCGCCCGCCGGTCCCAGCAGCAGGAAGAGGAAGCGTAGCCATGGATCTTCTGGATGCCGTCGAGTCGGGCCGGTTCCTGGGACGAGAGTTCCTCATCTTCCTGTGGTTCGAGAGCGAAGTGCTGGAAGGGCAGTTCGAGATGCCCGACGGCGAACGCTTCGAGCTGTGGCTGGAGAACCAGCTCACCCTCGAGTCCGAAGCCGCAGAGCAGGAAATTACCCGCATGCGAGGCGCCGCTCCCAGCGCCACCAGCGAAGCGCACGAAGCCCTGCGCCGCGGCAAGCTCCCCATCCAGGCTCGCATCCGCATCGACCGCGGGCAGCAAGCCTTCGGTGGCGTGATCAACGCCAAGACCCTGAACGTCTCGAGCGCTTTGCTCCCCCAGCTCATCAAGGAAGAGGAAGAGGAGCGGTTCTACGAGCGCATGTACCTCATCGAAGAGCTCGAGAAGATGGTCGACGCCCTCTACGAGCGCTTCCTGTCCGTTCGCCTCTCCCCCGTCTGGGAGACGAAGGTGCTCCCCATGATCCGCCGCTGGGTCGTGGACCCGTCGCAGGTGGACGTGAAGAAGTACCGCGCGGCCCGCGATGAGGCGACCCCGCTCGGCGGAGCCAAGAAGGCAGGCTGGGTCATCGAGGGCGGCGAGATCGAGTAAGCCGGAGAACCACAGAGGACGCAGAAGGCACAGCGGGCACCGAAGGGGATGGGGTCGGTGCGGGAGCAGGCCTGTTGACGGGAAAGGCCTTGGGGCACGGCGTTGCCGTGCCGGGCTGGACTCGGCGTTGCCGAGTCGCCACGGATGCGGATTTGTGACGCTACACATCCGAGACCGCGGCGGCGCGACATCGTCGCGCCCAGCTTTGCGCACGGCAACGCCGTGCCACCTGCCAACATCCCTTCGTCACAGACCGGCCTTGGGCGCGGCTTAGCTTAACCAAGGAGGACCTTGCGAAGCTCCTTGCTTCACTGGGAGGGCTCGGAAACGGCTCGGCAGAAGAATCAATCCGTCGCCGACGATCTTCGGTTTAACCAAGGAGGATCTTGGGAAGCTCCTTGCTTGACTGGGAAAGGCCTTGGGGCACGGCGTTGCCGTGCCGGGCTGGACTCGGCGTTGCCGAGTCGCCACGGATGCGGATTTGTGACGGAACGAGGCGGTACACATCCGAGCCCGTGGCGGCGCGACATCGTCGCGCCCAGCTTTGCGCACGGCAACGCCGTGCCACCTGCCAACATCCCTTCGCCACTAGCTCGGAAACGGCTCGGCACCTCTGCCGAGTTGATGTCCGCCATCCGCCGATCGTCGGTGGCAGCGACGTCAAACACGCCCCGTCGCTGAAAGGTCAAGGACCGATCAACTCGACGTCAACCCGCTGCAAGCGAGCCCCCGCGGGGTCCTCCCCCGCTTCGAGACGGAACAACTCCGAGGCCGACGACGGCAACACGTCGGGCCTCCCCACCCCAATCACCAGGGTCCATCGTCCGGCGGGCGCGTCCGCAAAGAGCGCCTCCCGTGTGCCCGCGATGCGCGCAGCGCCGTCCGGGTCCGTCTCGGCGGCCGGCGTCCAGGGACGGACGTCGTCGCCTTTTCGCATGGCGCCCCGCACAACGATGGGCCCCTCCGTACGCGTGGCAGGGCGAAGCACGAGCTCCAGCCGCGAGCCGGGGGCCAGCTTGGGAACCTCTTGGACCGTGAGGGCACGGACACCGCTCTCGCCCCCCGACACGACCAGGTCGTAAGACGGCAACCCAGCGGGCCCTGGCGAGCGAAGCAGCAACAGGACCGCCGCCGCCGCGGCCAGGGCCCCGAGCGACCCCGCGGCCCACCAAGCACGCCGCAGGGGAATGACCTTCGCTTGCTCGACGCGAGACGCCCCCGCTTCCGCCAGGATGGCGTCCACGAAGCGGTCCTTGGCCTCGCCCCCGATCGGCCGGAAGGCCGCCAGGACCTCGTCGGCAAACGCTTCGCCTTCGGCCTCCGCAGCGTCTTCCCTCAGTTCCTCGCGTTGCGGGCCGGCCAACTCGCCCGCGGCCAGCTCGTCCCACCTCGGGTCCCGGGTGGGGTCTTGCTCGCGAGCCAGCGCTCCGAGGGCTTGCAGGAGGGGATCGTTCTTCACGGGCTCACCTGGTCCGTACGCGGCGCGACGGCAGAATCTGACATCACCTCTTCGGCGATCGCCCTGACCTGCTTGCCCAGGCGGGACTTCCACGCGTAGACGGCGTCCGGGGTCATGCCTGTCAACTCTTGGACCTCCTCGACGCTGTGCTCGTCCACGTAAAGCCAAAGGAACATCTGCATCGCGCGTTCGCTGAGTCGGGCGCGCAGCCGAGCGAGGATCTCGTGAAGGGCTTCCCGCGAAGCGCTGACCTGCTCGGGGCTCGCTTCTGCGAGCGAGGGCGTGTCCAACCCGTCTTCCTCCGTGGGCTTGTCCGTCCAAGGGTTGCGTCGCTGGCTGCGAAGCACCGAACTCACCTCCCGCTCCGCCACCATGCCCACGAACGCGGCAAGGGGAAGTCCCCGCGAAGGGTCCCACGCGCGAAGGGCTCGCGCGTCGTCCGCAAAGAGAGCCACGAACACGTGCTGGCAGAGGTCCTCGACCTCCTGGCGAATGTCACGACCCGCGTGCCGATGCCGGAGCAGCGTCCTGGCGACCCGGGACTGGATGGGCGGCGTCAGGGCGTCGACGAACGCCCGCACGGCAGCGCGGTCACCCGCGAGGGCGCGCTGCAGCTGATCGGGGGTCAAGGGGGTGCCGCCTCCCATCCGCGGGGAGGCTAGTACAGGTGCCGGCGCTTGGGGCAACGAACCGGAGCCCGGGCTCCTCAGGCTACGCCGGCGTGAACCTCGAACGGGACCTCGCACACGTGCAGGAACCAGTAGGGCCTGCCGTGCGCAACGACCAACTCGAGCGTCATGTCCGCATCGAGGGGATAGGGAGACTGCAGGTGAAGGGCGCCCCCGGTGGGGCGGTCTTCCCAGGGTGAGGTGCTGGGCTGGGTCATGCCTCTGAGATGCAGCCTCGGGGGTGACCGTTGTCTCCGTTTTGGACGCCCGTAACCCGTTGCTTTCCGGTGAAGTGTAAGGTTTGGGGTTGCATTTTCTCCAGGATGTGAGACGACCAGGGGCGATGGAGGCGGGGTTCCCCACAGCGAAGCCCTCGAAGCCGACGCCCCCTGGTGGCACCCTCGGCTGGGTCGGGTCCTATCAGCTCGTGGAAAGGCTTCCGTACCAGGGCGGGCCCATCGAGTACCTCGCCCGCCAACGCGGCCCCTTCGGCTTCGAGCGCAACTGCCGGCTCAAGCTGGTTCCCCTGCACGACACCGACCGACGCGCCGCCGAGGCCGTGGCGCGAGAAGCCAAGGTGGTGCTCCGTCTCGACCACCCGAGCATCGTCCACGTCTACGACCTGTTCGAGCACGCCGGCAGCCTCGTTCTGGTGATGGAGCACTTCTCGAGCCTGAGCCTGGCACGCTTGCTCGAGCTGCTCGCCAAGCAGCGCAAGCAACTGGACGAGAGCGCCGTGTGGCACGTGGCGCACCGCCTGTTCGACGCGCTCGCCCATGCGCACGGGGTGATGGATGCGTCGGGAGGGTCGACGCCCATCGTGCATTCGGATGTGCGGCCGGGAAACATCTTGATCGCGGCGGACGGCCGCGTCCGACTCGCAGGCTACGGGTTCGCGCGTCTTGGAGACGAGGAGGCCACGGCCGGAGGCCAGATCGGGCACGGCTCGTCGTACGTGGCTCCGGAGCAAGTGCAAGGGCGGAGCTTGTCGGAACGCGTCGACACATTCTCCGCGGCTTTGATCGTTTGGGAGCTGCTGACAGGCCGTTCCGCCACGCCCGAGGGACTGGCGGACGTGGAGCGCCTTCGGTACCTGTCGGCCCGGGAGCTTGATCCCCTGCGGGCGCTGCGTCGGGACGTTCCTCCGCTGGTGACGACGGCGCTGGACGCCTGCCTGGTGGTGGACGCGGCGGAGCGGGCGATCCAGGCGGAAGAAGTGGCGGGCTGCATCGCGGCGGCGATGGACCTCCGAACGGGCGAGCGGGCGCTTCGTGACGCGGTGGTCTCGCTCGGGGCGATGTGGGAAGGGCTGGCTGCGGGGGACCCGTCGTCCAGCTCGGCACCGCGCGTGGGCAGGAGCGTTCCCCCTCCGTCGGTGAGGCGGAAGCCCGCGTTTTCGGTGGTCGTCCCGCCTCCCGCGACGGCGACGGGTGACGCGTTGCCCCCGTGGGATGAGGTCACCCGTGTCCCCGAGGCACCCAAGACGAGGGTGGTGGACCCCCCGCAGCGATCCCCGTCGGCCACCATCGTGTCCCGGAGCGAGCCTCCTCGACCGCTTGCGCGCAGCCTGGCCCCGTACACGGCGAGCACGGAAGAAGAGCCGTCCCCGGAGCCTGTCCGCAGCCGACGAGGCGCGCCGTCCTGGGTCATGGCCCTTCCGCTCGCCATGGTGGTGGGGATCGTCACGTTCGCCGCGGTCGGCATCATGGCGCCGTCGCGCACCAAGGCTCCGGCTGCGTCGCGGGTGGCTCCCGCCGTGTCGGCTGCGACCCAGCCAGCCGCTCCCGTTCCCACGCCTCCCGCGCCTCCTGCGCGCACCGCGGAGACAGCGAGTCCTTCCCCCGTGGCGGTTCGGTCCGCGCCCGTCCCGCGTGACCGCGCGGTGTTGGTCGTCCAAGCGCCCCCGGAAGGGTGGGTCTACGTCCAAGGCGCGATGGCCGGCAAGACGGGCGAGCCGATCGAGACCGCTTGCGGTACGCGTTTCGTACGTGTGGGAACCGAACGCGACGCCCGCGGCATGCACGGCGTGTCCTGGCTCTCCCCTGGCCAAGGCGTGCTGCTCCGATGCGGGGAGCGACTCGTCGTCCCCGCCACACCGCGCTAGATGTGCCGGGCGAGCCTTGACACGTCCGCACCACCCTTCTGTGCCTTCTGCGTCCTCTGTGGTTCTCCGGAGCCTTCTGGGCTGGCTCCTACTCCTTCCCGTCCTCGCGGCCTGCCAGAAGGCTTCCACGCCTCCCCCCTCCCCCTCCCTGTCCGTCGAGGTCGCAGGTTGCATCAACCTTCGCAAAGGTCCCTCCTGCGCCTTCGAACCCGATAGCCCCCTCCGGGTCTGGACCGAGACCGAGAACGACGCCCACATCTCCCTTTTCTTCGACGACCGCCCCCCCCTGGACGCGCCCCTTCGCCCCGGGGTCCTGTCCACGCTCGTCGTTCCTCCCGACGCGCGAACCCTCCACGTCCGGGCCCAGCGCGGCGAAGCCACCACCACCCGTTCGATTGCCCTCACGCGATTCGACGAACCCCCGGCGATTCGCGAGGCCAACCGTCTCCGGGGGGAAGGCAAGCTCGACGAGGCCCAAGCCGCGCTCACCCCCGCGCTGGGTGACACCGATCCGCAGCGCAAGACGCAAGCCGCCCGCGTCCTCGCGCGCATCCACCGCGCCCGCGGAAAAACACAAGACGCCATCGCCTTGCTCCGCGCGTCGATCGAGCACGAACGCCAGACGGGCAACGTCTCCGACGAGATGCAGGACCGCTTCGCCCTCGCCTATACGCTGCTCTACGGCCTTCGCTCGTTCTCCGAAGCACGCCAGGCCCTCGACGACGCGGCCCCCGTCGAGTCCCTCCACCCCGAGAGCAAGGTCACCGCCAGCTATTACCGCGGGCTCATCGCGTACGAAACTGGGGACCTCCGAACCGCCCTGCGGCTGTTTCGGGAATCCGCGCAGGGCGCCGACCGCCTGGGCATGACCGACCACCGGCGCGACGTCGTGCAGTTGCTCGCGGACCTGCTGTCCTCGCTGGGACGCTACGAGGAGGCGAGGGAGCAGGTGCGGTCCCTGGTGGCCCTCGTGCGAGGCACGCCGCCCTGCCAGAGGGCGATCCTCCTCAACAACCTCGCATGGATCGCCCTTCGTACGCCGGAGCCGGAGCGAATGGGACCGGACCGCGCGCTCATCGACGCGCCGTTGCGGGAGGCGCTGGGCTTGTTCCGCAAGGAGTGTCCGCTGCCCGGGGAAGCGGGAAACGTGGCGACCAACCTCGCCCTCGCCATGTGGGAGCGCGGCGACGCGGTCGCGTCGAGGCAGTTCCTGAAGGAGGCGCGGGAGTCGAGCCCGACCCCGGACCCTCGCATCGCCGTGTGGTGGACCACGATCGAGGGGAACCTCGCGCTCGAGCACAAGCGCACGCGGGAAGCCTTGGGCCACTTCACGCGCCTCGAGGACCTGGGCGCCACCTCGTCCATGCCCGAGGCAAGCCTCGAAGGCGCCCTGGGTCGTGCGAAATCCCTCGCCCAGCTGGGAGAGGTCGTCCAGGCGCGAAGAGCCTTCGCCCGCGTCGACCACCTGCTCGACACCTGGAGCCTCGAAGTTCCCCTCGGCGAGGGGCGCGGTACGTTCCTGCAACGGCACGAGCGCGCGGGCCAGGCGCGCATCGGCTTCTTGCTTGCCACCGCACTTCGCACCCCCAACGAAGCGCAGCGAACCGACCTACTGCGGGAAGCCATCGACGCGTCTCGCGCCAGCCATGCGCGGATCGTTCGTTTCCTCCAGAGCCCCGACCGCATCGCCGCCCTGTCCGACCACGACCGCAAGACGTGGGAGACGGCCCTCGCAGCGTATCAAGACCGACGGGCTTCCCTGGCCGCCGAAGCCGTGGAGGACTGGCGACGCCCCAAGGACGAGCTCACGCGGGTCTTGGCGAAGCGTGAAGCCGCACACGCGGAGCTTCGCAGCGCTCTCGAAGCGACGCTCGCGCGGGTGAATGCGTCGATTCCGCCCGCGCAGGTGGACACCGCGGTCCCCCCGGGCGAGCTCCGCGTCCACTACGTCAGGACGGAAGAGGGCTGGGCCGCGCTGACGAGCGACGAGGCTCACGTGGCGGTGCATGCGCTCGGGGACCTTCCTTTCGACGCGGACGACCGCACCCTAGGCCACCGGCTGCTCTTCCCCCTCGCGCGCGAAATCGCTTCGGCCAAGCGCATCCGCATGGCCACCCACGGCCCCCTTCGCAGCGTCGACTTCCACGCCTTGGACTTCGATGGCAAGCCCTTGATCGCGCACAAGCCGGTGGTCTACGCCGTGGACGCTCCCCCGCGGGCCGCACAGGAGACGACGACTCTTCGAGCCCTCGTGGTGGGCGATCCACGGGGCGACCTCGGGTCCGCACGCAAGGAGGCGCAGGTCGTGGCCGAGTCCCTTCGGGCGAAGGGCTGGACCGTGCGCGAGTCGCTGGGGACCGCGGCTACCCTCGAGGCCGTTCGCACCGCCATCGCGTCCCCCGACTTGCGGCTCTTGCACTACGCCGGACACGGCGTGTTCGAAGGCCACGACGGCTGGGAGAGCGGTCTTCCCCTCGCGTCCGGCTCGTGGCTCACGATCGGTGACGTCCTTGCGTTGCCCCGCGTGCCACCCCAGGTCGTGCTCTCGGGTTGCGAGACGGCCAAGGGCGCATCTTCCAGCGCGCCAGCGCTCGGCATCGCCCAGTCGTTCGTCGCGGCGGGCGCGCGGGAGGTGGTGGCGGCTACACGGCCGGTGGACGACGCGCTTGCCGCACAGGTCGTGTCACGGGTCATGGCCTCCCTGGATGCATCGGCCGATCTTGGGACCGCACTGGCGAGAGCGCAGGCGGAGCTGGCGAGAGAGAAGCCAGGGACCGACTGGGCTACGTTCCGTGTGTTGGTTCCTTGAGGGGTGCAGCTACCGCACGGCAGCAGCTTGTGGAAAGGCGTGGCACCCATCGTGCAAAGGCTCTCCTCGTGCCCGATCTTTGCGGGTCGGACCACGAGGGCATTCGCTTGAGCGCAGGCGGTGCCCATCAAGATGACTTCGACTTCGGTCGGAATGGAGGGACTTGGGTGTGGCGTTCCTTCTCGCACTCCTGGTTGGGGCCCTGACGGGTTACCTCTGCGCGGTCCCCCCCGGCCCCGTGAACATCAGCGTGATCCGCAAGGTCCTGCACAACCAGGCGCGCGCAGGGATGCGGATTGGAGCAGGTGGTGCGGCTGTCGACGCGATTCTTTGTGTGATCGTCGGACTGGGCATCGGTTGGTTCGGGGCGTTCCTCAGCCAGCCCCTGGTTCGCCTGGCGCTTGCCTTGTTCCTGGGCGCCTATGGGGTGAAGCTCGCGTGGTTCGACCGACGTAGGAGCGTCGCGGTCGGCGCGTTGGCAGCAACGCCCGCCCAGCCGGAAACCAAGACCGTCGACGTTTCCGTTGGCGCCCTGCTCGGAGCCTCCAATCCCTTGCTCATCCTCAACTGGTCCATCATGATCGGAATCCTCGCGGCACACGGCGTGATTCAATCCTCCGTCGCCGGGACCCTGGGATTCGCCTCCGGCGTGGGGCTCGGTTGCTTCGCCTGGTTCTGCTCGTTGATCTGGATCCTCCGACGCTTTGGGGGCAGTCCGATCGTTCGGTGGTGGAACCGATCGACCGCGCTCGCCGGGGGCGCCCTGGTGTTGCTCGGGGCCTACTTCACCTTCGAGACCCTACGACAGATGTGACGCCGTTTCGGGAGAGCCGTCGACCACCAAGATCCTGAACGACAGCGTAAGCTCTTCGGCTGGCCCTGACCCAATGGACGACACTTCCTACGTTCGGATGATGTATCTCATGACGAGATACGGGGCATTCGCGGGATCCGTGGGGAATGCTCCGCTGCCGTCCAAGCCGGTGCTCGTGGTCGGCGTAGCGCCTGACGCCGACGTGACATCACCCCCGCCTCCGCCGTTGACCTGAACGGTGACCCCTCGCGCCGATTCGATGGCTGCGAAGTCATCGTTGGCAATGATCTGCGTGTGGCCGAGGGAATGAACGTGGTAGGGGAAATGGAAGTTGTGCGTGTGCGGGGCCGGGGCCACCACGTGCGCGTGGTCCGGCACAATGATGCTGTGGGCGTGGTCCAGCGTTCCACCGAACGACGCAAACTGCGCGCCTGGGCCGGTATCGGCCTTGCCGAGCACGGTGCGTCCGCGCAGGTCGGGCAGGTTGAACGTGGCTGCACCGTCGCCCGCTCCGAACGTTGTCCCGATGACCGCAAACAGGGGAGCATAGTCGGTCCGACGGACCGCCCTGCCGTCCGCCAAGAGCCAACCGCTTGGGATCTTCGTGCCTGCAAAGGCCAAGACGATTCCCGTGCCCAACCGGTGGGAGAACGACCCGTACAGCACCGGATTCAATACCAGATAGGGGGCCTCGCTGCCGGTCGTAGCACCGTTTTCGACGCCCGCAGAAGGCAGGACTACCGTCTGGGGCGCTTGGACGGCGGACGTGACAGCCTCGGCCGTGAAGGTCCCGGTCGTTGGTTCGAGGCCGGTCACGCAGCCGAATTGGAATGCGGACTGCACGGCATAGCCAGGAGCTGGGGAGACGACTCCGTGAGCGTGCGGCGGTTCGATAGCCGTGTGGGAGTGAGAGGAAAGCGTCAAAGAATGCCCGACGGCGTCAAGTGTCGAGATGTGGCTGTGATCGACTTGGCCCCCGGTTTGGCCGACCTGGGATCCGGTTCCCGAAACGGATTGGCTCAACGCGGATCTGCCGCGCAAGTCAGGGATGTTGAAGGTCGTAGTGCCGTCTCCCGCTCCGAACGTCGTCTGGAGGCACGCGAAGAGCCACGCATCGGAAGCGCGAGACAGCGCCATGCCTGTGGCGCTTTGCGCCCCGGCAGGCGTCGAGTCCTTCGCGTTGTACCAAAGGGCACCGCAGGGAGCGTCGGCTCCCACCTTCGCGAGGATGATCGAACGCATCACAAGATAGGGCGGATTCGCACCCTGCGTCGCCACTGTCGAGGCATGGCTCGATGTCGTCAGTGCGACGGCCCCGTCGATCGACGACTGCGTCGGCCCGCCCGTCGCGGGCTCGGTGTAGCCGGTCTGGCTCTTCAGGAACACCGCGTTGGGACCAGGATTCGCGTTGAGCTGCAGCGTGAAGTACCATGGATGAGCGTGAAGCGGCAGCCCCGGGACGTCGTGAGAATGACCCGCGATGTCTACGGCGTGGGCATGGGGCGGCAGCAGGGTGTCGTGCGTATGGTCAAGGGCACCCAACTGCTCCGCAAACGTCGACCCGGTTCCGTCCGGCGCCTGCCCAAGGACGAACCGTCCGCGAAGATCGGGAAGATTGAACGTCGTGCTCCCGTCGCCGACCCCGAAGGCCGTACCGATCGCGGCAAATAGCGCACTCCAGTCCGATCGACGGACCGCACGCCCGTCGGCCTCCAACCAACCGTTGGGTAGCGTTCCGCCGCCCCAAGGCACCACGCTCCCAATCGGCCAGGGTGAGCAATAGCCCGCGATGCATTCGTAGGACTGTGGACAGTCTTCCACCGTGTCACAAGGAGCAGGGCACGTCGTCGCGCCCATCAAGTCAGTCTCGCATCCAGTGGACGGCAGCCCATCACAGTCGCCCCAACCCACGTCACAGTATCGAATGTGGCACGGCGCCCCGGCGCACGTGGTGGTCGCGTGCGGCAGCTCACAGGGACACCCGCACTGGTTCGCAACACCGCCCCCGCCGCAGGTATCGTCCGCGGTGCAGCCCCCGCAGGCGACGGTGGAGCCACAGCCCCCTGGTACCGTCCCGCAGGACACCTCTAGCTGCGCGCAAGTCTTGTTGGTGCAGCCGCACTGGTTGGCGATCCCTCCACCACCGCACACGTCTGGTGATGCACACGAGCCGCAGTCCACAACGTCGCTGCACCCGTCCGACGCAATCCCGCAGCTGGCACCGACCTGGGTGCAGGTCTTGGCGCTACAGGAACCGGTACCGCATTGATTCGGTCCGGCGCCGCCGCAGGTTTGCCCGGCGGCACAGCCGCCGCATTCGATCGCTCCGCCACACCCGTCGGGCACGACGCCGCAACTGACCCCCAACTGGGAGCAGCTTCGCGAACTGCACCCGCAATGGTTGGGGGTGCCTCCGCCTCCGCAAGTGGAGGGAGCCGGACAACTGCCACAGTCGAGGACGTCGGCGCACCCGTCGTGCACCAACCCGCAGCTGGCGTCCGACTGCGCGCAGGTCTTTGGTCGGCATAGGTCGGTCCCACAGCGATTGGGGCCGTCGCCACCGCACACCAATCCCGCGGGGCAGTCGCCACACTCTGCGATGCCTCCGCAACCATCTAACGCCTTGCCGCACTGCGCTTCAAGCTGGAGGCACGTCTTCGGTGCGCAGGACACCCCTGCGTCGCTATCGACCTGAGCATCCGGCCCGGCAGGATCGCCACGACCCGATGAATCCCCTCCGCAAGAGGCAAGGCCAGCGAAACACACTCCGAGCAACGTCCCCCAGAATCCAAGCCGCACCGGGGGGATCCTGCCTCGAAGTCCGACACGAGGCTTCGGGAAGCGCGCCATCTATCCTTGGTATCACAGTTGTGACCGTTCGCGCACCGCGGATCGGCCCGGACTTCGAGGTGCGGCAGGAACCCGTCCTTCAGCGCCAGCGCCTCGTCTCCGCGGCTGCCCGTTCCGCTTACTTGCAGCAGTACGCGACATCGTATGCCGGCCCGGCGTCCGTCATGCCGTTCTGCCCGCAGGGCGTTTCGAAGGCCGCTGTCCCGCCGATCAGCCCGCACGCCTGGAGACACTGTCCGTTCTTCACACCCCACTGGGGCGCAGGCTGCGTCACCGGATCGCAAATCTCCTTGCAGCAATAGGTGACGTCGTAGGCCTGGCCCGCGTCCACCTTGCCGTTCTGCGCGCACGGCGTGTCGAAGGCCGACGTGCCGCCCATGACCCCGCACGCTGGCAGACACATTCCGTTCTTCACGCCCCACTGGGGCGCAGGCTGCGTCGCCGGATCGCACACGGTCGCAGGCTCCTTGCAGCAATAGGCGACATCGTAGGCCGGACCCACATCCACTTTGCCATTCTGCGCACAGGGCGTCTCGAAAGCTGAAGTGCCGCCGATGATTCCGCACGCCGGCAAACACTGACCATTTTTCACTCCCCACTGGGGCGAAGGTTGCGTTGCCGGATCGCAGGCGGACGCAGCCTCCTTGCAGCAGTACGCGACATCGTAGGCCGGCCCGGCGTCCGTCACGCCATTCTGCGCACAGGGCGTCTCGAAGGCGGAGGTGCCACCAATTGACCCACAGGCCTGCAGGCATTGGCCGTTCTTCATGCCCCACTGGGGCGCGGGCTGGGTCGCCGGATCACACGGTCCCACCGTGGCTTCCTTGCAGCAGTAGTCGACGTCGTAGGCTTGACCGACGTCCACCTTGCCGTTCTGATCGCAGGGGGTCGTGAAGGCCGACGTGCCGCCCATGATTCCGCACGCCTGGAGGCACTGACCGTTCTTCTGCCCCCATTGTGGAGAAGGCTGGCTCGTCGGGTCGCAGACGGTCGCAGGCTCCGATGCATCCCAACAGCAATAGTCGACATCGTAGGCCTGACCCGCATCGACTTTGCCGTTCTGATCGCAGGGCGCAGTGAAGGCCGACGTGCCGCCGATCACCCCGCAGCCCGCAAGACACTGGCCGTTCTTCTCGCCCCACTGCGGCGCGGGTTGGGTCACCGAATCGCACGCTCCCACCGTCGCTTCCTGGCAACAGTAGTCGACGTCGTAAGCATCGCCGGCGTCGACGAGGCCCTGTTTGACGCAGGGGGCGGTGGAGGCCGACGTGCCGCCGAGCAACCCGCACGCCCCAAGACACTTGCCGTTCTTGAGGCCCCACTGGGGCGCGGGCTGGGTCACGGGGTCGCACGTCGAGGCTGGTGGCGCGGTGGGATCGCCATGGGCGGCCTCGAGCGCTTCCGCGACCACACGGTGCAACCCGACGAAGTTGCTGTCCGCGAAGCCGACGTGGCTCTCGTCCCAGGGGTACCAGAGGATGACCGGGACCGCCTCGGCCCGAAGCGTGAGAATCGTGTGGGAGACGAGCACGGCCTGCTCCTTGTGAGTAAGCGCCCGCCCGTCGCCGTACAATCCGTTGATGAATCCCACCTCGGTGGCCCACAGCGGCCTGGCGACGCTGTGCCTGTTCATCGCGCTCCGGAAGAGGTGGGTGATGTCAGCCGCCGTGGCCGGATCCCAATCCTTGGGATACGGGTGGTAGGAGACCGCGTCGACGTAGTCCCCGCCGCCGCGCTTCAGCCACGCGTCGACCGCGCCTGTGCTGTTGTTGGCCGCGAGTCGATTCCACCCGCAGCACAGGACCGTCCCGAGGGGGCCCGGCGCCACCTGCTTGACCGACTCCCAAGCGCGGCGGTTGAGGTCCAGCAATTGATCGTGGGTGCCCTCCCAATACGGGATGGGGGCCCCTTCCCCGAGGTTCGGCTCGTTCCACACCTCGAACACGGTCGCCTCGCCTTTCGAAGTGCGCTGATTGACGTAGCGCGCTGCGACTGCGCGGGTGAAAGCGGACCAGTTCTCCGGATCCTCGGGATAGACCGTGCAGGCGCCGGTGTAGTTCGGTTTGCAGCCCGGCGCGGCCCACGGCGGGGTGCCGTACAGGACGTACATCGGCCGCATATCCGCGGCGATGATGTCATTCACGAGTTTGTCGAGCGTGTCCCAGGAGTAGGAGTGGACGCCGTTCACCGGAGGACTCGGTTCGATGTGGGCCCACGTCACGTCCATGTCCCAGATGCGCGCCATGTAGAGGGATTCGGCGCTTCCAGCGACCGGCCAGCCATCGATCGTCCCCCCAGGAGGCGGAGCCGGGTTCATGCCCAGCCGAACCTTGCCGCCGACCACCGCCATGTCAGTGTTGGCGGTGCCGGTCTCGTCAGGGCCGGGAGACGAACATGCCCCTATCGTCAGAAAGGACACCGCCAGGGAAATTAGAATCCGCTTCATCTCATCTCCGGGGTCCCGGGGGGCGACATGCTGAGCAGAGAACAAGCCTTGAAATTTACCCTGCTGAGGCGATCGAGTCAAACCCTCGCGCGGCGCGGCGCCCCGAGCCCAACCCCCTTGCTATCCCGGCCTTCTGCAGGAAGACGACGTGGGAAACCCGCGGCAGGATTGCCTGCGGTGACTGCCTTGTTGTGGAGGCGTCTACAGTACCGTGCCGCCGCCCATCTCGCAGGCGCTCTCGCGGTCGGCCTGATCGCCTTCGTAATAGTGGGTCACGGCCACGAGGCCGCTTATGCTGAACTGACAACGCACGAGCGCGCCGCTCTTGCAGGCAGCCGTCGACCAGGTTTCGTCGCAATCGGACTGCATCTCCGTCTCGTACGCCCCGCAGCTCGACGCTCCGCAGGAGTACTCAATGCAGGTGCCGTGGTCGGGCTTGTCGCAGGACCCGAAGGGCGTCGAGGCCGCACTGCCGCCACCGCTGCCACCACTGCTGGCACCGCCGCCGGTGCCCCCGCCGCCGTCGTCGGACGAGTCCGATCCGCACGCGCCGAGCACCATCGCCATCGAACACACCACCACGAGCTTCCAGGGTCGCTTCACGATCTACGCTCCTTGTTGACGAGGCCAGCCGCGACAAGCTCGCGCCAGCCGCGAAGCTGGAATTTCTACCACAGTCGCTCCCCTTTCAATGAGAAATATGCAAACGCTATCGGCGAACGGGTGACGTTCTGGGTCGACTTCGCGCAGGCGTCACAGGTCCGCGTACTTCGAGACGCCAAACGTGTCGCATTGGCGCGAGTCGCCGCTGTCGAAGCCGCGACGGAACCAGCGGACGCGTTGGGCGCTGCTGCCGTGCGTGTAGTTCCTGGCGCTCGATTGCCCCAGGGCGTCGTCGCCAATGGCGTGAGCCGCGGCGACGGCCTCCTTCAAGTCAGCGTCGTCGATCTTCAGCGAGGCTCGGGCGGAGTGACCCCAGACGCCTGCCAGGCAATCGGCCTGCAACTCCACGCGCACCGAGACCTGGTTCTTGCTCTCGCCGGCAGGCCTGATGCTGGTCGAACCGATCAGGTTCTGGACGTGATGGGCGACCTCGTGCGCGATCACGTACGCTTGGGCGAAGTCTCCCGGGGCTTTCAGCCGCTGCTCCATCACGTCGTAGAAGGTCGGGTCGATGTACAGCTTGTGGTCGGCGGGACAGTAGAACGGGCCAACGTCCGAGGTGGCGCTGCCGCACCCCCCGGTCGAAACACTGTTCGAGAAGACCACGAGCGTGGGGTCCTGGTACGCCGCAGGCGCGCGGCCGTAGTTCGGCAGCGTGGCTTGCGTGAACTGCGCGGCCCACACGTCTTCGGTGGAGGCCAACACGGCGCGTGAGAAGTCGCAGGCCTTGCCGTTGGCAGCCGTAGCTTGGCATACGCTGCCCGACGTAGTCTGGCTGGGACCTTGAGAGCCGCCCGAGAGCACGCTGAGGATCGCCTGCTTGACGCCGGCAGGAGCGAGCAAGTACCCGCCGACGCCGATCACGCCGACGACGACCGCGCCCTTCACCCCGATCAGGCGCACGACCGACAGAAGCGCGTTGATCGGCAGACCGCCTCCGCCGCCACGACTGCCGCTTCCGCGATCCTCGAACTTGCTGGACCGACGCTTGCCGCCAATATCCATGACCCCCTCCTTGCGTCCTTCCAAGTAGCCCGAGCGCAGTAGCGGGGCAAAGGAAACCCGCCGACGTCTGGGAACAGTCCGACGGGGTAATGGATCATGCAAGGAGTGCGGGTCGGCAACACCGTGCCCAGTCCAATCAGGCGTGACCGACTGCGCACCCTGTCATGGCAGGGCTCAAGAGCTTCCTTTTGAGTATGCGCCAGGGCGGTGGACGCACTCTTCGGCGTCGGAGAAGCCCGCGGCCAAAGCAGGACTCACACCGTCGGCACGACCGGTGTCGCGGGCTGCTCTTCCTTGGAAGTCCCGGGGGATGACCGCCAATCGGCGAGGGGCGCGAGAAGCCGCTGCGCGGTCTTGGCGGCTTGCGGACCACCGGCGTCCGCGAAGGCCACGACCTGCACCACATAGCTGCGCAGGGCTTCGCCGAACGCGTCGAGCGCCTTGCGAACCTCCGGGGGGTCGGAGAGTTGGGGCTTGCTCTTCGTGATGCCCAGCGCCTTGCCGTAGGCCTCATGCGCGTTCTTCAGGGCGGTCACGAACGCCGACCCGTTCAGCTCCTCGAACACCCCGGCGAGCTTGCGCTCGGTCAGGGCATCGATCCGCATCTGCGAGTCCGCCCACTGCAGCTTGTAAGGAAGCTGCGTGAACTTCAGCCCCTCGGGGAAGAACGTCTCCCCGATGCGGCTCGCCTTCGCCGCCAACCCCGGCGCGAGCTCCCCAGGCAACTTCGTCAGCCCGCGACACCAGTCGTAGATCCCCGAATACACGGAGTCCAGGACCCGGTCCGCCTGCTTGGCTTCCGCCGTGTTCTCCGCAGGCGAGGGCAGGGACTCACCAAGCACCGCGCGCAGCGCGTCGTGCGTGACGACGACACGGTCGAAGGCCTGCGTGACGGGCGGGGAGACTTCTGCGCCCTTGGCGGCCGTGCGCAGCTCTTCACCGAGGGTGTAGGCCCCCGCTCCACTGAGTTGGGGGAGGGCGACGAGGGAAGCGGGATCGAAAGTTCGGCTCATGGTCTTTCTTCCTGGTTGAATCGTGAGTGCGAGGACGGGTATCACACGACCCAATGTAGGACAAGAGGGTTCAGGGTAGCCTGTTCCTCCCGTCGGCTGCCTGGAGAGCAAAATCCCAGAGTCCCGACCCGGGAGAGACCGGTTCGTGTGCGGGTGCGGCGGGGTCCGGACCACCCCGGACCGCTCTTCGGAGCGTTGGCTCGGGGTCCGGACCACCCCAAAGCGCTCTTCAGAGCGTTGGTTCGGGGTCCGGACCACCCCAGAACGCTCTCCATGTCGTTTTTTGGGGTCCGGACCACCCTGGAGGCCCGAGTCTTGCCAGACGACGGCTGGCGGCTGCCCCTCTCCAGCGTCTTGAGCACTCGCCTTGCGGGCAATCCGGTCATCGAGAGAAATGTGGATCGGAGGGCGAGATGCTTTTGTCTAAGACGAACATCGTACTGGTGGGTGAACGGTGGACGGCAGACATCGAACAGTCCCCGGTCAATCGGAAAACCAAAATTACAGCGAACTGTCGCTCACGGAGTTCAATATGGCTAACGCAACTCGTTCTTTTCGTAGCGCACTGATGCTCACTGGGATCACCGCCGCGTTCTCCTTGGCCCTCGTGGCCTGCGAGAGCGACGACGACTCCCCCTCAGGAATAGCAGGCTTTGGCGGGTCGGCAGGAACGGGCGGAAGCACCCAGACCATGAACGCGATGGTCCGCATCGTCCATGCCTCGTCCACCGCCCCTGCCGTCGACCTGTACGCCAAGGGCAACGCCTCGCCCGTGGCATCTAACATCGCTTATGGCTCCGCGACCGGATACCTCGAGCTGCCGGAGGGAACCTACGACCTGGAAATTCGCGCTGCAGGAGCCTCCCCGTCCGAAGCCCCTGCCTTTGAGGTCAAGGGCCTGAGCGTCATGGGCGGAGAGAAGTACACGGCGATCGCCGCGGGCGACCTCGGCTCCTCCGACCCTTCGAACCAATTCCGCGTGATTCCCCTGATGGAGGGATTCGAATCGCCCGCGTCGGGAACCATCCGCGCTCGCATCGTTCACGCGAGCTTCGACGCACCCACGGTCGATCTCGACGTGGGCAACGACAACCCGATGAGCCCCGAGCTCTCTGGACTCGCGCGGTTTGGCGAGACGGGCGAGGCTGGCATCGAGCTTCCCGCGAACAGTGCCCTGCAGGTCGGGATCGCTGCGGGTGGTTCCACCGTGACTTCTTTCACCACGCCAGCGCTTGCCGAGGGCACTGAGCTGTTGATCATCGCCCTGGGCGAGGTGAGCGACATGCCCAGCGACGAGAGTGGATTCTCCCTCCTGGCCGTGCTTCCCGACTCCACCACCGCGCGCATCAAGCAGAACCCGTTCGTCTACGCTCTGCACGCCTCGCCCAACGCGCCGCCCGTGGACATCTACGCGGGCGACGCCGAGATCTTCGACAACGTGCCCTTCGGCGCCATGGGGCGCATCCAGGTTCCTCCCTCCTCGTACACGCTCGACTTCTACGGAGGCGTGGCGGGAGCCACACCGAAGCCCGCGGCTTCTCCCGCAGCCTCGGCGATGACCCCAGAGCTCGCGGCCGGAGAGACGTACGTCGCGATCGCGACCGGCCTGCTCGGTGGCATGGGAGCCCAGGCCTTCCAGCTCTTCCCCATCGCCGAAGGCTTCGGAAAGCCCATGATGGGCGAAGCGCTCCTGCGCGTCGTTCACGGCTCGCCCGACGCCCCCGCGGTCGACATCGGCACCGTCTCCATGGTCGGCACGCTCGATGCCAACCCGCCCATCGTCAACGCTGCTTTCCCCGTCGCGACCGAGGAAGCAGGGTTGCCCCTTCCCGCTGGGGTGGGCCTCACCTTGGGCGTGGCCGCCACGGGAACCTCTGCGACCGTCGCCGAATTCAGCGTCAACTTCTCGGAAGGACAGCGAGTCGTCGCCGTCGCGGCCGGCTTGCTCGCCCCCGCCTCGGGCGAGCCCGGATTCCAGTTGCTCGTCATCGACAAGACTTCGACGAGCATCCTCGAGCCGTGGACCGTGGCCTCCTTGAGCCCCAATCCCTGATCAACCCCCCAACCTGCCAGCGAAGGCGTCGTCGCGCGAGCGGCGGCGCTTTCGCCTTTGTGATCAGCGATGCAGCGGCACGCATTGACGATGCCCACTCGCAGTCCAATGCACCGGCAATTCAGCAAGGAGTGTCCTCCATGAGGAAATGGTTCTTGGTCGTGGGTTTGGTGGGGATCGCGTTCGGCGCTTCGTCGGCCATGGCGAACAACTCACAGCCGCCGAGGAACGCCCCCAGCGCGCCGAAGCGTCCCGTTCGCCCCGCCATCGGCAACTTTCTTGCCCCCGCCCTCGTCCTGCAACCCGTGCCCGCCAACACGTACGCGGACACGCCCGTCACACTGCAACTCAAGCTTCGCAACTTCAAAGCCGATTCCTCCGTCGCCGTCACGAGCGTGGGCAGCCAAGACCCGACGTGCGTGTTCAAGGTCCGGACGTCCACACCGATGCCGTCGGGCAACGCCACCCGGGACGGCTTCTCCTTCTCGCTTGCGGGCATGTTCTCGAACCCGGGACCCGACCCGACGGGACCCTGCCGCGTGGTGTTGCACGTGCGGGGGACGGACTTGACCGGCAAGCCACTCGACCAGGCCGTTTCCGTGGATGGAATCCGGCTTGCGCAGCCCGCCACCTACGTCGTGACCAACACGTCGGACTGGCTCTCCAAGCTTCGCTTCACCCTGATCGAGCAGAGGGGCACGTGCACCGGATACTCGTCGAGCCTGGTGGGCGAGTCGTTCCGGGTCGGGCTCATCGACAACGACGGCAGTGGCTTCCCGCCCCCGGACATCACGACGAAGATTCGGTCCGGCCCTTCTGGCACGACCTGCCGCTGGCGCTCGCAGCCGTTGCTGCTCCCGCAAGGGGTCAAGCTCGTGGACATGCGCGTGTCGACGTCGATCAGCGGGGACTGCAAAGTGTTCCTGCCGGGCACCACGTTCGACAGGTCCGCGTCCAGCGCAGCGGCCTACCAACCAGCCGTGGGCTTCCGGTCCGAGGACGATCCCGTGAAGTCGCCGTCCGGGGATGCCGTCGCGCCAAACGCAAACGGGGCAGGGCTTCCGGCCAACGGGCTGGGGCTCGAAGTCCGACTCAAGTGCAACGCCACCTTGAGCAACGATCGCTTCGCGACTCTGGTGATCGACAGCATGACCTTCGTCGGGCCTCCCGGCCTCACGTTCCCCTGAGCCATCTCAGACATCGGCTGGGTTCGAACCCCTCCCGATTACGACCCATCCAGCACCACAGCCATCGCGTCCGCCACCAGCATCCCTCGCTCCGTCGGGATCACGCGATCGTCCGTCAGCGTGATCAACCCCTCCGCACGAAGCGCCTCGAGCGCTGAACCATTCACCCACGCTCGGGCAATCCCCTCCGACGTCCGCAGGCCAAGCACGATTCTTTCGGATCGCATCTGCTCCTCGGTCAGCGTCTCCTCGAACGCGAGCGGTCGCTGTCCCGCGCCAACACGCTCCACGTAGTCCCGAACGGACCGCACGTTCGCCCAGCGACGCTCGCCGTCGAACGAGTGCGCCGCGGGCCCGAGCCCAAGGTAGGGCGCGTGGTGCCAGTACTTCGTGTTGTGACGGGACCGATGGGCACGTGTCCTCGCGAAGCTCGACACCTCGTAGTGATCGTACCCGGCCCCCGCGAGCCGTCCCCAGAGCGCCATCGCCTCGTCCGCCAACGCGTCGTCACTCACCTGCCCCACCACCCCGGCGGCCACGTCGCGCTGCAGCGGTGTCCCTTCCTCGAGCGTGAGCGCGTAGCATGACAGATGCTCCGGCTCGAACGACAGTGCCCGCTCGAGCGAGCGCATCGTTTGGCCCAAGGCCTGGCCTGGAATCCCCCAAATGAGGTCGATCCCCACGCTCTCGAACCCCGCACCCCGAAGGTCGTCGAGCACGGCGCCCGCACGCGCCGCGTCGTGACGGCGCCCCAGAAATCGCAACGCGGCATCGTCAAAGGACTGCACACCCACGCTCGCGCGAGCGATCCCCATCGCGCGCCACCGCTTCGCGCGGTCCCGGTCCACGTCCCCCGGGTTGAGCTCGATCGTGATTTCCGCATCCTCACGAAATCGCAACACCCGACGAAGCGCGTCGATCAGCGCGCCGAGCCGTTCATCCGGCAACACGCTCGGCGTGCCGCCCCCGAGGTACAGGGTATCGAACGCGCCAAACATAGGTTCGAGCAGACGCGCCTCATCCACCACGGCATCCGACCACGCGGCCATCTGGTCGTGCGAGGTCTCGGAGAAGAACGCGCAGTAGCGGCACTTGCTCACGCAGAAGGGCACGTGCACGTAGCAGCCCGGCGTCACGGTCGACGCGAGCAACGTCAGTCCTTCTTCGAGTTGAGCACCGCCACGTAGGCGTTCTGCGGGATCTCGACGTTGCCGACCATCTTCATGCGCTTCTTGCCGGCCTTCTGCTTCTCGAGCAGCTTGCGCTTGCGCGTGATGTCACCGCCGTAGCACTTGGCGGTCACGTCCTTGCGGAAGGCGGGGATGGTCTCTCGTGCGATGATCTTGCCGCCGATCGCTCCTTGGATCGGCACCTTGAACATGTGACGCGGGATGACGTCCTTGAGCCGCTCGCACGCGTGCGTGGCGCGCTCCCTCGCGCGGTCGCGATGCACGACCATGGAAAGGGCGTCGACCTTCTCGCCGTTCACGAGGATGTCGAGCTTCACGAGGTCGCTCTCACGGTAGTCGATGAGCGTGTAGTCGAAGGAGCCGTAGCCCTGGGTCAGGCTCTTGAGCTGGTCGTAGAAGTCGAAGAGGACCTCCGCGAGGGGCATGTCGAACAGCATCTCCACACGCCCCGGACCGGGGTACCGCATCTCCGAGTTCACCCCCCGCCGCTCGATGCACAGCTTCATGATCGAGCCCATGTAGTGATCGGGGGCAAGGATGCTCGCTCGAATGTACGGCTCCTCCGAACGCACGATCACGATCGGATCGGGGTAGTACGTCGGGTTGTCCACCGACACCATCGACCCATCCTGCAAGTGGAAGTGGTATTCGACGCTCGGGGCCGTCAGGATGAGCGATTGGTTGAACTCCCGCTCGAGCCGTTCCTGCGCGATCTCGAGGTGCAACAGCCCCAAGAACCCCGCACGGAACCCCTGCCCCAGCGCCGCGGACGAGTCCTTCGTGTACACGAGGGAGGCGTCGTTCAGGGTGTACTTCTGCAGCGCATCGACCAGGCTCGGGTAGTCGTCGGAAGCGACGGGGTAGATCGACGAGAACACCACGGGCTTCGGCTCCCGGAACCCGGGCATGGCATGATCGACGGGCGCGTCGGCGAGGGTGATGGTGTCCCCCACGCGCGTGTCGGCGATCGTCTTGATGCCGGCGATGACGTAGCCCACGGCCCCCGCGGGCAGCGTCTTGGTGGGCACGCGCACGAGGCGGAACTCACCCACCTCTTCCACGCGACGCGTCAGCCCGTTGGACATGAGCAGCAGGGTGTCGCCCTGCTTGACGGACCCGGAGAACACGCGGCAGGCGATGACGGAACCGCGGAAAGGGTCGTAGCTGGCGTCGAAGATCACGGCGCGCAAGCGGTCGTCCTCTGGCGTCTTGGGCGGCGGAATGCGCGCGACGATCGCCTCGCGAAGCTCGTCCAGCCCTTGCCCCGTCTTGGCGGACACGAGCACGGCAGTGCTGCCGTCGAGTCCCAGCTCCTTGTCGATCTGCGAGCGGGCGGCGTCGATGTCCGCCGACGGCAGGTCGATCTTGTTGATCACCGGGATGACCTCGAGGTTGTACTCCATCGCCAGGTACAAGTTCGCGACGGTCTGCGCCTGCACGCCCTGCGTCGCGTCCACGAGCAACAGCACGCCCTCGCAAGAAGCGAGCGCGCGGGACACCTCGTACGTGAAGTCCACGTGCCCGGGGGTGTCGATGAGGTTGAGCAGGTACTCTTGCCCGTCCTTCGCACGGTACGGCAGGGAGACGGTCTGGCTCTTGATCGTGATGCCTCGTTCGCGCTCGATGTCGAGGTTGTCGAGGATCTGGTCGCGGAAGTTGCGCTCGGACACCAGGTCCGCGGCGACGATCAATCGGTCCGCCAGCGTGGACTTCCCGTGGTCGATGTGCGCCACGATGCTGAAGTTGCGTCTAAATTTCATGGGGCCACCGGCGACAAGGGACGCAGAGCCTGCCAGGGATCGGCGGGGGGTCAAGACGAATCAGCGTCTAGGGGCGGATAGGGGAGATGAACGAGGAGCTGAGAACAGGAATTCGAACACGGAATCGGGAATGCGGACGCAGGGACGGAGCGGAGATTGAGGGGTTCGGGCTCGGCGCAGCGGTGCACGTGGTCGTGCCAACCTCCGCACCAACCCCTTCTGTGCCTTCTGCGTCCTCTGTGGTTTTCGGGCTCGGGCTCGGGCTCGGGCTCGGGCTCGGGCTCGGGCTGACTCGGGCTGGGCGTGGATCGGGCATCTCCCCGCGTTGCCAACCTCCGCACCAACCCCAATCCCCTTCTGCGCTCTCTGCGCCTTCTGTGGTTTCCGGCTCGGGCTGGGCTCGGTCTGCGATTCCGCCTCTGTCGCACCCACACGCCCATGTAGGAAAACGACACCGGGGGTAAGTTTTCTAGTCAGACATTGAGCGGACTTGGCGTACAAGCCACCGAAGACCGCCAGGCTCCACGCCGCCACGGTCCCTGCCACCCCTCGAGAGGCGCCATGTTCGAGAACAACGCTTGCTTCAGACCCCTTCTGGCAACCGCCACCTTGGCCACCGCTTTCGCTGCCGGCTTCTCCGCCTGCAGCCCCGCCGACTCCACGGACCTCGACGACTTCGCCGACGAGTCCGCCACCGTCGACCATGCCTCCACGGAGCTCAGCTCGACGGGACGCCGGTACATCACGAACCACCCCGTGGTCGGTTGCAAAGCGGTACCTACCCCCTGGGTGGCCCGGCCCCTCTTCAAGTACCCCGGCGTGACCACGCCCCCCGCCCTCTCTCGCTACTGCCTGTACACCTTCCACGACGTCAAGCGCCCGACGGTCGCGCAGAAGCAGGCTCTCTTCGCCGCCCTCAACCCGACCCTGATGATGTACGGTCCGGTTATCCCCGTCGAGGACCCCGTCGTGATGGGCCCCCTCGGCTTCGCTCAGGAATCCAGGGCCTTCCTCCGCGACGCGGTCCTCCAGCACGCGGGTGCCCTGTCCCAGCTCCCAGCGCAACAGCCGCTCCCCTTCAAGACTCGCATCGCGTTTCCGGACACGTCGCCCGAACAGACTTCCGGTTTCATCCCTGGCGGCCGAATGGATCACGGTTTGATCCTCGGCTGGCTCGCGCGGAGCATCTCCACCTCCGTGGGACAGAATCCTGTGCAGGCCGCTCATGTCACGACCGGCATTGCCCTGCCCCAGGTGGACAACGACGTCGAAGACCTCGCCCAAGGCGGCTACTTCGGCACCCGAGGTCAACTCGCGGAGGCGATCTACCGCGTAACCGCGGCATGGCGCGCGAAAGCCGAAGACGCCACCAACCCTCAACCCCGCCTGGTGGTGAACCTGAGCGTGGGATGGGAGCCCACCGACGGGTGCTCGACAGCTACGGGTGGCCCCTCGCTCCAGGTGCCAGCCAGGGCCGTGTTCGACGCCATCACCCACGCCGATTGCCTAGGGGCGGCAGTGATCGCCGCCGCTGGAAACGACCCGGGTAAGGATGCGAAGGGCAACAAGGAGACGAATCCCACGGAGCCGGTTTGCCCGGCCGCGTGGGCGCAAATGCCCGCCCCCACCCTCGCTCAGTGCCAGACGTTCATGGGCAACGACAAGTACTTCGGCGTCATGGTCCCCTTCAAGGCCCGAATCGCGGCCACCGACCCCCCCGTGGCAGGCATCGACCACCCGATGCTCTTCGCCGTCGGCGGTGTCGACTTCGGACGTCGCCCCATCCCGGAGACGCGGACCAACGCCTTCCCGAAGCTCGCTGCCATCGCCACCCACGCGTCCGCGGGCCCCGCGGGGCAGGACCTTCCTCCCAGCATCACGGGAACGTCCGTGGCGACCGCCGTCGTCTCGGCCATCGCGGGCACCGCATGGGCCTATCGACCGGACCTCACGGCGCCCGAGTTGATGAACATCGTGTACGCAACAGGCCAGTCCATCGGGCAGAATTCGAGCTTCGGAACCACTTCCCCCACGACCGTTCGCGCCGCTTCCCTGTGCCACGCCGTCCGGCTGGTCTGCGCCCCCAACCCCCAGGGCGTTTCCCCCGCTTGCCCCGCCCAACTGATGACTTGCTCGTACCCGACGTGGGCCGTCGGCGCCAACCCGCCCTTGCCGAACAGCCAAGTCACCTCGCTCCAAGACCTATTCAAGCAAAGCAAGCAAGTCCAGATCGGGAGCCTCGACGACTTGGTCAACAACCCAGCACCCAACGAGCTCTATCCGGCCGCATCGGTCCCGCCGTGGGTCTACCCGCAGCCTCTCCGGCCCCCTTGCGCCGCCTGCGCGCTCCGGGTCGAGGGCGACATGAACCTTCCAGCGCTCAACGTCCTCATCGACCCGGAGTTCGAGGGCACCCTCTCGCTCTCGGACACCACCCTGATCCTGCGGACGGGGATGCTCACATCGACCCACTACGGTCCGCTGGGAACCGGAACCCTTCGACGAGGCAGCCAGGTCACGATCAACCTCCCCAACCTGAACGTCGCCAACGTGACCGGAGCCTCCCTGGCCTGGGTGTCACGCGACGCAAACCAGCGCCCCACATCCATCACCGAGCGAATCCTCGTCACGCCTTGACCCTGAATCACCCCTGAGGGTCGGCCACCGAGATCCCCGCCGCCTTCAGGTTCGCCACGAACGTCGCCCCCACTGTCGACCCCTTGCGATAGAACACCGCGGGACTGCCGAGTGGCGCCTGCACGGTTCCCATCGTCCCCTTCGCCACGTCGCCGAAGACCTCCCCGGTCCAGAGGTGAACCCACTGGCCCGCAGGGAAGTACGTCTCCTTGTCGTACGGGCAGTACGGCGAGGTCCAGCACTTGTTCTTGATCGGCGCCACCAGAAGCTCGCTGCCCAGCAGGAACTGGTCGTCGGTACGGTGGGCCTTCGCATCGTTGGGGTAGTGGAGCATCAAGTGGCGGACCACCGGCCACCCCTTCGACCATGCCTCCTGAAACAGCTGGCTCCGGTAGAAAGCGAGCGCCTTGTACACCTTCGACATCCGGGCGAAGTGCGCCATCGACCCCGCGTCCGCGTACACCTGCGCGTTCGCGGCCGGCTGGTTGCCCTCGTGCGTGCGGAACGCCGACGTGAACGCGCTCATCTCCGCCCAGCGCTTCAGCTGCTCCGGCTCGCGGCTGTATCCCAGCCCCCACTGGCTCAGCGACGTGTACCCGCCGATGTCCGAGTGGTTCAGGGCGATGCCGGACAAGCCTCCGTTGATGAGGCCGCGCATCGCGCTGACGAGACCGTCGTACTCGTCCCAGGTCGTGAGCTGATCCCCCTGCCAGAGCAGCAAGCTGTACGCGGGCGTGCGCGTGTGCCCGGCGCGGTTGAACAGCATGATGTCCCCGAGGCGACCCGCGTCCTCGACCGCCTCGCGGTTGAGCCGCATCCAATCCACCGGGTACTGGTTGTGGTAGGACGCCGCGCTCACCCCGGAGGCAAGCACCGCCTCGAAGGGCAGCGCCTCGGCAAAGTCCACCATCCACCCCGAGCAACGCCCCGTGCCCATCACTTCCTGCTGCAGAATGTTCTTCATCCACGCCCACGCCGCGGGGTTCGTCAGGTCGAGCAGCGCCACGTCGAACGCCGTCACAGGGATCTTCAAGATGCCGCCTTGCGCGTCGTGTACGAAGTAGTCCCCCGCCACGCCCTCCTCGTACAGGTTGCGCGCCACGGGCTTGGCGTCCTCGGGCACCTCCACGAACATCGGATTCACGTAGCAGAGCGTGCGGATGCCCCGAGAATCAAGCTCGTCCACGAACCCGCCCCACCCCGGGTGGTACGTCGGGTTGCTCACCCAGTTCCAAAGAACCTGCTCGCCGATGTACGTGACCACCTTGCCGGACCACGTCTGGTTCCACACGCCCGCGACCTCCACTCCGTGCGCTTGAAGCTCGTCCACCAGCTGCAGGCTCGGCTCCGTGCCCTTCGCCAGCGCCACCACGGCTCCCTCGTTCACCCAGTCCGGAAGCGGAGGCATCCTCCCCGAAAACTCGGTGAAGCGCTCGATTAACGTGAGGGGATCGTCGCCCCACAGGATGCGCCCGTCCATGCGTTCGGCGTACAGGCGAAGCTCGATGACCTCGTCCTGACGGAAGTCGAAGACGCCCACCTCCGTGTTCTCGAGGAAGAGCGAGCGGTGCAAGCTGGTGAGATAGTGCGGGGCCGCGTAGTAGGTACTTGCCTCGCTCCCACCGGAACCGGGCGACACGGCGTCGACCGCGGGCGTGATCACCGGGTGCCCGCGCCCCACGCCCCCCTCCTGCGAAAGCACGGGAATCTGTCGACCCTTGAGGTTCAAGGTCTCATGCGGGACCTGCTCACCCATGCCGTAGACGCGCTCGTCCGCCTGCGAAGCCACACGCAACGTCACGCGGTCGAAGGCGGGATCGAGGGACCGCACCCTGAACCCCAGGTGTCCTGCCTGGACCTCGAAGAACGACACCTCGAACGTGGTTGCCGCGCAGGGGGCGATGCCGTCGACGAAGCCGCCACCGATCACCAGGGTCGCTCCGTCGTAGGTCAGGTGTTGCACCTGCGTGGCCGCGCAAGTCGTGATTGGGCTGTCGGAGATCGAGAAGGAACCCTGGTGTTCTTGCACCTCGAGCGCCGTCTCCGCGACGCCCACCCAGCCGCCTATCTTCGGGACCGAGAACAGCGACCGTCCCGGCGACGCGATGTGGGTGACGTCGGGCCGCCCCTCCTCGTCCAGGGAGACGCGGAAGTCACCGAGCGAGAAGACCCCAGGCCATGTGGCCGGCGGACTGTCGGCTTCGGAGTCTTCGGCTTCGGAGTCGGCCACGTCGGGCGCGGCTTCGGTGTACGAATCCGGGGCGGAATCAGGCTGGCTGACGTCAGGAGTGAACGAATCTGCCCCCGCGTCGGTCGCCCCAGGACCGGAGGACGACGAATCCCCGCAGCCCGTGACCCAAGCGAGAAGGACCCCCACCAGGCAAGGTCTCGCGGTTCGCGACGGCACGCGCATGATTCTCGAAACGTACCTGAGGCAGACGTCGGTTGCCAGCGCGACCTTGCACCCCCCATGAGATGGGCGCGAGCCAGATCGTGGCAGCGTTCAGGGTTCCGCGGACGCGTCGCCCACGTCGACAGGAAGGCAGCAGAGGGCCGGTGTGCCGGTGCCATCGGGGTTGGTGGAGCAGCCCAGCGCGAGGCTCGAGTGAATGATGTCGTTCCCTCCCGACGTCATCTCGGTCGTCCCATCGTCCAGCGCGTAGCCGGACTGGCACATGACCGTGAAGCCAGGGACCGTCGAGTCCGGAAAGCCCGCCACGCAGACTCCGCCTCGTTGGGCGCACTGCGTCGGCACGGTCGTCTCAGGAGCGGCGTCGTTGCCGTTGGACTCGCTGGAGGTTTCACCGGAGCCGCATCCCGCCGCAGGGATGCACAGCAGGAGCGCGACCGTCATGGCGATGGGGAAATGGAGACGCATGGTGAGGAGCTAAGCACAGGGCGCCGCAAGGCGCGAGCGAGCGTGACCGTGATCGTTCGGCGTGCGCGTGCGCGGATCGTCGATTTCGAGCAACCAAGTCGGCGGGCTGTCCGATAGGAGGGCATGCAAGACACCACGCATTCCCCGATCCAACGCCTCGACTACGAGAACCTCGACGTCTACCGCTGCGCCATCGACTTTCTGGCGTTCGCTTTCGACGTCATCAACGGCTTGCAGCGCGGAGATGGCGAACTGCGCGATCAACTCAAGAGGGCAGCGATCTCGGTCGTGCTCAACATCGCCGAAGGCGCAGGAAAGCCATCGGCGCCCGACCGCGCTCGGTTTCTGGCCATCGCGAGGGGCTCGGCCATGGAGTGCGGGGCATTGGTAGACGTGTGCATGATCGCTGGAAGGGTTGAACGGGCTGCGGCGGAGCGCGGCAAAGGCCTGCTCGTCAGAATTGTCTCCATGTTGACCCGCATGTGTCGGTGAGGATCGCGCACGCGCACGCGCACGCCGAACGATCACGAGCACGGCCCCTGTCCAGCCGAGCCACCCAAGCTCGGAGTCGGTTCGCTGGATCAGCGGGCGTGCTTGCCTTCGGCAGGCTCGTCAGCGCGCTTGTCACCGGGTTTGTCACCGGGTTTGCCGGCAGGCTTATCGGCAGGCTTATCGGCAGGCTTCCGTGCCTCTGCAGCCTGAGGACCTGGCCGATGGGCCGCGGGTGACTTGCCTTCGCTTGCCTTCGCAGGCTTGTCGGCGGGTTTGTCGGCAGGCTTGTCGGCAGGCTTATCGGCAGGCTTGTCGGCAGGCTTGTCGGCAGGCTTATCGGCAGGCCTATCGGCAGGTTTGTCGGCAGGCTTGTCGGCAGGTTTGTCGGCAGGCTTGTCGGCAGGTTTGTCGGCAGGTTTGTCGGCAGGCTTGTCGGCAGGCTTGTCGGCAGGTTTGTCGGCAGGTTTGTCGGCGGGCTTCCGCGCCGCTGCCGCCTGTGGACCTGGCCGGTTGGCCGCGGGTGACTTGCCTTCGTTTGCCTTCGCAGGCTTGTCGGCGGGCTTGTCGGCGGGCTTGTCGGCGGGTTTGTCGGCAGGTTTGTCGGCAGGTTTGTCGGCAGGTTTGTCGGCAGGCTTCCGTGCCTCTGCAGCCTGAGGACCTGGCCGATGGGCCGCGGGTGACTTGCCTTCGCTTGCCTTCGCAGGCTTGTCGGCGGGCTTGTCGGCGGGCTTGTCGGCAGGCTTATCGGCAGGCTTATCGGCAGGCTTATCGGCAGGCTTATCGGCAGGCTTATCGGCAGGCTTGTCGGCAGGTTTGTCGGCCGGCTTCCCTGCTCCCCCTCGCGACTCCGCGGCGGTCGCGGACTGCGTGACGGCCGGTTGCGAAGCGGGTGGGCTGGCCTGCCGTCCCTTGGAGCTCGCCGCAACGCCCGTCCCCGACCGCGTGCCCTGCGCCGCACCCGCCGTCTCCCCTTCGGCGACGGCCCTGTGCTTTCCCCGCTTCGACCTGCCAGGCACCGCCACGGGCGGCTCGTGGCGCTGCGGCCTGCGAACCACCGGGTCCTCGCCGTGCGGCTTGATCGAGATGTGGAAGTGATCGTGATGGTCCGCGTCGTGGTCGGGCGTGATGAACTCCCGCCACATGCCCCTCGCCCGCAGGCGACAGGCCACCTGGTTCAGCGGCCGCACCGACAAACACGGGTCCGCGAGCCCGCGCTCGTAGTCGTGCGTGAGGCGCAGACGCTTGCCCCCGGCCGTCACCTCGTGGATGTCGACCGCCAGCCCCCACGCGTGGAGGCTCATGCGCCCCACCCGGCTCATCCGATACGAGTACGCCCCAGAGTAAAACACCTCCGTGATGCCCGCTGCGAGAAAGTCCGGCCCCACCCAGGACAGCGCCACCGCCAGACGGCAGTCACAGAGCAGCGGTGCGTTGTACAACCCTCGGTACGTCACCCCGCCCAACGCCCCGTCCACGAGCACCGAGGTCTTCATGCCCTTCTTCTCCGGCCCGAGACGGAAGGACACTCCAAGGCCCATGAGCCGCGTCAAGCAAGCCTCCCCGTCGGGAATCGTGCTGGCATCCAGCTTTCGAACCTGCGGCAGCACGGGCGCGGGTCGGACAGGCCGCGGGGCGGCTGGTTCAGGAAGCACGTCGCCGGAAGAAGGCGTTTCCGTCGACACGATGTCCTGCAACGTCGGGCCCTCGAGGAGCGCCTCCGACGGCACCTCCTCCCAGGCGGCCTCCTCGCCTGGCTCGGACCCATACCAGCTGAACGAAGGCAACGGGTGACCTCCCGCCTCCTGCGGCGCCTGGTTCCCTTGCCAGAATCCCATGCGCTGCGACGAAGGGTCCGCCACCTGCGCATGCTCCCGGGCACACCCGCTCGCTGCCGTCAGAACGACGGCCAAGCCGAGCATGTGGGCGCAGATCGGCGCGCGTGCGGTAGGCATGGGGCGAACGTGTCATCCATGCCGCGAATGGACCAAGAAAAGTGGGGTTGCGGGGGTGCAACACGGCGCTTTCCGCCCGGGAACGCGAGTCTTCCCACGTCGCCGACGGCCCGCCGAAGCCGAGGACGCGGCCATCCTGTCGCAGGAAACACCAGGAAAACCGGCTCCGTTCGAACACGTCGCTGTCAAAATGCCTTACACAACCGGCGAGGGCTTCGCGTACCATGGGGACCATGAACAGACTCCCCTTCACCCTCAGCGCCGCCCTGCTTTTGCTGCTGCCCGCGTGCTCCAAGAGCCCGGCGGTACCTGTCATGGCCGTCGGCAAGGTCGGTCAAGGTCTCACCTCCTTCGCATCGGACGTGCCCCAGGGCATGACGGTCTGCGCGTACAAGCGCGCCCTCGAAGACCCGCGCGGCAAGGAGAAGGAATCCGCCCTCGAAGCCTGCAAGGCGGAAGGCAAGAGCGATGAGCTCTGGCGCAGGGCGATGGGTGTTCTGGCCGCCTACGGGGACAACATCTCGGAGATCGCGGCCGGAGGAGACCCGGCCACCTCGGGCCGGCTCGAAGCGGAGATGACTGGAATCCGCGGCCCGAACTGGATCGAAGTCGGCGGCGACGAGAAGGCCGCCCGCGACGCAGTCGGCCAGCTGGTCACCCAACTCGGCGCGCGCGAAGGCAAGACGGACCTGCGCGAAGCCGTAAAAATCGCGGCCCCCCACGTGAAGACCATCTGCACTGGCCTCGACGCTTACCTCGAACGGCAGAAGCGCGACCTCGCCGAACTGCAGAAAAAGGTGGAGGAGGCGCGCGTGGCGCCAACCTCCCGTCGCTGCGCCATGCTCGACAACCGATCCATCTGCGTCTCTGATTCCGCGAGCGACGCCCTCGGCTACGCCGATGCCCTTACCCAGGTCACCTTGCTCGAGTCCAGGCATGCCCAGGCGCAGACGTCGATGAAGGCCTTTTGCGCCGCGCACGCCACGCTCGCGCAGGCCGCCGAAGACGGCAACCTCAAGGACGACAAGACCTACGACGCGATCGTCGACGCCGTCCGCTCCTCGACCAAGAAGTAGGAAGGCCCGGTCCGCTTTCTGTTCCTTCTGCGGTCGGTCACGGCATCTGCTGTGGGACACACTCCGACCCGTTGAAACACATCCCGGCAGCGCACTGGCAGAAGAGGGTCGGCTCCGAGCCGGAAGGACCGCAACCGCAAGCGCCGGTCGCGCAGGTCGGAGGGAACGGCCCGGCGCCCGTGCAGCAAGATACCGTGGTAATCGTGCCCCCGCTCGCCTGGCAGGACTCCGCCTGGATGGGCATGCACTGGCCGTCCACACACACCTCTTCCGACCCCCAGCAAGAGACGTCACAGGATCCGCAGTGGAACGGGTCCGTTTGCATGGAGCCTTCGGTCAGCTCGCAACCGTTGGCCGCATTCCCATCGCAATCGACATGGCCTGCCTCGCAGACCGCTCGACACGTCCCGTCGACGCACGCGGGGACCTGGTCGGGCCCGGCCGTGCAGACGGATCCGCCGCTCCCCGCACACCCACCGCAGTGGTTCGGATCGAACGAGGTGTTCGTACAGGCATTGCCGCAAGCGACCAAGGGAGACTGGCACGACGCCGTGCACGTCCCGTTGCTGCACACCGTCCCAGCGCCGCAAGCATTCCCGCACGCCCCACAGTGAGCGAAATCCACGTCCAGGTCCGCACAGACCCCGTCGCAGTTGGTCAGCCCGTCCACGCACGTCAGCGAGCAGGCCCCCGCAGAGCAAGCGTAGCCCGAGCTGCAGGGGTGATCGCACTGCCCGCAGTGCGCGTTGTCCGTCTTGAGGTTCACGCACATCTCGCTGCAGTTGGTCAGACCACTCTGGCAGGTCACCGAGCAGCCGCCCTCCGAGCACAGTTCTCCCGCCTCGCACGTGACCCCGCACGCACCGCAGTTGCCGCGGTCCGTTTGCTGGTTCACACAGATCCCCTCGCAGTCCGTGAGCCCCTGAAGGCACGAGAGCTTGCATGCTCCGTCCGTACACACCTTGCCGGGCGCGCAAACGGTGCCGCACGCCCCGCAGTTCGCGTTGTCGGTCTCGGGGTTCACGCACGTGCCGTTGCACTCCGTCAGCTCGGTCTGGCACGACACGGAGCAAGCACCCTGGGAGCAAAGCGTGCCCGGGGCACAGCGCACGGAGCACGACCCGCAGTGGCCGTTGTCGGTGAGCGGGTTGACGCAGATGCCGTCGCAGTTCGTCAGGTCCGACTGGCAAGACAGGGCACACGTCCCCAGTGAGCAGACCTGCCCCGGGACACAATCCACTCCGCACGCGCCACAGCTCTCCACACTCGTCAGCAGGTTCTCGCAGACCCCATCGCACTCGGTGAGGCCTTGCTGGCAGCTCACCCCGCAGTTGCCGTTGGAGCAAAGCTCGCCCGGCTTGCAGACGATGCCGCACCCGCCACAGTTGAGCCTATCCTTCGCCGCATTGACGCAGGACCCGTCGCATTCGGTCAGCTGCTCCTGGCAAGAGACGGCGCACACCCCGTCCGAGCACACGTTGCCCGACGGGCACGCCTGCCCGCAACCACCGCAATGGTCCCTATCCCCGCGCAAGCTCACGCACGCGCGGTCGCAGTTGGTCAGCCCGGCCTGGCAAGACAGCGAACAGCTCCCGCCGGAGCAAACCTCCGACGAGTTGCAGACGAGACCACACGCGCCGCAATCGTCGGGGTCCGAAGCCAGGTCGACGCAGACTCCGTTGCAGGGAGCCTTGCCTTTGGGGCACTGCGCGGACCCGCCGTCGGGCGACCCTGAAGAGTCGTCACCGCCACAACCGACCTGAGCCAGAAGCATGGCGAGCATGAGCGCGGCCAGGGTTCCACGACGAAGCATCCGGGAGTCTCCTTCTGTCCGTAGAAGTGAAAGGATGGACATCTCCAGGCTACCGTCTGGCGGGCCGAACCGCCACTGGGGACATCGCCCTCATTTCGTGACACTTCGAATGGGCACGCACTGCCACCCGTCGCACCGGGTTGCTGGGGTGCGGCAGCCTTCGGGCGTGTCCTGGTCGCATAGCTCGACGGGCTCGCGACATTCACCGAGCCGCGCGTGGCAGACCGCCGCTTGCACCTCGGCTTGCCCGATTTCGTGCAAGCAGCACACGCTGTTCGCGGGGCAGTGGTGCGACCCGCCGCAGGCGGTGATGCCGGCCATCGCGGGCGCACCGTTCCAGGGGACCGGGGTGCGGCCTTCGTCCCACCTCCGGATTCGTTCGCAGTGGCTGCGGTGATTCGGGTCCGGCGACGAGACGCAGACCTGCACGCCGGCTTTGCACCTGCTGGGCCCACAGGCGACAGTCCCCCGCATTCCTTTGGCGAGTTGCTCGGGCGTGGAGAGGGGGGCGCTCGACGATGCGGCGGCTGGTGCGCTCGACGACGCGAGGGGCTGCGCGGAGGAAACGACGGACGCCGCCGGTTGGATGGGGACCTCGGGTGGCGGAGGGGAGACGGGCTCCGCCCGGTCGCACGCGGACAAGAGCATGCCGAGCCCGACCCACGCGGCCAGTCGCCTGCGGTTCGTCACCCGAACATACTATTCGACAAGGCGTCTGGTGGTGAAGCACTCTCGTTGCGGAGCCTTCCCGAGCCGCCCGTGTTGCCCATCATCCCACCGACCACCACGCCGACAGAAACCACCGAACACCGCGCCGAGCGTGACCGCACCCGCGCGTTTTTTGACCGCACAGCGCTCGCCTTCCGCGTCATCGAGCGCGTCGTGTTGCCCGAGTACCGCGACACCCTCGCGCGTCTCCGCCTCCCGCTCTCCCTCACGGTTCTGGACCTCGGGACGGGTACCGGGTCGCTCGCTCGTGCTTTCTGGGAGCGAGGTCACCGCGTGGTGGGGGTCGACTTCTCCGAGCGCCTGCTGCGGCGGGCGCGCAAGCTGACCCCCGGTGTCCGCTTCGACCTGCGAGACATCGTGGACCTCGAGACATTGCCCGACGGAGCCTTCGACGTGGTCGCGATGGGCTACGTGCTTCACGGCATGCCCTCCGAGTTGCGCGCTCGCGCCCTACGGCTTGCAGGTCGAATCGCCGCGCACCACGTCCTCGTGATCGATCACGGACAGCACGGTGGCCGGTTCACCCGCCTCATCGAATGGGTCGAAGGCCCTCACTATGTCGAGTACACCCGCCGGCCCCTGCGCGAGACGTTGGAGTCTTGCGGACTCGAGGTCGTGGAGCAAGACCGGACACGAAGCGGAGGTCGGTCTTGGCTGTGTCGGCCGAGAAAGTCCGTATCGGGATAGGAAACCGTAAGGAAACTGGTGTCATGAGGCTCCGACAGTCCACATCAGGATAGCCATACGGACCTTTGTCCTCCTATCCGCGGGCTCAGAGCCCACGGCAACTTCGGGAGAAGCCCGCCGCAAGGGCGGGCTTTGCGCGGCCACGACGTGAGCTCGCTTGGGGAGGTGGACGATGGTTCGTCATTCAAACCGCAACGGACCAGAAAGGATCAGGAGGACTCGATGACGCGGTTCGGCAAGGCGCCCGTGCGAAGCCCGCCACGGCGGGCTTTCCCAATTTTGCCGTGGGCTCTGCAGCCCGCGGACCGGATCCAACTGAGGACTCTCCGTGTCATGCAGTTCCGCAAAGAGTCGACCTCCAGCTCTCACGGAAACTCGAGCCGCACCGCATACACGTCCGAGTTCTGCGACGCCGTCGTCCCGTTGAAGTTGTCGAGCCACACCACGATCGGCTCCCCAGGTACCGTCAAAAGCGGCGACGTCGAGTCCGCCACCCCCGCAGCCCCAGGGTCCACCCTCGTATCGTTTGGCTGGAACGTGAGCCCACCGTCCACCGAGAAGTTCACGTGAACGTCGGCCTGCGTGTTCGCCCCCGTCCCACGGTACTCCTGGTACGTGACGTACAGCCGGTTCCCTCCGCCAAACGCCACGCGCGGGCGCGTGGACGAGTACGCCCCTCTCGGTCCACCGTCCGCACGGGACGCCGCCGTCCGCCACGACCCCGAAGACCAAACGTTGACGTAAATGTCCGACAGACCCGACCGGTTGTCCTCCCACGCCACCACCGCCCGGCCCGCCCTCGCCTCGATGTGCGGCGTGTCCGCATCCGCGAACGCAGGCGTGTTCACCACCACCCCGGCAACGAACGTCCCCCCGCTGTTCACGCTGCTCGCCACCCGCACCGTCTTCGCTCCCACCGACGGAAGCTGCGTCCACGCCACGTGCACGTTGCCTTGCGCGTCTGCCGACACCACCGGGGGCTTCGTCGCATCCCCCGACGACAGCTTCTGGTTGCCACCCAGCGTGCCCGCCGCCACGTCGTACACCGCCACGTACGCCTCCGGCACCGCGTCGCGCGCATCACGCCACGCCACGAACGCACGCCCCTGCCCATCGGCAGCCAAACTCGGTAGCTCCGCCTTTCCCACTACCGAGTTCACCCGGAGATCGCTCGCCAACCATGTCGCCCCCCCGTCGCTCGACGCCTGCAAGTAGATGTCCCGGTTCAGACCGTTCAGCGTCTGCCACACCAGCACGATCTGGTCGGCCCCCGCCGCCTGCCCCGCCACGACCCCGCGCACGTAGAACGAGTCAGCACCCGCAGCGGCGCTCTTCTCCGCCTGCACCGTCGTCCACGTCGTCGGGGCAATCCCCGTGCGCGCAAGCTGTATGCGACGCACACTCCCTGCCCCGAACAGCCCATACGCCACGTACACTCCGGTCGGAGACGTGAAAAGCCATGGCTCCACCTCGTTCGCAGCGGTCCCCGCCACCACGAGGTCCGTGCTCAGCCACGTTCCGGTCGCCGTCGCGATGTGGTTGAGCCGGATGTCCGCGTTCGTGCCGTTCCTTCGGTCCAGATAGGCGGCAAAGGTCGCCTCCCCCTGCCCCGCAACGCTCAACTGCGTGGTGGAGTGCTGGCCGATCGTGGACCCACCCACGTCGAGGCGGACCGGCGCCGTGGCCACCGGACAGACCTCGTCCGTCTCCGTGTTGCAGTCGTTGTCCTCACCGTCGCAAATCTCGATCGTCGCCTTCACGTCCCCCACGCATGCGAGCGCCCCCGCCACGCATTGCTGCGTACCAAGCTCGCAAGCGCCCACGCTGCTCCCACAATCCGTCCCCACCCCGGGGAGTACGCCGTCGTCCACGAAACCGTTGCAGTCGTCGTCAAGCCCGTTGCACGACTCCGCCGGCGGGTCCTGCGGCGTGCACGCGTACTCACACCCCGTCGCCAGAAGCCCATCGATGTCGTGGAACCCAGGCAAGCACTCGCCGAACGAGCAGACCGAGTCCTCGCACAGCGTGCTCGCGTTCGGATAAATGTCCCCGCAGGCGTACTGGCATGCCCCGCAGTTGTTCACGTCCGACGTCAGGTCGAACCCTTCGTCCGTCTCCCCGTCGCAGTCGTCATCGTTGTAGTTGCAGAGCTCAATGCCCAGGCTGTTGCACTCGCACCCGTCCGTCGGGTCCTCGCCAATGTCTCCGTTCACGTCCTGGTAACCGTCGAAGCACTTGTCGAACGCACAGACGCCATCGGCGCACGTCATCGTCGCGTTCGCAGGCGCGATGCACGGCGCGTTGCACCCTCCGCAGTGCTGCGTGTCGCTCGTGGTGTCGAAGACCTCGTCGATCAACCCGTCGCAGTCGTCGTCCACGTCGTTGCAGAGCGTCTCCTCGGGAAGGGGGTTACCCTCCGTATCCCGCATGGGCTCACACTCGTACTCGCAGCCGTCCGCCACCTCGCCGTTGATGTCGTAGAAGCCCGAGGCGCAACGGTCGATGACGCAGAACTTCTCCTTGCACAGAGGGAAAGCGTTCGGGATCTCGCACACGTTCCCGCACGTTCCGCAGTTGAGGGGATCGTTGTCGAGGTCCGCCTCGCAGTCGTTGGAGTCGAGGAAGAGGTTGTCCCCGGTCGCGTCGAGCATGCCCGTACCGCCCGATCCCCCGGAGGCTTCCACCCCCCCGTCGCCGGACGGCAGGTCGCCCGGCTCACAATCGAAACAATAGGACTCGGTGGTACACCCAGCGGATGCAGCAAGGCTCGCCACCAGCCCCGTGAGCGCGAGAGGAAGGAGTTGGCTTCGCATCACTTGCCCCTCCCGTTACGACGGCTCAGCCGCGCGCCCAGCACCAGCCCGAGCAGCGCGAAGAGCGCCGCGGGAAGCGACGCCGTCGAGTGCCCGAGCGCGCACGATGCGCCGCCTCCTCCCGTGACGAGACCCCAGTTCTCGCGTGGCTGCGTCCCCGAAGACGCGTCCGCCCCTGCGTCAAGTCCTGCCGCTCCCGACCCGCCCGATCCCCCCGACGTGGAACCGCCGCTTCCTCCCTCAGCCCCTTGTCCCGAAGCGCCGGACATGCCAGCGCCACCGTCGTCGCCACCCGAACCGCCCGTTCCACCACTGCCCTTCACACAGTAACCCTCGACGCAAACCAGCCCCGCCGGGCACGGAAACTCACCGCTCGCGCAAGGCTCGACGCACTTGCCTTCCACACAAATGCTCTCTCCGGGGCACTCCGCGGTCTCGTCCGCAAGCCCGTCGCAGTCGTTGTCGAGCCCATCGCAAATCTCCGCCGTAGGCCCGCGTCCCCCCACACACTGCAGGCTGCCGCCCAGGCAGTGCTCCTCTCCAGGCTCGCATTGTCCCGTCTTCGCCATCTCCAGCGAGATCCCTCCCGGGCCGCACTCGGCCCCTCCGCCAGGGTCCCCCTCGTCCACGAAGCCGTTGCAGTTGTCGTCGGCACCATTGCAGATCTCCGGCGTCCCGGGGTCCGTCTGCACACAGATGACTTGACCTCCCTCGCACCGCTTCACACCCGGACACGTCGAGCCCGAGATCGTGCACTGCCCCACCACGTCGATCGGCCCCCGCGCGCAAACCGGACCGCCCTGCACGCTCGGCAAGCAGAAGGGATCACTCGCCGGGCAATCCCCATCGTCCTGACAGCTCACCGTGGGCTCCCCCGCCGTGGCGTCCACCACCCCGTCGCAATCCTCGTCGACACTGTCGCAAAGCTCCGGCGACGGCCCCACGACACCCACGCAAGCGATCGTGCCCGCGAGGCAAACGTTGGTGCCCAGCGCACAGGCCCCCTCGTCCGTGTCCCCGCACGCCTGCCCAAGGGACGGGTCCGTCGGGTCGTTGTCCACCACACCGTCGCAATCGTCGTCCGCGTTGTTGCAGACCTCGGTCCCCGGCCCGACTTCTCCCACGCAGTTCTTGGTGGTGTCCCCAGGACCGGTGCTCGCGCACTCCACGATACCCGCCTCGCACGGTCCGAACCCGGGCTGGTTGCCCTGAATCTCGACGCACGCCTGTCCCACGTCGACCGGTTGGTTGTCGATGAGCCCGTCGCAGTTGTTGTCGTACCCGTCGCAGATCTCAGCGGAGGGCTCGCAAGGCTTGATGAGCCCCGTCACCTTCACAGCCATGTCCTCGAAGTCGTTGTCGCCGCCGCGCCACAGGTCCTCGAACCCGAAGTAGTACGCGAGTGGGTTCTCCTTCGACTCGTAGATTAGGTAGTGGACGTAGTTGCCGTCGCCGTTGAGCTGGGCCTCCGTGTACACGATGAAGGCGGTGCTCCCGGGCGCCCCGAGGTTGGCGGGGTTGCCGCAACCGCCGGTGCTCCCGGGGGACACCAGGAAGAACCCCACGAACCCTCCAAGGTAGTCCCCGTCCACAAACTCCTGCTGGAAGTCGACGTAGACCTTGTCCCCAGGACTGTGGTCGACCGGCGTGCACGTGAGCACCGGGAACAGCGTCGTCGGGTCCGACACGTTGTACCAACCGATCGTGTTCTCGTACCCGGCGCCTTCCTCGATGTCGAAGAACTCCACTGTGCGGAAGTCGCCGTTCGCATCCTTGGGGATTTGAAACACCTCCGGCACGACGTTGGCGTCAAACACCGCATGCACCAGCCCCGCGGTCCCCTCCCCTCCTTGGTTGACGGGGCGGTTCAACGCGGTCTGCAAACGCTTGGGTTCCGGATCGGCCGGCAGGACCGTACCGTCAATTTGCGTGATCACGGCGGACGCGAGACCTGCCCACGCGAGCGCCGCAGAAACCCCGAATCCAGCCGTGAGGCGGTGTAGCCGCAACATGGGCGTATTCTAGGGAGCGATCCCATGTCTGTCGATCACGGTCGTGCTATTCTGGTCCGCCTCGGTACGCGGGTACCGTGTGTGTCGACAGGTGGGAGGTTCACATGGGCAAGGTCACCATCGAGCAGGCCATCCGAAACGCCGTGGAAGCGGAGCGCGCAGCCGCACGGTTCTATTCATTGCTGGGAGACAGCACCGAAGACCCGGAAGCCAAGCTCTTCCTCCTGCAAATGCACGAAGACGAGCTCAAGCACGCCGCAGCCATCGAGCACCTGGCCCAAGGAGTCACCTCCCGAGACCTGCCCGCCCGCGCCGAGGACGGGTACGCGGCGGTGGAAACCGCACCCGCATGGAAGTACGTGGACGGCATCGACTACCTCTCCGCCTTGCGCGTCGCCCTCGAGGCCGAGCACAGCGCGGCCCTGTACTACGGTGCCGTGGCCGAAGCCTTCACGGGCGAGCAGAAGCAGTTCTTCGAGGACCTGTCCTTGACCGAGGAAATGCACGCGGATCGGGTTCAACAGATGATCGAAAAGGTCGTGATCTGAACTACTGGCGCAAGAGCGCCAACGCCAGCGTCGCAGCCGCGAGGCCGACCAGGCCCACGGTGACGGACAGGTTGCCTCGCCGGCCGGCCTCGAGCACCACCCCTCCCACCTGGGGAACGGCCCCGAGCACCGCCGCGCCTGCCTTCCGCGCGTCATCCGACACGTCCTGCAACCACGCCGTGACCGTCCCGAGCCCCGCAGGAATGAGCACACGCCAGGTCCGATCCACGTCGAGCGTGACGGTCGCTTCGCCGCCAAGCTTCCCCCGCAAAATCCAGAACCCCAGCGCGGTCCCAACGAGCAACTGCAGCGCCTGCACCACGTGATCCCCCGTGTAGGGGTGATACTCGAACGAGCCCGGCAACAGGGCGTACAGCAGCCCCGGCGCCACACCCGTCCCCATGCACACGAGCGCCGCCAGCCCCATCGCCGCCACCATCGTCCGCGGCACCGGTCGCCGAACCTCAGGACCCTTTTCCGGCCCGAAGAACGTGAACCACGGCAGCTTCAACCCCGTGTGCAGGAACGTCCCCATCGACGCCACCAGCAACATCAGCTCGATCGCCCCTTGCCCCGACACGCTCGCCGCCGACACCACCATCGACTTGGACACGAACCCGTTGAACAGCGGCACCCCGGAGATCGAGAACCCCCCGATCATCGCGAACACCAGCACCACCGGCAACTTACGCCCAAGCCCTCCCAGCTCCGTCAACTTGTTCATTCCCGTGGCGTGCACCACGGCCCCCGCCGACATCATCAGCAAGCCCTTATAGAAAATGTGGCTGAAGGAATGAGCCGACGCCCCCGCGATCGCGAGCTCGGACCCAAGCCCCACGCCGCACACCATGTACCCGACCTGGCTGATGATGTGATAGCCGAGCAAGCGTCGGATGTCGTTCTCCAGCACCGCAAACACCACGCCGTACAACGCCATCGCGGCGCCCGCCCACACCAGCAAGTCCGTGCCCGGGAACGTCCGCGCCAGCGCATACACCGCCGCCTTCGTCGTGAACGCGCTCAAAAACACCGTCCCCGCCGGGGTCGCTCTCGGGTAGGCGTCCGGCAACCAGGTGTGCAGAGGCGGGATCGCCGCGTTGGCCGCCATCCCTACGAGCACAAGCCACGGCGCCGCCCCCTCGAGCGTCAACCGGTCCAGCGCCAGCGAATGCCCCGTCGCGGCCAACCCTAGGATCCCTGCCAACAAGCACATGCCTCCCGCCACGTGGAAGAGCACGTACCGCATGCCCGCCGCCCGGGACACCGAACGACCTCCGGCGAAGATCAGAAACACCGACCCGATCGACAGCCACTCCCAGAACAGGAACATGCTGAGCAGGTCCCCTGCCAGCGTCACGCCCACGCCACCGCCCGCGAGCGCGAGCGACGCGAGCCTCGATCCCTTCCCTTCCTCCGTCCACGAGTACAGCCCCGCAACCCCCGCATACAACGCGAACGCCAGCGAGAACACCCGCGACAGCGCGTCCATGCGCAGCAACACCCACGTGTGCCCGTGAAGCTCCATCGTGAAGCGCGCACCGTCCGGAAGCAGCGCCACCAAGACCACTGCCACCACCGGCGCGACGAGCCCCAGCACACGCCCCACCCTGCCTCCGAAGAGCAAGGTCAACAGGCCCGCCAGCAAGAAGGGCAACGACGGGTGCAGCTCAGCCATCGCCCCTCTCCTCCGGGTCCCACACCTCGTGCCGCTGCAGGAACCACTTGCCCACGGCCTTGGACAACAGCACCACCACCACGCAGGACACGAACCCGATGATCGCATGCAAACCCGTGAGGTGGTGCCAGACGAACACCGGCGCGTGGTGCGGGAACGCAATCTCGACCACCACGAGCAGCAGCAGCACCGCAGCAAGGACCCAGGTCACGCGACGCGCCGTCATGGGTTGCCTCCGAACACGCCGGCTGCGACCCCGGCCGCGAGCGCGTGTTGCACGCCCATCACGGCGGGCACCGCGCCGAACACCACGACCAGCACGGCCACCGCCACGATCGGCGCCACCATCGCCACGGGCGCTTCCCCGCTCTTGGCGGTCGCGGGCCCTTCGAAGTAGGCATTCTTGAGGATCGGAAGCAGATACGCCGCCGTGAACACCGACCCGCCGAGCATGATCGCCAGGTACACCCACTGGCCCGCTTCCAGCGCGCCCCGCCCCAGCAACAACTTGCCCACGAACCCGCACAGCCCGGGCACCCCCATCAGCCCGAGCGACGCCACGGTCATCGCACCGAACGTCCACGGCATGCGACGCCCCAGCCCGCCCAGCTCACTAACCTTGTCCACGTGCGCCGCCGCGTAGATCGAACCCGCACAGAAAAAGAGCGTGATCTTCGCCAGACCGTGGTTGACCATGTGCACGATCGAGCCCGTCATGCTCAGCGGCGTCATGAGCGCTCCCCCGAGCACGATGTACGAAAGGTGCACGATCGTCGAGTATGCAAGCCTCCGCTTGATGTGGTCCTGCGCCACCGCCAGCACAGACCCAACCACGATCGTGGTCCCACAGAGCGCCGCCAACACCATCGGCGCCATGCTGCCCTCGAGCGCCTCCGGGCCGAACACGAACCCAAGAACCCGCAGGCAACCGAACACGCCCGCCTTCACCACCGCCACCGCGTGCAGCAGCGCGCTCACCGGCGTGGGCGCCACCATCGCCGCGGGCAACCAGGCGTGTACCGGCATGATCGCCGCCTTCACCCCGCATCCCCCGAGGAACAGCGCGAACAAGACCGTAAGCACCGGCTCCGACGCCTTTCCCGCAAGGAACCCGCCCTCCGTGAAGTCCAGCGTGCCCGCCAGCGACCAACTCCACGCCGTGGCCACCGTCACCGCAAGGCCTCCCGACAGCGCGTACAGCAAGTACCTCCGCCCTGAAGCGATCGACTCCCGGTTCTCGTTGTGCGCCACCAAGGGGTAGGTACACAGCGTCAACGTCTCGTAGAACAGCAGGAACGTGAGCAGGTTGCCCGAAAACGCCACCCCGATCGCCGCCCCCACCGACCCCGCGAACGACGCGAAAAATCGCTTCTGGTTCGCAAGGTGCGTCGCCTCCGCGTAGCCCGCGCAATACACCGACGTGATGACCCACAGCCCCGCCGCAAGCATCCCGAAGGTCATGCCCAACCCGTCGACCCGCAACGCCAAGTCCAAGCCGGGCACCAGGGGCAGCAAACGGACCGAGGGCGCCACGCCCCCGACGACCTGGGGCACGATCCATGCGGTCGCCAGGCCCGTCGACCCTGCCGCCAGGTACGTGATCAGGCGAGCGTAGCGCTCGCTCGCGATCAAGGTGACCACAGCCGCCACGAAGGGGATCGCCACCGGAAGCAGCACGCCGACCGTCATGGGACCTCCATCGCCGGCATCAGGAAGCTTTGCACCACCACGCTCGAAGCCAGACCGAGACCGACGACGGCCACGGCCAGCACAGCGGCAGAAGCCATAGCCATGGCACCACCTGGCTTTGCGGGCGGAAGGGCATCGGTCCTCGGCGCGAAGTACAGCTTCTCGAGGACGCGAAACACGTAAGCCACCGTCCCCAGGCTTGCGATCACGATCAACGCCGCGAACTCGGTGCGCCCCGCTTCCAGCGCCCCGACGAGCACGTACCACTTGCCGAAGAAGCCCACGAGCGGCGGAATCCCCACGAGAGAAAGCCCTGCGACCACCACCGTGGCCGACAGCAGCGGCTCGCGACCCCGCAGCTTGCCAAGATCATCCACCTTTCGGATCCCGTGCCGCACGAACAGCGCCCCCGCGACCAGGAACAGCACCCCCTTCATCAGGCCGTCGCCAGCGATGTGCAACACGGCGCCCGTGCGGGCCGAGACGTTGCCGAGCCCCACGCCGAGGGCAATGAGCCCCACCTGGGAAATGCTCGAGTACGCCAGCAGTCGCAGTAGATCCCGTTGGAAGAACGCGAGGCCAGCCCCCACCACCATCGCCGCCGCCCCCGCCCAGCACAGCACCTCCAGCAACAACCCGCCCTGCAGGCGTTCGTAACCGAACACCCAGAAGAGCATCCGAACCAGCCCGTATGCGGCCACCTTCGTGACCAGCGGCGCCATCATCGCGCCCGAAGCGAACGGCGCCCGACCGTAGGCCGACGGCATCCACCCGTGCAGCGGGAACAGCCCCATCTTCACCGCCAGGCCCACCACCATGAAAGCCGCGCCCAGCGACGCGAGCCGCCCATCGGTCTCCGGCAGCAACTGGGCGACGTCTCGCATGTTCAGCGAGCCCATGTCCGCGTAGAGGAACCCCACGCCGAGCAGGTACAAGGACGCCCCAAGGCTCCCGATGATGAGGTAGCGCATCGCCGCCTGGGGCGCCCCTCGCCCGCCCGCCGCGACCAGCGCGTAGGCCGAAAGAGACGCCACCTCGAGGTGCACGAAGAAGTTGAACAGGTCCGCCGTGGCCGTCATGCCGAGCAGCCCGGATACCAGCAACAGCGCGCACGTGTAGAAGCCCGTCTCGCGCCCTTCGAGCTCGGCTCGCACCGTCGCTCTCGAACCGACCAAGGCAACGCCGGAAACGAACGCGACCACCACCGACATGAACGCGCCAAGGCGATCCACCGACCAGACAATCCCCAGCGGAGCCGGCCATCCACCCATGTGGGTCACCAGAACCTCTCCGCCCAGCGTGCCCAGCAGAGCCGCCACCGACAGCCCACACGTCAACGCCATCGCCCCGAGCGCCACGGGCCGCACCAGCCCGCGCACGCTCCACCCCGCAATGCCCACCAGAAGCGCCCCGAGGAACGGCGCCAGAAACATCCACGTCGGCAACGTCGACATCAGCTCCCGCCCTCCGGGTCCTCGGCCTCGTCCACGTCCTCGTCGATCGAACCTTGCTGCTTCTGGATGCGCAGCAGAATCGCGATCGCCACGCCGAGCGTCGCTACCGACACCACGATGGCCGTCACCATCAACGCGTGGGGCACAGGGTTGTGCACGGCCACGTCGTGCCCCTCCCCGAGCATGACCGGAATGGATCCCCCCACGCGCACCGCGATCGAGATGAAGAAGACCACGATCCCCAGCTGCATCAAATACAGCCCCACGAAGTTCTTGAGCAGGCTGCGATGCGTGAGCAGCAGGTACACCCCCAGGACCATCAACACCACGAAGACGTAGTAGGGCCCGCGCTCGGCGGCGAACTGCATCATGGCTCGAGGTCCTCCGCGTTGAGGCTGTGGAAGATGGACAGAATGACGCCCATCACCGCGAACGTGATGCCCACCTCGAACAGCAGGATGCCGAGGGACCGCGTGGCAGCAGGCTCCATGCCGAAGGGCAAGGCCGCGTAGTCGAGGAACGACGCCCCGTACGCCATCGGAACGAGCCCCACGACCGCCGCGCCCAACACACCCGCCGAGGCCAAGATCGCTGCCCCCCGCTCCGACACCGTCAGGAAGCCCGCGCGCTCCGTGCGGGGGACGAAGTCCAGCAGGAACACCGCCGCCGCCAGCAGCACTCCCGACTGGAACCCACCCCCCGGGCTGTAGTGCCCGTGCACCAGCACGTAGGCCGCCATCAGCTGAAGCGATGCCACGAGAGGGCGCAGCACCACGTTCACCATCACGCTGTCCACGGGACGGTTGCGCATGGCGGGCTCACGCTCCGACGACGTCCCTCGCCGATCGACAGTCATGGCCGCCTCCCGAGCAGAAGCACGCACGCCATCGCCGCCGCCAGCACCACCGTCGTCTCGATCAGCGTGTCGAAACCACGATAGTCCGCCAGCACCGCTGTCACCACGTTCGGCGTCTCCATGTCCCGCATGGCCCCTGCCACGTAGTCCCGCGCGACGTGCTTGCTCGCGGGAGAAAGCGGATCCCCGAACGTCGGCAGCAAGGACACCCCGTACACAAGCGAGACACCGAGCGTCGAGGCCACGATACCGCCCCAGACACGAGACATCGGCCCTGCGCGGAACACCCGGTCTGGGTCCACCCGGCCGAGCAAGGCCATCAGAAACATGGTGGAAACGCCCACCCCCACCACGGCCTCCATAAAGGCCACGTCGACGGCGCCGAGCAGCGCGAAGATCAGCACGAGAAAGCCGCTCAGGGCGGACAGAAGGGCCATGGTGGCGAGCAGGTTGTTCACGCGCACCAGCGCCAGCACGATGCCCGTCACCGTCAACCCGAGCAGCAACGCCACGAGCGCATTCATGGGTCGGAGCCTCCCCCCGACCACGGCTTCATCCCCGACTCGAGGGCCGCCCGCGACAGCAGGTGCCCCACGAGCGGGCTCGTCAGGTAGAGCAGCGCAATCACCAAGAGGAGCTTGCCCGAGGCGAGGGTCGGCCCGAGATGGATCGCGACGGCCAACAGCACCAGGGGCATCCCCAGCGTATCCAGCACGCCCGTCACGTGCAGACGCGAGAAGACGTCCGGAAACCGAACCAGCCCAAGCGCGGCAACCCCCTGGAAGAACAGGCCACCCACCAGAAGCAGCAGCACCACGCCGTCGAGGACCGTCATGTCGCGCTGCCCTTCTCCCGCACATAGCGCGCGAGCAGCAACGTGAGCACGAGGTTGAGCAGGAACAGCGACAGCGCGATGTCCACGAACATGTCGACGCGGTCGTAGAGAAGCCCCACGAGCAATACCAGGGCGGGGACCTTGGTCCCCACGCCGTTGAGGGCCACGACGCGGTCGAACACCGTGGGGCCGGCTGCGACGCGAACCAGGTAGGGCACGGCGAGCAGGATCATCGCCACAACCGCGAGCAGGAAGGCCGTGCTCATCGCTCCCGATCCTCGAACAGCCGATCCACCCGCCTCGCCATGTCGCCGTCCTCGACCGACCGCGCCGACTCCTCGTCCAAGGCGTGCACGAGAAGCTCGCGATCGTCGATGTCGATGGACACCGTTCCCGGGGTCAGCGTGATGGAGCAGCCCAGCAGGGCCAGGGCCCCGTCGCCGTGGGTCCCCGGTCGGACTTTGATGAAGCGGGGGCGAAGCGAGCGGGCAGGCGCGAAGACCAGGCGCGCGACGCGAAGGTTGGACAGGACGACCTGCCAGAACAGCCAGGGGAGATAAGTGGTCCAGCGCAGGAAGAGGGCGACGCGCCGAGGGCGACACTGCGCGGCTTGCCACCCCACAACGAGGGTGACCGCCGCCCCCACGCCCATGTGCATGAGGTCGAACTTCCCCGAGAGCAGCAGCCAGCTTCCGTACAACACCGCCGCAATTCCAAGGGTTCGGGGAATGAGGAACCTCGAGCTCATGGCGGGCTCGATATTGTCCGCGGGACCCTGGGTGTCCACCCTAATCGGTCCCTCGGACAACCGATTTTCGCGCCCCAAGTGCCGACGCAGGTTTTTCTGAGGCGTGCTTTGGGCCGGCCGAGCGGGACGAATTGCGTGCTCGCACCTCGTTGCTGCGTGCACGTACCCAATCGGTGTGGTACGTGCCTACGACTTGCGTCACGCCCGCCCCGGAGATGCCTCATGACCCGCCCCTGCCCTCGCGCCACCACTTGGCTGTTCGCCTCCTCCTTGCTGCTCGGTTGCGCCTCCGAGGACGCCCCCATCGGCCCCGGCATGGGCGGAGCCGGCGGGTCAGGCGGCACAGGCGGCACAGGAGGCAGCGGCGGCACAGGCCCCGACTCGGGCTTCATCGCCCACTACCAGACCTCCTGGACTACGCCCTACATCCACTTCTCCACCGACGGCGAGGTCTGGACCTCCGTCCCCGGCAAGCCGTTGGCTCCCGAAGGCAACCAATGGTTCGCCTACCAGCACGACGACTGGAGCGGCTCTCTCGAGTTCGTCTTCAACGATGGCAGCGCCCAGTGGGACAACAACGACGAGAAGAACTACAAGACCGACCTGCAGGAGTTCTGGGTGGTAGGCGGAGAGGTCTTCGCCTCCAAGCCCGGCTCCGGGACCGAACCGAAGTTCTGCGACGACGTCACGTGCGGGCAGGGCACCTGCAACGAGCAGGAGAAGCGCTGCGACTGCGACGCAGGATACCAGTACGACGCCTCGCTCCAGACCTGTGCGCAAGATCTTTGCGCGGGCGTGAGCTGCGGCACCGGCGCGTGCGACCCTGCCACGGGCGCGTGCATCGACGTCTGCACGCCGGACCGCACCGTGGGGGACTTCGACTTCTGCGTCTCGCCCACCGACTCGTCCTACGTGGCGGTGGTGAAGTACAAGGGGTCGGGATCCATCGACCTCGGTGCGAGCGACACGCGGCTCAACGGCGCTTTCGTGGACCTATCGAGCGCGTTCGACGCAACCACCCAGACGTTTCGCATCGCCGCGACGGGCGTAAGTCCCTCGAAGTATAGCTACCTGTTCCGCTTGAAGCAGCAGGGGGGACAGCGCGTAGAGCCACTGTTTATCCCGTTCTGGATAGGGGCCGGCATGCGCTACGCCGACTTCGGGTGGAAGGACGCCATCCTGTACCAGGTCATGACGGACCGCTTCCGCAATGGCGACCAGACCAACGACATCGACAACGGGCAGGGATCGCTGGCGGAAGTGGACGACGTGCGCAGCCAATGGCAGGGCGGGGACTTCCGCGGGATCATCGACAAGATCGAGGACGGCTACTTCACATCCATGGGCATCAACACCCTGTGGATCAGCTCCCCCGTGCTCAACTCTCACAACTCCCAGACGGCGGTGAACCCCGGTGACACCCGCAAGTTCTCCAGCTACCACGGCTATCACCCCGTCGCCACGGGCCACACGGACCTGAACGACCTCGGCTACGACAACCCGGTCGAGTCCGCGTTCGGCACCCCCGCCGAGCTGCACGAGCTCGTCAACAAGGCACATGCGCAAGGCATCCGCGTCGTCCCGGACTTCGTGGCCAATCACGTGCAACAGGAGGCGCAGATCTACAAGGATCACGCCGACTGGTTCCACCCCTACGTGCAGTGCCACGACAACTGGGACACCCGGCGACTCGACTGCTGGTTCACCACCACCACACCGGACTTCAACTTCACCATCCCCGCCGCACGCAAGGCGGTGATCGACCACGCCATCTGGCTCATCCACGAGTTCAACTTCGACGGCTTCCGCGCCGACGCGCTCAAGCACATGCAGGACGAGTTCGTCCGGGAACTCAAGACCGCGGTCAAGCAGCAAGTCGAGACCACCGTCACCCACCATGACCTCTCCGACGAGCCAACCATCTTCTACATGGTGGGAGAATCCCTCGGGTGGGGATGGCCGCGCTACCACGTGCGCGCGGACATGGTGCAAGGCCAGGTGGACGAGCCCTACTTCAACGTGACTCGCGATGCCTTGCTGACCTTCCAGCAAAGCGTGCGCAACCTCGCGGAGTTCGCCATCCCGAACGACACGGCCTACCTCACGGCCCAGCCCGTCCATGGAAGCGAAGGCGGCTACCCCGGCGCCGTCATGGGTAACTTCTTCGGTAACCACGATCAGGTCCGCGCCCTCACCAACGCCGCCGGAGACCACCGGCGCCTCCGCCTCGCCCAAACCTTCCTCATGACCTCCCCCGCCAACATCCCCATGCTCTACCAAGGAGACGACGTCGGCTCCTTCGGGGAGGCCGACCCCGACAACCGAAAGATGATGGTCTTCTCCAACCTCTCCGCCGACGAACAAGCTTCCCTCGAGAACGCCCAACGCCTCGGGAAAGCCCGCGAGACCCACAAGGCCCTGCGCCGCGGCTCCCGCCAGAGCGTCGTCGTGGAGGACTGGTTCTGGGTCTACAAAGTCACCTACCAAGACGACGAGGTCTATGTCGCCATCAACCGGGACGACAACAAGACCTGGAATCCACCGTCTGGGTTCACGGACGTGCTCGGCAACTGCGCAGGAGGGGCCGTCCCCATTCTGTCGTCGTGCGTGTTCGTGAAGTGACGGCAGAGACGCACTCGAGCCGTTTCGGATCGGCCTCAACCCTTGCCCTCCGCCCATTCCTCCTCTACGACCCCCGCTCCATGAGACACCGAACGGTTGCAGCGCTCTTGGCTCTGACGGGCCTCCTGCTGGCGGTTCCTGCCGTCGGGCAGCAAGACGACGCGAGCGCTGACCCAGCGACGCAGATGGCCCGGCAGCGCTTCGAGGAAGGCGTCAAGCTCTTCGACCGGGGCGAGTACAAGCGCGCGCAAGCCGCGTTTCTGCAAGCCTGGGTGCTCAAGCAGCACCCCGCGGTCTTGCTCAACCTGGCGCAGTCCGAGCTTCGCAACGGAGACCACGTCCCCGCGGCCCGCCACTTCGCAGCGTACCTGCGCGACTACCCTGACACGCCCCCCAAAGAGCGCGCCTCCGCACAGCAGGGCCTCGCCGAAGCTCGCACGCATACCGGACGGCTGGAGATCGTCGTCGACACGCCCGGCGCCGAGGTCCTCGTGGGCGGCGAATCCGTGGGCCGAACCCCGCTCGCCGGCCCCATCGACGTCCCCCCCGGTCCCTTCGAAGTCCTCGTTCGGCTCGCAGGCGCCGAGCCGATCACGGAGACAGGCTCTGTCGACGCCGGACGGTCCCGCACGGTCCACGTCAAGGTCGCTCTGCACCCTGCCGAGCCGCCACCCGTGGCAGAGCCGCCAACCCCGCCGCCAACCCCGCCGCCAACCCCGCCCCGGGCCCAGCCATCCACACCACACACCGGCCGGCAGCCCTTCTTCTCCTGGGCCCAGTCCGACCCCGTCGCCTGGGCCACCCTCGGCACCGCCGGCCTCGGACTCGGCGCCGGAACCGTGTTCGCCTTCCTCGCCCACGCCACAGCCAACGACGCCGACTCCGTCGCCGCACAAATCACCGCCGTCGCCCAGGGCGACCCCGAAATGGCGAGCTACCAGGGCTTCAACCGTCGCTCCGACCCCTGCGCGTCGCCCGTTCCCGTCACATCCGGCACCGACTACCGCCCGGCCTGCTCCCAGTTGCAAGAAGACCTGGACACCCTCGATAGCCGCAAGACCATGATGTGGGTCGGTTTCGGGGTCGGCGCGGCCGGCGCGCTCGGCACCGGCGTGGCGTACTACCTGCGCACCGAATCGGGGGACGAATCCACGAAGCCCACACCGCTCGGCACCGCGGTCCTCACCCCCGTCTGGGCTCCAAATGTAGGTGGTTTGCGCATTAGCGGCTCCTTCTGACGCAGAGCCATCCTTGATCTCACTGATGGGAAGCGCTGTTACCCACCCGGGAACCGCCACTTCTCGCCCCCGCGACCGGACCATCCGTCACGACGGCACTTTTGTGTCATTCCATCGTGGCACGGATGTTGATAACATCAGTTGCTGAAACGGCTCCAACGCCCCCAAGGAGACACGGCCATGATGATCAAGATCAACAAGTTCCTCCGTGACAACGCCGGCGCCAACCTCGTCGAGTACATCATCCTCGTGGGTGTCATCGCTCTCGTTGCCATCGCGGGCTTCAAGATCTTCGGTGAGAAGGTCGACAAGAAGGTCCAGGACCAGGCCAACAAGGTCGAGCAGATCGGGAACTGATCCGAGAGCCCGGCGCCCGCGTTCAGCAGAACGGACCGACGGCGTCGGGGAATGGGCGTGTGCCGCTTCCCCGCGCCTCTGGCCTCACCGCCCGAAGCGCAGCACTTCCTCGTAGAACTCCGGAACCACCGCCAAGTCGAACCAGTCCGGCGAACCCGCACGGTTCACCTGACCCGTGATCGGTACCTGCCCGCTGCGGATCGCCCGCCGAAGCTGCTCGGTCGTGATCGGCCCGAATGGGTCCGACCCCTCGTTGATCACGTACCAAAGCGCCTCGGGTCCCGCATCCGTCGCCAGGTGAGAAGGGATCTCCGTAGGAGCGACCGGAGGCCGCCCCTGAACCGCCCTCTCTGCGACCGTTCGGACCGCACCCGCGAAGTCCGGAACCTGGTCCATCGGCTGCCACTGGTTGCTGCCCGCCACGCACACGTAGCTATCCAGAGGAACCTTGCCCGCCCGGATGCCCGCCGAAAGCTGCGCGGTCGTCACAGGCCCCACCGTGTCCCCACCGTCCCGGTACACGTACCACTGCGTCGGCGGCGGTGGCGCGGCCTGCGAGCTCGCGGGCGAGGACATCTCCACGCGCAGGTAGAAGTCCCCGATCCAGACCTCGTCCCCGTCCCGCAAGATGGTCGGCTGACGGATCCGCCGCCCGTTGACATACGTCCCGTTCGCACTTCCCAAGTCCGACACGATCAGACGCGCATCCTTGTAGGCGAACCGCGCGTGCTGGCGCGACACGTTCCCCGCCCTCAGCACCAAATCATTGCCAGGCACCCTGCCAACCAAGATCTCCTGTTCGTCGAAGAACTCCCTGCGCTCGTCCCCGCTCCGCTCCCGGATGATCAAGGTGAACATCGGTCACCTCGCCACGGCGCGCAGCAGCTCACGCAAAACCGTCCCGCCCGCACGCACCGCGGGGCATGAACGGAGTCGAAATGGGAAGCGTCGTTTCGCATAGGAGACAGAAGAACCTGGCTGATCCGCAGCCAACAGCCGTTACCATGGTAGGCGGGTTTCCTTCAAGACGCCAGTTCTGGGCCTTCCCGCGTCCCAGGGTAAATGGGATCACCTTGTCGGAGCCCCCAAGGCCAAAATGGTGAGCACGAGACCGGGAACCGAGACTTCTGAACGGACGCATCCTTTCGTTCTCTGCTCCCGGCTCCGCATTCACCAGCTTGGCTTCGTCCCCGGGTGATCCTGTTCAGAAGTTCGCGAAGTTGTACCCCACCGTAGCCATGATCCCCAGCGTCTCTTCGAAGTCGCCGACAGAAACGACGAACACCCCCGCTCGCCCGTCGATGTTGCCCGACCGATAGCCAGCGCCCGCAGTAACGCCGAACTTGAGCTCGCTGTCGCTCTTCTTCTCGCCTTCCGACACCGAGGTGCCGAAGACGGCAGGGGCGACGGGCCTTCGGAACGTGAAGTTCACCAGACCGGCTTCTCCGGCAAGATAGAGTCCGTCCGGCCCCTCCGACAACCCGTAGCGCAACCCCGCAAGCAGCGGCAACTCGGAGGTCTTGTACGTGTCGTTCTTCTCGAGATGGACGAGGTAGCCCACGCGACCGGTCGCAGAGAGCTGCGGGTCCAGCGCGTACTCGAAGCGCCCCAGCGCTCCGAAACCCAGCCCAGCCACGTCGGCCCAGTCGCCCATCGGCAAGACCAGCGCCCCGTCCACTCCTACGATCATCCCCTCCGCCATGGCCGATCCCGACCAGACCAACAGGGCTGAAGCCAGGGTCCCGGCAACCGCGCAGCGTACTCGACTCTTGTTCGGCACCATGTCCGGCATTGTTGGACATGCCGCGACGGAAGGCAATCGTTTGGGTCCCGTCAGGACCTCACTGGATCCCGAAGTCCGAATCGCCGCACCCGTCGCTCGCGTACAGCGCAAGGGACACGGTGGCGGAATTGTACGAACCCACGTCGGAAAGGAGGCTGAAGCCGTGGGCGGCTCGCGCCGTGAGGGACAGGCTGCAGATCGGCCGCACCTCCAGGCCTGCCCACACGGGCGCGTGAAGCCCAAGACCCGACGTGCTGTACGAGAAGTTCGACTCGGCCTCCGCCAGGTCCAGCGAGAAGATGTTGAACTCGATTCCCGACCCGAGCAGCGCAGCCCCATGAACGAAGGGAAGCCGGCCAGCCGCCAGGATCGGGGCATGGTACCCCTTCACCGTCCCTTCCACCTTCGTCCCCGCTGGCAGGCAGTCCCCCCCCGGATCGTACTTGCATGCTGGTGCAACGATCGGCAGCTTGCCTCGCGTCCAGCTGAACGCCAGCGACATCCAGACGTTCGGCAACGAGAAGGGGAACTCGAACCCCGGTCCCGACATCCACTCCGGAGTGAGCTGGACGTCATCGTATGCGTCGTTTTCCACCGTGACGTGGGCAGGCTTGATCCCCATGTAGCTCGCGGCAATACCGATACCCGCGGAGCCCGCCGGGGGCTGCCGGTACCAGGCGGTCGGCCGAAGCCTGCCTTGAACGTCGCGCACGGCCCCTGGGTTGACCTTGACCACGTGCTCCGCAGCCTCGCACTCATCTGAGGCCATTCGAACGCGATGCTCCCCTGGCTCCACCTCGTACGCCACGAACTGCAGCATCCCTGGGGCTCCCGGCGCCATCGCGTTGTACGCCCGGACCTCTTCGAACGCCGGCGTCAACTCGCCGTCCACCCAAACCTTCAAACCGTCGGACTCGCCCAGCATCGCGTAGGTGTACGACAGACCGCAGGTGACGCGGACGTGCAGCCGCGCGGCCTGAGAGGCGACCGCAGGCTCGGACGGGCTTACCCCCCCTTGCTCAACGCAACGTCCCCCGACCGAGGTCATGCCTTCCGGGCAGTCCACCTTCCCCGCCACAACAGGAGCGGCCGTGGCCAGCTCCGCAAGCGCCACGCGGAGCAACGCCCCACAACCGGTCGGCGGTTCCTTGTCCTCCCGCGCCGACCGCTCGCACGCCGCCACCTCCCCGTCCGAGCTGAGCACCTCGCGGCGACGCGCCGAGGTTCCCCCAACGCCGGCCCCGAGCCCCGATGCCTCACCACCGGCTTCCGCGTTCCCCCCAGCGGCAAACTCAAAGGCCCCTACGGTCAAGCCCGTGACGAAGTGCGTGGCCTTGCGGCAGTCCCCCTCGAGCGCATCGCTCGACACCTCACCCTGGTCGACGTCGAACTGGCCCACCACGTTCATGTTGACGTCGAGCTGGCCGGCCCTGCGCAGCTTGCCTTCGAGCTTGGCTGCGCCGATGGGCAGGTTCGCGTACAGCTCGTCTTCGTCCTGAATGACGACCCGCTCGGTCTTCCTCGTGGTGGGCACGTAGTGATAGGCGCCTGGTGCGCGGCAGCGCGGCAGCACTTCCATCTCGCACCCCGAATACCGAACGACGACGGTTCCGCGCTGGGCAAGGACCTCGAGAGCAGCCCGGTCCGCCGCGGGCCACTCGACAATCAGGGGGCGCGTCTGGCTGCCCGAAACCTTGCACTTCGATTGCCCCCCTGGGGGAACGTACTCGGGCGGTTGGGCCGGGGACGCGGGGCCCATGGGACCGCCGAACATGCCGCATGCGGAGCAGAGGGTCGCAAGCAAGGGCAGAAGGAGCCACCGAAAAAGCATGCATGGGCGCCTACCGGAGGGCGAAGTCCGTGTCAACGGCCCGATGGCCGTCTCAGTTCACGGCCATCGGGTCCAGCCAGTTCGCACAGGTGTTTGCGCGGTGTGGATCCAGAAGCTCGGTGACCCCTTCGACGTCGAACCGCTCGAGCAACGCGTTGGTCCCCCGCGTCAGCTTGAGTTGAAGCTCTTCGGGGTAAAGCGGCACGACAGCATAGAAGTTGATCGACCTGCCATCGCTCAGGCTCAGGTCGTAGAACGATTGCGGCACGCGAACCGGGGGAACGAGCAGCGCACAGCACATGCCCGTTCCTTCGGCAAACGGGGCGGGCGGGTCACCGTTGGGGATCGAATGGCCGAAGGCCAGCCAGGTGTCGCACTCGTGAGGAAAGCGCGCGAGGCACTTGAGCAAACGGATTGGCCAGTACTTGCGCTCGTCCCGCAGCTCGTCCAGCGAACGCGGGTCGTCGAACCAGTCCGGCGGCAGCATCAACAGAAGCTCTGCGAACCGAAGCGCCGGCCCCATCTTCACGTCCGCCGGCACGTGCATCGCCCGGTCGCTCATGCCTGTCGTGAAGAGCGTGTAGTAGGGCTGGTCGTCCGTGGGCAAGATGACGTGAACGTCGACATGAATGGTGGTCGAGACGACCTCGTGCCACACGAACGCGGGTTCCCCCATGCAGCGCGACACATGGGCCTCAATCTCCTCGACCGTGGGGAGCGTCGGCGCTACGGGCCCTGCGGCCTGCTCGAGAGGCGTCAGTTCGACGTCCACCTGCCTCGCGATTCGTTTGCCGCCCATGCACCCCTTGGCCCGGGACGATCCTGTCACCGGTCCTCTTATGCATGTGCTCTCCATCACGCGATTCTGTCAAGCGGCAAGCTGGCAGCAGACGAGCATGGACCTGCGTCGATTCCCAGCAGGTGCGCTAGCGGACCGGCGCCAGGGAGCCGCAGTCGATTCCTCCGGTCAAGCCCCCCACTTGTCCCTTCCATGACGACCCAACCTGGAACGACTTCCACTTCGCAGCGTCGTCGAAGGAGCAGGCTAGCTCCTTGCCAGAACCACTGTCCTGGAAGCGGACGGCGTAGGTCGCGGTCTTCTTGCCTTCCCGCTCACAGCCCTCACAAGTGCCCGTTCGGGACAGCGTCACAGTAGGCCACGGCATCGCTTCGGTCACGCTCGAACCGCTGCTCTTCGCGACGCGCTTGGACTTCCACTTGCCCACGAAGTACGTGCACTTGTCCTCCTGATCCTTGCACTCGCGCTTCTCCTTGAAGGTCCCGTCGCCCTGGTCGATCTTGCGCGTTTCACACACCGGTTCCTGCTTCGCGCGCGTGACGCGCTCTGCGGACGAGGGCATCTTGCTGCAGGGAGACGTGTCCCGCGTCAGCTCGTAGGATTCGACTGCAATCTCATGGGTCCAGGAGTGGCCGACGACCTTGAGGGCGGCGTCCTTCTTGAGCACGTTGTTGAGGACGAAGAACCCGATGAGGGCGAGAACGACGATACCCAGAGCGGCGACAACGCAACCGACCAGGATCTTCCCAGAGCCCTTGGGCTTCGCCGCAGCAACCGGAGCGGGAGGGACCGGGTGGTCGGGCACGACTTGCTCCTGGAGGACCTGGGCGCCCTTTCCCCCATCCAGGGGGGAGCCGCAGTTGCCGCAGTGCTTGGCCGCGCGCCCGTTGGCCGTCTGGCACGCGGGACAGAGCACGTCCGCACCGGCGTAGGGATGGTCCTCGACGGCAACCTTCTGATCGTCAGGCGGGAAGTAACGCTTGCTGGGGTCCTGCGGGGCTCCGCAACTCGGACAGTGGCGATGGGTCAGGCCCAGCAGCTTGCGCGCGCCACAGAACGGGCAGTCCCAGAGCATCTCATACGTCTTCTCGCTGTTCATCCGCCTGTTGTACCTGGATCGGGCGGGAGACTTCCAGCGTTACGATCCGGAGTCGCAGGGGCGGGACGGGGTCAGTCCTTGGCGGGCCGGAGGCGAACCACGCGCCCCTTGGTTGGCGGGGGGTTCAAGGGGGGCAGTGCCAGGACGAGACGCTCCACGCGGGGCAGCGCCCGCACGACGGCTCCTTCGGCGTGAAGCTCCGAGAAGTCGCGGTCGAAGACCGCCAGGATCCAGTACGAGGAAGCGAACGGCTTCGCGAGCAGGCCGAACCCCTCCTCCCGCATCACGCTTCGAGCGCGCGGCCGCACCGCCTTGAGCACCGGGTGGTGCCGCATCCGAGCGATGGCCCGCGCGGACAGCAGGACGGCCCGCCACCCCCCCGCATCCACCGTGGGTCGCTCCCCACGAAGCAAGTCGATCTCTCGCAGGATCGCGTCCGACAGTTGGCGCGGCACGCGTAGCTCCGCAAGCTTGCGCCCCGCCTCGGACACGCCGTCCACCAACATCTGCAGGAAGTCCACCCCTGCTTCCGTGCTCGAGGAGAGTACTTGCGCCGTGCGCATCGCCTCTTCCACCCCCCCCATGGACCGCTGGAAGGGATCCGAAGAACCCCAGATGACCGGCGACGTGTCGTCGATCACAAGCACCCGGGCCGCGTCGAGACGTTCGGAGAGCATCCCCAGTTGCTCGTTGAGCAGAGCCTGGGTCAAGGCGCCAGGAGCTCCCATCCTCTGCTCCGAGGCTGCTGCCGCGGTGCCTGAGTAGGCCTCCACGAGGGTCAACAGCCGCTCCCGAGCCTTCTCTCGATCGACGGTGGGCTGCGCGAACCGAACGACTACGCGACGGCTCTCCGACAGCCGAACCCATACCAGGCAGTCGTCCGCCGGTTCCGTGCCTCCGATCTCCACGCGCGCGTCCTCGGCCCCCAGCTCTCGCCGAGCCATGTCGAGAAGACGAAGCAACGGACCGTCGGACATGTCGCGTCTAGGGTACACGCTCGCGCGCCGCGCGATCGAATTCAGTGCACGCGGGGCGAGACCTCCCCCTGCCCGGACTCGACCCGTCGGGGTTGCCGCAGCCCGGTTCGTCGTTACGTTGGCTGCGTCATGTACGGCAGACAAGCCCGCGATCCCCGGTACGACTGGGCGGAAGCCTTCGACCCCAGACCTCCCGTTCGGCCAGCCACACCGTGGCGATCGGGGCCGGTGCGCGCACGAACCCAGCGCCCCCAAGAGCCCTCGCCCCCCCCACCCAGCGGAGATGGCGAGGTGCCCATCCGCGGAAAGCCCCTGGCAACACCGTCGGAAGGACCGACCCCATTGGGCGTGGACGAGTTTCCCATTCCCGCTGCCAAGCCTGTCACCACCCGAGACGCCCGCGTGGGTGAGATGCTGGCCGAACTCGAAGCGAGCAAGAAGCGAGTCGAGCGAGAGGCGGAGCGGGAGCGCGAGTTGGTGCGCGCCGACCTCGTGAGACAGTTGCTGCCCGTTCTCGACAACCTGGACCGGTCGATCGAGGCATCCGGCCAAAGCACCGACGAGCCGCTGCGTGAGGGGGTCAAGATGGTGCGGGACCAATTCGAACAGGTACTGCAAGGCTTCGGGATGGAAGTCCTCGACGCCCAAGGCGCGCCTTTCGACCCCGCCGAGCACGAGGCCGTGGCCATGGTTCCCGTGGAGACCCCACAAGCTCACCGCAGGGTCGTGAGCGTGGTCCGGCCAGGTTACCGGATGGGGGGTCGCCTGCTTCGTGCGGCGCAGGTCACCGTCGGCGACCATCGCGACCCGGACGGAGCCTAGTGCTGCGTGCCCGAAGTCCCTGCCGGGTTAAGGCCCGGTGACGACAATGGACGGATGACGGACATCATCTAGGAGCTGAGAAGACGGAAGGCGATCCGGAGTGGAGAGGCCAGCTCTGCTAGCTCTGCTGGCTGGAGTCCACGGAGGACGACGAAGCCGAAGGCGCAGTCAACAGAGAACCAGGAACGGGCGGGGTCAGGGGCAACAGACGCCCTCGGTGGTTCTCGGCAGTTGTGGCTCTGCTGGCCGGAGTCCACAAAGGACCACGAAGTCGAAGGTGAAGTGCACCGGAAGCGTGAGAAGCGCAGGAAGACAGGGACGAGACCGGAGTCAGCTCTCGCCGTCCTGAACGCGCCTCGCCTCTTTCGTGGGCGATTCCACCCGGACCATGATGACCGTGATGTTGTCGCGCCCTCCACGCTCGTTGGCCTCGGCGATCAGCTGCTGGCACCGCTCCTCGAGGTTCTCGTCCTCCGTGGCGACTTCCAGCAATCGGGCGTCCGGAACCATCTTCGTGAGACCATCGGAGCACACGAGATAGTGATCTCCCGGTTGCGGCTCGTCGACCGTAAGGTCCACGGCCACATCCGGCCGAACCCCAACGGCCTGGGCAAGGTGCCTAGCCGCTTTGCCCGTCGCCCCCATGAGGCGCCCGAGGGTGTGGTCCTCCGTCAGTTGGTGAAGCTCTCCTTGACGGATTCGATAGCATCGGCTGTCCCCTACGTGAGCGATGTACGCACGCTGCTTGTTGGGTGAGAAGCGCACCGCCACCACCGTGGTGCCCATACCGTTGTAGTCTTCCTGCGTCTGCGAGAGCTCGAACACCGTCTGGTTGGCGTGATGAATGCTCCGCACCAGCTCGTCGCCTCGTCGAGGCCAGTCAGGTCGCGGCTCGCCCGGGAAGCTCGCCCGCTTGAAGCAGTCCCCCATCGCGTCGACGGCGTTCTGGCTCGCGACCTCACCCGCGTTGTGACCGCCCATGCCGTCGGCTACGACGTACAGATGCTGGTCCTCGAGGATGAGGAAGGCGTCCTCGTTGCATTGTCGCTTGCGGCCCCTGTCGCTCCTGGCGACACCGACGACGAGGATGAGGGCGTGCTTCCCGGTTGTCTCCTCCTCGGCGGTTTCCGAGACGAGCTCTTCGACGTCGATTTCGTAGGATTCCTCTTGCTCGACGGGGACGTCGGCGGAGAGCTTGCCCTGCATGAGGGCGAGGACCTCTGCCGGCACCTTGCCCATCATGGTGATTTCGGGATCAGACTCGCGCTCCTTGGGGAGAGTGCCGGAGAGATCCGGGATGGACTGCGTTGGAGCAGGGGTCTCGGGTCTGGCCGGGACGGGAACCGGGGACGGTTCGGGGGGCGGAGGTGAGGCTCCTGACTCGACGGGCGGATTGGGCTGCCTTGGCCGCCACAGCAGGTAGATCGCGACGAGGGCGGCGACCATGACGGCAAGGATGACGATCGAACCGGTGGGCATGATGACCTGGGCGTCACCATACCTTTTCGGTCCCAGCTTGCGTGGACTTTCTTGGCGGGCTGGTCTGGTTGGGAGCCATCGGCTGGAGTTGACAAGGCAAAATTCGTCCTCACGTTCCATGCTTCAATGACGCAATCCCCCCCATCACAAGCCGAGCACAGCATGCCGCTGGAAGGGCCTGATCGGGGCGGCGGCGCGCGGGGGCCATCGAGGCTCCGATTCGCGGCAGGCATCGGGATGAATGCGGACGAGGTCGACAGGGGTGGGGAGCCAGGATCGGCTTTCGGCTGGGAGCCGATCGGGCCCATTGCGACGCGGCGCAAGGCCGACGAGTGGCGGTTCGTCTTGCGAGCGGTGCACGTGGGCAGTTGGGTGGCGAGCACGCCTGACAACCAGTTCACCCTGATGGTGCCCGCGGATCAGGCGGAGCGGGCCCTGCGCGAGCTTGCGGAGTACGAACAAGAGAACCGAGACCGTGCACGGGAGCGACCGCAGCGAGACGTTCCGCTGTACCGCAATTCTTGGTGGGCGCTTGCGACCGTGGCCGCGCTTGCCGTGTTCTTCTCCGTGACCGGTCCGAACCAGGCGCGTTCGAGCTGGTTCCGCGTGGGAATCGCGGACACGGACGCGATCCTGGGAGGGGCTGTTCACCAGACCGTGACCGCCCTGACGCTGCACTCCAACACGCAGCACTTGCTGGGCAATGCGCTGGTGGGAGGACTTCTGTTCGCCGTCCTGCACCGACGGCTGGGCCCTGGGCTCGGCTCCCTCGTGATCCTGATGTCGGGCGTGGGAGGGAACTTGATGAACGCGGTCTGGCATGGGTCGGAGCACCGAAGCCTTGGCGCGTCGACTGCGGTCATGGGGGCGCTCGGCGCCCTCGCCGCCACCCAATTCGTCCTGAACCAGACGCAAAGAGCCAGCGCGAAGGCCGTCATCAAGTGGGCCCCCCTCGTCGCGGGTGGCGCTCTGCTCGGAACCTTCGGCGCATCCCCCACCTCCGACCTGCATGCCCACGGGTTCGGTTTCCTCGCCGGACTCTTCCTGGGGTTGGCCGTCGCCTATCCCTTGCGCCATCGGGTCAGACCCCTGCCCCTCTGGTCCCAGGCGCTCTTCGGTACCGCGGCCGTCGCCATGGTCGTGGGAGCTTGGGCCGTGGCATTCCTGCTCGGTCCTGCGACCCCTGCCTGACAAGAGCTTGCACCGACCCCCGCCGCCGTGCTTCCCTGTGGTTCGGGTGGCCCGAGGCGGAATAGTAGCAGGGACATGAGCCATCACGACGATAGATACGCGCGACTGATGCAGTTGCTCCAGCTCGAGATCGCAAGGATGCTCGAGCAACATAACGACCGCATCCGCGGCCATGACGAGGTGAACCTCGACCTGGGTCGTGGTGCCGTCGTGTACGTCAGGCACAACAAGACGCTGTGGGTGGGGCGCGTGGAGCTGATCGGAACCTACCTGCGCGACATGTCGATGTGGCGATGGTGGTGGTACGGCGGAGACCGCCCCGTGACTCGGTCCCCCCTGAACGCGGTGTACGCCGCAGGCCAAAGCCACGGCGTTCGCATGCTCACGTCGGCACAGCCCACCGTCCGCGACGAGCGGGAGGCGGTGTTGCTTGCCAACGTCTGCGCGGCCCTCGCGAAGGCGCGCGGGGTCCACCTCGCCCAGTCCGGCGATCGGATGACCTTCTACGCGCTGTACGATCCCCGAAAGCCCTCAGCTCTGTCTGAACCGGAGATCACCCCGCTACCTGCCACCGAAGGCGAGTCGACGGTCGTCCATCACGACAGCCTCATCCCTGTGGGCGAGCCGCTCTCCCCCGTGACCACCACGCGACAGCCCATCATGTCGATGCCTCCGTCGACATTCGGGCCGCTGCCCCCGGTTCACCTGCCGCCCCTGAAGACGCCTCGCATCGAGAACGCGCCCCTGCCTCCTGCGGCAGAGAGCCCGCTGAGGGAGCCTGAGCGGGCCCTCGTCATGCCCCTCGCCAAGCTCGCCATCACGGCGGTCGTGACGCACCTCACGTCCGGGTTCCAGCAAGCGCTCGTGACCCTCGACCTGCAGGTACAGGAAAACAGGAGAGCGCGTTTCTACGTCGTGATCGTCGCTTCGGACATGGATGGGAACCTCGTGGCGGTTCCGACACCGCAAGGCATCATGGAGGCGGCGCGGGACCTCATCGCGGAGGACGCCCGCCAGGGCAATGGTCGGTGGCGACGCCTTACCGCGCGTTTGCGCAATCAGCCCACGGGAATCTCGGTTCGGGTCGAAGTGGTCGCGTAGCCGGGATGACGGGTTCGACAAAAGGCATTCGGGCATCGTCCTCCCATCCGGGCTACCTTGACGTCAACGCGCCCATGGTCTCTCCCTCGTCCCTCCCGCCGGCAGCCGCTTGGTTGCGCAGCCATCACCGCCACAACGCCCTTGCCTGGGCTCTGCTCGTCGCCGGGCTCGGTGGCGTGTTGGGGGCGTCATTCGCCGTGTCGCCCGGGGACATCGACGACGGCAAGGTCTGGCTCACGCCCACATGCCCGACGAAGCGCTTCTTTGGCGTGGAGTGTCCGACGTGCGGGATGACCAGGGCCTTCACTTCGCTCAGTCGTGGGCAGTGGGGCGAGGCCATGAGATACAATCGGGCGTCGCCTTTGGTCTATGTGTTGACGTGGACGGGGATGGCGTGGGGCGCCGTGAATTCCCTTAGGTCACTGCGGGAGGCGCGACGCGCCGAACGAAGGAGCACGAGTCGATGAGCTACCAGCAGCCTCCGGGCTTCGGCCCTCCTCAAGGTCCGCCAGGCTTCGGTCCTCCGGGCGGTCCGGGGGGTTACGGTCCTCCGGGCGGTCCGGGGGGTTACGGTCCTCCGGGCGGTCCGGGGGGTTACGGTCCTCCGGGTCCGGGTGGGTTCGGTCCGCCCCCCGCCGGGTTCGGAGGGTTCCAGCCTCCTCCCGGTTACGGAAGCCCCGCCCCAGGTGTGCCGCCCGCCGGTGGTCCCGGGCACGGCGCGCAAACCGACACAATGGCCATCGTCTCGCTGGTGCTCGGGCTCCTCAGCATTCCCCTTCACTTCTGCTGCTACCTCGGCTGGCCCGCGGGCATCGTCTCGATCATCCTCGGCGTCATCGCCGTCGTCCGCATCAACGGAGAACCCGCTCGCTACTCGGGCAAGGGCCTCGCCTACGGTGGTATCGCCTCGTCCGCCATCGGGTTCCTGATCATCGTCTTGCTGCTCGTCGCCTACGGTGCGGCGATCTTCTTGACCGCCCCGTAGTCGAATTCCTTCGTCACCCGCTGCGCACCAAACCGTAGCGGCGTAGCTTCCGGTAGAGCGACGGGCGCGGAATACCAAGCGCCCGGGCCACAAGGGCCACGTTCCACCGGTGCTCGGCCAAGGCATCGGCGATCTGTTGCATCTCACGGCGTGCGAACTCTTGGCGCGTGAGGGCGTTGGCGGGAACAGAGACCTCGGGGAGCGCGATGTCCTGTGCGCCGAGGCGCTGCTCGTCCGCCAGGATGGACGCGCGCAGCAGCACGTTCTCGAGCTGCCGCACATTGCCGGGCCACGGGAAAGTCATGAGCTTGCGAAGGGCACCCGTCGTCAGGGCCGGGGCGGGCTTCTTCGTGCGCTCGCTGGCCCTTTCGAGGAGCCTTCGCGCGAGGTCCGGGATGTCATCGACACGGTCCCGCAAAGGAGGGAGCGTGAGCTCGATGACGCTGACGCGGTAGTACAGGTCCTCGCGAAACCTTCCGTGCTGCACGTCCTGCAGCAGATTGCGGTTCGTGGCACTCACCAGTCGGAAGTCGACGGGGATGGAACGCGAGGCCCCGAGGGGCCGGACTTCTCGTTCCTGCAGCACGCGCAGGAGCTTGACTTGCATCGCGAGCGGCAACTCCCCCAGCTCGTCCAGGAACAAGGTCCCCCCCCGCGCCTTGAGGACGAGTCCGTCCCGATCCCTGTCGGCTCCTGTGAACGCACCCTTCACATGACCGAACAGCTCCGACTCGAGCAACGTTTCGGGCACGGCGCCGCAGTTCACGGTGACCATGGGGCCGTCCCGATGGGGCCCTTGGTAGTGCAGAGCGCGAGCCACCAGCTCCTTGCCGGTCCCGCTCTCCCCCTGGATCAACACGGGCAGGGAGCTGTCGATCACGCGATCGAGCACGTCGAACACGGCTTGCATGGCGGGGCTGGCGCCGACGATGTTGCTGTAGTCGTACCTGTGTTGAAGGGATTGCTGGGCTGTGCGAACGACCTCGGTGAGCCGATCGATTTCCGCCGCCTGGCCGCGAGCGAGCGCCTCGACTCGACGGCGCTGTTTGTCAAGCTCCTCGTTTCGCTGCATGAGCTCGCCAAGGAGCCTGGCATTCTGGAGCGCGAGGGCAACCTGGTCGGCGAGCGCCATCAGAAGGTCCACGTCCTCGGCGTCGAACGACCCTCGCCGGAAGCGGTTGTCGAGATACAGAGCGCCGAGCACGCCGGCCGGAGACGACACAGGGACGCAGGCGACGGACTGCAGCTGCATGGCGTGCACCGACTGGTTGCCCCGAAAGCGGCTGTCGTCCCGCGCGTCCGCGGTTACGACCGGGTGCCCGTCTTGGATGACCTTCTCGGCGATGGCGCGGCTGAACTTGAGGTGGGACCGACCGATTTGCTCCCGGTCCAGGTTCCTGGCCACCGCCACGTGCAGGGCCTTCGCAACGCCCTTTCGCTTCGACGACGCCGGCTCGGGAGTGTCGGCGGCGGGGGACGAGCGATGGGCCTTGGCGAGCAGGACGAATCCTCTCTCCGCCCCCGTCAGCTCAATGGCCGCGTCCATCGCACGGGTCAGCACTTCTTGGGCGTCGAGGGACGAGTTGAGGCGCTTGTTGATGTCGACCAGCAGCTCGAGCTTCTGCTCGCGACGGGAGGCGCGGTCGCGAGCCGGCTCCGGAAGCGCACGTGGCAGCGCAGCACGCCGTGGGTGTTTCCAGAAGGACGCGCGAAAGGCCTCTGGCAGCCGCGCGGCAGCCTCTTCCCAAGCCTCCTGGGCGCGGTCGCGGTGCTTGCGCGCGAGCAAGGAAGAGCCTTGGGTTTCCCAGAGGGCAGCGAGAAGCAGGTGAGCCTCCGCGGTCAGGTCCCGCTGTCCGAGGGCCTCCGCGCCCCGAGCCACGCGTTCCGCCAGGACCAAGGCATCCTGTGGCCGCCCCGCTGCCAGCCCTATCCGCGCCTTCATCAGGTCCACGCGGAACGCCACGTCACGCGCATCCACACCCGCGAGACAGGAGCCAGCATGGGAGGCCAGGGCCAACGCGCGGTCCCCATCGCCCCGCTCGAGCGCGATGTCGGCAAGCTGCAGATGGATCTCCGCGCATTCGCGCTGGCTTTCGCGCGACGCAAAGGGCTCCAGGGCACGCTCGAAGGCAGAAACCGCCCCGTCGAAGTCACGTTCTGCGGCAGCTACCTCACCCAACACCGTGCGGGCGGCCGCTTCCATCAACGGTTGGGCCGCGCGTCCCGCCGACGCGAGGCACAGCTCGGCCATGGTCTTCGCTCGATCGAACTGCCCCACGTCCGCGTAGAGCTTCGCGAGGTTGAACCGCAGGACCGTCTCGGTTCCGGCCTGGCCCAGGGCGACCGCCATGCGCATGCCCCGCTCGTAGCTGCCCATTGCCGCGGTCCAGTCCCCTTGCTGGTGACACAACGTACCGAGGTTCAGGGCTGCGGTGGCAACGAGATCCGTCAAGCCGTGCGCCTCGGCTGTCTCCAGGGCGAGGCGGTAGCCCTGAGCGGCCGCGTCGAGCTCGCCGGCGCGGTACTCCACCAGCGCACGACTCCCCAGCGATCGCGCGACACGCCGAGGGTCGTCCATCCGTTGCCAGATCGGCCCTGCTTCGTCGAGATGGCCTCGGGCGCCCTCGGCATCTCCGAGGAAGGAGCGGGCCACCGCGGCGCTCTCGAGCAGATCCGCACGCACCGCCTCCGAACTCGCACTCGCCAGGCCCTCCTCGCACGCCGCAAGGGCCTCGCGGTAAGCACCCCTGCGCGTCAGAGCGCGCGCGAGAAGGACCGTCGCCGACGCCCACGAGTCCGTCCGGGCAGAGTCCGCAGCGCCGCGTGCTCGCTCGAGCAAGGACACGGTCTCGTCGAGGTTCCCGAGCTTCATGGCGCACACCGCCATCTCTTGCATCACGAAGGGGACATCGAGCGAACCGGCGCGGTCGATCAGACGCCCCAACCGACCCTGCGCGCCCCGCACGTCTCCCGCCTGGTGCTCGAGCCGGGCGAGGATCAGCGCGACCTCGAAGCTGTCCTCTCGATCCAACACGGCCTGCGCCGCACGTCGCCAGGATCGCGGCGCAGCCTCGTGAAGTGGCTGCGAACCGACCAGGGTTTCGCGAGCCCTCGACACGTCTCCCGCGTGAGCAAGATGAAACGCGATCCGCGCACGTCGTTCACTCGCTGCGGCCATGCTCGGGGCGGGGTCGGCTCCCTCCAAGACGCTGGCTACGTCGCGGTGGATGTCTCGCCCTAGCTCCTCTCCCAGCGCGCGCAGCAAGCCCTCCCCTTCCCCGGATCGGCGAAGCTTCCAGCCCGCGCCGTCGCAGTCCGCCAACCCCGAATCGACGACTTCATCGGCGCTTGCGACGGTGAGGCGCAAGCTCTCTCGCTCGGTGGGAGAAAGGCCCCCACCGAGGACCACCATGGCGCCGAGCATTCGCTTGCCCTCCGCGGTCAACGCGCGCGCGGCTGCAAGCTGACGCTCGGTGGTTGGCAGGGTCGACGAGGCGTGGAGCAGCACATCGTCCGGCAGCTCACCGCGCTCGATCTGGTCGAGCACGACGCGCACGAGCGACGGGTACCCCCCCGTGAGGCGATGCAGAGCGGCAAGAGCGCGCTGCGGAAACGCGGTGCCCACCCAGGACGTGAGCGCTTCGAGGTCCAGCGGCTGGAGGGAGAGGCTTTCCGCGCTGACATCGGCAGGGGCAGGGTCGACGGACGAGATGATCGCGAGAAGCGACGATGCGGGAGACAGCCCTCGGAGCACGGCGCGGAGAGCTTCGCCCTGTTCCTCCGACAGCCGGTTCGCATCGTCGAGGACGAGCACGGAGGGAGATGCCTGGCTGGCTTCGAGGTTCTCGCGAGCCAGGAGGATGGCATCGAGGCCGCGAACCGGCTTGGAGAGCTGACAGGCCCGGGAGAGTGCGTCGTGGAGTGCGCTGGGGGAGGCAGGGTTGACCTCGATCACGCGAGAACGTTGCTGGGCATCCCATTTGATCTCGCGAAGCAGGCGGGACTTGCCGACACCTTCTTCGCCTTGGACCCAGAGAATCCTTTGGGCGGGGCGTTTCTCGAGGAGGCCATCGAGCAAGGACCTTGCGACGGCCATCTGGGCATCGCGCCCGGCAAGCAGACCGCTACGCCCGATGACGCGTGGTTGGGCGGCAGTCTCGCAGCCGATGGCTTCGAGCACTTCCTCCACGGAGCAAGGTCGGTCTTCGGGGGACGGGCGCTGCAGCCGGTCGGACAGGGCCCTCATTTCCTGAGGAAGAGGGGCTTGGAGCTGATCGAGGGTCCTCCCGAGGGCAAACAAGTCCGCCCTGCCGTCGGCGGACCGTCCTGCGAGCAACTCGGGCGCCATGTACGCGGGCGTGCCGGAAAGCTCCGCGAAAGGTTGGGCTCGAAGGGGGCGAGCACACCCAAGGTCGATGAGCACCGCGCGCCCGTCGGGTCGCACGAGGACGTTCGAGGGTTTCACGTCGCCGTGACGCAAGCCGAGGGCGTGGAGCCACTGCAAGGCGCGAAGCAGATCGATGATCGCAGGGCGCAGGCGAGACCAGGAGGACTTTTTCGCCGCGCGGTCGAGGGTAACGCCTTCGATCGGGTCGCTGGTGTAGAAGCACAGGGCGTCGGAGGAGGTGGCGGGCAGGAAGCCGAAGTCGTGGACGCGAGACAGATGAGGGTGGGAGCTACCGCGCAGGACGTCGAACTCGGTGCGGAGGGTTTCGAGCAGAGCGGGGGAGGTGGCGCGAAGGAGCTTGAGGGCGACGGGGGTGTTCCAGGTCAGGTCGTGGGCGAGGTAGGTGGTGGCGGAGCCGCCGCGACCGAGGGTGGAGGCGACGCGGTAGCGGTCGAGCACGATGTCGCCGGGCTTGAGGCGCATGGGAGGATCATCCGCTGACTTCGATCACATTGCAACCGCTTGATACATATTGATACACTTCTCGGGTCTGTGCCGTGGCACGCCCAGCGTAGCGTCTGTCGAAAGCGCTTGTGCACGGGGGGCGGAGCGCGCTCCGATGTCTGGCACCGGTCTTGCTGACTAGGAGGCTGTGATGAGAGGACGAAGACACTGTGGTTGGCTGATTCGGTGGGTCGCAACGACCGCCAGCGCGGTGGCGCTCCAGGCCTGCCAGGGCAACATCAGCCCCCAGCCCGAGCCCCCGAACCGCGGAGCCTTCGACATCGACTTCGGTCAGGTGGAAGCCAAGGTCGACTCCTACACGAACTACCCCGCTGGACTCCGAGGCGGACCAGGATCGGCCAAGCCTCCAGGCGCCACCTTGCGCGCCGTCAACCTCGAGGACGTCCAGGATCCCGTGGAGACCTTGATTCAGCAGGACGGCAGCTTCGAGGTCCTGTTCTCCGTCGCGATCGGCGACGAGGTCCGCGTCCAGATTCTCGCAGACGAGCAGCGCTCCGAGCCGTTCGACGTGCGGGTGGTCGATGACGAAGCCCCGCCGACACGCGTGGTGCACCCCCTTCCCTGCTTCACGATCAGTCCTGCCCTCGAGCTGGACTTGGTCTCGGGCGCTGGGGTCCTGCGCGTGGAAAACGACTGCGCAGAAGCCGTGCTGCTCGACGAGCCGGCGTTGCGAAGACCGGTGCAGGGCGTCCGTGCTGCGGTCATCGACTGGCCCGCCACCGTGGCGGCTGGCGGATTCCTGGACGTCACCCTCGAGGTCGACGACACGGCGCCGCCCGAGCTCGAAGAGATCGTGTTCCTACGCGTGCTGGCCCCCCAGAGCGATCGCCGGGCCGTCACGCTTCGCGCAGGGTTCTGAGGACGAACGAAAACCATGGCCGCGGGAGCGTGCCGCTTGGAGGAAACATGAAGAACACATGGATGCTTGGCGTGCTGGGTGGGGTGGTGCTGGCTGGACTCGTCGCCTGCGGGGGCGAGGATTCCGAGGGCGACGGTGGCCAGGCAGGGTCCGCCGGGACCGGCGGCGGGACAGCAACCGGCGGAACGGGTGCCACCGCCGGGTCGAGCGGAGAAGCAGGAAGCGGCGGCAGCGCCGGCCAAACCCTCGCGAGCCAGAACAGCGCCGTCAGCGAGTGTGGCGGCTTCGAGCCCCCCACGCGCGAGCCCGCTGGCTACTGCGACGCCGAGAAGCTGCTCTGGTCCTACGACAGCGCCACGGGAGTCCTGTCCCTCGCTGACCTGAGGGTCTTGCTCAACTGCTGCGGCGAACACTCCTTCGAGGTGTTCCTGGACGCCACGTCCGGCGTCTACCACGCCCTCGAGACCGACGCCCCCGAGATGCATGACGGGCAGGGCGCACGATGCAACTGCATGTGCGTCTTCGACTTCAAGACGGAGGTCCCCGTCAACGCCACCACGATCGATCTCGTGCTACGCCGTCATGTGACCGACGCAGGGGATGCTGCCGATGTCTGGGCGGGAACGCTCGACCTGAGCGCCGGCTCCGGCGAGGAGATCTTGGACGACGAGCCCCTCGGGTACGGATGCGGCGAGTACTGAGCCTCTCAATCCGGCAAGCACTCGTTGGCAAAGCAGTGCTCGGCCGGGAGACAGTCGTTGTCGGTGAGGCACGGACGCCGAACCACTTTCTCGGCCCACTGCGCGATGTGATTGCCCGTTCCGCTGTCCTGGAACGGGAGCCAGAAGCCAGGATAGCTCGGGTCCTCGCCGTTCAGCGCGGCGTCGAAGTCGAACGCTGCCATCCAGATCTGCCAGCGTCGCGGGTCTCCCGCATCCGGGTCCGAGGGCAGCGGCGGGTTCTGGATACGCAGCCCGTAGTCACGCGCACTGGACACGGTGTACCAGAGGATGCGCCTGCCCCGATTGCACTGCTTGTGCGGCGCCCACTTCGGCCAGGAGTTGCCGACCTGGTTATTCAGGTTCGCCTTCGCCAGTTCGATCGGGGAGCCACCGACCGTGGGCACGACCCACGTCATCGAATCCGACGCGAGGTACGAGTTGTTCTGCGCAGAGCGGTTGAAAAGAACGAACGTCCCCTCGGGCGAGAACGCCGGGTAGTAGTTGTTCTCGGAACCGTTGGCCGCCTTGACGAGCAGTTCTTCCGGCCCCCACGTCGTGCCGTTGCGATGCAGCAAGTACAGGGACGCATTGTCGATGCCCGGTGCGGGGAAAGCCATGAACCCCTCGGGACGAGCAAAGACGATCATGGTCATGTCCGGGTGGTAGTCCGGCATCGTGCCCTTGGTGACCAGCGGGTTCGGGTTGACAGGCTGGCCATCGTAGGCGTTGCGCCAGACCATGTTGGCGCCGTTCGACGTGATGATCTCGTTCTCGTCCGGGGAGAAGGCCTGAAAGTTCGAACCCGCCATGGCGTTGAGCTGGAACCGCTGGTTCTTGGTGCCGACGTCGAGCACGCGAAGCACGGAAGGACTGGGGATGCCGAGCCCGACGGCGATGAGGTTGCCCGGCGGAGAGAGTGAGTGACAGCCCACGCACATGGTGCCGCCGCTGAGCTGCGTGTAAAACTTCTCGCCTTGCGCGGTGGGGTGCCCGAAGTCGTAGCGCACGACCTGTCCGGCCGCGTCCCAGTAGTAGATGCCCCCGAGCATCAACTGCTCGGAGATGTGCAGCGCACGCGTCGCAGACTCCCCCATCGTGGCAGGATTGGACGCTGACACGCCGCGCACCCTCACGGTCAACGGCTCCATGCCCGCCGCCTTCTTCGCGATCTCGTCCGCCCACGTGGTCCCCGCCACCTTCACACTGCACCCGTTGCTCACGCTGTTGCAGGTCGAGTAGACGCGAAGGTTCACCGACGGGCTCTCGAAGCTGACCTCGAACAGGTCGTTGCCCGTCCCCGGCAAGAATTGCACGTCGAGGGTGGCAATGTTGGGCGGCATCATCGTGCCGTCTGCCGGGTACACGAGCGTGGGGGCGCGGCTCGAGTCGACCGTTCCCCCGAACTTGGTCGCGGCGTCCCCCGGGGTGCCCGAGAGCACCACGCTGACCGGATCAGGCATGCCCCCATCGGGCAACGGCTTGGCGATGCAGTTCTCCCATCCACCCGGCCCACCTGAATCCCATCCACCCGTCGCAGCAGCACCCGCACCACCGCCCGCGCCGCCCGTCAAGGCGCCCCCCGTCCCCCCGGTCGCGCCTCCTTGTCCCGAAGCCCCACCGGCAGAATCGAGGACCCCGTCGGTGATCGCATCACCCACGGGTCCGCCGTCCGTGCCGCTCGAGCCGCCCGTGCCCGGACCTCCGTACGGGCGATCGGTGTCCCCGCCCGCCGAACAGGCCAGCGCGACCGACACCGCGACGCTTGCCGCAAGCACCACCGTCAAGAAGCGACCCTCACCGTGCCTCGCGCGCTGGGACATCATCCACTCCTCCGGCCGCCTTCGCACTCGCAGGCAGCAAGGGTGAAAGGGTACCGCGAGCGGACGCACGAGGCTAGCGAAGGTTGTGACACGGGCGTGATCGCTCGACCTTGGCGAACCTCCCGAGCCCGAGTCAACCCGAGCCAGCCGGAAACCACAGAAGGCGCAGAGACCACAGAAGGCAGAAGGGGGATGGGGTTGGTGCGGAGGCTCTTCTCATGCTCGGGCCGTAACGATCGGGGATCGGGATCGACCTTAGGCGCGGCGGTGCCGCGCAACGCTGGACTCGGCAGTGCCGAGTCGCTACGGCCGCGGAGTTGTTACGACCATGCTTCACGCGCGCTGCCAAGCTCCGCCCCAGCCCCTTCTGTGCTTTCTGCGTCCTCTGTGGTTCTCTGGGATTCGCTACGGCCGCGGAGTTGTCACGACCGTGCTTCACGCGCACTGCCAAACTCCGCCCCAGCCCCTTCTGTGCTTTCTGCGTCCTCTGTGGTTCTCTGGGATCGGGCTCGGGCTACTTCGTCAGCTTCGCCGTAAACCCGCCCTTCACGGCGTTCTTCCCATCCTTGACGTCAATCACCCCCGTGATCTCTTCGGGGTCGGATGCCGTCACCTGGATGGTGCCCGTGGGCTTGTCGAACCGGTGCTTCGTCTCCTTGCCCCCCTCGAACACCGTGATTTCGACCCAGTCGACCTTGCTGAACTTGTCCACGTCGCAGCGGTAGTCTCCCTTGGCGGGCGCAACACGTTCCTTGCCGCCGGCCTCGGTCCCCTCGCCTCCCACGAGCCCGAACGAAACTCGCGTTTGCCCGTCCGCCGTGAGAGTCGAAGAGAGCGAGATGACCCCGCGCGATGGGTCCAGCTCGAAGTTCGCGAGGTAGAATGAATGGCTGGCAGCCTTCGCCGTCTTGAAGCCACCGCTGCCGTCCGGCCAGGAAAAGGTCTTGGTCGTCGCGTAAGCCCACCCGGCGCTCACGTCCATTGCCTTGTCTTTGGCACCGTCGTAGGTGAGCTGCAGCCCGGAGGAGGACTTGCAGCAACTCGAGACAAGGCCGCCCAGGGCAGCCGCACAGAGGGCAAGAAGGAAGGTCTTTCGAAGCATGCCGTTCGAACTCCTGTTCACGACGGATGGTTGCAGCGCAGGTCTACTTGACCTTCTTGGCGATGGCGCAAGCGAAGCGATCGCCCATGGTGCACGCTCGCTGCAACTCGGTCTTGCCCATCGGGTTCGCGGCCGACTGAGCGAGGGTGAGGATACCGCTCAAGCCACAACTCCGGGCGTCGCCCCCCTGGCAACTCTTGCGCAGGGATTGTGCATTCGCGACATTGGGGATCACCGGCCTAGAGTCGCCATAAGCGACCTTGAGAGCCGCGCACGCGAGCTCGGACCGGAACATGCAACCGCGTTCGAACGACCGCTTGGCACCCGCTTCGTCCCCGGCGCCGGGGCCTCCCAGCTGCATGCGTCCCTGGTTCATGCAAGCATCGCCACCGCCACGGATGCAGCCACGTTGGTAAAGCATCGAAGCGAGGATCGGGTCTTTGCGAACCGACTTGCCCGCCTCGTGCATCTCGCCAAGCGTGTTGCAGCTCGCGCCGTGTCCCCCATCGCACGCTCGCTTGAAAAGGTCCGCCGCGGCCGCAGGGTCCGTCGCGACGAGAGCATTGGCGGCTTCCGAGCAGCCCGCGACATAGCCACCATGGCACGCTTGCTGGAAGAGCGTTGCGGCGCGCGCGGGATCCTGCGACGTTCCCTCGCCGTCCGCCACCAAGCGGGCCAGCATCCCACACCCCGCGGCGTCGCCGTCCTTGCACGCGCGATCGAAGAGCGTTGCCGCAGCCGATGCGTCCTTGGCCGTGCCTCGCCCCTCCAGCGTGAGCGACCCGAGCGCGGTGCACCCGCGGCTCTCTCCGCCGTCACAAGCCTTGCGCAGCGACTCCACGGCCTTTCCTTCGTCCTTGGCCGCTCCCTGACCTGTCGCGAGCATCACCCCGATCGACGCGCAGCTACCCGCATGACCCCGATCGCACTGCGCCTTGCAGTCGTCCGCATCTCCCGCCTTGCACTGATAGGCAGCGGCCCCCGCGGGGTCCGTGCACTTGCCGTCCGCGAACACCAATCCCTTCGGGCACGCCGACTCCACCACGGCGATCGACGGAGTAGCCTCGACAGGCTTGTCCACCTCGGGAGGAGCCGCGGCGATCGCCTGAAGCACCAACCGAACCGGAGCTCCGCACTGCGAGGGTGGCTTCGGGGAGTCTGGGGTCGCGTTCTTGCAGTCCGCAGGATCCCCGTCTTGATTGCGGTTGCTCTCGGAGCTCGAAGAGCTCGTCGACGCTCCCATGCCTAGAATCTCCGCGGCCGCTCGCACCTTCGCCTGGCTCCCGCGGTCCATCGCGAAGGCACCGACAAGGGCGCCGCGAACGTAGTGGGTCGCCCCGTCGCACGATCCCTTCAGGTCCTCACGCGTCGGCTGATCCAGCGTGGTGCGCGTCTTGCCGACCAACACCATGGCGATGTCCAGGGTCGTCCCGCGCCCCACTTCCCCACCCACGGAACCTCCGCTCAGCGGCAGGTTCGCGCGCACCTCGTCTGCGTTCTCCAGGCGAACCACCTGCTCGCGACGCGTCATGCCCAGAAAGCCGTACTGACCGTCGATGTGACAGTCCTTCAAGAGGCGGATCCCGTCGCAGGAGTAGGCCACGACCGCCACGCCCTCTTTCATGGCCAGCTCGAGGTCCGCTCGTTGCTCCGTCTTCCAGTCGACCACGAGCGGTTCGCCTTGCGCTGCGACTTCGTGACACGGAGCTTCTCCCAAAGCATCCGCGGCGGTCGGGGCGTCCGCCTTCACGGCTTGCGCCGCACCTCCCGCCCCGCACGCCAAACAAGTGAACGATACCGACGCCAGCCAGCCCCAGTGAATGTTCGTCATGGCCGTGGAGGCTATCCTTGTTGGCGGCGCGCCTGCAAGCGGGTTCCTCTGGGCCCCTGAGCGGTCGCGGCAAGCGACCTTGTCAGTCGCACGCGGGTGCGGTCGTGACTTCCTGGCTCAACGTGTCGTCGCACGGGGTCAGCCCCGTCTCTTGCTCGAATCGCTCGTCTTCGAAGAGGGATCCAAGAACGAGCACCTCGACCGAACCGTCGACTTGGCGCGAGTAACACTGCTCCACCGGGTAAGCGAGGCAAACGGTCGTGCATACGACCGTTTCCGGCGAAGCATCGAGAAGACACTTTGCGTCGGGATCGTAACGGCTCGCCGCATGGGCGTAGCAGCCATTGCATTCGGGCACCGACGGGTCTGGTGCGGGGGAGCAGGACCCGTTCGCCAACGCCTCGCAAACCACGGAGGGACCGTCCGCAGGGTCACCGCCCTCGTCACGCTGCACATCGATGACCGGCCCCCCGTCGCTCGGTTCCACGTCGGGCGCGGCGTCGAGAGTCGCATCCTGGCTGGCGTCCGCAACGGCGGTCTCGGAGGTGGAATCGGTGCATGCCACACCAACCGCAAGGGCAAGAAGGGGGAACGAACGGAGCAGCCCATCACGTCGTCGTTGTTTCATGTTCATCGTATTGTACCTCCGTCCACGTCTGGACGTTGCTCGACTGGGCCTACGCCCATCGATGGCTCGGGACGAACGCTCCCCCTGCGCATTCCCGGAATGCCTCGGCCCGAGGGAGATTCCGGTCCGGCTCGCGTAAGCAAGAATCGTGATGCAACTCAGGGTCGACGCGGTCCTCTTCCTCGCGCTCGCGTCGTTAGCGTGCGATCGGGCTGCACCGGCCGCGAACAGGCCGGAGGCGCGGAGTGTGCCCGTCCCGCGCTCCACTGTGCCCGATGTAGTCCCAGAGTCGCCCGCTCCGGCGTCCTCCCCGGCGACGGAGGTCGCTGGACCGTCGGCCGAGACTGCGATGCCTGCAGGCGACAAGCTCGCGCTCGTGGCAGCGTGCGCCACGGAAGCTGTCCGATTACTCGGCTGGAATCCTCTGCCCCACGGTGCCCATCACGGCAGCGTGATCAGGACGTCGATGGCGCACGGCGGCAGCGCCGATTGCGCTCCGCTCGCGCACGACAAGAACAAGTTCCAGTTCGAGGTCGACGGGGATGTCATCGACTGGGATTGGGGACCCAAGGACCAGCCAAACGCAACGACGATCCGCTTCACGTTCCGTTGTCCGGGCTGCGGGAGCCCGATAGAGACAAGGGCCACGTTGCCGCGACGCTGGCACTGCTTCAGTTGGATCGAGCGGGAGCGATCGGGGTCGGTGTGTCAGCCGTCGCGTGCTTCGTGCGAGGCCGCGCGGGCATCGTTCCGGCCGGCAAGCCCCTGCGAGCTGCACACCGGGGCCGCGTGGTGCCTGCGTTCCGACATGAGCCGCTGCTCGGATTCTCCCTGGTCGTGTGCGAACAACCCGCGCGCCGAACCTTGCGAACGCGCGCCTTGACTACAATCCCCACCCGGAACGCCGTCAAGGCTGCAAGGGAGCGAGATAGATCCCCGCCCGCTCCGATCCCTGTACAACGTAGAACAGTTGCTCGTCCGACACGAGGTACGTCAGCGGCGCGTCCTCATCCACCGGCATGACCCCCGCCGTGGGGTCGCCGAACTGCACCGTAGAGAGCTGCCCTCTCGTCTGCGCGCTATCCCACCCATGAAGGAACGCCATGGTCGAACCGTCCGGGCTGGGCTGGACGCCGAAGAACGGCACCCCCTCCCCGAGCACCCGCGTGGTCCCCGACGGAAGCTCGGCCACCGTCAGCTCTCCCAGGTCACCCTCCGCATTCGCTACGAAGGCCACACGACTCCAGGCCTCGTCCGTCCAGAAGCTCTGCATGTGCGCGGCCTTCCCGAGCAACACAGGCGCAGGGTCACTCAACTTCACGAAGTGCAGGTCCCCGGTCGACACGCCCTTCACATCGGAAACGAACAAGAGCTTCTCGCCATCGACCGACAGCGCGGCGGAGTCCGGCAGCACGTTTGTTCCCAAGACCACGGTCTCCCGCTTCGAGAGCGACCAGAACGAGAGCGTTGCCGCGTCCCAATTCGGCGTGATGTCTGACTCGACCAGGATTCCCGTCGAAACCATCCGCGCCGACCAAGCCCCCACGTTCTTCACCACCTCGGTCCCGACCGCATCCCCCTCCCACGAATCGACCGCGCCGTCCCACACCCACAGGTCGCCCGTCATCGACTCCGTCACAGGATTTCGGAAGAACGTCAACCACTCGCCCGTCTCGCCGAAGCGAAGCTGATCCGCGAGGAACCACACCCGACCGAGCGACGCCGTCGCACCATCGTCCAGCGCCTTCACATGGCCGAGCGCGGTCACGAAGTCCGCGTCCGGCTCCGTGAAGAACGCGGCGAGCGGAGACGCGGGACTCCACCGCACCACGGGCAGCGCGCCTTCGGCAAGCAGCACACTCTGCTGCGTCGACGTATCGAAAAGCCAGAGGTCCCCCATGAACGTGTCGAGGATGGGGTTCATTTGGTATGCCACCCAGCGGCCCGAGGGATCGATCTCCAGCACGTTGGAAGAAGCATCGGCGGCAATCACGTGGGACTCGCCCGTCGAGAACGCGATCGTGTGAAGGTCCCCCACCTGCGTTTCGACGTCGAACGACGCGAAGTACAAGAGCCGGTCCCCGTCCTCGCTGAGCCGCCAGGGCGCGCTCACACCGAGGTCGTGCGCAAGGGAGGAGTCGAAGTCCCAGATAGACAGCTCGGCCAACTGAGAGACGGTATCCATGTCGTGCCAGTAGACGAGCTTGGACCCATCCGCCGACCGCTGCGCGCCCGCATGCACGTGCTCGGACAGCGTCGACGGCTCCCCGGGCCCCACGACCCACCGGCGCAACGTCCCGTCATCGACCGTGTTGACGTAGTCGGAGAGGAACACGACCTCCTTGGCGTCGTCGCGCATGTGCACAGCGTCGCAAGGGACCCCCGTGCCCAGAGACCGGGGCGCAGCGCCCGGGGTCCAACTGGCCAGCGTCCCCTGGCAGGAGTCGGTGGGTGCTTTCAAGTAGAGGATCGATTCCCCGTCCCCGGCCCATCGCTGCCCGAGAATCACACGCGAGTCGACCTTCTCCGGCTCCTGCGCGCCGAGATCGAGCCGGTACAGGTCCGCGGCGTAGTCCACCAGGGAGAGGTTCGCTGCGAACCAAACAACAGACTCGTTCTCCGGGAATTCGAGGGAAGAGTGCACTACGTCTTGCGCGAGGAGCCTGTCGGTCCAGTCCGAGGTGGAGACGATGTGAAGGTCGCCCGCCTGATCCACCGCATCAAGGTCGGACAGGTAGAGCAGGTGGTTCCCATCGTGGGAGAACCAGAAAGCACCCACGGAGCCACTGTCCGAGAGCTCGGCCACCTGGCCCGAGGCGAGGTCGACGCCCAAGAGCTTGCCGACGCCCGTGCTGACCGCGAGGTCACGAAGCACGGCGAGGCGATTCCCGTCAGGGCTCGGAACCACGGCCATGGGCGAGACGCCGGATCCTGCCCCGACCTCGGCGTCGGACCCGACATCGTGAGCCCAAAGCGTCCCGGTTCCCAGGAACGGGGAGAAGTCGCTGAAGTACAACGCATGGGCGCCCGACGGCGTGAAGCCGAGAGGCACGCTCCCCTCCCCCGCTCGCAGTTGCTTTCCCAGGCGCAAGATCACGGGGTCCAGGGTCACCGTCTCGTCCGCCACGACGGCCACGTCCAGCACGCGCTCCGGCTGGTAGGGCGAGAACACGGCCGAAAGCACAACCGTCCCGGCCGGGACCCCTGGCAACTCGAACGTCCCGTCCGCCCCGGTCGTCGTGGACAGCGACGTTCCTTCGATCTGTATGGCAATCCCCCCGTGTTCCTTCCTGCCGAAGAGTTGTGCAGTGCCACGAAGGACGCCTTGTTCTTCCGTCACGGAGTCCGGCGCCGCATCGACCTGCTCGTCGCCGCCTGCATCCTTGCCCGCGGCGACCGCCGCCTCGTCTTCCGAATCCCAGCAACCCGCCGTTGCGACACCGAGAACCGTTGCGACCACCAGCCAAGAACGACCCGAACGCATGGAACCACCTCCCCGTGAAGAATCCAAAGGATGGGATTGTGCACCGCACCATCCCGGCGCGCACCACTACCACGGACGGGAAAGCTGTCAAGCGCAACCAACGCAGAATTTTGGCGTATCGAGACGGACAAGGGAGAGCGCCACGGGTCTCTCCGCCTATCGTGCAGTGCACCATCCTAGCTGTGCTCGGCGGAAGTCTCGGGCCTCTGACGGCGACAAGCGAAGCCGGATCGGCGACGAGCGACGGCGACGGCGACGGCGACGAGGGCGACCGAGCGCCGGTCTTCGCTGGCCAGAAACACCCGTTGAAACAAGGCTCCACCCAGGCTTCGTGATCACCCTCCGCGACAGCCTGGCGTTCGCATTCCGTGTTCCTCTTCCTAGATGTGCTCGGAAGAAGAATCAATCCGTCGACGTCGCCGTCGCCGTCGACGTCGCCGATCTGGGTTTCGCTTGCCTCTCGGTCAAGGGATCGAGACTTCCGCCAGGCACATCTAAACATCTCCAGATGGACATGGAACGCTAATCGCGGAATCGGCTGACATGGGCATCGATCAGCGAGGGATAGTCCGCGAAGTCCTGGAACGCGGCGCAGATGGCGGCATCGCGCTCTTGCGTGGT